>Ga0065711_1050671_pt1 | contig 10715 bp, 8 predicted proteins | sample Hoacrofraction12_FD_59098 | JGI IMG/M metagenome (GOLD analysis project Ga0065711, IMG submission 59098) | Hoatzin crop microbial communities from Cojedes, Venezuela - Epithelial fraction 12 v2 (version 2) | ecosystem: Host-associated > Birds > Digestive system > Esophagus > Crop | place... | reverse complement strand
CTTCTTCCCTCTGAGGGTGATGGAGCACTGGAACAGGCTGCCCAGGGAGGTTGTGGAGTCTCCTTCTCTGGAGATATTCAAGACCCGCCTGGACAAGGTCTTGTGCAGCCTGTTCCAAGTGCACCTTCTTTGGCAGAGGGGTTGGACTAGATGATCTGCAGAGGTCCCTTTCAAACCCCACCTTTCTGTGATTCTGTGATTCTGACCAGATGTCTATTTATTTCTTTATTAAACATTGTGAGGACTCTCTGGATACATCCCATTATCATCTTAATCCATCAATGCTATGAGAACTGACAAGCAAGAGACACTGTGGACTCTAGTCTTCCAGGTTTATGCCTACACTGCTGAGTATGAGAACTCCCAGAACAGGGGACTGTCTAGGTGCCAAGCAGTAGTAGTAAGTAACAGTACAAACACTAATTGATCCGTATTTCATAGAATCATAGAATCATAGAAAGTTTTGGGTCAGAAGGGACCCCTAGACGTCATCTAGTCCAACCCCCCTGCAGCCAGCAGGGACACCGCTAACTAGATCAGGTTTCTCAGAGCCCTGTCCAACCTGGTCTTGAATGTTTCCAGGGGTGGGGCCTCCACTACCTCTCTGGGCAACCTGTTCCAGTGTTTCACAACCCTCATTGTAAAGAATTTCATCCTTATATCTAGCCTAAACCTACCCTGTTTTAGTTTAAAACCATTACCCTTCATCCTGTCACTGTTGTCTCTACTAAAAAGATTGTCCCGATTATGACGAGATTATTACGAGATTACAATGAGATTATTACGGCTCACGTCGAAAGTATGGGAAGCCATATTATTTGGTTTTCATCTTCAGTAACACACAAAATATAATAAGGATCCTGCAGAGCTTTGTATAATTATGTGTTTGTTCAAAGACTTTAAAAAAAGTCTTTGTTTCAGATATCGTTAAAATTAAACATGCATTATTTCATTCAGTGAAATGATGTCTCACCAAGATAGTGGAAACATATCTGTGGAAAACAGATTAATTTAAAACCTTGTTTCTTTAAAGTTTTCATTATAATATGCCTGTAACATGTATTAATAATACTGTGTTAAAATCATTTAGGCTCACAAAAAATTGCAGTGATTACCGTATTTACAAGAATCTTTCAATCTTCATTCAATTATATGCATTTATTCTGTTAATTCTAAACAGATATATAGGATGTAATAAGGTGGAGGGTGTTATGTGTTTTGTCTTTTTTTTTAATTTATCTTCATCAGTTTTACGTGTAAAATTTCATTATTACTTAAATCAGTAAACAAGCCTTGACATCACAAGAACACATTCTATAGCTTTCCTCTGCTTTTAGAAGAAGTTGGATTTTTTCATTTGTTCACAATTGTAATGAGTGGAGTCTTTTGTAAAATCTCTGCTTCCTCTTTATTGTTTTATCATCAGGTTGTCATCTATTAATCTTCTTAGACTTGTGTATATCACCTACAAGCACATACTACAGCCATAAAATTCATACATTATTAAATAATAAATGCTAATGGCTGTGATTTATTTTTACTCTTTTGGATTAGTGCCTCCTGGCAATTCTTTCAAAGAAGTCTTAAAGTTTCAAGAGCTGGTCCCAAGTCATCACAACATTTTATGAAAAGGGACCAGCCATTTCTAAAATCATTACCGCCTTTACAAAGAATAATGCACTTTGATAAATGATCCTCTCCCTTATTTTGGACATTAGAACACTCATGGCAGACTGGAGATTTGCTTTTAAAATTATTTTAGCATATCAGTGTCTGGTCCTATATGAAAAATATTGGAAAATATCTGTCTGAATCTTTCTGATTGTCTCTAAAATAATTTATAGAAAACCATGTTTGCTCTAGTGATTCTGATTTCCAAAAATTCATTTTTTATTTTTTCTTATGTTTTGTTTAAATTGAAGGTGCTTGAACACAAAATATGCAGTGTTCATATTTTGTGAATACTACATTCATGTAAGCAGTAAAGAATTTGCAGCCCATATAATGCTATATCAGGGAAATGCCTTTGTTAAGATCTATTTTTAAGAACTAATTATGTGAGAACATGGAGCTACTACTATAGAAATGTAGCTCATACTGCAAATAATAGCAATAAGAAGAAGAGTTTATAACACTATCTAATTTGTCTTAGCTTTTGAAAAATGCAGTCATAGCAGATTTGTAGAACAGTTCTTGGGGTCATTTTAACTTGCTGACTATTATTGACTGTCACCTCATCCTTTTTCAAGTTTGTCCACATAGATTTGTCAATGCTGGAAGACACCATAGCATCTCCAGTTTATGGCATCTGCTATAGTACCATTCAAAAGAGCCTTTTTTATGGAAATATGCTGCCTATGGGAGCTATATATCTGGCCTGTTACAATGCAGTTCTGTAAATACAAGGAAATTTTTACATTGTGGGATGCAATTTGAATAAAAATCCAATTTTCTGACTGTCTAATCTTCACCAAATAAATTTTGCTTGCTAACAAATCCTATTAAATTTTAGATAGATCCTGAAAAGGAAATGTTTTTTTCTCAAAAAAAGCTGTAAAATTTATTCCTGTTGGGTCTCTTTACCCAGTGGCTGGCTTAGGCTTCATTAGTTAACCACAATACAAAGACTAAAGATATAAAACCAAATCCCATGTTTAGTTTTGAGAGGTAAGCTGTGATTAGCCAGGATGAAAGTATTCATAAATGTTTGTGTGTCCTGAATATTTATTTTTCAGGAAGTGTTTTTTCACTTAAGAGGGGTAATATCATTTAATGTAATTTAACTGATATTACCTTTCTCCTGTGGCATGCAGTTTATTTCACTCTCCTTAAAAATGTGAAAGTCAGTTGATCATCCACTTAATTTCATTTTCCCAATCTTTTATCTCTAAGCAATGAAAAAAGATTGTTCTCTGTTTGTCCAAGGCCAGTGATAATCTTACATCTCCTAACTACAAGTTTGAACAGTATTTTAACAGTCACTAGCATTTGAGGCACACAGACATTGTGTTCCGTGAGGCCATTTTCAAGCTTGTTAAGTCTGTATTCTCACCATAATTTTATAGTATCTTTAGTTTACCCACATGGCAGGTGATTTTTCAGTGCTAACAAAATCTTTTGTTTCTAATGATATGCTCATTATTAGACAAAGATCAGCCAATAATCATTGGCTTCAACAAGACACAAGGGAAAAAATCCATTTGGCTGGTAAATTACAGCAGCTTTACTAACTATATCACACCATTAGTTCCAAAATTTTCTGAACAATATTACATCATATATACTGTTCCTTGTTATGCCAACACTGTATTTATCTTTTAGTGTAAGAAAAATAAACAGTGTGCTACTTTTTGATGTTAGAAATCCAAAGAAGCCATCAATGTGAAGAAGGTATTAGGAAAAAATAAACTTTGATTACGTAGGTTCCATTGAGATGCAGGAAGTCCAAAAAACATAAAAGGAATTTGGAAGCAAAACTGGAAGTTTAGTTCATTTATAAGTGTAAGCCAGGCACCTAGGTTAGGAAAAAAGTGTGCTGAGTTTCTTAATAAGTTTTTTCGCGCTTTCTTAACATGAACAAATCATGGTTCTGAATGTTGGGGCTTTTTTTTTTAACAATGCTTCTTTTAAATGTTGACAGGAATTATAAGAAATCATATCATTGTTTCAAGGTTTAATTGCTTCCAGAAGGCCAGAACTCCTGCCCAGAATTCAAGTCTTCAGTGATTTGGGGCAGGGGGGATAGTGGTGTGTGTGCATAAAAAGGGTAACTCTACAATTTCAAGTACAAGAGAGGTAAGGCATAATCCTGAGTTCTGTATGACCTATTTTTAGGTTACTTCTAGTCTCCAGTTAGCCATTGGATCTTTCCATTCCATTTGACTCTCTCTAAGAGTAAAACACATCATAGCTGTCTTGAAGCACTTCTTCCAAAGGCTGCTATGGTTAAGAACATATTGGATATTGCTTCTTTATTCTATTTTATCAGAGTTCATGACAGTGAAAGCACAGGATGATAACAGGCATCCATGAGGGTATAAGCACCTTGAGTACCATATGTAGTTTTGGGCTCCTCAGTATAAGAAGGATATCAAACTATTACTGTGTCCTGAGGAGGGTGACCAAGATGGTGAAAAGCCTTGAGAGCAAGACTTAGAAGTTGCTGGATTTGTTCAGCTTGAAGAAGAGAAGACCAAGGGGCGACCTCATTGCAGTCTGCAACTTCCTCAAGGAAAGCAGCAGAAGTGTAAGTGCTAATCTCCTCTCTCTGGTGACCAGTGATAAGACACAAGGTCTCCCTGCACCTCACTAGAAAATTATCATTGCTTTTTGATTCTCCGCACACCAAGTGCAGATGAATCTGCTGGTGGGTTTCTGGGGTTATTTCTGTTAGCATTTCCTGTACTTGATGATGCTACTTTATAAAAAACAAAAATCCTGGAACTTATCCTATCCCTGCCAAAACCAAGGTTTAAAAATGTTACTAAACTCTAAGAATTTAAAAGCTTTGTAGCCATAGTTAACTCTGAAATGTTATACTTAAAAACTTTTTCCTGACCTAACTCAAATAACAAACTTGTAAGCAACTAACAAATGTCTAGTAAGATATCACTTGTTTTCTATATCAAGCAAGCATTGTCGGAAATGAAACCAGATTTTAAGCAAACAAAATAACAATGAAAAATAACTCCAAAAATTAATGTAGTTAATACAGCTATAGAAATATAGTTCAGTGGTATTTATAACAGATGTTAATTTGTAAAAGCAGTTTATTTCTAAAGTTGGAAACTAAAATCATGGTACTAAAAATAATATGCAGGGCATTGTAAAAAACAAAGGCTAAGAATGATATAGAATCATTTATAATATTATATCACAGATATTTCCAGCATTTTGAATTGTCTCCAGGACAATATTGCATTTTGAATTATTAGGACTTTCAAAGCCTAGAATCCTTCTTTCTTCAATTTTTACAGCATCTGGTTTAATAAGTCTGATCCTGAGTAAGGCCTATGAAAGTCATCAGGATGAATTACTGGTGGAATTTTAGCTTCAATACTGGTCCTGTAAGACATTGTCCATGAGCACCTGATAATGAAGATTTAAGTCCTTTATTCTGCTTGAACATGAAAAGCCTGAAACTTGAATCAGAGACAATGTGAGCAACACTGAGCACCTGAAATTCTCACTGATCACAGAACTTCTTCTGATAAAAATCAGACCCAAATCCCCCATTCGACTGAGGTTAATGAAAGTTTTGGGATTGAGTGCTGTGTTATCAGAATTTGTCCCATAATAAAAGTTGACACAATAGTCCAGTTTAAGAAAAATCACTTCTAAATTGTATTGGATATAAAGGCTCATGTAGTAGAGCTCCACATAAAAAATCTACTGTTTTACTTTATTCAGCCTAATGATTTCCATTATCTGCTTAGTTGATAGAATCCATTTCAAAAGCCAATAATCTCTTGAAATCCACTGAGCCACAAATTAGTCATTAGAGAAAATTTTCAGAGATCATTACCTTTCCCATAGATTTTAGCTTTTCATTTCCTGAATACCACATCTAATGTTGTTCACAATAAGGGGAGGGTAGATTATTCAGTTACAAAACAATGATTCTAATATAGTTCAAGCTATTCACTTGTTTATGATTAGAACTACTGCATTTTTATTAAAGGTCAACTCTGTATTACTTTTAACCTTGAATTTATGACCTCATATACTATTACATTGCAATGAAAAGACCAATGCCATCAACAGTGCATTGTGTGCCACATTAATGAGGCATACAGCTAACATTTTCTATGGGAGGAATTTATTGTTTTTCTAAACTAGTAAAATTCTCTCTGTCACACACACACATCCACACACAAACAGAGGCGCAGTTTCCAATACGGAAGGGAAAGTAGGGAGTGCAGTTCCACTCTTGTATTTTGGGCTTTGTTTTGGTTTTGTTTTGTTTTGTTTTGTTTCATTTTTTTTCCTCAGTTATACCCTAAGAGTCCAGCCTTTGTGAGTGGAAAGTTGGGCTGAGAGCAATTAACTTCTGGTTTGGTTCAGAAAACATCCAGTCCACAGAAGGAAGCTAGAACATGACAGAAATCTGAAATATTTCAGGGAAACTCTCATCAAAGCAATTTTTAAAAAAGACCTAACTACAACAGAAGTTAAAAAAATGTTTAGGGGAATCCAGTCTTGACATAATAAGAAGTATTAAGCAAAACAGTTCTGCAAAGACCTGCATATACTGAAATTATAAAAATCAGACTCTTAATCCTTCTGGTTTCCCATACTTGCATCACTATATGTTTCTTCCTTCACAGCAAAGAGTACAAAAGTTTTGCTAAATAAGTTGCCAAAGTACATTTTTCCTAGAAACAACAAAGTATTGCGAGAGACAGCTGTGCAATCACTTGCAATGATTAATGTGCCATGACTACATCACTGCGTTGTTTACTGTACACTTATACTGTCTAAATCGGCAATTAGTTTCTGAGAGTAAGTACAGAGCAACAAGGAGTTTAATACTAGTAAGTCACCTCTGCAAACTACATAAGGGCAACACAGGGCAATTTGGTTTAAAACCTTAGTGTGATACTCTGCTGAACCTCAAAGGCTTTGGCTAGGATAGATTTAGTCCTTGATAGATGGTAAGATTAAAGCTGTGACAACACTTGAGAGTCTCTTGAAGAGAAGTCAGATAGTTAAAGAGGACAACTGTATGGTTTGTTGGGAAATTTGGCTAACACTCACCGCTGGAATGAGGACATCACAGGAGAAATTTAAAATTACATGTTTATATACATAAAGATGATTTAATAATTTTTCTTTTTGTCATTCTGTGTTTCCACTCTTACCTTAGAACCATAAAATTGTGGAATCATAGAATGGTTTGGGTTGGAAGAGACCATATAGATCATCTCGTTCCAACACCCCTGCCGTGGGCAGGGACACCTTCCACTACACCAGGTTGCTCAAAGCCCCATCCAACCTGGCTTTGAACACTTGCAGGAAGGGGACATCCACAAATTCTCTGGGCCACCTGTTGCAGGGCCTCACCACCCTCACAGTAAAGAATTTATTTCTTAAATCTAATATAAAACTGTCCTCTTTCACTTTAAAGCCATTAGTCCTTGTCCTATCACTACATGCCCTTGTAAACAGTCCCTCTCCAGTTTTCTTGTAGACCCCCTTCAAGTACTGGAAGGCTGCTAGAAGGTGTCCCTGGAGCCTTCTCTTCTGCAGGCTGAACAGCCCCAACTCTCTCAGCCTGCCCTTGTAGGAGAGGTGCTCCAGCCCTCTGATCATTTCTGTGGCCCTTCTCTGAACCAGCTCCAACATGTCTACGTCTTTTCTGTGCTGAGGGCTCCCAAACTGGACAAAATACTCCAGGTGGGGTTGCACCGGAGCAGAGCAAAGGGGCAGAACGACCTCCCTCGACTTGCTGGCCATGCTTCTCGTCATGTAGCCTCAAATTCAGAGACAAGGGTGTTGGGTGGGACAGTGTGAAATGCTTTGCTCATATTCAGGTAGATGACCACTTAATACTCCGTTTCAAGAAAACAACTGTGTTCCCGTCTTTTCAAAGGAAAGACCCAAGTATTCTGAATTAATTGCATCTTGCAAGAAAATGGATGGTAGATAGGGCTGCAACCTTTCACCTATTATCTGAACAGAGGAAATGCTTATGTCTCTCTATCAGTGTTATGAAGTGTTAACTCAAGCCATAGTTGAGATGGATTAATTTATAAATCTAAGGAGAATATCAGAGGTACAGTGAATTCCAACAGTGTCATGCCAGTACCTCTTTTAAAGAGCTATGCAATGTCTCAGAACTTATTATTTGCCAAAGATACAAGATTAATTTTTAAGCTGTGGTGCCAGGGGACTAAAACTTGAAATTATGAGTTTTAATTTTTGGAAATGTCCTGAATCTACATTTCACTTTGACTTGAACAGGTACTCAAAGTTACTGAATATCAACTATTTATCTCATGTTAGACATGCAAAACAAGAGGTGTCCTGTGAGAAATTTGGATTGAAGAAACATTAAAGAAATCCTGGCAGTATTTTCTCAGTTTTCCTTCTTGTAGCAGACTGAAATCACAAAAGGAATGAAATAAAAATAATAACAACAACAACCACAACAATAACAATAACAATAATAATAATGAGGGGGATTATTGCTGTCTATATTATAAAGTTGCTTAATTTGTCATCCACCATCATTATGATTAGCAGCCTTCTGAAAAAAAAGAGAGAAATATCCTGAGCATTTATTTATTTCATTTAAAAATACGCCCAGTTTATTTGTATTCTTCCTTATCTGTTGCAAGTCAACAAATAGAACCAAGTTTCACAGGTTTCTCATCTCACCTATTGAGAGCCTTTTTCACTGAGATTATAAATGTGTCTGTCTGTTATCTTCGGAAATTTGCATGAATCACATTTACATGATAAGCTGTGTTCTACTGATAAGTCAACAGCCCTCCAGAATTTCCAAATCTTATCAAAGCTACCTCAGAAAATGAATCTCATAACTATTAAAAAAAAAGGGGGAGGGCGTGGAGGGAAGAAAAGACAATTGACTGACGTAAGGTACCTGGTGCTATATATCACCCAAACTATGTCTAATACGTGCATTTTATTTGAGAGTAGCTATTCTTCCTCTTTGATTCTTTAACAACGTTATCCTGCTATGTCTATTTCTCCTGCTATGTCTCTTCATTTCATAAGGAAAAAGTATCTTTGCGTGCTGGCCACTCATTAAAGACCATCAGAAGTGTAAAAGATTGAAGCTTTACAAATAGGTTTTGCTTGGAGAAAAAACCCACTGACTCAGCACAAAACCCTGTAGCATTCATTTGACAGAAGGCTACAACATTAATTTCAACCAAAATCCTGCCTCAGAATATCTGTTTTTCTAGAGGCTCCTAAGTGTTTTGCATCAGGTAAAAATGTAATAAAGTTCAAAGCCATTACTTTGGGAGATTCATCCTTGCCCTGCTTCTTTTAAATGGACAGAGATGTTCAAAACTATATCCATGCCTGTGCCACATGACACAGCAACAAATGCTGCACTCTGTGAGGTGATAAAGTGATAACAAAGGATGTCTTTCCTATCCTTTGCTAAATCTGTCCTTCGTCAGCAATGGCTAGTGGTGCCTATAACAAAAACTTGGTCATGTGAGTGGTCATATTACCAGCTAATATCTGTGTTCTGTTCTCAGAAGGATGTACATCAGAGAACAGCCAAGGAAGTGTTATATAGATATGGCTTTTTCATATGATAGCTGTGGGTGGACTTACTGTGATCAAACATTAGCTGACTGTTTAGGTTTAGCCTGGATAAATACAAGGTGCCCACCAAATCAGCTCTATCACTCCCCCTCCTCAACTGGACAATGGAGAGAAAATATGATGAAAGTCTTGTGGAGATAAGGACAGGGAGCGATCACTCATCAATTACAATTATGGACAAAACAGAATGTTTAATCCATCACCTATGAAAAATAGAGTAGGATAATGAGAAACAAAACTAAATCTTAAAACACCTTCCCCCCACCTCTCCCTTCTTCCCGTGTTCAACTTCACTCTCGTTTTTCTACTTCCTCCCCCTGAGATGTGCAGGAGGATGGGGAACGCAGGTTGTTGTCAGTTCACCACACGTTGCCTCTGCCACTTCTTCATTCCCCGAGGGAGGACTCCTCACACTCTTCCCCTGCTCCACCATGAGATCCCTCTCACAGGAGACAGTTCTCCACAAATTTCTCCAACGTGGCTCCTTCCCATGGGCTGCAGTTCTTCACAAACTGCCCCAATGTTGATCCCTTCCAAGGGGTGCAGTTCTGCAGGAACAGGCTGCTCCATCATGGGTCCCCCATTGGGTCACAAGCCCTGTCAGCAGACCTGCTCCAGCGTGGGCTGCTCTCTCTGCACAGGTCCACAGGTCCTGGGCAGGAGCCTGCTCCAGCACTGGCTTCCCACAGGGTCACAGCCTCCTTCAGGTATCCACCTGTTCCGGTGTGGGGTCTTCCATGGGCTACAGGTGGATATCTGCTCCACCACGGACCTCCATGGGCTGCAGAGGGACATCCTGCCTCACCATGGTCTTCATCATGGGCTGCAGGGGAAAAAATCTCTGCTACGGTGCTTGGAGCACCTCCTTCCAGTCCTTCTTCACTGACCTTGGAGTCTGCAGAGTTGCTTCTCTCACATAGTCTTACTCTTCTCTCTAGACTGCCACTTCTCAGCACGTTTTTCTCCTTCTTAAATATGTTACCACAGAGGCACTACCACCGTTGCTGATTGGTTGGCCTTGGCCAGCAGCGGGTCCGTCTTAGATTCGGCTGGCATTGGCTTTATCAGACACGGTGGAAGCTTGTCGCAGCTTCTCACAGAATACAGCCCTGTAGCCCTCCCACTACCAAAACCTCGCCAGAGAAACCAACAACACTAAGCATTCATCAACAAGGAGCAACAAGGGGTCCCAGATTCCCATATAAGTGGGTGGTGAATCTCCAGATATGAAGGGATGAAGTTAGCTGTCAAAGGTGTGTAAACAAAGGACATGTGAATCCGTCGTGAGTGTGAATTTACAAACTGAAGCACAGGAAGTTCCATCTGAATATGAGGAAGAATTTCTTCCCTCTGAGGGTGACGGAGCACTGGAACAGGCTGCCCAGGGAGGTGGTGGAGTCTCCTTCTCTGGA
>Ga0065711_1050670_pt1 | contig 10715 bp, 5 predicted proteins | sample Hoacrofraction12_FD_59098 | JGI IMG/M metagenome (GOLD analysis project Ga0065711, IMG submission 59098) | Hoatzin crop microbial communities from Cojedes, Venezuela - Epithelial fraction 12 v2 (version 2) | ecosystem: Host-associated > Birds > Digestive system > Esophagus > Crop | place... | reverse complement strand
AAAGGGATTATTCAGGAGTCCCTTGTCTTGCAACCGTCCTAATATTCACAAAGAACCAAGACTTGTTTCTGACCACCTGAAGTGATAACATCCCCTACATGTTACATTTGTTACATTTACAGTTATCACTGCTCTTCTAAGGGAACATGAGAATGGGACTACACAGAAGTTATGTCATTAACCTAGACGTACAAAAAACAAGCCCCAAATCACAGCACTTAAGTCTTTTCACATCAACAGCCCAAATATAAATTCGCAAACCTCTTTCATAAAATAGAACACTCCTGAAGTTGTCTGGTTCTTTTTTGCTAAGTGGACAATTATACAACATGAGGTGCTCAAGAAAACCCAATCATCAGTGACTTTGTGGTTTTTTTTTTTCATTAAGGAATGTCTACCTTTTTGACTCAATGTTAAGGAGGACATTAGAAACAAGTGCAAAAGGATACTTCTCAAATCACATTTAGGGAGCTTTTTCTGAACAAACTAGTAATATTTCCCAATGCATGTCTATGTCATCTTTAAAACTGCAAAAATTTTATTCACTTGATCACCTGGCTACCAGATCACCAGTTTCAAAAGCAGGGTAAGGGAAAGTAGCCCTGGACTGCACAAAAATGGTCTTAAATCAGAATTTCTATTTAGAAAAATCCTGTTTCTAGCTCTTGAATCTGAAGACAGCCTTGAAACATGAGCTGAAGACAGAACATCACATCGGCATCTTCCCAGTGTTCCAAAACATTTATATAAACATTTAAGGCACTAAATGTTCCTTCTCCCACTAAATGAAAAATAAATTGAAAAGTGTCTTCCTAGAAGTGTTTTGCTTACACCTTTTTGTCAGTTTCTACTGCAAAAAGCATCATAAAAATTCACTTCTTTCCTGCTCATACTGGTTTTGCTAGAGAATCCATTAAAGGTTACAGTGAACATAAAACGTATTTATCTCTACTTTGCCTCAGCAGCCTATCATGCACTACACATCACTTCTCAACTGTAATCAAGGTTACATCCCAACTACAATCAGCCCAAGGCTGCCAACTGTTTAAGTTTTCCAAAGTCTTTTGTGCTTTGTCCCACTCTCTTTTCACTGTGGCTGAAGCATGTATATATACACACTTTTATATACATATTCACATATATGTGTGTGCACCTACATATATGTAATCAACATACTCAAAACTTTTTCTACTTTTTCTCTTCAAGTTCTTCAACACTTTACTGCAGTGTTTACAGAAACTACTGAAAATGAGGTTGTTGGGAGTACTCTCTATCTTAACTGACCAACAGTATCTTCGTGACAGCAGCATAGTAAGAGTTTTGGTGATGACTTGGGGCATCTAAGAATTAAAACATGGCGAGTTGAGAATATTGGCTACCTTTTCCACTCCATATCGAAGTTTTACCCAGCCAACATATTGAAAGAAAGTTTTAAGCAAAATTAGAAACAAATTGTCACTAAAAAACCTAATTCTTTTCAGTTGTTCATCTTCTGTTCTCTTAGGTCTTGCAAGCTAATGCTCTTCAGGAACAAAACAGAGCTATTTCACACTGCTAACACTGCTTCTGCTTGATAATGGTACCAATGCTCTGAATCCTAACGGCACACAAGCAGTCATTACCATGAGTATCACAATTATCATGTAATTTAATGGCACCCTGCTGGCAAAAAAGGAGATGCAGTCAACATGCTCACAGTGCCAGCAATCCATGTATATTAGCATTCCCACTGCTACAGCACTGATGGAGCAAAACCAGTACGGTGGTAGCAAGCCTTTATTTCAGAACACTTGCAAAATAACAGAAAGTTTTCAGAATAGAGAGGACTTCAATTTTCAGGAGGAGAGGTGAAGAAGGGAGGATGTTATACTAGACCATAGACTTTAGATATTTCTGTCCATGTTAAGCAAAATTTAATGATAAGAGAGAAGTCTACTTCTCAACAGCTCACTTAAACCTGAAAGTGGTAAACAACTCCTTTATTGCTGATAATCCCAAGAGCATCATCCCATCAGATTGTTCATACCACAAAAGACAACTCGGGGTCAAAGGTTCCCTGTTGAGCTACAAGTAACAGCATTAAGTCCTGTGTAACAGTACGTTTATCAAAACCAGCAGTAGTAACTAAATTAAAACTGATAAAGTAGTAAGCAGGCATGTGCACACGAAAGGGGGAGGGGTGGCTTATTCATTAACACATTTAAATAGCAACTTCAGCAGTTACAAGAGTTCAAGACAGCACTACTAAAAATCATTCAAACGCATCACAAGATCAGAAGACACCGCACCTTTCAAACACTTTAGTTCTTACTATCTTCCTGTACCATAATTAGGAGTATCAAAGTCTCCTGTGTTAAATCATCCGTGGTTTTTTGTTATCTTTTACAGTAAGAGCTGAATTGTTAGGAAATTCACACCAGTGCAGCAATACAGCAGTCACAACAGACACACGTACCCTGCTGCACACAAAGCAGCTCTAGATCACTGCACCACAGCCTGTAATGCAGCTTTGAGTGGACTTTTACAGCCAGACGGAGCCAAGACAGAGCCAGGAGAAGGAAGCTTAAACCACAATTTGCTTTTATTTTTCACTACACTCTTTGCTAGTTCACACTCCGAGATTTCCCAAATGAATGTTCCATAGTTAGCAGATTTCTAATCATTAATAACTGAGATTTTTGTTTTATACAAAGACATTCTGACTTCCTACTAAGATGATTATATATGCAGAGAAGCCCAAGATCTTAACACTATTATTGTCAAAGAAAACAAATACTGAGATGTTAAGCAAATAATTCTAAACTATAATTGCAAACACCAACTTTCGATGTAACTAGCTGCCAAGTTCAGCTTCATCAATATTTATAGCTTGACATCAGTCTGAATTGAACTTTTCAGCTATTCAGCCACCTAAGAAAGGAATGGGAAGCTAATTTTCAAAAATCTGCTCTATAATCAACGATGTTTTTTCAATCTTCAAAGAAATGAGGCAATACACTCATTTTTTATGGCTCAATTTTTTTTTTAGTTCAAATACAAAATGAAAGTTATTAGCAATACAATCCTAGTCTTGAACACTGCAATCTCTGATACACACGTTGAGTTAGAACTACTGAATGTGGAACTACTTGCAAGAAGAGTTTTGGACCTGCTCGAGTATGTGTGAGTTCAGGGCCCTAAATTTTCAGTCTTTTGCATTTGGCACAGTAAGTTCTTCAGCATTCACACCTAATTTCCCCTGAAAGTGGCATTTAAAAGATAGGTAACCAATCTTTCTTATTTCCACTAAATCATACAAGTCTGCCTTTAGGCTACCTACTTGCAATACATGGCAATTGATTTTCACAGTCAAGCTCTCTCACCATACCTAAAAACCTAACTCCTTAAATTTGCTCCTAGGTTTTATTGTTTTTCACTTTTATGTCAGTTTTTCTTCATCCCTTATTCCACTTAAAACCGTAGTAATAAAAATTTCCAGTTATTTTTTTGAGTTAAAAATTTGTAAAACTAAAGTTACTTTTAGTTTATTTACATACCCAGCCAAAGCAGCAGCAAGTTAAGCTGATATACAGTATCCACACACAAAGCAATACCAGTTTATCTAGTCACCTAAACTGGTGAAAGTAACATTATCCAGGGTTGGATAAGTACAGGGTTAGAGCTGGAGACAGAACAGACCAATTATGCCACTGCATTCTTGCCCTGAGGCCACCACTATGTTACGCTATCAGGAGTGTTTTCCATTGCTTATTAGCCAATGTTAAAAGTATTTGATACAATGGGAGTTCTACCTTTTTTCCCCTGAGACACTTCTCCACAAGCTAATTTACTTTTCAATCAACAGGAAGTCTTTCTCAATTTGAATTCATTTTGCAATACATGAATTGCCAAAGACAGGGAAAAGAAAGCAAGTTGGCCTTTGAATATGAAAGAACCAGATGAGTTACTTCCAACAAAAGAGAAGATTATCGGCCAGTCTTGGTTGCTTCTCCATGTACTGTAAAAATTAAAAAGGCCAAGCAAAGAAAGTTATAGACAGCTAATTTACTGCAACCACATAGTTTAAAAAGCAAGTGAAAAAGTCTAGCTGTGCAGTAAAAAACATTTTTTTTCCCCTTTCAAGTACCATGCAAAGTGAGTGCCATCAGAAGTGTAGGTAACATTCCCCTAACCTTTTATTTAATAACAGAAACATTGATAAACAACTAAAATCTGCACATTCTTCATGCTGTCACCACATTAGCCACAGGGAGTGGATGAGCGGATCCTGAAGCACTCAAACATTTATCCAAGTAAAAAGCACAGCTATATGTAAAAAAAAAAACCCAAAACAATTTGAGCTTTAGTATCCCACTTTGTTTTGAATGGCTAGGAAATACAAGAGCTGTGCCTGTATAAAACCACCACAAAAAGATACTTAACATTTAATATAAGGGGCAGTGGAACACTAGTATAAAGACAATATCCATCTTTAAAAACATCCCAATGTGAGAAAAATTTCAAAAATACTAAATATTGACTTTTTTTGGAGTGTCAATGACAAATGGTCTGCATCTTGATGAACAGTCCCAAACAAGCACTGTGGCTTGATTCTTTTTCATCCTTGTTCTCCTCATCAAAAAAAGACTCATCTGCATTTTTATTTGCAGGAATAGACATCTGGTACAACACAATTAAAATCTGACAAGCCAGAATCTTAGCCATTTGACATACAGAAAAAGTTAGCAGGCTAATTTGAAACAATTATTCTCAGAACCCAAAGACATACGGAAGGATATAAATTTAAATGGCTGTAACAGTAAAACTTCCTGTGTGGACACACATTTGTGCCAAAGTGTTCTTTTTTTAGCTTCTTACTTAGAAGCAGTTTAAGTTGAACTTAAAAAAACAAAAACAAAAAACCCAAACATGAATTTCAGAATAAGCATCCTCCCAACACAGAGCTAAACTGCTGCATTTACAGCAATATAAGAATATGGTTATGATCACACAAACATACCCAGGAAAAATCCGAACACATGAAAATGCTAGAGAGGGTCACAAAGAAAGACACTAAACATCATAAAAGTAGGTGACTTTGTTGTAAAGCAACTATTAAATGCAACAAGTATTACAGTCTTCTTTCTTAAACTGATTTTCAGCTGCTTCAGGGCAAGGACGGCTCATAGTTCATTCTGGAGTGAAGTATATTTCAGTTTCTGTAAAAAGCTGGGGTGAGGGGACACATTCCCTTCCTCTATCTCAATTTTTTTTCATAGAAAATTTATACTAATACTTTCTCTAGGTTTATATTGAAGACATCTTTCTTCATGTGAGTTGCACCCACTAACATTATTAACTTACTCTTTCTTAAATCACAGTGTGCAAGCAACAGGAATCTCGGACATTTGAAATAGTGTTTCACTGTATTAGTAAAGAAAGTGAACGTATAGGTGATCTAACCTTCTACAAAATCTAACTTCTGCAAAAACTTCTAAATCACAAAGTTATGGTACTGCTGTATAAAAAGCAGATTCTACCATCAGCTGTAGTGAGAAAATAAAATGTACTCTATGGCATCTCAGTTGTCTCCATAAAGAGGTAGATTATTTCTAAAGATCCAAAAGTGTCCCAGTAAAGAAGTAAACAGTTTTCAAACATACAAGCGAAGAGCTGGATAACCTGTGCTTTTTAAGCCACACATAGCTCACAAGACATCCAAGTTTATAACTAAACCATGCTGACACAGGGTTGCTGGGTAATTTATATCCCTTGGCTGTAAGAAGCAGCAAGACAAGAAGGCCTGCTCCTATTAACATTCATGGATTGCCCTAGGGCCGAAGCACGTTTAGCCTACAGTAGACTGGCAAGTCCCTGGAGAGTTACTTCTGTCTCCTAGAGGTGAACCCCTTTTCTACCATGCGCATGATACAGCCATGAGACTTTTGTAGAGCTCAGTGGGCCAGGAAAGTCGGTAATGACTGCCGTAGAGCAGCCCAGACATTTCTCAACTCTGATCATGTGCACACTTAATAGACCAGTCTTAAAGCAGGGAATGCCAGCATACAGCTTTGCAAACATCTAGCTTCTTGATTTAAAATCATACTTTCAATTTAACTTGTGAAACTTTCTCACGAAGTCTACTTTTGCCACATGAACACCATAGTAGAACAAACACTAAAGTTTGCTGTAAGAAAGAAAGACACTCAAGTTGGAAAAAAATACCTGCAACCCTAGGACACAAGATGATCAGAGGAACAGGAAGAAGTACTTCCAATTCGCAAAAAAAAGGCTAGAATCTGAAAAATCTCCCAACAGAAGAAAGTCAACTGTACTCATAAAAACTCTGTTCTTTGTAGATCGCTACAAAATCAAACTGCATAAAAGAATAAGTTTCTCCTAATACAGAACAGACTTCACTGACAAAAAAATGAATACACTACTGATGGCTTCCCCTCACACAAGCAACACGACATTATTGTATCACCTTTTGCCTAATCCTCCGTCAGGCTATCTGAAATTACCAACTCTGTTTTGCAATTTTGCTTCTTATCCTTTCATCCGCTAATTAGCTTTTTAGTCTCCAATCTTCTGCCCAACGGGGTCAGAATATATTGACTACCAGTTTATACCTCAAATGTTTATTCCAACCAGTGTCCTACAGCATGCAGCATGACTGCTGCCTTATAGTAATTCCCATTTCTCCTGACAAGCAGTATGTTTCTCCACAGACCTAAAAGCTAAACTGAGTAAGAGCTACTTTCAGATCCATTTTACCCTTTTAGATAGATATTTAAAGATTTTTAAACACTGGAAGTCTCAGCTAGAACATCAATTTTCTTCCCAGAATTTTTCACAGAGTAACTATTGTGTTTTTTCTAATCCACGGACATTAAATCAGGAAATACATGCAAGATATCCGATTTCAGAACTACTAAAGCTGGCAAGGCCCAGAAACGCAATCCGTACCGACTAGCTGAAACTGGAAAAGGTCATCTCCATAGCTCACTACATGGTAAACACGGCAAACATCCAAACTCCAACCACAACCCTTACACTGATGAAAACCTAAAAACCTCAGAACATTCCCCTACAACATGCAAACCATAATAAGTGCAAAACCACCCTCTCCCTCTTACCGCCATAAGAAGGCAAAGGGAAAAATTATTTCATGTACTCACTGCCTACTGCTCGAAAGGAAAAAAAAAAACCCAAACCACCAATTCTTTATTCTTTGCAGCAAAGCGTGCTTACCTCCCTGAAGAAAAAAAAAACCCAACACAAAACAAAACATAAAAGTGCAATGCAAAGAAGGTATGAATAGTAAAGCAGAGAAATGTAAGAATTTTGCTATCCGCTGAAAGTGACAGGGAACAGCAATCAGAACATGTTGATTACTACTACCCCAGTCACCTCACAAGCAGAAATACCAACCGGCAACTACTTGTCTGACAGTGACAGCTGGCTCAAGTACCAAAAAGTGCCCCTGCTTTTATTAGCAGATAGTAGCAGAAAGTTTAGTTTGAATTCACAAGAAACCAGAACCAATTCTTCAGTCCCTATTCCACACACCGTCTGCTGAAAGAACAAGTGAACTTCACATATATATTTCATCTGAAAATGAAGAAAGACAGTAAATGTTAAGCTAAGGAATACTATCAGCAAGAGACCATGTCTTATTCTACCACATCTGGTCAAACAGTTAGAAATACACATTACTGTTTGCTCAACATCTCCAAGTTCTTCCTATTAGAACTGAAGACTGACATCTTCTTGCTATTCTTTCCCCAGAATAGTGTCATGTTTCACAAGTAAAATTTCTGAAATAGCACCAAATTGATCATTAAAAACAATTCCAGAAAAATTCAGGCAAACACATTTTATAAGCACTGAGTGGAAGACACTTTTAAGTTAAAAGAAACCCACTGGTATACATTTGTTAGTATCAGGTACTTCACCACTTCTCTATGTGCTAAATATGCTTAATTTATCATATGAAGACAAACAATGATTGTTCTTCACAATGACACATTTACTGATCCAGAAATTATACGCAGAAAAAGGCTGAGTGAAAAATAAAATCTAATAATAAAGAATTGAATAGCTGTAAGCTGTAAGATACACTTTAAGTAGAAGCACTTCAGAATTTGTAAATCTTCAGTATAGACAGAATTTGTGAATCTAACAGCAGCACTAGAGAGCAATTACTGATGAAAGCCATTGCAAAGAAGCTGGAAAATGACTGTTCATCATTATTATTACTATTATTGCACAAACCAGACAATATCTATGTATAAAAAGACATTCTAAGAAAATAAACACCATAATGGCAATAAGTGACTACGACAAGAGACTTTGCATCCAAGCATTCTGCAGAAAATGGAGAATAAAGTAACTGAACCATTAAGTAGACTATTAATAAACTCATTCAAGTCAATAACTAAGCTCCTTAGACTTATTCTATGATCTCCAGTTCATACTGCTTAATTGTAAATCCAATCTCTTCTGTGAGCAGAAATACACCGGCTTTACTGGAGAAAAAACCCTAACAATAAAAACACCCCAAAACTCCAGAGAACAAACCCCATTTGAACGCATTTTCAAACTACTTATTCTATAACAGTCTTTCCATCATTCTGGATGCAGCTGTCTATACATATGATGTATACTATGCATTACTTCTGCAAAACAAATTTATTTCTAATTTCCTACTTCCTACAACAGGAAGCAGATCTAAGATAAAATACAGTACCTCAGAACCAAACAATATTCTCTCCTGAAGCTCTCTCCTCTTCAATTCATCTTTCAACATCAAGTGTTAATGATCAAACACTCATCACCAAGCAAAGCCATGACATGCATACTACCTAAATGTTTTACTGGAATATTCAGTCACACAAACTCTGGTAGACGAAGTTTTTTCTGATTCACAGTTTCAAGACTTCTACTTCCAAACACTTGAGCTTATTAATTAAATGAAAGCTTAGATTTCCAGCTAAATTTGCAGCTATACAGAGACCGCAATAATGCACCAATTCATAAGGCTGCCTAATCAAGAGACACTGACTGTTTTATAATTTACATTTTTTCCCCCCAATACTTCAGCACTACTGGATTGAAGTTATTCGCTTTACTAAGCCTCATGATAACAACATTATAAGAAAAATCAAGACCTAGTTCACAAGAGAAGTTTGCACATTAGAGTTTTATCAATTAACACTGGAACTTCTGAGGTAATTTTATACATATTTATAGCTCTACATGAAAATGTATATTCACAAAACATTTAAATGCAATATAGCTAACCAAGATGAAAGTAAAAAGTATAATAATAACCTCACCTAGTTTCTATGAAGATAGATGTGCCTGTGCCTTGCCCCCAGAACCTCACAGCAGAAAAGCTAACACACATTTAGCACCTCTCTGGGCTCCATTCCCCCTTTCCCAGCCTCAACTTTTTGCAGGGATTGCAAAAGTTCACTGCAGAATTGACTTTTTTACCTGCAACTTCGTTAAACACAGGTGAAAAGTCACCCTTACAAACCACTCCCTGAGGTACATCTACATAGCAGTCCCTGCATCAACTGTGGATCATGCAGAAAAACTTGACCATATCTTTAAATTCAGGACCTCAGGTAATGCAGCACATGAGACCATTTGCCCAGCTTCTCAACAGCAGCGTATGTTCCAAGGAATCTGTACCATTAGGGAAAGTTACCATAGAAGAGGGAATTGTTGAGCAACTTCAGCGCAGACAAACTACAAAGCTGCTTGAATGAATTTAACAACCCTGTGAATCCAAACTATTACCTCTACAACACTTGCAGCAGAAACTAAAATCCAGTTCGTCTGGAGAGGAATATTACTAGAAAATACTAAGTAAAAGAGACCTTTCAAAAACAGAGCTACACAAACCCCAAAGATGTACCTACTATTTCTCAGGAAGATTCACACTTTTTGTAGAGGACAAAAACGTGACCCTGAAGCCTAAGAAGTCATGATTAAAAAATAATAATTATGGATCGTACAAAACAAAAAAAAGAAAACAGTTAACTTCATGGAGAGACACCGTCACAAATCTTCGTAAGGTTAGTGAACTGCTAAATATGGAAAAACGAAGCACCGCTTACAGTAGTGAGCATGCCTACTTTAGCTACGAAAACACTTTGTTGAAACTTGGTTTTATTCAACAATCCTCAGCTCTATCCTGTAGTAGATACTCCTACACGCACTTTCACAAGGCGGATTTCAGCTTACAAGATACCAGCACCGTTATCCACAGGCGGTGCAGCGTCTCCAGACATAAACATTCGCTCATTTTGCCACAAACAGCTCGGGAAACTTTTTTTTTTTTTTATTTCTCCCCCCCTTCCCCTGCCCGGGACACACCTCTGAGCACGGTCACTCCTCCCTCCCACCCACCCACCGACCGACGTTTTAACCAGCATCGCGCCCGACACATCCAGCGCGGTCCGTGGCGGTACCAGCGCAACCTCAGGACCGTCCCCGCGCAGCACCAGCCACAAAAAGCTGGTTTCTCCCCAGCCACAAAAAGGCTCCTCTGGGGTCTTCCCGGCGCCGCACATTTCGCCCGGCCTTGGGCGAGCCAGGGGCTCGGCAATCAGCCGAGGCGGCGCCGGGCAGCGGCCTCGGGGCCTCCCGCGCGTCCCGCCGGGGCCCCGTCGGGATAAACCGGAGGGGGCGGCGGCGGGGGACGGCCGCACGTGAGGCGGGCG
>Ga0065711_1050669_pt1 | contig 10715 bp, 5 predicted proteins | sample Hoacrofraction12_FD_59098 | JGI IMG/M metagenome (GOLD analysis project Ga0065711, IMG submission 59098) | Hoatzin crop microbial communities from Cojedes, Venezuela - Epithelial fraction 12 v2 (version 2) | ecosystem: Host-associated > Birds > Digestive system > Esophagus > Crop | place... | reverse complement strand
ATCTTGTTCCAACCCCCCTGCCATGAGCAGGGACATCTTCCACTAGACCACTTTGCTCAGAGCTCCATCCAACCTGGCCTTGAACACTGCCAGGGAGGGGGCATCCACAGCTTCTCTGGGCAACCTTTTCCAGTGTCTCACCACCCTTATAGTGAAGAATTTCTTCCTAATATCTAATTTAAATCTGCCCTCTTTTAGTTTACAGCCATTGCCCCTTGTCCTATCACTACAGACCCTTGTGAAATGTCCATCTCCATCCTTCCTGTAGGCCCCCTTCAGGTACTGGAAGGCTGATATAAGGTCACCCCGGAGCCTTGTCTTCTCTAGGTTGAACAGCCCCAATTCTCTTAGCCTGCCCTCGTAGGAGAGGTACTCCAGCCCTCGGATCATCTTCGTGGCCATCCTCTGGAACCGCTCCAACAATATCCATGTCCTTCTCATGCTGGGGGCTCCAGAGCTGGATGCAGGGCTCCAGGTGGGGTCTCGTGAGAGCAGAGTAAACGGCAGAATCACCTCCCTTGACCTGCTGGCCACACTTTTCTTCATGCAGCCCAGGATACGGCTGGCCTCAAATTGCATAAGGATAGGTTTAGACTGGATATTAGGAAACATTTTTCTACTGAAATAGTGGTCAGGCATTGGAATAGGCTGCCCAGGGAAGTGGTGGAGTCACCATCCCTGGAAGTGTTAAAAAAATGTGTAGATATGGCAATTGAGGACACGGTTTAGCAGGCATGGTGTTGGGTTGACAGGTGGACTACATGATCTTAGAGGTCTTTTCCAACCTTAATGATTGTATAAATACAGTGCCTCCCGTTAATCTCTTTTGTAATTTATTGAACTATGCTTGACCCATGTCAAGTACTTCGAAGTTAACAGCACAGATTATTTAACCAGGTGGCCTACATCTCATGTCTTGCAAGGATATAAGAAAGGTTATTTTAAAATAGTCATGACATTTTACAAGACTTTCAGACTTCAAAGTTTTGATAATGATGAAATAGGAAACAAGAATATTATGTTCTCTGTTTCTTTAAATTCCTTTGAGCAATGTTTAAGATTTTGAAGAATTGTATCAAACAATGGAAGCAATATGTCAGTGTTGTTAAATACATGATAAAATCTGGGCCTGGTTAATAATACCTTGCTCTTGTTTATAGTTGCTAACATTAGAGATGGTATCTAATATTTTTTAATTTATATTTTTGCATTAGGCTACTGTTATTTTTTAATTGCCAACTGTGAACAAGAGGTAAGTTCAAACCTATGGTTTTAAAGCTGTAATTTATTAAGAACTGGCAATTTAAAGGTACAGTATTGAAAGATTAGCAGTGAATTATGGCACAGCTTACACATTAAACCACCAGCATTTGCAGCAAACAATACAGACAACCTACAACCTGATATATTAGTATCTTAGTGCTTTGGAGCTTACATTAATTACAGTCACCCTAAGAATGCAATGATTAGACTGTTTTACAGTAGCTGCTATGGTCAGTTTATACAAGTGGTTAAGCTCCTTGAATATATTAACTTATCATCAGCCTGCACTTTCTGCTCAAAGTCACATTGTTTTGAAAGGAAAGCAATAGGAGTTGTGGGCCTGTGACAGAATGAAGTCCCACTGCTGCAAAGTTGGGATATTCTGGCACTGGATTTCATCAAAAGCAACACACAGCCATGAAATCTAACGGGCCTTCCTCGTGGTTGGAACTTCAATCCTGCCTGTTAATGTAAAAATCTTCTGTGACAACATGGGTGTTAATGGAATGCTGACAAAGTTGGCTATCTTATATGTTGCAAGGTGCTTCCAAATGTGCAAGAAGATTTTGGACTATGAGAAACTCTGCCCTGCAGTGGGCAGACACCTCAGCTGTGCCAGTATGTTCTTCTCTGGGGAAAGGCAGAAAAAAAACAAAGGAAGAATAGCAAACCTGGCATCTGATTCAAGGTTTGACACATTATATGTTGGAGTTAAACTGTGTTCTGCAGAAGATTAAGGCTAATGGAAATGTGTGTGTTGAAAATACAACTTCAGAATTCTGTATTAGTTTAGAATAGTGCATTCTGTATAACATCATCTCTTCTGTTTCTTTCCTACTGTAGCAGTATCTATGAACTCCAGGCATTATCAGAATATTTGCACTTGTAATTATCTATACATAGGAAATGGGAATTTATTACTCTCCTTAGATGTACAGGTAGCTTTTCTTGTGAAGTATTCACTATAATCATAGCTTTCAATCTACATTTCTCCTATATTGAACTCCTGCTGTTCCATCAATTAGGATGTCTTGATCTTATGATCTGCTGACCCCTCTCTACTGGTAAGAAAAGTCTCACTGACAAATCTTCTAGTAGTAGGATAATCAACTAGAAGCTAAGTTAAATGAATTACTCAAGGAGATATTAAACTAACAGCAAAAGGTGAACAAAGGAGAGTTTAGCTAGCATAAAATCAAGGTGTCAAGAATAAAATTACACAAAGTACATAAAAGCTTGAAGGAAAGAAAATGTTATTGTCCTGGTTTTGGCCAGGAGGGGGTTAATTTTCACCGGAATCCAGGAAGGGACACAGCCCGGCCGGCTGACCCAACCTGGCCAAACAGAACAGAGTATTCCATACCATGTGCTGTCATGCTGGGTTCCGGTGGGGGATAGCTGGGCGGCGGGAACTTACTCACGGCTTGGGAGCACGTGACAGCAGTTTGGGAGAGAGGCTCTGTGGGTTGTACGGTTTGTGTCGTGTTTTCTCCTTATCTGTATCGTTGTTGTTCCTGTTCCTTTTGTTTGCTGTTCTGTTAAACTGCCCTTATCCTGACCCACCAGTTTCTACCTGTTTCTTTCCATTCTCCTCTGCACCCCGGCGGGGGGAGGAGTGGCTGTGTGGAACTTTTGTTGCCTGATGCAGGCAAACCATAACGTTAAATTTGGTGCCCAACCGTGCGGTGGGGATAATGGCAGGGCTCAGCAGCGTGTGTCAAAACAACCGTCTTAGAGTTTGCTGTATTTTGTTATAAGCACTTACTGTGTCAGTGAAATAGTCACCGGTAAAAAATGTTTCTGGCTTTGATCAAATGGCTGTAGTATTTAAATCCTAACTTGCACTATGTGCTCCCTGTGGTGCTGTTCAGGGATCAGGATGATGATTTTGCTGTACTGTATGATATCAACTTATGACATAATAACATCACAGTGCATGAAATTAGGCTTGTATTTGCATGCGGCACTGCGGTGATTTATGTACCTTGGATCCTATGTCTCAGAATTTGTTAATAATCAAACCCAGCCTGTGGGGAAAACTGGAGGGGACACCTTCCCCCTCTATTCTTCAGGCTAGTCCTAACGGCTTTTGAGAACTTTGAGTACCTGTGGGATGCTTAGGCCAGTGTGTTTCTATTGTTCTGCCTCCTGAATGGGTTTCAGCTTTTGTTTAAGGTTAAACAAGTAGTTAAGAACATCCTACAGAGACCTGCCCCGGGGCTGGAGAGCTGTGAGTAGCTGGGTGTGTGGGACACCATGGGCAGGTGTCTAGGGCAGTGGGCACACCCGGTGTGTTTTAAACTCACCCCTGAACAAGTACAGAATCCGGAGGAACTAGCAAAGTATCTGCAAAAAGTGTGCTGCCACCCTGGGAACTCCAGAGAGACACAAATCACCTGGCCGTATCACAATGGCATAATTACGCTTTTCTACCATGCCTGCAACATTTATACAGGATTATAAAATTAAAACCAAAATCAAAACCAAGACGGGCTTTATTGATTTATGCTCTTATATCTGCTAACAATTAGTGAAGAATTGCGTAGTTTGCCCATCAGCACAGAAGTCAACATGACTTTTTAGAAATGGTCAGTAAACCCTTTCGAATTAGTAGGATTCCAGTCATATGTATAGCAGCAGAACATAGCAGAGATGTCAGTGAGAGGGTAATGTTGAATATTTTGTTGTTTTGCCTTGAAAATATAAAAATCCCCACATTTTATACAAATTGTCTTCTATCTCATCATACTCCTAAAGCTTATAGTCAGTGCAAAAGGGCATACTACAGTAGTGAAAATTAAACACAACTCTCCCTCCTGATATAACTTTACTTTCCTTCACCTGGCTGATAACATAGCTCCAGACAGCCAACATTTTACCCCTCACGTGTAATTCAGATCTTGCTACTAATTTCCTTTAATCCATTTCCCTTCAGACAATGAATCACAAAGCACATGGTCTGACCTGACAGGGATCAGTTTAATCACTGTAAGTTGCTTCCCGTCACTAATTCCATGCAGACATGACCAAGGGTTGTGATACACACGTTTCTCCTGTTGAGAAGACCTAATCCCTATGACTTACTACTATTTCCTCTTGTATGTTACACTTCAGTCAGAGCACCGGAGAAAATATTGAGGTGTGATTCACTATGGTCTGAGGTTGTAGCATTAGCATTGCTCAGAACAGCAAAGAATTTTAGCCCGTTCTTTAATATCAGTGGTGCTACTGAGCAAGAGGTTTTCAACATAAAGGATAAAATTTATTTTTCCACTTGCGTAATATTAATTTTAAAATGTACTTCTACAGTATATACTTAATATGCTTAGTAAACTACATATATATATACTAATTCATTAGGTCTTTGTAATGTAGCTACTCATGTTTACTCTCCATCCTGTTATAAGTAACATGACAAAGCCTACAGCTGACAAGAGTAAAACCGCATGCAGCTATGTAAATTTCAGGGACAGACTGTCCAATTTTTTCTTGTCCTGGTAGAACACCTGTAAATGTGACTGAATTAATCCAGTCAACCTTTCAAAGCAACCATCTGGTTTTCAATATCGCCCCTTGACCCTTCTTTAAAGTAGTTTTGTTGTGATTGCCACAATTAAATAAACAAGGTAATCCCAGTATGTAAGATAAAATTTGGATGTTCTCTCTAAAAATACATTATTCTTTCAAAGACAAGCGTCTTGATCTTTGTATTATACCAAAATCCCTTTCAAACAGGCCTTTCAGTGAAAGAGGCCTTCAAATGGCCTTTGAGACACTTTCACTGTATTACAGCGAAGCAAAGCTTCTGTCATAGTGAAGAACTGAGCTCATTTCCTCATAACCATTGTCTAGTGTAGATCTCCAAAGTGATCTGGGCATGTCACCAGTGGGTTAGTGAAAACTAATTTTAAGCAGAAAGAATTAAATAGATGGCTGGAGAATCCTCAGGTTGTATAAATTCCAGAGTTTCATTGACTTTTGATCTCGTATGTATAAAGCTGTCTTTGTTCGTGCTACTCAATTTTAACTAAAAGCAAAACCTGATATTTTCAGGAGAAATAAATATGCTTAATAAGTCCTATTCACTGTTCCAGGAATAGTAGGAAAATAATCCAAACACTTATCAGTGTGCCACCCTTTTTTTTTGAAGAAAGAGTGATGATTTTCATTTTAGCAATTCCCAGCTTTGCAAATGTCTTTGTTTTGCATCCATTTTTGCTTCTAGGTCTTCTCAGAGTATGACTTTAGTAGCATACATATCACAACATAAATAGCCTTGTGGATGTAATCTGATTACCATTTTAAACATTGAGATGCTCTTTGTTGCACATCTGTGAAGAATGTATTCTACTGTATATACGCCTCAGTTTTTTTACTTCTCTTTTTTGCCTTCCTATGGAAATTTTTGTCCTCATATTCTTCAACAGGATGCCTCAGAAACAGCAATACTTCTATGAAGCAATGAGGACATTCTGAAGCGCAGCTGTCTTATTTCCGCTTTTCTTTGGCTTCGTCTTTGATGATGAACACATTTCCTGTTTCTACAGCTCCTACAATTCAATTTAGTTCCTGCTTTAACTGTGACAACGTCTTCACAGAACTGTCCTCCTAAAATAGTTTGCATTGAAATCCACAGCCCCGTCTTATAGTGCTGTATTATTACTTTATTCTCCTTACAATATTCAACCATGTTCAAGAGGTCAAGCCTCAAAGTGTGTAACTGATGAAGGTCATATCACATCAAATCTCAAGATAATCTAAATCTTTACTTTGCTTCCTAAGTATCAATACACCATAGTCCTTATTTCCCTCTCTGATTCGCTTATTCTCATCCTCTGGTTCTTTTAGTGCCCATTCATTTAAACAAACAAACAAACACACAAAAAAGAAAGAAAGAAACAACTGGTGGCTGTTAATACAAAGGCCTTTAGTCCTCTTGCTGTCACGGTCTTTTTATCTGAGCGTTTCAGGAAAAAATTCTGTAAAGTAATCAGTTATTTAATACTTTAATATCTGTTAGTAATTCAGTGTGACAAGTTACGGAAAGAGTTGACTCAGACAGAATTTGTTGGGTATTTGCAGACACTGTATTATTTGAGGTCTGAGATAATTTTATGTCAGTCAATGAAATAGCAACTTAGCTGTTCTCTACCACTTAATCTATTAATCAGAACACGATAGGCAAATATAAAAAAGATAATTAAAGAGAAACATCAAAGACACTTCAGGGTACAAAGAGAGTGGTACAAAGTTTAAAAATTTAACACTGTATCATCTGATGTTCAGATGTAGATCTGTGTGGGGTTTACACAGTTCCTGATGTGTTGCGGGAGAATTATAACAAAATTGAATTAAAGATTTGCAGATGCAAAAAGGAAGAAAAAGCTTGAAGAATAAAAGGTATTAAAGAACAGAGTATGTGGCTGGAACATGTGACATGTAAGCAAGGCAGGGAAGAGAGATGATTCAAATAAAGCCTGACCCTTGACAGTCAGCAGAAAAATACACGACAGGCAAGGGCAGAAGAGAGAGATAAAGATGAAGAAAAATTAGAGAGCTGCAGAATTGAACAAAAGAAATGGAGTGTGTGTGATTAGGACCAAACTTTGAATTTATGACAAAAGCTTATAATAAATAATAGGAAGCATGGATCCAAATAAACAGATATGTTCATGCTCATTCAAATCTCCCAATTTAGACTTGAGTAAGGAACTGAATCATAGAATCATAGGTTGGAAAAGACTTCTACGATCATGTAGTCCAACCATCAACCCAACACCACCATGGCTGCTAAACCATATCCTGAAGTGCCACATCTACATGTTTTTTAAACACCTCCAGGGATGGTGACTCAACCACCACCCTGGACAGCCTACTCCAAAGTCTGACCACTCTTTCAGTAAAGAAATTTTTCTTAATATCGAATCTAAACCTCCCCTCATGCAACTTGAGGCCATATCATCTCATCCTATCACTGCTCACCTGGGAGAAGAGACCAATATCTGCCTCATTACAACCTCCTTTCAGGTAGCTGTAGAGCACAATAAGGTCTCCCCTCAGCGTCCTCTTCTCCAGACTAAACAGCCCCAATTCCTTCAGCTGCTCCTCAGAAGACTTGTTCTCTAGACCCCTCACGAGCCTTGTTGCCCTTCTCTGGACGTGCTCCAGCAACTTATTGCCTTGTACTGAGGGGCCCAAAACTGAACACAATACTCCAGCTGCGGCCTCACCAGTGCCGAGTACAGGGGCATGATCACCGCCCTACTCCTGCTGTCCACAAAATTCCTGACAAATGCTAGGATGCCGTTGGCCTTCTTGGCTACCTGGGCACACTGCTGGCTCATGTTCAGCCAGTTGTGAATCAGTACACCAAGGTCCTTTTCCTCCAGGCAGTTTTCCAGCTACTCCTCCCAAAGAGAGACTAATTCATTCTGTTTTTCCAAATTACAGCCTTCTCTTTTATCTAGTAGAACTAATAGGTATCTGTGAATAGCTATAAAAGTGGAAATGTGTTCCACTTTTCAGTTATGGTAATGTCCTGGGTTTGGCCAAGATCAGGTTAATTTTCACCAGAAACTGGGAGGGGACAGAGCCCAGACAGCTTACCCAAACTGGCCAAACAAACAGCGTGTTCAATGTCATGTGCCATCATGCTGGGTTCTGGGTGGGGGAGCTGTCCGGGTGGATGTTAATTGCGACCTCAGGAGCCCGCTGGGCATCGAGCAGTGAGAGTTGCTCTGTGCATTTCATTGTTTGTTTTGTATATTCTTCTTATCAGTATTATTGTGGTTACTGTTTGCTTCCTTTGCTGTTCTGTTAAACTGTCCTTATCCTGACCCACAAGTTTTTGCCTTTTCCTTTCCACTCTTCTCCCCAATCCAGTGGGGGGAGGGGCGATAGAGCGATGACATGGTGCTTTGTTGCCGACCACAGCCAAACTACAACATTTAATTTGGAACCCAGCATGGGGTGGGGATAATGGCAGGACTGAGCAGACTGTATTAAAATAACTTTGTTATAATTTGTTATAATTTGTTATAAGCATTTATTCTATTAATTAAATAGTTGCTGTTCAACATGTTGCTGTCTTGGTCACATGGCTGTGGTATGTAAACACTTAGTTACAGTATGTATTCCCTGCACTCATGTTTGTCACCTCTGGGAAAAGGATTAGGATTATGATTTTGCTGTACTTTGTACTATTGACTTACAACGTAGTAACATCACTGGGCATGAAGTTAGTCTTGTATTAGTGTTCAACGCTGCGGTCATTGCCATACCTTGGGTGCTATCTCTCAGAATTTATTAATAATTGAACTCAGTCTATGGGGAAAACTGGAAGGGATGCTGTCTCTCACTCTTTTACTCTTCCTCTCTCCTTCAGGCCAGTCATAAATCCTTTTGAGACTTTCGTGTATCCGTGGGATGCTCAAGCTGGGATGCTGATATTGTTCTGTCTCCTGAATGGGTTTAGCATTAAAAAAGTATTTAAAAACACCACACAGAGATGTGTCCTGAGGCTGGATAGCTATGAGTGGCAAGGTGTGTGGGACAGCATGGGCAAGTATCTAAATCAGTGGGCACCAACAGAATCACAGAATCACAGAATGTTATGGGTTGGAAGGGACCTCTGTGGGTCATCTAGTCCAATCCTCCTGCCGAAGCAGGGTCACCTACAGAAGGCTGCACAGGACCTTGTCCAGGTGGGTCTTGAATATCTCCAGAGAAGGAGAATCCACAACCTCCCTGGGGAGCCTGTTTCAGTGCTCTGTCACTCTCAGAGGGAAGAAATTCTTCCTCATCTTCAGACGGAACTTCCTGTTCCTCAGTTTGTGCCCATTGCCCCTTGTCCTGTCACTGGGCACCACTGAAAAGAGTTTGGTCTCATCCTCCTGACACCCACCCTTCAGATATTTGTAAGTATTTATAAGGTCCCCTCGCAGCCTTCTCTTCTTCAGGCTGAACAAGCCCAGCTCCCTCAGCCTCCCCTTGTAGGACAGATGTTCCAGTCCCCTCACTATCCTCATAGCTCTCTGCTGGACTCTCTCCAGTAGGTCTTCATCTTTCTTGAAGTGGGGAGCCCAGAACTGGACAGCGTACTCTAGATGAGGCCTCACTAGGGCAGTGTAGAGGGCAAAAAGAACCTCCCTCGACCTGCTTGCCACACTCTTCTTGATGCAGCCCAGGATCCCATTGGCCTTCTTGGCCAAAAGGGCACACTGCTGGCTCATGGTCAACATGTCGTGCACCAGCACTCACAGGTCCCTCTCCACAGATCTACTCTCCAGCAGGTCCACCCCAAGCCTGTACTGATGCAAGGGGTATTCCTCCCCAGGTGCAGGATCCTGCACTTGCCTTTGTTGAAACTCATCAGGTTCCTCTCTGCCCAACTTTCCAGCCTGTCCAGGTCACGCTGAATGGCAGCACAGCCTTCTGGTGTACCTACCACACCTCCCAGTTTTGTGTCATCAGCAAACTTACTGAAGGTACATTCTAACTCTTCATCCAACCCCTGGTGTTTTTGAACTTCACCCTGAACAAATACAGAATCTTTACAAACTAATAAAATATTTGAATTCCGTTGAAGGGACCTCTAAGTCTTTTTCACAGGAAGTAAGTAGCAAGTTCTCTGACCAGGATTAGAGGGACCCTGCCTCCAGCCAGGTGGAGGAAAGGGACAACCTGGTTTATTGGGCAGTGTGGATTCAATGGTCTGGCACACCACAACCCAGGACTACAAAGCTCTAGTGGACACCAGTACACAGTGTACTCGAATGCCATCAGATTACAAAGGGTTAGAATCTTTCTGCATTTCTTGGGAACCCAGGAGCTGACTCTATTGGAGGCTGAAGTGAGCCTAAGTGAGAATGAGTGAAAGAAACACCCTACTGTGACTGGCTGAGGCTACGTGCTTCCTTACAATCATAGAACATAGGCTGGAAAAGACCGCTAAGATCATCAAGTCCAATCACAGAATCACAGAATGGTAGGGGTTGGAAGGGACCTCTGTGGGTCATCTAGTCCAATAATCCTGCCGAAGCAGGGTCACCTACAGTAGGCTGTAGAGGAAATTGTCCAGGCAGATCTTGAATATCTCCAGGGAAGGAGAATCAAAAACCTCCCTGGGCAGCCTGTTCTAGTGCTCTGTCACCCTCAGAGGGCAGAAATTCTTTCTCATGTTCACACGGAACACGGCATGACGACACATGTTATGGAATACCCTGCTCTGTTTGGCCAGGTGGGGTGAGCAAACCCGGCTGTGCCCCTTCCTGGAGTCCAGTGAAAATTAACCCTGTCCTGGCCAAACCCAGGACATGATCCACCCCTTATTCCATACAATCTACGTCGTGCCCAGGTCCCCCATTGTCCAGTTGATCACCACCACTTCTCCTGTCTCCAGATATCATTCCCTTAGTCTATGGATCATCACTCTAAAGTGTCCATTGAGTTCA
>Ga0065711_1011392_pt1 | contig 10715 bp, 5 predicted proteins | sample Hoacrofraction12_FD_59098 | JGI IMG/M metagenome (GOLD analysis project Ga0065711, IMG submission 59098) | Hoatzin crop microbial communities from Cojedes, Venezuela - Epithelial fraction 12 v2 (version 2) | ecosystem: Host-associated > Birds > Digestive system > Esophagus > Crop | place... | reverse complement strand
GTCAAGTGTGAAACCTAGCATCATTCAGATGAGCTATGTGAATATACCAAAGAGAGAATATCATATCAAGAAGGCTCTCCAAAGGAATGTTTTTGTTTGAGTGGAAAAAGGGAGCTGAAGGAGCAGTTGCTGGAACCTGAAGTAAAAAAAGCCCCAAACCCTTACTCTCATCCCCTGCCCCAAGCGTATGTTTTCAAGTCACTGAAAATTCAAGTGAATTCTGGAGGAAAAAAATATGACTATCTATATGTTAAGGCCAATCTGTCATTGAAGACACTTCATAGCCATGGCTGCTGATGCAGGCTGAGGCTATGCCTCCTCAAATGCTGTAGGTTGCTCTATTTGATGTCCTTGCTTGGGATTAAAGGAACTTCTGTTCTCTGCATTTAAGAAGAAAAGACAGCATGTAAAACCCCATCTGATCATCACTGTGGTAAAATCAGTTTACATCCATGGTAGCAGGACTGGTGAAATTGCTTGTCTTGAACTTGCAGATGCTGTCATTTGAAGGAGGTTTTTGTTCTCATACTACCAAATATCTTGTGTATTCACTGCCATTCTTGAGAGGGTTTTTGCCAGCTCTCTCTGAGATAATATAATTTAATTTTTCCGTATACATACATTGTAAAATCTTTGTTAATTCCTGGTTGTTTTTTCTTCTCTTCTGACTATTTAGCAAGCCAGAAAATAAGGGAAGTGACACTGGCATAATGAATCATGCTGATAAATAACAGAATAGATAGTGAAGAACATAATTCCTCCTGAATTTTTTATACTTGCAGAGAGAAGCTTAGAGTTTCAAATTGTTCAAAATGGATCACAAGACCTCTAGGTAGAACAACAATATACATGTTTTTTCACAACCCACAAAGCTGAAATACTCTTATAGTTGTTTTTTATTCAGATTGCTACATGTAGTATAGTGTGATAAGGAATCTCTAGTTTCCCCTGCTTTCCTTGTTCCTGGACCTGTACTGTTGGGAGCTTTTTTGCTTTCAACATTTTACCATTCCACTTTGTCCTAAATTTTAATTACCTAGTATATACAGTTATAATTTTTTTAAAAAAAGTTGCCAAAGCCTCTTGTATAGGCCTTTGCCTTTAAGCAGGAGACTATAATGTTTTCTTAATGATCTAGTAGTTTGTGTGTCAGTTTTGATTTGTACATGGCATCTAGATCTTTAAGGATATGGCATTAAAAAATAAACTATAAAATGGGCCAGGTGTAATTCCTCCTTTGAGGATTAATGTGTTTGTGTTCATGATTGGAGGTCATATATTTTTCGACCAGAAGAGGTCACCATAGTAGTTTACAAAAGACAGTTTTTTTGTTTTTATTGTAAAAGAACTTGCAAAAACAGAATTTCTTAGCTCGTGGGAGTAATTTCACTAATCGTGCTCTTCTAAAAACAAGAACAAAATATTATTTGTATCATACACATGATGTTTTTACACACTATGAGTAACAGAACACAATATATCATCAGTTTGCATAATGGCAGTATTGTAGATGAAGGGGAAATTTTTTACTGTTTTCATATCTTGATGTTAATTACTTTTTAAATGAAAGGCTACCAAGAGTGGTCTTGACTTGAGAAAATAGAATGGTTTTGCTGTAAAGCATATTGATTCAACTTTATTAATTTAGTTTCTACTTGTATACTATGATGTATTTAATATTGTGGTCATTGTAATTGGAATGAAGGAGGTATAGGAAATATTGTTTATCTTCATGTGCTTTCAAATTCAGAGCACATAATCCAGATGTGAAGTTGCTGCAACATTTTCAGGCTAAGTGGTAATGGCAAAACTGTGCAGGAATTGATATACTGGATTAGACCAAAAGCTTAGTTAATTCAGTGTTGTATCTCTGATTATGGTCTGTTTTCAATGCAAAAAAGGAAGATTTTTGTACAAAACTCTTACATATTAAAATAGGTAAAGCATTTCTGAGTCTTTTCTTCTGCTTTCACCAGGGGTCACTAGATTCTAGTCCACCTTATGGGTGATTTCCTATTCTAGTTTTCTCAGTCTCCTAGGATAAGACAGTAAAGGGCATGTGCTGTCCTAGAAGCTTTCTGCAGCAGAGCCATAAAGAAGGTGGATAGTCTGAGTGTTTCAGGTGGAATCACCTTCCCTGTTTCTGCAGGGCTGGATCACGGATTCCGGTGTTTTTTCTAGATGAGCTCAGCTCCTTTGGTGCATCTTCCTGTGGGAGACAGACTTTACGCATCCACTTTCCTCTGACATGTTTCTTTGCTGGAAAAAGCAACAGCAAATGCTCCAGACACATCAGCACCTGTAGTTCATAGCAATACAGTACTAGAGGGTACACAATACCCTAAAAGAGTCTGTTTTCAGGGTCCTCACTTGTTGTCTCTATTGTAGGCCCTCACTGCCCTCTCACATTGCTTTTTTTCTAGAAATCCTTTTGTAGTGACTACATTTAGCATGCAGGGTTTTCTTAACATTCCTGAGTTTGAGAGTCCTGTTGGAGAAGAGGCTGAGATGTACAATTAGGAGCCCCCACATCAGGTGCTGCTTAAGCTTCTTAGCAGAGAGGCTCATGCTGTGGCTGTGTTTAGGAGTCAGGGCTTAAGGGGAGGATCTTGTGAAAGAGTTCTAGGCTGCAGATGGGTCACGCTGTTGTGTGTCTTTCCTGAAGTCATCTCTTGGTTTTGGCTTTATGTAATGATTTCTCCTGCGTCATATGCCATGAACACATCTTCCTCCAAGTATATGTAGGCTAGGCGTCTCAGACTACCCAAACTTCAGAGTAACAAGCGACAGTTGACTTAAGCCATCTAAGACATGTGTGTATTTAACTGCTCTGTTTCTGAACTGGACCTCAGGATGGCTTTTCTTTTTTGAAAGTAGTGAGCTGACACCATTTTTGAAGTGTGAGTTTTTAAAAGAGGATGCATTCATCCTGTCTACAGTAGAGGAGCTCTCCCATTCCTTTATTTTTGCCTCTACTTTTGTCCCGACTCCCATTTAAGCTATGTAGTCATGTCATAAAATGCTGTGTCATCTTTAATATGTTAGCAGAGTAGAGATAAGACTGCATGGTATATAAGCTTAATTTAGTCTCCTCTCTGCTTTATAGTGAATTGTATGTATTCGAATGGGTTTGAGGACATTTTCTCAATCCCCTCAAGCAATTAGTGTTAGAAAGTAATAATGGTGAAATTTTTATCCATTTCTTCCTTTTCTGCCAATTTATAACTCTAAATCAGTGCTTTGCCACACAGCATTAGCATTTAGGGCCTTCTCCAGGTTGGTATTGTAAAGTGATTTGTTGATAAAGTACTACATGAAGTTCATGGGTACTCTTCCTGCTGGCCTCACCAGATCATTTCTTAGAGATGATAATGGATTTCTTACAGATTGTGGCATGCAGAGTAGGTCCCATAATGTTTAGTAGCATATTGTGATATTTGTGTTGTGTATACTGCCTGTGTAATGGTAGGTGTTAATGAGGTGCTCAATCCCTTAAAGGAACTGACAGGTAACTTCTTCGGTAGAAGAATACACGTATTTCTTTTATACTATGGAAGAGTCAGACTGTATTAGTGTAGAATACATCTGAATATCAACAACCACATGACTCAAAAGCTTTTGCTCTATTCTTTTATTCCTTGTAAACTTGTGTGAGAGAAAACAAGAAGGAAAATCCCTATTTCTTTCTGAGCTTCTTGTTGATCAAAAAAATAGAGCAGGAGTATTGTATTATTACAACATAAAATATTTTTAAAATAAGTATGGAATATTGCTTCGTACATTAAACATATTAGGAAAAAAATTGAGTCCACAAGTCTTTCAACACATTGCATAAGCTTCAGTTGTCTGCTAAGTGATGTTGCTGATTTGCCCTAGTCTTTCTGGAATCAAATGCAACTATCAAGCTTCTTGATGTGAATTATGATGCAGTTATTCTTGTGGCTTATATTAGCTTGTGGGTTGCCCTAATGCAGTACATAAAGTGTTGTGTTGGACGATTGCTGTGTGCTTTTCAGCTATCTGAACTAGAAATCGTTGTATAGTAAGTATGGCTGAGATGGATTGACAAAGGGCCAACTCGTAATGCTGTTAGTCAAATTTTACTCACTACTTACTCTAGCTCTATAGAGTTCTCTGTGCAAAGCCATTGCAGAATGTGGCCGAAGAGACTTGAGAAACATGAGTGAGAGGAAGGTGGAGAGGTACATGCAGGATTTTTCCAATTGCTCTCCTTGAAATTTGGAGACCCTCCCAAATCAGAAGGTTAAGAACCATGGAAATTATTATTTACAATCCCAGAGTGAATATTCACATTGGATAGATTCCACTCCAGGAGCAAAGCTAAACCATTCCTCTGCTACTAGAGGTGGTCCCTTCAGGTCAGGCTTCAAGACATGTTGTTGGGGAACTGGAAAGCTCCTGTGGGGTATTGGTGGTTCTATAGAGAAATGGAGAACTTTAGGCACTAACTTCCTGAATCTTCTTGGCTCACTACTTGATTGTGTTTGCCTTAGTGGTATCTTTCTGAACTCAATGATTCTACAAAAAAAGTCCCACTCAAAAATAATTGAGGCTGTAGTTAATTTTCTTTGTAGAAAAATTGTTGCTTGACTGTTTAAATAGGATTAAAAAGTAAATCTTCCTCTCTGACTCACCCAACTCACTTGATGGTAGTTTTTACAGGTAATGTGACTAGATGTCAATAAACTGAAAGATAAAGATACTCCTGGTATGAAGTCAGCAAATTCAGCATATTTATCAGACATGCATGGAAACATTTTTTTAAGAAATGTTAATCAAATCCATTTGTGTCCAAACAACAGACTTTTAAACATGAAGTGCATTGGTTTCATCTGTCTGAATAAGCTAATGATACTGTAGGACAGTTAGCAGCATTTGGCATCTCTTTTCCATATACAGGATATTATATTTTCACATATGATGTTCGTCATCTTTAGAAGAGCAAACATGATGGTAGGAAATAAGTATTTTCACTATTGGTAGGTTTTCATAGCATTTGAGTAACCATTAAGCTAAACAGGTCACTAAATTGACATTTTCATCTTTAAGGACTGGAAAACCTTGAAGACAGGTTATCAGATTGAATTTTGGATATAAGTACACGTGTGCAAACATTTGGACTATTAAACCTTTATGCCTGTTTCTGAGGCTTCATTGTTTTGAGCTGCCATTCCTTGATTGAATCTTCGTGAGCACACACTATTCATTTAGCCATCCCACTTCCTCCTTTTACCCGAGCACCTAAATATTCCAATAAAAAAAGTGAAGAGAGCCTTGTGTGTGCTCTCCACCTAAAACACAGCTGCAGCTGAGAAAATACTTTTTCATGTGTGCACTTTAATCACTCCAGCTGAACTCCTTCCCTTCTCCTGCTTCCCCTGTGCAGTTATCCATAACCGTACTGGAACATATTGTAAATTCCGGGCTATATATTTCATTTACACATGCTCCTGTAGAAAATGTTGATTTTCTGTGTTAAAGTGAGTATTTTTCTATTTGGTCATCAATGACATTCTTGGGTAAAAGTTGATGGCTTTTCCACAAGAATTTCTTATTTGACTGATTGAGTTAGATACAGATGGAAGTTATTTGCATACATATTTCCCTTTAAGTTTATTTTTCATATTTTTAATAAAATTAATTAAACGGATGTATACTAAGAATCGCATAGATATGATTATGTCTTATTTTATGATTTATTTTGTGGGGGGAAAAAAAGAAGATTTGTGCAGTGGCTAGACTTACGAAAAAGAAAAAAATACAAAGATGAAATGAGTTTCAGGGCTTCCGCCTGACTGGGCAAAGAATATTTTAGGTGTGTGTTTTGGTGTCTTTTTTTCCAGACAACAGGGATAAACACAGAATAATAGAACACTGCTACTGACATTAGCAGAGATATTGGTAACAAATCCAGTTTAAAATCTGTAGTTATATTATAGGTCAGTTCTTTAGAGCGGATAGGCAGCTACTGCATGTGAAATGCTTTCCCTGTGTCAGTTTGAATCGCCAAGAGTATCCTCTCCCATTAACAAAACAGGAAGAGGCTAACGTGTGACTGTGAAGAACCCAGTCCGTACTGTTGTTTCCTCACTCTGTGCTCTGCTTCCTGCAAGATAATTCGAGTGGTGACACTGCCTAAAGACCCTCTCCAATGGCACGTTTGTCACTGCAGTGTGCCTCTGGAGCAGGTTCAGTGCCCCAGACAAAGGCTGGTGCCTGTGTTTTTCCACCCCTGTCTCGTGATCCTTCAGTGGGTCATGGCAAATGTCCTGACGGCTTATGGCAGCTGTTCTGTGCAAAGGATGTGCAGCTTTGCTTTCCCTGGCTTTCCTCATAGGAGTTCAGAGAAGGGATGCTGAGAAAAATGGAAGGCTGAAACTCAAAGCTGACTTCTAGACAGAGTAGCCAAGGGTTTTTATTATCACTACTTTTATCAAGCCTCACGTGGCTCTTATTTTTTTGAGTAATGGTAGGTTCCTACGTGTTATTTTTGGTTTTGATTTAATTAGAGGAGTTGATCCTTGGCTTTCTGTTATGTCAAGTGGCTTTCCAGGTTTATGAAATCTGCTGAGAATCCTGCATTGTGTATTTCTTCCTTCACCACTTCCAGAAGAAGGGCAAAAATACTGAAGGCTAAATAAAAAAAGTTTTGCGGGATCCTTGTGAGTATAATACCATTTTGAAAGCAAGGATTCTGGAAAATTTCAGAAAGCTGGAGAAAGATCTCAAACTGACATACAGATGGATGTCAGTCAGGAACATATTTGGCATACTATTTAATCTGCAGATACATTTGTTTAAATTTTTTTCTGGTTCATGTTTTGCCCACAACTCCTCACCATCTTTTGCTGCCATTTTGGTGAGAACAAATATTTTTTCTGACTGTCCATAAAATTGCTGGTGTTTTTTTTCTTCACCAGAAGGTAAATGTGAGGCAATAAATTTAAGGTTCTGAAAAGTGTTTATGTGTACAGGAGAAAAAGGAGGCAGGTTAGGGCTTTTTAAAAGGTGAATTTAGGGAGGTGAAGCTTGATTAGCCTTGACAGCACTGGAAATGGATGTCTTCTATCTTTCATTAGAAGGATGCACAACGACAGTGTAAGTTTCATAATCTTCCTCTTTTTCCTTTTTTTGAAGGGACCACCTATAGAGCTGTGATGTTTGTCCAGTTTCCATGCTCTTTTGGTCTTTGACCTGTCTGAGGTTGCCAACAAATGTGTCAATTGCTGTGGTTTTGGTAATGTGGAGATCTGTCCAGGACGAAATGTACTTATATCAGTAATTAATTTCAAATTTATTGAAGGTGTGGGTTCCTCCTTCTTCCTCCTTCTTGTCAACAATTTATTTTTCATTTCCATATACTGTTCAACCTTATAGACTTCAGCAGGTTTTCCAGATGTAACCAAGATGGGTTCTTGTTGGCAGCGGAAGTAAGATAGATTCTGTATTTTGCTTTGAGAATGAAATACCCTCAGGCCAGATATAGTTTTAGTTTGAGCTTTTAAAAGTACTTTCAGAGGATCATCAAGGAATAACCTAAGTCTAAGAAGTTCTGCCTTCCTCAGCACTTATCTGCTTGTCTCCTTTCTACGCATTTTTTTACCTAACTGACCCAGTGATTCTAATATGCAGTTTCTGTGGAAATTCTTCCACTGCCATCAGCATTGTCTGTTAGGACTGACACTGAATAAATTTTTTTCATTTCAATTGCCATGGTTGTCTTCCCTTGTCAAGTTTTCACTAACAAGAAAATTTCATTGACATGACACATTGTCAGTAAAATCACATAAATTATGCTTTCTAATTGTGTTTCTTCCTCTAAGACTGCGAACACATGTATTTTTGAGGTGGAGCTCAGTGGAGATCAGCCATTTTAGTCTACCGATAAAGGTGTGGAACTGTTTGCTTCAGAAATGCTTTTTCAGTTGAAGCTTTGGTGTTAGCTTTCTGCCTAATTACAGAAAGAAGTGCTCATGACTTCACAGACTATTGCAAAACTTCAATGCTATTCCTCTAGCAGTTCTGTTGGGTCCATATAGACAGTGTTCTGCTTCCTTTGATGCAAATAAGAGATCCTTAATAAGAGACTTGAAAACAAATGCTACTGAGTGATGAACCTGCTAAAAATGGAGACAATTAAATAAGTGAGAGACCATTTTGCAAGATCCCTGAAATGCAAGAATTGTTTTCCTTTGAAGATTGTTCTTGATCTGTGCTTTGACTATTATGCTTGAACCAATGTTTGCATTTAGATTTCAGAGAGGGCACAAACTTAGAAGTATTACTTGTAGAAGCTCTAGATAATACACTAATTTAAAAAATCAAACTCGCGGAGCTAATTTGCTGTATATTTTCTTCTGCTTCTGCCTCGAAACTGTGCTGTAAACTTTTGCAACTTTCTACTAATTCTTGGTTTTAGTCAGGCTGAAAGTGCCACGAAAAGAGAGGAAGACTCTGCATATTTTCTTGGTTCTCATTCCAGGCAAAACAAGGAGGTAGACCTGAATACAGAAATGTTAACCTAACTTTGTTAAAAATCAAGATTGATGTGAAGTTTTTTCATATTAGTGTAGAGTTTTTAATATTTGTTTTTCAGCTTTGAAATATTTTGGTCTCTTTTCAGCCTTTCAGAATGTCAGTTTTAAAGACATGTTGGTATTGTTATTCTGTGAAAATTGTGATTTAAGTGTGTGCACTTCTTTGGGTGCTTTAGAATTCCCCAGGTGCAGATTGCCAGTGTGTTTAAGTTAAAATACAAATATTTTCCAAAACTGTAATTTATGTAGTAGGTGTTTGGTGACTCTGAATTGCTGGATACAGTTTGGGTTGGAACACAGCCTAGAAGCTGTATTTTGGTTGTTCTATTGCATATTGCAAAGGTGGAAGAAAACAAGGAAGGGGGGAACAAAGTTCTCAACAAATCTGTCCATGCCGAGATCTTTACTGATTTTCTTTCTTTGGAAGTATCTCAAAGTACCCTCATCCTTGGTTATGGACTAGTGCTTTACAATGCAGTGCTATAGAGGGATGCAATATTAAAATATAGATCATTCATTTATTTTATATGCTGCATATATACTGCTCGACTCAGTCGCTGAGGCGAGCGGCTCTGGTGCCGGCACGATCCAGAGCAGAGCACCCTAGCACGGTGTGTGCAGGGGGCCCTGAGCTGGGGGAACCCCTGGGGAGTGGAGAATCCCACCAGGCGCCCACGGCTCACACTGCAGCGGCTGACGAGGCCTGGGCATGGCCAAGGCCCTCCCCATATGAGGAGTGCGAGCAACCGGGGCACGGCACAGCAGCTTGCGTGGTATTTAAAAGACACGTAGATGTGGCACTTAGAGACATGGTTTAGTGGTGTACTTGGCAGTGTTAGGTTTATGGTTGGACTCAATGATCTTGATGGTCTTTTCCAGCCTAAATGATTCTATGATTCTGTGATTCTATGGCAGGTTGAATACGAGTCAACGGTCTGCCCTGGCAGCCAAAAGGGCCAACTGTGCCCTGGGATGCATCAAGCACAGCTTAGCTAGCTGGTCGAGGGAGGTGATTATCCCACTACACTGCACTGGTGCAGCCCCACCTCGAGTACTGTCTGCAGTTTTGGGAGCCTCATTATAAGCAGGACATCACACTATTAGAGTGTGTCCAGAGGAGGGCAACCAAAATGGTGAAAAGTCTCAAGGACAAGACTTACTTGGAGCAGCTGAGGTCACTTGGTTTATTCAGCTTGGAGAAGGCAGAGGGGTGACCTCATCGCAGTCTACAACTTCCTTAAGGGGGGTGGAAGCAGAGATGCTGATCTCCTCTTTCTGGTGGCCAGTGATAGGACAGGGGGAAATGGAACGAAGCTGCATCAGGGGGAGTTCAGACTGGACATTGGGAAAAGGTTCTTCATTGAGAGAGTCATCGGTCACTGGAACAGAGTCCCCAGGGAAGTGGTCCCAGCACCTGTCAGAGTTCAAGGAGCATCTGGATGCTGCTCTTAGTCATATGGTTTAGTTTTAGGTAGTCCTGTGAGGAGCAAGGAGTTGGATGTCATGATCCTTATGGGTCCCTTCCAACCTGAGCTATTCTATGATTCTGTGATCGTATTTTGGATAGACAGAAATTGACATTATACTTTCTGGGTTTATATTTATTAATTCTGTTTCGTGATCTAGAAATGTTTCATATACTTGTTAGTTTTAGGAATGATATGCTTTGTAGCCTCCCTCCATTCCTTATTTTTAAAAATTTCAAGTTTTGGAAATAAATAAAAGAAGAAGAATACTGTGTTTTTCCTTATGGTATACTGAGGTAATGAAGCTTGAACTGTCCTTTTATTAATGAAAATCCTATTCAGGATCAGATTATATCTCCCTTTTACATACTGGCTGGCATATGCATCTATAAAGTGAACAGATTAGGCACAATCATTTCTGTTGCATCTTTCATTTCAACAAGCTTATTTCTATTAGTCATAGGAATAAATTAGGTGTGTGAACTGTAATTGTTTAATGAAAAAAACTGATATTTTGTCCTTTTAATTCTGATAGGAAATAGTTCTGGTTGTGTTTTTTGGTGCTGAGTATGTGGTCCGATTGTGGTCAGCAGGCTGCAGGAGTAAGTATGTTGGCTTCCAGGGAAGAATACGGTTTGCCAGAAAGCCAATATCGATTATCGGTAAGAATTAAGCTCTTTTTTTTTTTTTT
>Ga0065711_1010008_pt1 | contig 10715 bp, 6 predicted proteins | sample Hoacrofraction12_FD_59098 | JGI IMG/M metagenome (GOLD analysis project Ga0065711, IMG submission 59098) | Hoatzin crop microbial communities from Cojedes, Venezuela - Epithelial fraction 12 v2 (version 2) | ecosystem: Host-associated > Birds > Digestive system > Esophagus > Crop | place... | reverse complement strand
CTCCTTCTCTGGAGATATTCCAGCCCTGCCTGGCCGCGGTGCTGTGCAGCCTGCTCTGGGTGACCCTGCTTGGGCAGGGGGTTGGGCTGGGTGACCCACAGAGGGCCCTGACAACCCCTGCCATGCTGGGATTCGATTCTGTGAACATCTTGGCTGCGTAACAAAGAAGGGTTCATCTTTTTTTGCGTTGGATGCAGCACGGGTGCTGAGCGGTCTGGCTCTATACGTGCAAACTCGGTGACAATAAGCTCGCTTCTTTACTTTTCCTGGACTAATGGTGAAGCAGGCTTTTCGTGCACGGCGTCGCAAGCCCACCCACCCCACGGCTGCGCAGACCCCCGCAGCATCTCAGTGTCCTCCCCCACCTGCCCACATCTGAAATCAGTGAACAAGTGATTTAAAAATCTTAGCTAATCTAGTTGTTTCTATAACTTTTAGACAAAATTACGCTAAATATCTTCTATAAAATGTAATTAAAAATGGAGAAAATGATATCCCAAGAGACGGGCTGATCTTGGGCGTTAGAGCGTTGCTCGCCTCCTCGGCGTTTGCACTGCTGATGGCAGCACCCAGGGCACTGGCGGGGGAGGCATCGTCCGGGACGGGGATGCTCGTGGCCAGTGGCTGGCAGATGCTCTCAGCATCTCCCCGTGCGCGGCTGCTAACCGAGTTCATTTTGGTTTATGTTAATTTGCAAATGACAAATGACTCTTCCTGCTGTGCATGCCTTTCAGAATTGATATTAATCAATTCCAGGCACAAACAAAACAATTAAAAATCAATAGCTCTGCATCTATTGGAGAGAGCAAAATTTCATTAAGGTTAATAATTGCAGGAGTTAGGGAACTAATCAGCCTCGGCGATCTCCAGAAGCCACCTCGGGCTCTGCGCTGCGTCCAGCCTGCCCACAGACCACCGTGACCGTGCCAAGCATTTAGAACAGGGTACCCGATGCCATTTTGTAACCGATGGTGATGATAAGGGTTGAAAATCAGACTTGTAGTTAATAACTCACTTGTGTACTTGGCAATTATCGTTCTGCAGGATTAATAGGAGCAGCGTGTGGTATAGGATTGTGCTGGAAAGGCAGAGCCGCTTGTCCTGGGTCTGCTTCTCTGTGCCGAAAGAGATAATTTTTTCCATAAAACCAGATTGCAGGCACATACATCTTGTGAATTCATCGCAGTATCTTTTGAGTTTGAGTTGAAAAGCATGAGCTGGCTGCCCTAAGGCACCGCTTCAGGGTGCCTACGAGACGGGCGCTGCCGCCCTCCCCGAACCCCAGCCTGCTCGGAGGGTTCATCATTTCCTTTTCCCTGCAGGTTAAACAGGGCCGTGGGGGCTGCTGGAAGTCTGAGCCAAGCATCCTAATCGCCCAGAAATTCAGAGGAATTTTCTAGGTGTGCTCCCACTAATCAGTTTATTTGCTGTAGGCACAAATTATTTTATTTCCTAATTTAATCTGGCAGCCAGAAACCCGCCTTCTGCCCGATTCCATCCTGCCGTTGTGCTTTCCGTGGTGCAACCGGGATGCAAGACCGGAGCGGTGCCGCACGATGCGCTCCTCGCTGCGCTGAGCTCTCTCTATGAACCTTTCCCTGCAGCCCAGCAGCTCCCTGCTCGGGTGCCGAGGGGTCGCGGGGGCCTGGGCAGCACTGCCAGGGAGGGGGCTGTCTGCCGGAGCCCCTGACTCGTCAGCCGAAAGAAATACAGGTAGCGAGATCGAGAGAAGAAAAGGAAATGAAGGTCTGAATATGAAGGACAGGTTGCTGGTCAAAACCCCACTCTCCAACTGACAAGGAGGTCAATGGGATGATATAATAATATCAAGTCTGCTATGGGTTTGTGTTAAGTTATATAAAAATATTCTATTTATTTCTTGTTGTGGATCCTGATAAGCTTTCAGGGAGCCTCTGGGATTCAGGCGTGCTCCCTGCTGCTGTAGTAAATTCCAGGGAGCATGGCGGGGTGCTGCTGCTGGCAGACAAAACACATCTATTTACAACATCCAGTGCAAATGATGCAAGCAGAAATACTGATGAAAGGCACAGATCAAGGAAAATAAAAAAAGGAAAACTAGCATGTTAATATAGGCTAGCTCCTATAGCACTCGGTGAACTTTTGCTGCTGGCACCCAAACTGCTTCTGACAGGGATTATTGGGCAAATATATAAAATATATAAGTGGAGTTGTGTGATTTTTTTTTTATTTTTATTTTTTTTCAGCCTTCATATGCTAAGATGGTACCTGCCTAATAAGTATACACACTTCTGTACCAGGAGATGAGGCGTAAGCCCTAGCAAAGTCTCCAGCAAGCTGAGGGCCACCACGCAGATGTCACCCCGATCCCCGACACATGCTCAGGCTGCACTCGGAGTGCCGGACGTGGCGACTGCATCCGATCCCCTGGAGCGATTTGCAGTTGGGACAGGACGAGAGCAAGCGGGGCCGGCCGGTACGTTAGTAGAACAGTGCAAATATTTTTCATGTTGATGAGTTGACACTGCTGCCCCTGAGCTCCCTCCTCCCTGGGGTGGAGGAAGCAAAGCACGGGCTCTCTGCTGGCAGGGGCTTTTGGGGGGTTGTCCCCTCAATATGGCCACATGTGGGATGAGGGGAGGGCCAGGTTTGACACAGATGGTGGGACCTATTCTCACCCAAAAGGAGAAGGACACCAGGGCCCCAGCAGCGGGACCCCCAACCCTGCCGTTCTTCCTGCAAGGGCCCGATCCACGGTGTTCATCCACGCTGCCACCTCCATCGTGAAGTCTCTCTCCTGTGATGTGAGAATAAAATGTGAAGTCATCCTTTAATTTTATGAATGACTCTTTATACATCATCTGTTTTTTCCTATTGATTCATAACAGAGGAATGTAAAGGCAATTCGCAATCATTTCCAGGTAGCTGGTGTTCTTTGAACGACAAAACATGGGCCATACAACTGATTTATAAGAAATAATTATCTTTAATAAATCCCAGTCGAGTGTTTGTACATGCCAATGCACATTTGTGCTTGGGTAATGATCTGCTCTGAGTCTTCTCTCCAGGAACGCAGAATTCCCCAGTGCTGGGGCCAGAACAGGTTTCCATTGCCTTCAGATAAAATGATCAACCTGCTCCTCCTTCGCATGAGCAACTCTGATTATGAGCAACTGAAGCAGTACATTAGAGTCTCTGACACCAGGCTGTCATTTTTAGTTTTGGAAAAAAAAAACAACAGGCAAGCAAACAAACCCCCCTCCCCTTAGAGCAACAGCTGAGCAAAATGGTTCGTGTGTCCCAGACGAGCTTTGTGCGTTCTTCTTTCCCTGGAAACGTTCATGTAATCTGGTGGCCAGTGCTGGGGGAAGCTCAGCTTTGAGATGGAAACCTGCTTAGTTTCTCCCAGGTTGGGTCTGCGGAGTTCTTTCCCGTTCTGCCCTTGAATGTTCTGGCTCTCCGTCTTCCGAACCAACAAAAGTGTGAAAATACACGCGGAGCTGTTGGCAAGGGAAGAAGCCATCAAGGCCGTCGGGTTGCCAGAGTGCTCACAGGTAGGTGTGCGCTTGCATTGCTTCTCTGGATGAGGCCCTGTGGTTTCAAATCAATAAGACGGTCTGATTTCAGTCAAACTGATCTTTCTAGATCAGTCGATAGGCTTAAATGTTTGCTTATATCAGGCAGATAGAAAGAAAATAAAGTCTCTTGCATAGTTACGATTGCCAAGGAAACCACTCTGCCGGTATCCATGGTTGGCGTTCCAGTTTTTCCTTTGTGTGGCTGTTGGAGAGCTGTCTGATTATAGAGCAGAAATGCTTCCAGTCTTCTGTATCGCTAGTCAATGTCTTCATCATTTTCTATCAGTTTTCTATCAGCTTCTGCCATCCTTCCAAAGTTGGTTGGAGTTGTTAGCCTTCACTTCTAAAAAGGCTTCCAGCTAAATTTAAAAATATAACGCTTGATGGGAAACCGTCAATTAAAGGATTGTCTGTATTGGGAATGTTTTCCAGTCATCTCAGATCTTTTCTCAAATAATCTTCTGACTAAACGATTTATTTTAATCTTTATTTTAAAGTAGGTTACTGGAGAATTTCTAGTGCTTGAAATATTTTGCCAAATCAAAATGTTCTAGCAAATACTAATTAGACTCTATTGAAAAATAAGCATCATTTCCGGAAAAACAGTTTTCTGAAAGTGAGCAGCACCTTTAAATGAGTTGTGGTACAAAACTATAAACAGCTTTCCAATCGTCTAGGTAGGCTTCAGGCTGCTTGACAGTTTTCTTGGAATCTGTCATTTCTATTCATGCTTAATTCTCCAAAATATACTTTTCACTGAAATTTTTCAGACCTAAAGTCTTAGGAAAACTGATGGAATAACAACGCAACCGCTCTTTAAAGCAAACTGGGAGAGTTTGGCTGATGGTCTTTACCACCAAAGTGAGTTCTCTGGCCACGACGGGCATCCTTTTGGGTGAAGAGCAACCCGAATGTGACTGTTCTGATCCTTTCAAAGCGGTTCCTACAGGTGCTTGAGCAGCAGGTAGGGCGGAGGTAGGCTGTTGGCCTGGCAGAGCAACCTGCTGCTGGAAATACCTGGTCTCTGTGTTTTGCTTTCCATGTGAGCTTGGCTTTTCTCATCTGCATTTATGAGTCTGGGTATGAAAACTTCTCATATGTCCATGCTTTTGATTACCTCGCTTTCTGCTAGCGCGTGGAGAAGTCCTCCTTAGGTTTTAGGACTTTCGTTGGGTTACACTTTTCTTCTCTGTTGGACTTGATGGTCTTAAGGGTCTTTTCCAGCCTGAATGATTCTACAATGAGTAGGACCCAGGCTTCAGTCTAGAGCTAACTGAAGTCTCAGGGTGCATTTTGGCTGATCCCAGCAGCCTGTGGTCTATGTCCCTGGTTTGGCAGACCTTTCGCATGTGGGGCTTACACTGGAGCTGGGGCACGTGAGGAGGACCTCGTCATGCGTGAGGTTGTGACTGGGAGATGATGGTGGGGGACACCAAAGGATCGGATCAGGATAAGACTTGCTCCTCTCTCATGCCATGTCTGCTGCAATGCAAGAAAGAGAAAAGAGACCAGAAAAGAGGAGTCAAGGAACACAATATCTGATACACGGCTCCTTGCAGCATTTTTTTCCAAAGTTGCTGGTGCTGCACCTTCCCTTGCTCAGACCTCTCGCCCTGTCCTCCTTGGTTGAGCCTCTGACTCGACTGTCCCACTCTTGCCAAGGATGGGCAATGTCACAGCTTGAGTCAGAGCCTGAAATCCCTCCTTTGGAGGTGAAGAGAAAGCTGCATGCGATGGGTTTTGCTTTTGCGCTAGGAGGAAATCCTGGTCTTGTCCAGCACGAGCCAGTTTTGAAGAGTAAGTCTAAATTTGGCTCCATCATTTCTTTGATGTTTTGCAGGATTCTTCTGACAGTTTCTGTCGAGACTGAATTGGTGTCCAGAATTTCCAAAAGAGACCTTGGAGGCAGTGATGCAGCCGGGAGGGAGGAGGAGGAAGGCATGGCTGGCCACTGCACCGTCACACAGCCTGGGGAGGTGAACCACAGCTGGGTCCGGGGCTCCAGGAGAAGCAGAGGAACTTCACCTTTTATGGGAAATCACAACTGGTGAGGAGATGGCATGATCTAAAGTTAAGCTAAAACTAACCTGAGCTTAAAGTTAACCCCTGGTTAAATTTACCCCTCTATGCCCTGAATAATCAGGTTTGATTTTTCCCACTCAGAAGTCTCCTGGGGATCTCAGGTGTGTGTCACTTAGGAGACAGCAAAATGAAGCCCTAACCCAAGAGGCAGGATCTTTCCCTGTGCTCGTTTAGGGACTGGCTAGTCCCTGCTCGGAGGAAGCTGAGCCTGAGCTCAGGGAGCATACTGGCAGAAAACAACTTTGATTTCAACGCTTTTCAAAAATAACTGCTTTTTCATTCCCGTGTCTGTATATGTGCTAATGAGTTGTGGTTTGAATCAGCTTCTGATTTGTGATTTTTAATTCATCCTGTAATAAGCGATCTGTGGGGCTTTGTATTTGAGAATATAATTCAGTAGAAGTATTACAGGGAAGTTTTCAGAAAGCTGTGCTAGCAGCCAAGATAACATCTCCATTCTTCTTTCACTGCTAATCAGTTTGTATGAGCTTTCTTATGCATAGCTTTCCGACCATACTAAATTTTTCTGAAACAAACACTTCGTCCACGGTTATCAGACAGCAACATGCTTGAGAAATTACATTTTATTCAGTAAAAAGCCTCAGAAGGCAGAGATTGGCCACCTCTCTCCCTCAGAGAACTGGACAATAGCAGATTTTTGTTATCGTTCATTTTTCTACTGTCATAAGATCTTCCATCTTTTATTTTTCTCTTCTATGTCCTGGACATTTTCTAATCCTTTTCTGAAGACCATACAATAGTAGGTTATTTTTCAGTTTAAAATGAGATATGACTAAATCCTCCAGCCTGCCCCAAACCCTCCGTGTTTTCCTCTATTTTCTATTCTAACTCAATTCACATAGTAGCCACAGAAAACTAATTTGCATCTTCAGAAACTGGAGAAAAACACCCGGCAGGTCCTTGTCTGGCACTGGCTCCTGTCAACATTCAGGCTCCGTTTCCTGAGAAGGTGCCTCTTTTACTCCAAAACTGAAAACAAGTGAACGTGAAAATTATTTAACAAGAGACTGAAAGCAGCCCCCCACCAGGGAGGAGTGCACTTTTCCCTGGTGGGAGGGTAAAACGTGTGGGTGACAGCAAGCGGAAAATACATTCCCAGCAATCACCCTTAGCCATGGATGGAGAAGCAGGGTTACTGAGTTGTATTTGTCACTACTCCAGTTCTTACTGAGTGTTCATCTAGCGAGCAAGTTATTTCCAAAACTGAAATATTGGCATTTGTGCAGCAGGGAGATTACTGAAATAGGAGAATATTTTCTATTACGAGTTGTTGTTGTCATTATCCTGCATGAAGCTGTCAAAGCACCACAGCTCTACTGTCTTCTTAGGAAGCAGAGGTGGGATCCAGAGATGACTACATCACCTTACAAAGACGCGCTGATGCGAATGTTTGTTGTCATGGATGCAGTGAGCTTGCTTCTAGGTCTTGAGTGTCTCATAAGCAATTAAAAATCAACATAACAAAACCTGCCTGGACAAACCGTTCAGCTCTTAGGCTTTGTTATGAGTCTGGTTCATGGTGATTTCAGCCTCTCCAAGCATTGAAGGGGCAGAAACCCAACTGCAACAGCACTGGAGGAGCCCCGTTCCTTCGGTACGACAAGGGCCATCCTACTGATACAACTGTAGGAAACTGTGAGACCCCTTGCAGCTGAAGGAGAAGGTCATGTTGTTGTCAAAAATAGCCAATTTACTGCTAGAGACCAACTAAATAACAATATATCATGGATGTGGACAGAATATATCTTCTTGCTGTCTAGGGTTTACTCGTAGTAGGAGCAGCTGCATTAGCAACTGCCACGTTCATGAAGAATGAAAGCATTGCCTGAGATGCTATGACGGTATTTTTAAAAGCATCAAGGAGGTTAATGACAAATTTCCCTAGCAATCCAGCATCTGAGTGCCTTAAGCTTCTCCTCTAGTGTTTGCCCAACTGTGAACGATCTTTAAATACGTGCAGCGGAGTCCACCGTAGGAAGGAGATGAAAACTCTGGGTACTACCCAGATGCTATGTATCCATTACAGACCAAAATAAAGATCTCTGTGTCACAAACAAACCATTTCCATCTGGTTCCTCAAATTAACGATTTCTAATTAGGCAAAATACATTTTTTTTCCTTTCATGCAAATTAAGCGTTGATTCTAAAAATACAAAATGAACTGTAGGAGGCTGTATTTTCATGAGCCTTGTGAACATCTCAGCTAGCTGTAAAAGAAGATGCCTCCCTGCTGCCACAAAGGTGGGGTCCAATACACTAGAGATGCAACAAAGGGGCCGGTGAACTTGCTCACTTTCTGATAGACCTCTGAGTTGCCTTTAGAAGGGCAATGAAGTTGGTGAAGGATCTAGAGAACATGTCTTATGAGGAATGGCTGAGGGAACTTGGGTTGTTTAGTCTGGAGAAGAGAAGGCTGAGCGGAGACCTTATCCCTCTCTGAAACTACTTGAAAGGAGGTTATAGCGAGGAAGGTGTTGGTCTCTCCTCCCAAGTAACTAGCAATAGGACAGGGGGAAATGGCCTCAAGTTGCATCAGGAGAGGTTTAGACTGGATGTTAGGAAAAATTTCTTTACTGAAAGAGTGGTCATGCACTGGACCAGGCTGCCTAGGGCAGTGGGGGGGTCCCCATCCCTGGAGAGATTCAAAAAACGTGTGGATGTGGCACTTCAGGACATGGCTTAGCAGGCATGGTGGTGTTGGGGTGATCGTTGGACTTGATGATCTTAGAGTTCTCTTTTAACCTTAATGATTCTGTGATTCTTACCTTTGCAAAACAAGATGGTGAGCCGAGGAATGAAGTGCATTGTGAAGAATGAAGCACGGGAGTAATTTAAGAAAAGAAATTATATTGACGGTCAATTGGCTCCTGATTATCTCATACCAGTAACTCTGTGAGCAGAAAGAGTCAAGGTGTGAATGGAGAAAAATGACCACTGAGAAGGTATCTGCTTCCACTCTGCTGTATCTTTCAGGCTACACAGCTCAGCCCAGGCCAGGGGGGCTGAATGGCCGCAAGAAGCCACTGCAACGACATTTGTCTGTTCTGCTGAAAACTGCTGGTTTCATACCGCTTAGCCTGTTTGAAACGACTGAAAAAACGTGCCCGGGATAATGCCTTGTGCACGCTCACCTCCAGCAGAAAGCCTCCGAGTCCATTTGCTGTTATTAATAACAGTAATCGTCACAATTTACATACGCCGTTGGCAGCCTTGGAAGGGCTCCTATAAACATCCCCTGTCATAAATATGGGAGTTTCTAACCAGCTGCAGCTGCTTGGTCTTGCTCCACCAGGACCTTCGGGCTGCAGATGCTGCTGGATCTTCGGGGGCCGCTGGGGAGCAGCACCCGCGGCTCCGGGGATACGGCCAGGCCCTGGGGATGCGGTGGGAGAAGGAGATGTTATTTATTGCGTGGGACTTGGGGAAGGGATGTGAGACTGCTTCATGTGAGCTAACCAACCCTGGGCAGGAGATAGGGTGGTGCGTGGCCGGTGCAGCTGGTGCTTTACACTTTCTTCTTCTCTTTCTAGCTTTTTCCTTCTTTTTTTTAATTCACTCACTTATCCCAACTCCTGGCGTAAAATCTAAAAGGTGTTGCAAAGTGATGCATCTAGCTGTACTTATTTTAATTAGCTGCCAGTGGTTAGGAGATACTTTCTGCTTCCATTTTCTAATTTTTTTAAGCAACTGAAGATGTACAGTCCAGGGACCGCTGATCATGAGTCAGGCAGTAAAACCTAATCCCTTCCAAATTGCTCGTTATTACAGGTGACAAATAGTTTATAGGAGCATTAGCTGTTCCTCTGGACTGTGAGCGAGCCCGTTTTGCTGCTGGCTGCAGCTAGCTCCCCTGGAATTTGTACTTCTGGCTGATGTGTGATACCATAATCGCTCATCATCGCAGTCATCTGAGGAACATCAGGCTCCATTTGTCTTTCTCAGCATGCACACGGAATTCTTTTACTTACCTAGGGTAAATATTCATGCCAAACTGCTACTGAAATATAAAGAATATTATTTATCACTTTTTAGATCTCTGAAGCGTAGAAAAGACGATAAATAATGTAGCCATTTTTGATGGAAGATTCCCATGCATTGTCTCGTTAGCCCCAAAACTGCTGCTTGGGTCAAGTGAAAGGAAGAAACACTGCAGGAATTCTAGTGAAGTACAGTTGCTGAGCCCTAATAATTGAAATATTATTTACTGGCAACTAATGTTTAACTTAAAATATGTTGTTACATAGAATTCAGTAGAACTTCTCAGAATTTTTAAACATTTCTGGTTAGGAAAGGAGGATATTACGGGCAATGGGACGTACGCAGAACCCCTGCGTGGCCACCTCAGTGGTGCAGGCATCTGCCAAGCCAGGATGTTTTTCTGCACAAGTTGAAACGGAGCTTTGTAGACCTACAACGGATGAGGGCCAAAGCATTAGAGAAACACAAGAGTATTTAATCAAAATTCAAACCCCGTATCCTCTTCTTTGCCCACCCAGGTTAAGAAGATGCATTTCTGTGTGTGTGGCTGCATATGTGCACACATGATCAGTCTACAGCAGATGGAAATGTTTTTTGTAAGATGTCCTATGGGTCAAGAACACTATTTGAGGGGGAAAAAACACAATTTTTTTTTACCATAATCCCCTTCCCAAGTATTTTTTCTTACAGAATGCCTCCCCCATTCAGAAAGTTTACATCTTTACTGTCAAAGATTTGAAGATGTTGTAGGCTTTTGCTGTTCTATCACTTGATTTCCCCTTACTCCCTGCAGTCATGCCCCGCTCCAGCGAGACCAGCCAGCTCTGCCTTTGCTGAGTGCATGGACACCCAGCAAGCGAAGATGCTGCCGGCACTGGGGCATGAGCCCGGCCACTTGCCACCTGGACCATGGGCCACCCGGACTGGGTGTGATGGCCACGGCGCTGGCTGGACTGGAGGAGAGGATGCGTAGGCGGGAATAGGCCCCATCTGGAGTACTGTGTCCAGTTCTGGGCTCCCCAGTTCAAGAAAGATGAAGAGCTACTGGAGAGAGTCCAGCGCAGGGCTGCGAGGATG
>Ga0065711_1009667_pt1 | contig 10715 bp, 4 predicted proteins | sample Hoacrofraction12_FD_59098 | JGI IMG/M metagenome (GOLD analysis project Ga0065711, IMG submission 59098) | Hoatzin crop microbial communities from Cojedes, Venezuela - Epithelial fraction 12 v2 (version 2) | ecosystem: Host-associated > Birds > Digestive system > Esophagus > Crop | place... | reverse complement strand
AAGCAGAGAGAGATCTTTTCTACACAGCCTTTGCAACTTGTGCCATATGCTTTCCCCACCTGGGATGGTGTGCTTTGAGTCTGATTTATTTATTTATTTTTTACTTATTTATTATTATTTTTTGCTAGGGATTTGTGAGGAGGACATTCATCTCCCTTTGGGTTAGGTTGTGCTGGGTAATGAGGTGGGAGACATACTTTTTGTGGAGTATTCCAGAAGGTAGGAGTTCAGCAGAGCCCGGTGGTCAGAGCAGCAGCGGTCAATGGGAGGATGCTATCACGACACAAGATGTTCAAGAAAACAATCCCATTTTGCTGTTGATTTTCCCAGGGTCCTGTCCCCAGATATCCGTAGGATCCTGGGTGATGTCTGTGGCCTCTTGCCCAGCTGAGCAAGCTTGTCCTTCTTGATACCAACCATCTAGGAGAGATTCCTGCTAGCTAATTATCAGCCTTCAGCATCTCCTCAGCCTTTTTCTGTGCTAAACATAGGAGTCAAAAGTAGCTGTACAAGCAATTTTTGAAAATACTGTGAGAAATTACTTTTGCTAGATGAGTGGCATCTTCGTTATTGAAGCCATTTTTTTGCTTTAACTTCACATTGTGTGCTAGAATTAAGTTTCTTCTACTGGGCTACAATATATATACACATACTAAAAAATAAATCAAAATCAGTAGGAATAGTTCTTCATTATACTAATTAAAAAATGATGCCTTAAGATTCGTATGCTTGAAAGTGATTAATACATGGTACAAATATAAATCGTTTTCTGCTTTGTCAGTTTTGTTCACTTACAAACAGTTTCTGTAATTCTGTGCTGAAATGAGTTTTCGTACCAAGCCTATATTGTAGCAAAACAGATGTTGCAAAATATGAAACAGAAATGCAGATGTATCATCAGTTCATGGAGGAAGGTCCATGGTTGTTTAGTTTTTAAAGAGTTCCTTCCTCCTTCCTTTTTTTTTTTCCTAAACAAGTTTATATAAGGCGACACATGGCAGAGAGATTAGAGTCTTTTACCCCTTCCTGATTCTCCCACCCACCCCAAACTTATAAAACACATGCACAGAGTCCACCAGACGCTTTGGCAGTGACGTTAGCGGAGGTGTTGCTCAGGTTTTCTCGTTGCATTCGGCAGCTGTCACCTATGGTGGCTGCTGAGGAGAGGGCGAGCAGGGCAGTTGGTGGTTATCATCGCTAAGCGCTGGAGGGACAAATGCTTTAGAAATGCCAGGCGAGTCCCAGGCACTGGTGGCTTTGCAGGGGAAGAGAGCTGCCTTTATTCAGCTCTTCAAGCACTGCAGAAACTCGTCAGTCTCCAAAACTCAGTGGGCTGTTCTTAAAGACTATTGAACTCTTTACTGTGGATATTTGGAATAAATACAGCTGTTCAGATGAAAAAAAGACAGTGATCTGTATACATTTTGATCCTGAATTAGGGTCCCCAGCATTAGGGTTTTTGCCCTCTTCCCTCCTTTAGAAATAGTCACGCACGCTCTTTGCAAGTGTAAATTGCTCTCCTGTAATGAGATCAATGGACCTTCACCGATTTACAGGAGTAGAGAATAATTTGTCTCATTGTGCGTTTGATGAGATATAATCTGGGAGGCTATCTTTGCATGGTTGGATAGTAAAATAAACAATAAGAACTAATAAAACATGTCATAACCTCCACTGCTGTGCTCTGGCTGCATATAGAGTGACATGTCATTATGCAAGGGTGGAGCAAAAGCATCCGTGGGTCAGCTCCAGACATCGCCTGAGACACGAAGGCTTTTCTCTTCTGCCCACTTCTCTTGTGCTACAAAGTCTGTTTTATCTGTCAAGGTGGCAGGAGGCTCAGGTTCAGTCTTGGGTTTAGCCCGTGTGCTGGCAAAGTGCAGCTGCTCTTTACGCAGGCAGAACTGATTTTTTCTTTTTTGGTCTAACGGAAGCTCAAATCCTAATGAAGTCTCTTAAAGCGGTACTGGGCTGATGTTAAGGATGGGCATTTAGAACCGTAATTGGGATTTGAAATGAAACCAATCACTTCAAAATTGGTTGTTCCTGCAATTTGGTTGAGTAAGTAATCAATCACCCTTTGACAGCCAGCTCGCTACAGGCGAGGCTTTCTCATTCCTGCGGTTTCGGTGCAGATCCTCAAAACCTCTACCACTTTGACAGCTCTGGCTACTGCCTTTTCCTGCCTGGCACTGGTGTTCCTCTGGGAAAAAGTTAATGTGCTTTCTTAATTGTTTTTTTCCAAAGAAAATATGTTGTAATGGTATTTCCTGTGATACTGCTAAATTATATGTGTTCCATGTCTGGTGATGGTAATTCTGGAAAGGAAAGTGGGACAATTAAGATAAAACCGATTGCAAGATGTGAGTAAGTGAGGAGTGTACGTTAGTGACAGAAGACAGAAACTGTGTGACGGTCTTTTTCTGTAGTCTGCTTTAAGAGTTAAATTATTTTTGTTTCTCAAATTTATACATATCTCAAATTAGTAAGGAAAGTGAAGGTATGAAAGTGCTGTGCTGCTAGCCATGTTTCCTGCATATTCTCTTCCAAGTACTCTTTAAAAATACTTTTTCTTATATACAATATTTACCTCCTTTTTATAACATTGTATATAATGAATTAGATAATGTTATACTTCTGGTTTATTTGCGTCTTGCTTGTAGACTTTCCTGGACTGACTTCTTGCTTTGTGCAACTGGTCGTGTTTTTACCAAACACGTTAAGAGGAATGGGCAGAAAATGTCTAAAGGGATGACCTGGAGTGTATAAAATTTCATCCTTATATTGTAAATACTTGGAGGACTATGAATTTTTCACTCCGTAGATGCCACTGGTGAGTAGGGTTGGGTTATCTCCATTCTTAGTAACTGCAGAGCTCTTTTCCTGTTTGTTTTTGCGTAGAGAAGAACTAAATCATGCTTATAATACTATGAAGGCAATGTATTTTACGCACTTTGTGGATTAGGAAGCACTCAGGAAAACAAAGATGGCTTTCGTGAGGTGGAACAATCCTGCAGCCTCCTTTCTCAGGAGGCTTGGGTTTAATTTCCAGGCTATGCTACTTCCAGATAACCCTTTTCCTCTCCTCAATTAGCGCTGATTACCAGACCAGAGTGTTTGGGCTGCTCGGTGAGGCCTCCCTGCTGTGAATCGGAGACGTGTTCTCTGATGGCAGTAACCACAGGTGACATACCTGGGGCTGCACGCTGCCGGTGCTTCGCTTGTTCATCCAGCAGCTGCTTTGAAATGGGTTGTGGCAGTGCTGGAGTCTGTGCTGCAGAGCGGGCGCTGGGGCTGCAGGGGGGGTGGTGTGTGAAACTGCTGTGCTTCAAATCCAGGGGTGACATCTCCATGAATCAGAAACATTAACTGGCTTAAAATGCACTGTATTTTGCATGATAACATGGATTCATCTGGTGTGGGATGCAGAAGATGCCCCTTGTCCAGTGACACAAAAACCTTCCTCAGATGCATTACCATGATGCTTGTGACAAAGGCACATTTGCAAAAATCATAGAATCATAGAAAGGTTTGGGTTGGAAGGGACCTTAAAGACCATCTAGTTCCAACCCCCCCGCCATGGGCAGGGACACCTTCCACCAGACCAGGTTGCTCCAAGCCCCATCCATCCTGGCCTTGGACACTGCCAGGGAGGGGGCAGCCACAGCTTCTCTGGGCAACCTGTGCCAGTGTCTCACCACCCTCACAGTAAAGAATTTCTTCCTAATATCTAATCTAAATCTACCCTCTTTCAGTTTAAAAATGGCAGAGGTTCTTCTCATGTGCCAACCAGTGCGGGGTCAGGCCAGCAGACCCTTGCCTCCACGCAGAGCAGGCCTGCAGCAATGTTTAGGCTGAATCTCCTCCAAACTCTGGCCGTGGGTTGCCCCAGGACTTGCTGAAGTAGGTGGGAGCCTCGTGGCTGTCTGGCTCTTGCAGAGGTTTTTCAGTTACTCCGTGAATTTCAGTCATTGAGCAGGACCTTATTTTGCTGCACGCTGCACCAATTTCAAGCTAGAGAGGGGGAAGGTAAGGGCTGGGTTTTTATCCCTTGAGGGAGAGGCTGTGTTCAGGACAGTCAGGACAAAAAAGGCCTTATATTTTTTTTTTTTCCATTATTTTTTATTTAGAATATGTTTCACCTCAACACAAATCTTGTTCATCTGCTTTGCAAGATCACGGACAGAAAACCTTGTCCCGGGTTCTGCAGGGAGTTCGTTACTGGTGTGAGTCAGCATCCCAGTACAGCCCTGGCGTCCTTGGTAGGATGCTCAGGGAGCACCCAAGCATGGCGACAGCAGTCTGGAGGAGGATGGACTTGGGACACCGAAGGGGTTTTGTGTGGCACGTCCTCCGAGCAGCTCTCAGGGGGCTGGAGCTTCCCTACCTGCTCTGGTGTCATATATGACTGTGGGGAAAAGGGCTTTTCAGGAAGGTGCTCCCTAAACGCAATGCTTTTGGAGGTTAAGCCTGTTGCCTTGAATTATTCTCAGAAGCTACCCAACTGCTAACGCAAATCTTTTTCATCCTTGGTGATAAGTGGTGTGATCTGAATTTCTGTGTGATGGTTCGGCAGCTGCATTTCTTCTTGTTCCTGACAACTTCCCAAGCCAAGGCTGCGCTCAGAGCACACTGTGATCCTCTGTCTGGCCTTGAAGTTCATCAGACAGTCCAGGCACCTACAGCGTAAAACTATTGTGGGGCAGCTTTTCTCAAGTGCAGCTGAAAACATAAAGTTATTGTATATGAGCATATGAGAAATAATTTTGGGATATGAATAAGCAGGGTTTTAAACATTTTTAGTAAGTTTCATAGACCTATGCTTTTTATGTTGCCTAAAGATGTTATTTTCAAAATCTTTTATGAGAGTGTTTTTTTATCTTTCATGCCTTTGATTTCATGCTGTTTAAGATTTCACAAGTGAATATGCTCTGCTTCTGTGGAAGAAGGTAACACAGGCTCCAGGTGTGATTTCATTCTCTGCAGAGGTAAAGTTAAACCTAGTGATTCCTTACAGGCTTTGCATTAGCCATTCTTCCTTTCTTTTTTTCCCCTTAATACCTAGCTGATGAATTACAAAAGTAATTCAAACTTTGTTTTCCAGTTCTTTTCTTTTTCTGCTGGCAGCTAGCAATTCTTTCGTTGTGATTGCATATCAAATCGCAGCTCCCTGAGGTGCCTCAAAAATAGGTGTGCAAAGCTCTCGTGTTGTGGTGTTCCTCAGGGTTTGCACCTTTAAGTTGAGAATATACTGGTAGATATGAAGTCATTGAGGACTGTTGATCTGAGAAGCCTTAGAAAGATTTGATTTAATAATTAAAAAAAAAAATGAATTACCCCCACCCCTAACTGGTTGCTCAGAAAGTCGTTACTCTGTTGCTGCTTTTTATGCCCTTTGCACAACCTTTCAGAATCATTTGCTTTAGAAAATTGAACAATTAAACACTCTTGACAAAATCAAATTGAAGGCTCAAATAACAGAGGGTGCGATTGTAATGTTCCTGCTGCTAATGAAATGTAATTTAACAAGTTGGTTCAATAATTTGCTTCTAAACCCCAGAGTAAAGTTTCATTCAGTGGCTGTCAAATTTAGGATACCCCAAGCCTTGTAGATGAAGCAAAGAGTGTGTTTATAGCCCATTTACACTGGGAGCCAGGCTGTCAGTGTGGAGCCCCGCCAGCTCGGGCCAGATGAGAATCTGGCTCCATACGGAGAGCATGAGATCTGGGTTTTTTGCAACTAGTTTTTGACCCTGACATTCAATCCAGTAACCACAACTGTAGCTGAATTGCTAGCAGACAGAAATTTTTATTTTTTTGCACGGTAGAAACATGCCAAGCACAGATGACGAGGTCCATGTGCTGTTACAAGTGTCTTCTGGGAGGTTGGGCAGCCTTCTTCCCGTTGCTCTAGCAGAGGGGTAGATAACCACATGCAGCCACCCAACAGAACCCCCCCAGCACAGCAGCACATGGAGCTGTAATGCTCTGGGAAAGGACAGAGGATGAGGAGGAAGCAAAGCTGGCCAAAGCAGGTACACAGGGACGCGGTTAAAGTGTTTTGTCTGAGGAGCAGCAGAACTGCAGTGCCCTTGGCGTGGGCAGGCGATTACATCCCAGCTGAGATCACCAGCAACTATTTTTGTGTGCGGCCACACAGTAACCTTTCTGAGGCAGAAGCCAGCCACGTCACTTACCGGTTCAATTAAATATTGTAGGAACTTAGATGGCAATTAACATCCTAGCATCAATACTTTGCTTCAGTGATGATGGATGGTTTACCTTCCATGAACTTTTTACTTGAGAAACAATTCTTTCTCTTATGTGGGCAAAGTGTCATTAAACGGGAGTCTCAAGGGGATGAGTCAGCTAAATCTGCTCCTTTCTCCAACTTCCTGCTTTTTCTTCATCTTTCTTGTCTAATATTAATTTGCTTCTTTCAGAGACAGCCATTTTAATTGATTAAGTAGACCCGAAATGTTGCTGATGTGTTGCCAACATTTTAAACAAGATGTTCCTTCAAAAAATCATCCAATGGCTGCTGCTCTTTTCAGAGGAGGGGGAAAAAGGAAACCTATCAGTTCGGCATCCTTCACCTTGTTCCCCAAAAGATCAATCATTCCTCCTCACTGGACGTCTGATGCAGCACTTCCGAGCTTGCACCGATTTTTGCATGCCTGCCCGTGAGGGTAGTCAATGCTCCCAGAAGCAATGCCGGAAAAAGTTATCCTACTTCTTCTGCAGGAAGGTGGTTTGGGGACCTTTTCTAATGAAGGCTTTGGGAGCAGAGTTTGCCCTGTGTTACTTGGGCTGCCCATGAAAGCGGTGGATGCTTACCAGCTCCCTGGCTGAGCAGCAGCCAGCTCGACCCGAGGCTTGGACATGAGCTGTTAGGAGGTGTGCCAGGGTTTGAGTCTGGATAGGTGGACCAGCCAGGTGACTTCATGCTCCAAAACCTTTTTCCCGTTAAGTGTGATTCCCGTTCACTGTTACAGGGTCTGGCGAAGGACTGAAGTTTTGAGGGGTTGGAGAGGGAGAACTACAAAAAGCTGCATTAGTGGACTAGGAGGGAACCCTGTGAAGCTTAGCAAAGAACAAATGCGGAGTACTGCACCTAGGCGGGAATAAACCTAAGCGACAGCGCAGGCTGGGGGCTGGCTGCCTCAGTAACAGGAAAGGACCTACAAGCCCTTTCGGTGGACAGGCTGATCATAAGTCAGCAGTGACGCCTGTGGCCAACCACAGACAGAGACCATAGAATCATTTAGGTTGGAAAAGACCCTTAAGATCATCCAGTCCAACCATAAACCTAACACTGCCAAATCTACCACTAAACCATGTCCATAATGACTAAAAAGAGCATAGATTGCACGTTGAGAGAAGTCACCCCTACTCAGCGATGGACAGGCTGCGTCTGGAGTCCTGTGCCCAGTTTTGGGTCCTGCTCCCATGGAAAAAAGACTTTCAGTTTTAGAATAAGGATTATCAAGATAGAAAGGAGGCTGAAGGACAGAGTGATAGACCAAGAGAGGAAGGAAGTGTGGCTTTATTTATCCTGCAGGAGAAAAAAAGGAAGGGGGATCTTATGAATGATTTATAGGTAAGGTGGATCAGACTCATCTTGACAGTGCATGGCAGCAAGGGGAATTCCAGCTAGGTATAGATAAACTAATTTCACATTTGGGACTGTCAGTTATCAACACAGGTTGCCCAGAGAGTAGGCAGACTTGTCCTTGAATATACTCAAAACCTGACAGAACAGAATGCTTGAGCAACCTGATATGTGAAGTTAACCCTGCCCTCAGTAAGGAGATAAGACTTGATGACTTTTAGAAGGCCACTTCCAGTCTGAATTATTCAGTGATTGAAATAAATCCTATGCTTTATAGACTTTTTTGATTTTTAGCAGGAATGATTGCTAGTCTGGTGTTTCTCATGCAAAGTGTTTTTCCACTCAGAATTATTCCCGATCTGAAACACTTAGGCTAACCCTTTTATCTAAAAGGAGTGTGTGCCTTACTGGGAGTGAAAGGGAAGGGGTTTGTTTCTTCCCAAGCCAAAATTAGCTTAACCTTGTTTTCAGGAATGAAATGATAATATATTTCTACCTGTATTCGAATATTTTCATAGTCCTTCCTCACAATTTCTATTTTTCTGGTGCTTTCCGGCAAAGCCTATTTCCCTGGCAGGGTGCGTGGCTTTTCGGCAAGGCCATTCTGCATGACAACTCTGTGTTCCATGAGGATTTAAACAAGTTGTTAAGACCAGGGCTGGATGGAAGGAAAGCCTCAGAGCAGAGAGTGAGACAGGGATAAGAAGGTGGGGGAAAAGAAGGGAGCAGAACAGAAACAAGTCAGAGCAAGGGACCGGAGGGTGGCATCTTTGCCTTGTCCCGCGTGGGACTTGTTCAGTGATGTGATTGAAAGCCAGCCAGCCTCCCATTTACTGTTTGCAGAAGGGCTGTAATAGGTGGGACAAGGCGATGCAGGCAATGAAATAGCAGCCTGGGCTGGACTGATTATTCAGTCCTATCTGTTGCCCCTGAGTTCCCTAGTGATGCTATGGCACTTGATAGGATTTTTCCCTCTTCTGAGATTTGAACTGAGATTTGAGAATCACAGTGCAAAAATGATGAGCTGTAGCTGAAAAATATTGGGATTGTGCTAGAAGATACCAAATGGTGTAAGCTCTCTTCCCTGGGTGGCACAAGTTGGGCATCCCAAGTTGATGGATGCTTTTGACTTTAATGTGCGTGGCTCAGTCTCCTGGGTAGATTGGTGGCTGGAAAGATGGCGATTATCGGTATTGATGGCTATTCTTGCAGTGCTCGTTTGTCAGTGTTAAGCACTACAGGAAAGCATGTGATGAAATTGATAATTCTGTCTTCATAGCTTAACTACTTACATATTTTTCACCCCTTATGCTGGATGAGGCAACAGTTCCTTCCTGCCCCCCCCAAAAAAAAGAGGGGGGAGGAGGGTTGGAAATAGTGCACTGGTAGAAGGCAACTTAATTCTGGCATTTGTTAAGTACTGAATTCCATAATATCAATGTTAATTTAATATATTCTGGTGGGTAATTTTACCTATAAAACTGTATTTCTATTTCAGTTCTGCCAATTTTCTGTTGTAAAAGTTGGCCATAGCGAAATGTTCCTCTGGAGGTTATCAATCTGTTTACATCCTCAGCGTTTTCTGTGTAAAAGGAGAGCGCCACAAATGTCTTTGCCCTGTCCATTTCCCTCAAAGAAAAGGAAAAACAGTCTTTCAGAAGCCTGAAGGGCCTTTCTGCTGCATGGGCTTCCACCATCCCTTTCACCCTGCTGACAGCAAATACGTATTTCTGCTGCATTTTGGCTCCTGCTTGTGATACTGTTAGAGCCTTTATTTTTAGAGTTGCTATCTTTTCTCCTGCTGCCATATCTGTCTGCAGAGTATTGCACTCCTGCCAAGTTACACTTGCTCTAGACACAACATAAACAAAATTGCATGTAAGAAATGTGAAGTTGCTTGGATTCACTGTGAAAAGTGGTTTTGGTTTCAAAATAATTTCACTTTAGCCTTGTAGCTAATCTTAATCCTGGCTGTCCAAAACAAGGATTATCTGTTGTTGATGTGTGCAGGGTATAGCGTGCTTTAGGTCTTACTGCTGCTGGGAGTTCTGAGATGCTACAGGAGAAGAATTAATAATGTTATGTATGTATATCAATAGAAAAAGCTTTTTCGTTTTCATACTGACACCTGAAAATGATCACTAGAACTTTTAAATAAATTAGAGGAGAAAAAAAAAATAGGAGAAAAATATTTATCTATCTTTAAAAAAGGTGGCCCAAATAGTAGATGGTACTAAGGACAGGAAAGATTTTATTCAGTGTCCTCTGAGGTCTGTCTTCATCCCAACACCTTTAGTTCTCCAATTAAGACTATCATGCAAACCACAAGGAAATTTTAGGCAGGTTGTGAGAAAGTGAAATACTTATGCTTGAGGACACATTACTTTGATGCTAAGAAAAGAAAAAAGAAAAAAAACTGCAAACAACTTTGGCTAGTGTTAGTTCAGAAACCGCCTGTTTTCAGTTAGCTCTGAGAACCAAATACTTTGAGGCTGAAATTCAATAACGTGTGTTACTCAAACATTGCTTTGATTACTTTTTTTTTTAAATTGTGGAAGAGTCACAGAAACAGAACTGAATTGGTAGTTTGGATGGGTCTTGCTATCTGATCCAGTGCTGGCGTAGAAGGATGTAGCTGCACATCACAGCCATTATGGTAACAGACCTGTAGATGTTATGAAAACACATGTACAGTTTAAAAACCCTTTAATTTGAGAGACATGGAAATAGCTGCATATAATGAAAATGTTGGTTTTATTCCTGCCTCTCTTCTGTCTTGTGTAGGACTGCCTGGTATCTGGTGGGACTAAAATGGTTTGGCTTTCCCTTATCTAGATAGTGCTCTGCAGTTGGGAGACAAACGTGGTGCTGCAAGCAATGATGAAGGGAAGGAATTTGATTCATTAATTGCAAAGCAAGGCACAGATGAGCTCTAGCCCAGAGGACCCTGGCTCTCGGGGGCGCATGGAGCTGCACAGTTGATGGGTGACGTTCTGTTCTAGGACATGGTAGAATAAAACAAGCTCCAGAGAGGAGGTCCCAGACTGCTCTGATCCTGTGTCAGTGAGCCCAAGAAAACGTGATGCTATCCTTGATAACATTC
>Ga0065711_1050660_pt1 | contig 10716 bp, 8 predicted proteins | sample Hoacrofraction12_FD_59098 | JGI IMG/M metagenome (GOLD analysis project Ga0065711, IMG submission 59098) | Hoatzin crop microbial communities from Cojedes, Venezuela - Epithelial fraction 12 v2 (version 2) | ecosystem: Host-associated > Birds > Digestive system > Esophagus > Crop | place... | reverse complement strand
AGGTCGAGGGAGGTTCTCCTTCCCCTCTACACTGCCCTGGTGAGGCCCCATCTGGAGTACTGTGTCCAGTTCTGGGCTCCCCACTTCAAGAAAGATGAGGAGCTACTGGATAGAATCCAGCAGAGGGCTATGAGGATGGTGAGGGGACTGGAGCATCTCTCCTACGAGGAGAGGCTGAGGGAGCTGGGCTTGTTCAGCCTGGAGAAGAGAAGGCTGCGAGGGGACCTAATAAATGCTTGGAAATATCTCAAGGGTGGGTGTCAGGAGGATGGGGCCAGACTCTTTTCAGTGGTGCCCAGCGACAGGACAAGGGGCAGCGGGCACAAACTGAAGCAGAGGAAGTTCCAGCTGAACATGAGGAAGGACTTCTTCCCTCTGAGGGTGACAGAGCCCTGAAACAGGCTGCCCAGGGAGGTTGTGGAGTCTCCTTCTCTGGAGATATTCAAGACCTGCCTGGACGCGGTCCTGTGCAGCCTGCTGTAGGTGACCCTGCTTCGGCAGGCGGGTTGGACTGGGTGACCCACAGAGGTCCCTTCCAACCCCGAACATTCTGTGATTCTGTGTTTCCATCAGCCCATTCCCCCAGCCGTTAGTAATCGGCTGTTGGTACAGCTGGGCTTTGAACCGCTGACCACTGCTCTTTGAGCCTGATGGCTCACCAGCAAGAAACTTCCCAGGTCCCATCACGGCCACCAGCACTGCTCCCGTGGGGAAGCACCCCTCCAGCCTGCTGGGGGAAGGGGAGGTGGCTGCGGGCTGAGCCTTCCGCAGGGGCTGCTTGAAACACCCAGTGCAGGGAAGTTGAAAGGAGACTCTGCAGAGCTCCTTGGTAGTTACTTCAGGAGCATTAATTGGGGGAAGAAATCGCATTTGAATAAAATGCTGAGATCCTATCCAGTTCAATATAACTCTGTCTTAAATCTAAATCCTGCCATCATCTAGATTCTTCCTTCTGAATGCTATTCCATTCCCCTGTCGGAGAACCCAAGGATCTGGCAAGCTTATTTACATAGATTTCATTTAGGAAAGGGTGGTTTCACAGGCTGGCGTACTGAATGAGAGCATAATCACCATCGTTGGAGCTTTGATCACTGACTCTGCATTTTATCGCTTTGTGTATGAGGAACATTTTCACAAAGACAACAAAAAGTATGCTCTGACCAGTACAATTGTTCTGATGTCCAAAATAGCCCATGATAACATGGGCAATTAAAGCTCTTGGGGGGCATCACTCGGCCTGAAAGCTCCACGTACGTAGCTGCAGAGGCTGCAGTCGCTCATCAGCTGCCAAAATGAATCTTGCAGGGATTTTAAGCTGCTGAGAATGAGCGAAATGTAAGCAAAAATTCTGACTCGCCACTCTTGGCTTTTCTCTCTGAAGCTGGGTGAGGGGGGTCTCAATGCAAGTGGGGTGGGAGGAAGCGCAGGGCCCTCACCTGATCGCCCTGCAGCAGCGGTGAGAGGGGGCCTGGGGTGGGTTTCCGAGGGGCGGCCGGGTCTGTGGGCAGCGAGGGAGCTGCTGTCGAGCGGGGTGAGACTGGCGAAGGAGCACCCAGCAGTGCTCATTAGTAACCCAGTGAGGTTGGCTTGGGTCGCTGCTGCGCTGGGAGCGCTGAGGAACCAAGTATGGAAGTGACCACAGCTGAAAGGCCATTTATTTGCCGCTGTTTCTTCTCGGTTGTAGGTAAGAAAAGGATTTCTGTAATACTGGGCTGAAAGTGTGAGGTACCAACTCTTTTCTCTCTTCAGTGGCGATGGCTCAAAAGGGTTTGCACCACTGAAGCCTCTTTTAGTGGATTTCTCTCTCCCTTCCCTTTAAAATCCAGGTTTATCTAATGTAAAACTCTCTGATTTGAGAACAGAGGGGTAAAACTCCTTTCAAGTGCATAGTCTGCATCTGGTCCATGTTCTCAGCCTCGGGAACTACTGACAGGCGCACGGGGGAAAAGCATTAAACAGAGCAGACTGTCTAAGAAACCTTGCATGAAGCCTTTAAATCCACGTTCCTTTGCTTTTAAACTTAACTCACCTGTTTACTTTCTCTGGCTTGAAGGAAATGAGGGGAAAAAAGGAGGGGGGGGGGGAAAAAAGAGGATTTGTGAACTGTCTGCGCCTCATTCAAAAAGCCCGATGGCTTCCCGGCATTTACAGCTCTGTTAAACAGCAGCAAAAGCTTTAATGAAGCACGTGGTTAATCAGGCCACGGAAGAGTGCAGCATCTGATTTTTTTTTTTTTCCTGGAGTAGGAGCTTAATCGCATCAGCTTGCTTCCTAATGCTGCTCACCTTCAGCAGCAGCAGATTTCCATGGTCCGACTGCTTCAAAGGCGCTGACGCAGCCGGGCTCTGGGCCCCTTCCCGGCTGTGGAGGATGGTGGGAGGAAGGCTCCTCGGGCAGCTCCGTGCAGCGAAGAGGACGGGCACCGTCCTCCTGCGGACCGCGCGGCAGAAGGGCGACGTTTAACGCGGAGGTAGATGTGTCAGGGTACGGGAATTGTAGCGGTCTGGTTTGTGTCTCCACCTGATATTTGTCTTTTTTTTAATTTTAGGAGGAATTAAGGAGCAGGGGTCGGAAGGGGAAAATGGTGCTTCTCTCTTGTATGCTGCAAGGTTTGTGCTGGAAAATCTGGCCTCTGTTAGGGCACTCCCTCTCATCCAAATACGAGGCCAAAAAAAAAAAAAAATCAAGCTTGATCTGCTGGATTTTTAGCTGTTGACATTATTTACTGTGCTCTTAACAAACGGTGCCCTAAGGAGAATGAGAATAATGTGCTCCGGCAGCAAAATATGCATAATAAAGAAGCAATTGCCTGCGGTTTCCTGGGATTTCTTACCCCGTGCTCTCTACCTCCCCGTGCTCTCTACCTCCCCGTTCCTGCGTTGTTCCAGGCCGATGGGTATTTCAGTCCTGCCATGCAGATATTCAGAAGGGCTGCCTGCACCGAGGGAGGGGAAACGAAATCTATTCAGATCGCCGCTTCAGAGGCGTAGTGGTGTCTTGGTTTTCCAGAGCCTTGGGTACGTTCTTTAGCTGGCTGTAGAACTCTGCTGTTGCTGCTCATTGACTCCTGCTGAAGTCTTTTATGTGGCAGATCTTGATGTGAGCTGGGTTTTTTTCTCCGCTGTTCAATCAACTCTCTCTGCTAATCAGAATGTTGCTGGGTAAACAGGACTGATTAAAATTAAAATTTTAATTTTGTGTTGTAAACAATATGGCACTTTAATATTTGTACTGTTATTAAAGATACTAATAATAATGCATCTAGTGTTTTGTGGTACAGTTTTCACATTTATTTCTTGAAGCACTGACAAGTTTTGCTAGACAGCTTCACGTTCAGCTGCCAGGGTTTTGTGTTCTCTTTTCAAGGGGGTCTGTCCTTAGTTATATTGGATATGGGTACCCTTTTTATTCTTTATGGTTTTAAATCTCACGGGGAAGAAATGTTTCTGTGACAACTGGGGACATGACGCTGTAAGGAACAGCCATACCATGAATGCCTTAGTCTATACAAATCTCCTCGGTGCTGTTAATGTTGCTTATCTGTCTTCCAGAGGAGAAAAACCAGAAGCTACTTAGGTGTGGAAACACCTTGAAAGAGTGTTGGCTGGTGCTTGGAGACTTGCCCTGAGGAAAGGGACAGGGGAGAGTAGAATGTCCTTGACAGCAAAACAAATTGTTGATGGGATGTTGAAGTCAGAGGACGAGAGGAAGAGAGAAAAGGAAGCGCATGTTTGCAGCAGAGGTCTGTTACCTGTCAGGCCCTTCAAGGCCAAAGGAAGCTTTCTGGGAACAGGGAGGGAAAGCACCTCCCTGCGATTTGGAGAAAAAACTGGAGTAAGTAGCAGGGTGGAGAGCCCGAGCATGTCATAGAATCATAGAATTGTAGCATGCTTTGGGTTGGAAGGGAGCTTTAGAGGTCATCTAGCCCAACCCCCCTGCAGTGAGCAGGGACAGCTTCAACCAGGCCAGGGTGCTCAGAGCCCCGTCCAACCTGGCCTGGAATGTTTCCAGGGATGGGGCATTGACCACCTCTCTGGGCAACCTGGGCCAGGGTTTCACCACCCTCATGGTAAAAAATTTCTTGCTTATATCAAGTCTAAATCTGCCCTCTTTCAGTTTAAAGCCATTGCTCCTTCTCCTTTTGCAAGAGGTCCTGCTAAAATATTTGTCTCCATCTTTCTTATAAGTCCCCTTTAAGTACTGGAAGGCCGCTGTAAGGTCTCCCTGGAGCCCTCTCTTCTCCAGGCTGAACAGCCCCAACTCTCTCAGCCTTTCCTCACAGCAGAGGAGTTCCAGCCCTCTGATCGTTACTGTGGCCTCCTCTGGTCCCACTCCAACAGGTCCATGTCTGCCCTGTGCTGGGCGCTCCAGAGCTGGACGCAGGACTCCTGGGGAGGTCTCACCAGAACGGAGCAGAGGGGCAGAATCCTCTCCCTTGACCCTGTTCTAAACTGAAGGAGCTTTTCAAAGCGGTGAGGGAAGACATATGCTGGAAATCCGTGTTTCTCTTGTGCTAACTGTAGTCATTGTCTTTTGAAACTGGTAGGCTTCGTGCATGCTTCTCATGAGCCTGGCCCCGGAGAGGTCCCTGCAGAGCCCCGACGCGGTGAGCTGCTGGGCATGCGCCCAAACTCCTGTGTATGCTCGATGCCGCTGGGCTACAGCCTCCGCTTCAGGGAGTCCCAGGGAGAGCCGGCAGCCTGGGACACTGCGAGGGAGGGTGCCTGCACCCACCGAGCGTCAGCGTCTCTGCTCTGAGAACAGAACGCTCGCTGCTTTCGCAGCGCAGTGGCTCCTGGTGATGCCCAGGTGTATGTTTTGACTGCTGCCTCCTCTTCCCCTCCTCGCTCTCTTGCACCCTCTTGCTGTCTCTTCCTGCAGCCCCCATCATGTCTTCTGTGGGTCTCTGCTCCTTCCACTCCCCTTCCCCGACACGTGGGGTCTTGCAGCACTATAGCTGCCTCCCCAAGGTCATGTTGTGTGGAGCAGAGTGGGAGCCATGGTGATCACCTCTGTCTGAGGGACACTTGTCCTCTCCTGGGGTGACACCATGGCGTGGTTCAGGTAGGATGGCTCTGGGAATGGGACGTCCCTGCTGCGCTTTTCCTCATTGCTCGTGCTGGCTTATCTCCCACGAGCGCAGGTGGGCCAGGCCAGTGCCTGGCAGGATGCGTGTCCTCAGGGTTGGGCCCTTGGGATCCCAGACCCCCTAGGACTGACTTCAGCCTGCAGAAAAGTCACTGATGTCCGGGATGGTTCTTGCTGTGGAGGCATGATAAAATGGTACCTTTGTACATTTGGTTTGAGTAAAAACCTTAGTGGGCTGATCTCGTTGTTCACTTCTGGCCAGTTCCTTTGCTGTTGATCATAGCTCTGAGCGCAAGAAAAGCCGTGAACGTCCTTCACAGTGAGCTAGTAAGCCTGCATAGGTAAGTGTGTGTATTCCCCTTGCAGCTGAGGTGAGTACAGTACTACACATTTCTTGTTCATGGCAGAATGTAAAATATGTGCCTAACTATCCTTTAAGTCAGCGGGGCTAAAGCTGACGGTGTGCTCACGCCCTTTCCTGACCTGAGGTCTATCAAGAGATGGAGCCTGGCGTCCCTATTGGCGTCCGAAGAACGCCTTCCTGACACCATCTGCGGAAACACAGCTTTGCAGCTCGGTAACAAACATTCCGATTTGAGATTCTGCCCTCCAGCGTGGGCTACGCATTACCCGGATTGATTTTAAACGCGCTTTTAGCTCAGACTGATGTAACTGAGGTGTTCTCAGGTCACTTGGGTGACCCCACTTCTGTTGGGTAACTCCCTACGAAAGTCAAAGTAACTGCCTGGTACTGGAGCTTCACCAGATTTGTTTTATTTTGTAAAGGTGAAGGGGTAACTACCAGCACCGGGCAGACGCAGGACTGACTGACTTCACCGCAGGCAGAGAAGGAATATCTGGTAAGATGAATGATGCTTCTGAGAATCTGGCGTTCGAGAGAGAGCAGGGCACGTGCAAACACCCCAAATGAGTTTTCTTTCTAAGGCAAAAATCTCCAAAAGAGAAGGCAGATCCTGAGAACATCTGGGGGATTTTTTTTTTTGCCTTTTCTTGGTTTCCTTTTATTTTTTCTCCATAGAAATCTTCTGGTCTTGGTGCTTAAAACTATCTGGCAGTAATGTTTATGAGTTTCCTCACCCGTGTCATTTTTACTGACTACGGAAAGCGAGTCCTTCCCGAGGTGGGTGCCTGTACACATGTAGCAGACACCTCTCGGCCCCGCTCTCCTCCGCGGTCCTGCCCGGGAACGCGGGCAGACTAGTGAGTAACGCTCCGATGTGAGCAGCCAGTGCTGCAAAAAGCATGTCAGCCTATATGGGCTGTCTGTTCCGATTGGAAAAAGTCTGTTGAAGGATGCAGCGGGGGAGACAGGCTGTGGAGAGGAGCTGAGGAGACCAACATGTAAAAAGGGAAGAGCCAGGAGTTGTGTTTAAGGAAGGCACGTTGATCTCCTTGATGTCAGGCAATGAGACTTGACAGATGAGCAAAGTTTTTTTAAAAAAAAAATAAATTTGTATCTAGCCCAGAGATAATGTGAAGGCTGCTGAGAAGTAGAGAACGAACAGCAAATACGTACTTGGAGCCTTGCCCCTGTGTGTTGGAGGGTATGCACACCTCGGATTTCGGTTTCTGGGAGGAGACTACAAAATTGCAGGACGCTGCCTGCCGCGGGGGGCTGGGAATCACCCCAGCCCCGTATTTGCACTGAACCTCCTGTACCAGAAGGGAAGGTGTGAAAACTTCCAAACGCTCTCCCTCTGGCTGCGCTGAGGGTTAGCATCCATTTCTTCCCAGCTGGCGAATGGGCAGGAGCCTGCAAGCTCCAGGGTTGCCCCTCGGTGGACTGCCTCAGCCTGGGGTAAATAAAAACAAAGGTGGCGGGGGCTCCAAGGGGCCCCGTGCCTTTCAGCTGCCGGCAGAGAACTTTGATTTTGCTTGCAAAGTGTAACTAAGGAGCGACTTGAGGGACGCTGGGGGAGATGCTATCATGGCTTGGAGAAACACAGTGCGTGAGACACTCCTGGCGCTCCTGGCTGCCATGCTCTGTGCCTCGCTGGCCAGTGCTCCTGGTGGGACCTGGGGACCAGGACTGTGCCTCGGTGGCCAGTGCTCCCGGTGGGACCTCTCTCTGTAGCTCTGCTCCCAGCCCTGCCTGTGACCAAGTTTCTTGATCTCGTTGTGGGTGTGTGTGTTTCCTTCCCTGTGAAACACTTCCTTGCCTTTGAGATATTGGAAGGAGGAATCAGAGATAATGGTGAGGGCTTTATAGTTATGACTGTCCTCCTGCATCTCTCTAGGTCACGCACGTTATCATTACATCAAAATACTGCAAGCTCTTGCCTGCAAGGCACATCAGGGTTCCCTGGGCGAATGGAGACCGCAGTTCTCTCTGCCTCCTCTGCTGTTTGCTTCTGGACATTTCTTTTCTGAGATAAATTGAAATCCCTGGGTCATAGTCTGATCAAGCTTATCTGAAAAATATTTTTTGTATAGTTACAAAATGAGAAAACTTGTTCATCCAAAACCTGTTATTAGAAATGGCTTTAAACCAAAGATAACGTGTTCTTCAAATGATTTTTAACAAGACACAGGTATCAAGATCCACATCAGACTGTGAAGTGACTCAGTCTCGTGTAGTTGTGCAGGCACATTGCATTAAATTGCTGCACCTAGCGATGAAACAAATACATTTTGAAACCTGGTGTTTTCTTTGTTATTTCTTCTCTCCTTACTAGATAGATTTTTATTATATCTATAATTCTTTCTTGCTAGTAATTCTATTGAAAGTAAAGTCTTTTTTTTTTTTTTTAGTGGAGAACTCTACCACTTAAATTTCTGAATTAGCAAGTTTTAAAGTTTAGCTTATAAATTGCAAATTAAAATGGCTTTTTTCTCTGTCACCTTTACTTTAGAAGTCCCGAGTCCTGTTCTCATTGAATAGCAGATAATATTTGAAAGACCGAACACATTTAAATAAGTGTGGACTTTTTTGCCAAGAGGGCTTGGAAGGGAGAGGGACTGAGTGGGTTATTTGTGTGGGTGATGAATTGATCAGATAAAGCTTTAGGTTTTGTTTATGGAGTTACTCAAAAGCATAGCCAAAGAATAAAGCAGTTGATTTCTCTCTTCCTTATTCCTTCTCCTTTAGTCATATGCTTGCAACATCACATACAATTGGTATCCATGGAAATTATATCATAGCAGGAGCAGCTGATGAACTCTTGGGAAATAAAGATCCCATTTTCATGCAAATATTCTAAAAAGCAAAGAGGTGAGGAAGAAAAATGGTTGATAAATAGAATCATTTCTGTCTTAGAATATATTTCAGTATTTTCCTTGAGGCAGCAGTAGCTTTCTGAAATTGTGTTCATACTGAACACAAACTTTCCGAGATGTGTGTGTGTGTATGCAAGTTATGAGGAAGAAAGCAAAATTTAAAACAATGCACACTGATTTTGTGATGAAATAGTCTGGGTACTCCTTGTGTAATTTAACTTTATTGTCAGAATACAATCCAATAACTTCAGACAGAGCAGGCACCTTTCTTTCAAAAGCCAGATTAGCGGAGAGATGAATTGCTTGCTGGGGGCTGGACATTGGTGGTTAGCGTAGCCTTCCATGTCACACACAAGCTGTCTCTCCGTGCCCCCTCAATAAGGCGCTAAAACCCTTTCTCTCTGCTTTTAAATGAGAGCAGTATAGTGTTCAAAAGACTGCTCTTTCTGTAGTACTTTCATTACAAATTTTAGAATTTACCTGCACTGATATGAACACTTGCTTTCTGTTCTCCTGCCAGCACATTTTAATGCAAGCTCCTGGAGTGGGATGGTGCTCCAGTCTGTGTCTCTGCGCAGGCAGACGTGTAGATTAATTTCCTAAATTGGGCTTTCTGACTCCTTTTTCTGTTCAAAACTACGAATGGAAGCTTCAGTGAAGAAGAGGTTATTATAACACCTCAGACAGATAGCAATAGTGGGAAACTTGCCATAAAGAAATGCAGTTTCTTGACAAAGAATCCCTCTAATACTCTTTGGACACACACATAGAGCACCTTTCCTTAATTATTTTCTGTTTTGGTAATCAAGATCCTCAAATCTCTCCCTCTGCTGCTTTCTAAGAATGCTTATAGGACAGAAACACATGCACCAGTTGCGCGAGCTAGCTCTCTTCTTACGTCTCTTAGGTCTCTCAAGCAAGACCTTAATAAAAGTGTTGTGATAGTCGCATACATTAACCATCTCTGAATAAAAAAATCAAAATAATTTATAGAACAATACTGTTGCCTTGTACATAACTCCGTGATCACCTCTGTATTGTGGTCATCAGATCCCCAGTTACTAATATGGAAAGCACTATGACACTGTTCCTGAAAACAAAGGTTGGGAGGGATTGATGCCACTCATTAGAGCTGATGGGGTTTTGATCCATTTGGTAGGCAAGACCTTCATTAGGGGAGTTGTCTGGCCCATCAGAACTGTCTGCAATTTAATCAAACACTAATACGGTCCATTTAGCCAGATACTCTAATGGGGATCAGCATTGTATACTTCAAATCAAATGCCTAAACAAGCCCCTAGTTTGATGGACAAATACGTAACAGATATTATGAGGATTGTCTTGCTGTAAGCTCAGGCAGCAACCGTTTGGTTTATGTCTGGCATCACAGTTGGTTGTCTCTAGATTACGGTTTGGTGCGGTCTATTTAGGATGTACCTTAGTCACCTGAGGGTAAATACTGGGGTAGGTACTCACAGCTGATCCTTAGTAGGAAAAGGGGACAGGGAGGGAAAGAGGGTTCTTAACTCTCACTGACTTTTTTCCTTCCTGTCTTAGACTGTGGACAAATGAAGGTCAAACATTTACTAACCAAGGTGGCACATGAGATTAATGTGTCTAAAGTGTGATAGTTTCTCTCATCAGCTGTGTCTGAGGAAGGTATCACGTAGGTATCAATGTGTTAGACTTCCCAGCAGGAATGAGGAGTTAGCTGGGCTGATGGGGTCTTGCTCCAGGCTCACGCAGGTAATTGCTCTCAGTTGGGTCCATTGCAAGACTCCTTAACCTCTCTTCTGCCATTCTCCACCTGGCTACAAGAGAGAAAAGAAAATTACTGCATCTGGGGAAAAATCATCTGAAAGTCCCTGAGAGGGAGAAATTTTGGAAAAAGACACTAAGTAGTGCAAGAGCTAGTCAGTAGTACGCAACAGATGAGTTTGCAATGGGATACAGTAGCTCAAAGAACAAGCGTGACTTTTGGACTGTGTCTGTCATGGAGAAGAGAGAAGTTATCCTTCCTCACGGGACAGTTCTGCTGGGCGTTCGGCACACTGTTAGGTGCTAGGGTCCTGGCCAGGGCCGTTTCTGCTTTGAATAATACAGAGAGGGCGTAACAACAATTAGGAACCTGGGGATGAGGGGAAAACTTGAAATGGGTAACCTCTTTAAACGATGCCTAAAATGGCACTGAGGTGCTTCCAAACATTTGAAGTTAGAGGGAGGGACTCCTCGGTTCAAAAGACTGTAACCAGGGCTGGTATGTTAAAATAAAGGAAGGGAGAAAATTAAATATTTGGAGGACTTGTCTTCTGATAGCATCACTGCAAACTGTAACGGCAACAACGCAGCTTTGGGGTCCAAACAGTTGTTGAACAAAAATCTCTGTAGTTT
>Ga0065711_1050668_pt1 | contig 10717 bp, 7 predicted proteins | sample Hoacrofraction12_FD_59098 | JGI IMG/M metagenome (GOLD analysis project Ga0065711, IMG submission 59098) | Hoatzin crop microbial communities from Cojedes, Venezuela - Epithelial fraction 12 v2 (version 2) | ecosystem: Host-associated > Birds > Digestive system > Esophagus > Crop | place... | reverse complement strand
CCCGCCTGGACAAGGTCCTATGCAGCCTGCTGTAGGTGACCCTGCTTCAGCAGGGGGGTTGGACTAGATGACCCACAGAGGTCCCTTCCAACCCCTACCATTCTGTGATTCTTAGCAGATCTGGGAGATTCTTTGGTTTGAATTGAGTGTTAAAAAATACAGTAGTAAAATGTTTGTTATCAACTTCAAGGTAGTGCTCTGTTTAAGGATCAAGATGATGCTTCTAACCCAAATTATCATTTAGTGAACTGCCAATAATGATCTCTGCTCAGGAATGTTCCAGTACTGAACCCTTTTGATGGCAGAATAATGCTGCTGTTAATAGACTCCTACTCCTGTTTTTGGTTTTGTCTACTTCAGTGTCATGTTCAAAAGCACCTAAATAATTCTAATTTCTGGGCTTATTGGTGTGAATACACACTTCCATTCCTTATTTAAATACCAAGGGCATTAAAAAGTCTTTTCACGAATAGTGAGCTTTAAAGCTAAGTATTTTAGAGTTCTAGCTTTCAACAGTGGTGAATGATGACAGACTTCACATTTAAAAATAAAGTATCTGTTGTGTTGGAGGAAGGCTAGAAAGAGCAAGTTATTGCGCATGATCAAATAAAACAACCTTTCTGTGGCATGTTGGGATTCTTATCATCTACTTTAATAGATAAGATATATCAGAGATTAATCATTTACTTGCTGTAATTAAATCACAAGAAGTGCTTCGTCAGCCTCCTGATTTCAGTGGTCTTTCACTTGTATCCTAGCTGTGCTTGAGCCAACGAAAACATAGAAAAAGCTGAACTCTTTGAAAGAAAATACCTCCCAACATGTCAGAGCTAAAAACTCCACAGTATTAAAATCATACTCTGCTGGAGTCTGTAATGTCCTAGAGAGATTTCATTATGTTTCGTACACTGAGGTTTGTACTGAACTCCAATGTACAGTTCACACATCTGATAAAATATTAAAGAAGGACAAATGTAGGGCTTGCCTAGCTGAGCTGCTGTAAACTTGTCCGTGCATATTTGGCCTTTCATGACTTATTGTGCGTCTTTATTTATTGTTTCTGAATGAAGTGTATTGTCATGAAAATGACATTGTACTTGGAAAAATCCTATCAGGCAAAGTCAACCCCTAAAATAAGTGTTATAATAAATATGCAGAAATGTCATTCTTTACATTAGCCCAAAGGTTTTGTATAGCTTAAGGATATGTGCAGTAAGCTAACTATAAAAATAGAAGCTTGACAGTGGGGATGAATGTGTGTGTCAAAATAATATTACTCTTTCTAGGAGGATGGCAGAAAAAATGACACTACATCCACCAGCATGATTTTTATAGATCTGCCTCTTTGCCAGATGTCACCTTTTATAAACTACTTTATAAAAACATGACAGCGTAGTGAAGTAGTGTGTTTATAGCTTGATAAACTTTTGTAATAAAGTTAGGATTGGCTGAAAATTAAAGCCTTAGAGCCTACTCATTAAGCATTTGGGAAGCTTGCTCTGACTTAAAAGGAAAAAAATTAAAGAAATTTGCAAAACGAGTCACTAGCAGTAAGTGGCCTTTTTCAAGAGTGTGTGGCTTCTGGTACTGTTTACCAGTATGCCATGCAATAACCTATCCAGATATATTACTGGGATTTTAGAGAATAAAGTTTGCATTACTTTAAATGTAAACACACACAGACAAAATATACAGTGTGTATTAAATTATATGTTTCCAAAGAGTACTATGAGGACATACAGGATTATGCCATAAATATCTCCCCAGCACACAATTGTTTTATTACATAATAAAGGTCTGTATATTACCCTCTGCTGCACCGTGTGACACGTAATTCAGATTTTTCATGACATGCCTAATTTATACAAGTCTCTGGCTCTAGAAATCATACCAGGAGTAATGTCTTATACTTAAACTGTTACTAGCCTGGAAGACTTCAACACTGGGATTGATCTCCCAGCACAAGTGCTGGTCTTTCGACTCTGGGGTTGCTGCTCCGCATGCCTCACTAACTGTGGTGCAGAGAGAAAAGCCCTCTCCGGTCTGTAGGAAGGTTTGATGAAGACCTTAAAGGCAGAGGTGCAAAGAGCTCCTGTGTACGCTCTGACCTCTTAGAGAATTCCTGTCATACCTCCTTCCTTGCTTCTCCACTTGGAGAAACTTATAAGACTACTCGGCCAAACTTTAGTCTGTCATATTAACAGATGGTGAGGAGAGGCCATTGGCAGTACGTGCAGCTGTGTTTTGTGTGACAGCAGCTGTGATAAGGAGGCTCTCGTGAAACAATATGAGGTGAAATCTTTTGCATGCACATGGTTTGCTTGTAACTGGATGTACTGATGCACTGAAGAGTAGAAATGTGACCGCTTGAAAGAACCCACGCTTATTTGCTCAGCTGCATTCTTTTGACAGATACAACTTTACGTAAAAATCATCCTGTAACATACAGGGTCTTGTGTGGGGGATGACCCATCAGCAAGCTGCTTTTTCACAAACTATTTCTCGATCTGAGAGTTTTGCAGCAAAGTGAAACATATTCAAACTAGTGTTGAAAATATGACTGTCCTCTTGGCTATGGTTGAAGTTCTTAGCCTTTCCCAGGTCTACCCACCCAGAGATGCACTTTCTTTTATGTTTTGAAACTAAACGCTGTCTTTCTCTTGCACTATGTAGGTTTGCCTTTTGTGGGAAAAACCACATGCAAACGCATTTTAGAATCATAAAAGGTGTCAAGAGACAGTTTAGTGTGCCTCTCTGTCCCAGGGCAGTGTTAGCCTGTGTTGGGCTGTGCTGATGCTCTGCCTCTCAAATGTTTGTTTAACCTTTTTTCCCCTCAGATCGTTGGTGATGGAGGCTCCACAACATCTCTAGGAAAATCTGTTTCAGTGTAATACTATTCATCTAGGGCCATGTTGCAAGGAGGGTTTTTTTTTCTGGTGTCTAACCTGACTGTCATGTCAAATTTCCAGAAACATTCTGTTTGGGGTTTTGGTGTTTTTTGGTTTTGGTTTGTTTTGGTTTTTTTTAATAAGCACAGTTAAAAGAGAGAAAATTGTACTATCAGATTTTTCTATGCATGTGTTGTAGTCCTCATGTACCCTGAAAATATGTGCAGTGCAACAGCTAAAGCACAGATTTGCTAAACAGCTTTAACCTAAAGTTTACTCTAGTATTTAGTATTAAGAAAATGAATCTAAAACAACCTTTTGTTTTATAATTAGCAGTCAACAAAGTATTTCCCTAAAACACATTTTACCTAAACACTTGTCAGTGTAGTGGTGAGGCTCTGTTGCTATAGAAGATACGAATTTGGTGTGGGTTTGAAGCTGGTGGATACTCTGATGTGGCTGTGCTTAGACTGACAAGGCATGTGATTTGGTGCACAGTCTGTGCTTGCTTGCAGTCTTCTGGCACTGAAACATTGCCAAGGGTGATACCTGGCTTCTGGCAGAATAATGCAGAACTGCTTTTATTGGTGGTTATTTTTATATTATCAATTCTTCCTTTGTAGTTTTATCTCCATACACTTTGAAGTTCTTCAGTATTGAGATCTTCCTGTTGTTTAGCCCAAGGCTAGACTGCAGATGAGTTGTTGAAGACCACGCTGCAAGTCAGATGCAGGACCAGCTGAAACCCTGGACAAGCCACAGGTTTTTTTGAGTGTTGGATTTTGGTTGTGTGGGGGTTTGTGTTTTTTCTTTTTATCTAGTAAATGCTCTCTCCCATTTAAAACACAGGCATGACAAGTTTCTAGCATCCTAATGGGAGAGAGGTCTGCTTTGGATCGCATAATAGGAAAAGTGTCTCGCTTACATCATTAATGGCCTCTTGCAGGCATTGTTATCTAGTGGGTGCCTCTGTAAATGTGGAGTGGATGGGATATCAGGCTTTTCCTGGGAAATGTTCCTCACAGCTGAGCCCACGTAAGCACAGGCCCCTGCTGGGAGGCATGTTCTGATGTGCTGTGTGCAAGGTGCAGGAGATCCCAAATGTTACCACCCCAAAAACGCATGTGACCCATCAGGTAACAGTGGCGAAGGAGTCACGTTGTTGCATTGCTAATATGCAAGATGCAGGGCTTGTTGGAAATGAAGGAGTCTCATACTCACTGTTTGGTTCTTTGCTCAGAAAGCAGCACAGCGGCTTCCCTCGGCCCTTCCTCTCACTCAGCAGTGGTCGTAAAGCAGGCGGCTCCAGGGCACATTCTTTCTGTACCAATTTTCTGGACCCCAGTCCTTGGATAGCTAATTTGTCTCTGAGCACTGCTGAATATTTCTCATCTTAGGAAAAATGTAGGTTATGCTAGAGACAGATCTATTCCTTACATTCTCTGCACTATATAACTTCACTGCACAGATTTTGACGATGGTAATAGATTCTTGGGGAAGACACCTAGCTGTTTGGGCCCAGTGTCCCTCATGTCTCTGTATATATCCTGTTAGTTATGCAGTGCACTAACTGCTCATGGTACTTATCAGACAGTTAAATAACACAGTCCCTGCCTTAAAGAGGCAAGTGTCTATATTAATGGAGGAATATGATATGGTAAATATCTAAGTAGTCATTAATGGTTGAAGTGGAAATAGAGGAAAATTACATTATGGCATTAGAATGTGTTAGATCTTAGGATATATAGTTTTAATGTGATGAGGATTAGTTTTGTTCTTTTAAGACTTCTTATAGCTTTAAACATGTGGTCTTAGAAAACCTTTCTTTTAACTGCTGATCCTGAGAAGCTGCTGGGAAGTGTCAGAGGCTGGTTACTAGTTATGCCTTTTGGCTTTTACTGAGAGTGACACCAGAATTACAAACAAGTCATGGTCTTGTTTTCTTGTTCCTGTGATCCAAGCAGAATGAAGTGTGGTGCAGGTGGTGCTCTCTTGGAAGCGGTGTGCTCTGAGCAGGACTACCATGTCCAGGTATTCCAGCATGTTGGGTGTTGCAGTGAACGGAGACAGATGTCTTGTTGCAAGTGGCTGAGTGGGTGTTGGAGCTCACCTGCCTGCACGGCAGGGAGCGGAGATGGGGAGTGCGTAATCAGCTGAACCGCAGTGCTGGAGGTGACAGCCATAGTGAATTATCATTAAAAATACAGTCAGCACACTGGAAGTGTTCAAAGAAGGTAACTGAAGTATGTCACCAGCATGAGGCATTGGACAACCCTACCCGAGATAGTTTTGCCTGCTAGTCCTACAGACTTGGTCTTTGTGTTATGTAAATAGCTATGGTAGCATGGAGCCCACTGTGGTCTAAGCAAAGAAGTATTAGTTCTCCATGCTGCACTTCGTGCTATTGCAGCCAAATGCAACTATCCTGAAACTAGATAGTTCAAACTTCAGGTTTTTTGGCTTGGCTGGTTTTCTGCTGATTCAGTAGACTGCGTGGGCTCCCTGAGGAGTCACATGAGCAGTGGGGTCGTGTGCTGCAGTTTCTCAGGACAATTTAGACCATGCAATTATATGCAGGTTCCAATATATCTGTAATTTTCTATATTCAGATGTTGACATTTGTAAATTAGGGGATTTCCAGATGCTTGTGTTCTGCTGATGGAGGGAACTTCGTGTGATTCAAGTGAAGCACTTGAGCAGCACTGCTGAATTTTTTCTAGCGTACTTGCTTTATCTTGATTCTCCTCCTGTTATATTGCTTGTTGGGGGTTTTAGAGTCTTGGCATAATAAAATCCTTTGTGGAAAATGTCATGTTTCTATGCATGATTCCAAAGGGATGGGATTGCTTAAAATTTGCTCTTTGCTTTGTTTAGTTCTAAAAAAAAAGGCGGGGGGAGTGCAAAAATACCCTGTGAAATTCATGAAACCTGATCAAACTTACTGTAACAGCACCAAAATTACGCTCTAGGTTATGTAGCCATTTCCTAGATTCTGTACATATATCTTCGTAGATATGTCAATTTGCCTGAAACTCAAACAATGCATAGAGAAAGGCATAAGTGTTCCTATCAGCATGAGGTTTAACTCTGGTTCTCTATGTCTCGTGGCCTCCAACTGTCTGTTCCCTTTCATTCCACTCGACTCCTGCAGTCCGTACCCCACCCGATGCAAGTCTTTTACAGAGACTGCAAAATGCCCCAAGAGCAGGCTTGACCTGGTGGGTTTGTTTCCAAAGCTGGATTTAAAGCTCAGAGGAATTCAGCAGTGTTTGGTTTGGCTCATTTTTGTTCAAGATACTCGCTCCCTGCCAGCGCTGAATGTCAGCTGTAAAGATAAGGAGTGATTCTGCATCATGCACAATGCACTGGTTTTGTTACATTCCATTTATACAATACTTTGTCCTTTATGTTTTCACTCTCTGGTCCTTGATGGTTCCTGAGAAAGCACAAAGTGAAGTTTTGTAGCTGATTTGGGAGATGGAATTATGAAAAGTTCTGTCAGTTATATGATATGATGATTCTATCTTTTAATACATCTGCTACTTCATTTCTCTGAGTTATTTTTAAAAAAAGCTGAGATTTCTTCAAATTCCGCTTGCAAGTTATTTTTAAATTGCTTATACCCAGAAATATGAAATAATTGTGATTATAAAATGCAGTGAAATATGATGAAAGGATCATGTAGCCTTCCATTGCTTGCCTAAACATTAGGCATAAAAGATTTAAGCCAAACAAAATATATACGTAGCCATTTCATTTTTCAAATGCTGAATTTTTAAAACCTTAATATTATTGCATGTCTTAAAGTAATTGTTGAAAATAGTGGTTTTCCATGACTGGTAGCCAGCGAGACCTATATTTCTGGGTTATTGTCAGGTAGGCAGACTCCTCTGTTGGGATTTCTTATGCTGACAAAGTTCCTTCTGAAAATCAGTGGGACAATCTACGTATATGTGTTACTTCTGGAATATGTCACAAAGATATGTTGACTTCAGTTCATCTTAAACCGCAAGCCTCGCTTTTTCTGTCCCTCAGCAGAAGAGCTCACTCATTCTCTTCTCTCAGCTTTGGAAATTTTACAGAGAGAAGTTGAGCATGAAGGCATGGAAGCAAGGCAACAATGAAGAAGTGTAACTAAAGATGACAACTGTTAGAGGGGGGAAAGAAGCTAGCAAAATCTAAGGTTTATTAAGATCCAGATATACTTCATATAGAAGAAAGGTGCTCGATTAACTTTATTGGGCTTAGCATTTGACTCAAAGTAGGTCAGCAGTGAGATACTGTATGGAAGTGCGATGAGACTGTAGAGAATTATCCCAAAAGCAGGATAATCTCTGAATTAGAAAAAGCATATGGAGGAATGGATTAGGAAGGGGTGAAAGTAGACTGTTTATCAGAATATTAATAATAAAACTTTTTAGATTAATGTTTCTGATAAAACAGACAATGTTCTTCTCAAAAGTGAATAGATTTTTTCGGATAAGTATTTAGTGCTTTGTGGCAAAAAAATCATTACTTAGCTGAGAAAATCCTGTCAGAAAAAGCAGGATATTGTGATAGAAGGAAAGCTTTTACAAGTGATTTGTTCACCTTTTTAAGTTCTGCTTGTATAGTTATGAAACTGGTCCTAGGGATGCTGTTGTCTGACATTGTCATTTTACTAAAAATTTCAGTGAGGGATACAGAGGCGAGTACAGGACTATGCACATACCATTGATTATGCATCATTTTTTGTTACTAGTTTAGTAAAGAATATTTAATTATATACATATTAATGAATAATACAGCCATCAAAATGCCTCATCTTTGTTTCTTAACAGTAACTGAAATAAATAAGCCCTGTTTGTGCATTACAAAGATATAGGCTCTTCTGTTTATGCAGTCTTTGGCAGCTGTAGACTGGGCTTTCTTTTGAATAAAATTGCGTTTAAAAAAATAATTGTTCAGGAAGTAAGAGAAGCCATGCAAATCATGACCGCTTATGATTTGAGAATTGGAGGATCTTGGCAAATTACTTATTTTGACTTTCCAATAGATTTTTGCTTGTGTGTGTGGCTTGTTTTTTATGAAGAAAATTCAGTGCAAAAGATCAAAATACTGATTTTCATTTTTCTTGTTTTCCGGACTGCCCCCAAATGATAATTGACGTATGTACTTTAACAGCTTTAGCTAAAGGGTCCAGTTAACTGCACCTGTTTTTCATTATATGACAGGCCAAGGTAAATCGTGTTTTTCTTGTGTGTACAGTTGATCTTTTTTTAGCAGGGGGGAGGGAATCTACTTTGCGTTCCATTGGTTCCTAAGAGTGGCCATATTAAACCTGTCCACAAATGTGAACCATGGGCATACCAGAATTATACACCATAGTTTTCAGAGGAATAAATGTCATTCCTCTATGTTCCATGTTTTAAAATCAATACTTGGTGGTCTCCATTTCTGCAGTGTGTAGCAATCTCGGATGTTTTGTTCGTCTCGGCTACACAATATGAAGACCAGAAGTGTTTTCCATGAGGTAATTATTATACTCTGTTAACGTTACTGAAATTGATAAAAGTATTTTACTCACAGAAGCGTGCTTTTGTGAAGGAACAGTAACTCTGCTCCTTTGGAAATGTAATCACTTAAAATTGCACAGTAGAAATAGCAAGCTATTGCGGTATAGGTAATCCCAATGTTTTGATAGGCTCTAAAAGAGGACAACTTTGTGGAGTTATTGCTGTAATTTCAGGAATGTCAGTAACTGAAACTAATTTTCAGATAAACTCAAAAGAAAAACAGACAGAGGGAAACTTTTGGACTTATTAAAAGAAAAAGAGTTTCTAGTGCATCCCAGTAATAGGAAAATGGGCAGCCAGCTAGTATGAACGTTTAAGAAGGAACTCCAGTTCAGATTTTGATTAAGGGACTTCTGTTTGGCCTGTGACTCAAGTAACTGTTCGCATAAGAGCCTTGCAAATCCATTGCAAACAGGTTTGAAAGGGGAAGTTAAACCACCTCAACTTCAACCTCAGACAGAATGTATCTTCTTAATCATTATGAACTCCTGCCAGTAGTGCTGAGGTAGGTGATAAATAGCCTGTCAGAGGTCTCTATCCCGCTGTCTTCCTTTGTATCTTTGGTATTGCAACATGTGAAGTTTCCAATTCTTTCTGGTGAGCTGTGAGATAATCTGTTCACTTAAGTGGAGTTCATACTAATTATATTGACAGCAAAATGAAATATCTTCATTTCGCACTATCAATCAAGAGGATTTCTTGGAAGACTGCAGGGCTGAGGTAGCTTTCTATAGGAGCTGGACTTTCTGCTGAAGGTCTGTAAAGTGGCTAATATATAGCCTTTTGCAGTCCTCCATACATGTTCTAATTTCTCATTTGATAGATATAGTGACCAACACTGGTACATGACTTTGTGTATTTAAGGGGTCAGTTTGTAAGGCACAACATAAAAAATAACCCATTTATATCAACCTCGAATGTCAGCCAAAGTCTCGAGAGACTGGTGCAGCTGAATGTGCTTGAAGCACTGCAAGGGAAGCTCCAGAAAACATCCCCGCCGTGTGAACAGCAGAATTCCTTTCCTGAAGGTAGGAGGCTTTGAAACATCGCATTGTTAGCAGAGTTAACTCTTGTATTTTTGTGATTAATCATGTGCTGTTGTCTGACACTACATAATAGAACAAGAAAACAATCAGTTAGAACAGGAAACAACTGTCAATTAATGCACTAATGAATCAAGTTTACCAAAGGTGAAGCAACTTAGACTCCCAGTGGAAAAGTACTAAATACATAGCTTCTGTGCACAGAAAATTCATTCTTTTACATTTCAGATCTGTTTTATTTTGTTTTCGAACAGTGGTTCCTCATTATTCTTGCAGTTTTCACATTGGTACATGCTCATGCTGTACTTGCACATGTTTAAACTATTAAAATGTGATAAAATCTTGCCTCTGTGGCTCAGAAAACCTGTGTATTTCTTTCAGTGCAAACGTGAGAAAGGTCTGAAACCAGGGCTCAGCTTGGTTCAGCAATGTTTTTATTATTCTTCAGATGAATAGTCATTGTTGTTTTCAACAGGATGAGTCGCGTAACAAATCTGCTGCTGTGCCAGACATTACCTGTAGTAGGTGTTGCCAATATGTTAGTGCCAGACAGATACACTTTTTCAAATTTGGCATTCCACTGGTACTTGCAAATGGAGTCCACAACGTGCGTGGATATTTCTGTTTGCAGTTCAGTGTGCTCTGCCACAAGTAGGTGAAAAGTCTGAGACACTTCCATTTAAGAAACAGTCTCTTGGCAATTTGGTATTTTGTCTCAAGATTTCGGTAACCCACATTTCCAATTTCAGTGCAATGTGCTCTGTGATGTTGTTTCATATTCCTTTTGTTTCAGAAAGAAATACAGTATTTTTTTGAGCCTTAAAGGTGTATTTGCAATGAGAGCTGGCAAATCTCGGCTCTTCAATGGAATGTAGGCATGACACCTATCTTTTTGAAAGAAATCCCGTTGATTTGGAATCAGATGCACTTTGAAAAAGATGCAAACACCGAATCTATGAGAACTGTCAACACCGTATATTGCCCTGTGGGCGGGGGTGTCCCCCAGTGCATAATTTTTTCCATCTGTGTGAAGGAGCAAGGCTGTGAAATGCCACGCATGTGGATAATCTCAGGCATTCAGTTTATGGTTAGTTTCAATTTGAAAGCTGTTGTAAATTTACCCCAGTGTTTCAAATGTAGGTGATTTGTATCTTCAAGCAGGATTTTTCTTTTTGTTTTGGATTTTTTTTTTTTTTTTTAATGTATATGTATACATTTGGCATTTGAGTGC
>Ga0065711_1050667_pt1 | contig 10718 bp, 9 predicted proteins | sample Hoacrofraction12_FD_59098 | JGI IMG/M metagenome (GOLD analysis project Ga0065711, IMG submission 59098) | Hoatzin crop microbial communities from Cojedes, Venezuela - Epithelial fraction 12 v2 (version 2) | ecosystem: Host-associated > Birds > Digestive system > Esophagus > Crop | place... | reverse complement strand
AAAAACCAGCGTGCCCCCCCCAACGCCTCCGAAGTTGCTCCGAGGCTCCCGGGGTCCCCCCTGTTCCCCCACCCCCGGCTCCCCGCGACGGGACCGCTGTGATTTTCGCTCTCGGGAGTTGGGGAGCGCCCAGGGATGCTCCGGGGCCGCCTCCCCCCCCCAGCTTCCAGCCCCCGAAAGTCCTTTAGCGAGGAAAAAAACCCCGGGACCGGGGAGGGGAGAGCGCGATCGCTTTGCCGGGAAGGCGAAGGCGCTGAGCAGAGCGGCGGGACATCGGGTTTAGAGGATTTTCTGCCTCGCAGGGCTCAGCCTCCCCCCGGCAGCTCCCAACTTCGCTCCTTGGGATGGGGGGAGAGGGGCGAGGAAGAGGAGAGGAAAACTCCCGCTCGGTCGCTGCGGGGCGGGGGAGAGCAGTCGGGGTGGATTTTGAAGGCAGCGCTGCTGAAGGAAGACGAGAAACTCCTTCACCGAGTGTACTTTCTGGACTTAATTGCAGAGCAGCTCAGTTGTTGCTCAGCGTTGTCGCTTTAGTGCAATACGGTGTTAATCCAATAATAATAATAATAAAAAAAAAGAATCAGCTAAGTCAAGATACAATCTAATTTTGTGTTTTTAATACTCTGGCTATCAGTCCCCAGTGATTGCCGAGTACTCTTCAAAGCAAGCAAAGAGCATTGATTCTATTTGTTCCCATGAACTGCAGTTTCTTAATAAGATCAAGCGAAGATTTATTTTCTAAGAATCAAACCAAATCAAGCAAGGCAAAACCTTGGATTTGGAGAGTCCCTCTCCCCCGTTTGCACGGTGCTGGGTGCTTGCAGAGCAACCCGGTGCGCCTGTTTCTGCGAAGGGACTGTACCAGCACCACAGACTTCGCAGGGAACCAGCACCCCTGGCTGACTGACAGTAAATACATTTTATTTTTGTTTCCCTGGGAATCTATGATATTTACCCAGCATAACAAGAAACTAATAGATATTATAGATCCTTTCTTCCTGGGTTTTTCCCCAACAGCCATTCAAGTGCAAAATATAATTGTTAAGGCTATGAAAATAGATCCATAAACTCAACAGCGCTGGAGTCCTCATTAAAACTACCCTGCTTGCTTTCTGTACAGTACTGGAGTCTCGCGCTCTCCGCTGTTATTAGGCACTTGGCTGTGACCGGTTTGATGTAATAATTAGGAACTGACTTGTTAGAAGTGAAAAGACAGCTCTGATGTCAGCGGGACTTACAAACACTGTGTCACACCGGCTTATTATTTTTACTACATTTACTCATAATGTAAAAATAGCAGCCAGTCTATTCTTTCGTTGGGAGTTTATTCAGGTCCAACGCAGCTATAATAGGCTGCTCTGAGAGCTGGCGGTGAAGCATGAGAGATAGCTTCTCTTTTCTGAACTCATTCATCTCAATCAGCAATCCTTCAACCAAAAAGCGGGGAAAGGGAGATGGTAGCACAGCGATGTGAAGCCCCTGAACGTGGATCGATGCATCTGCTAACCTGGAGTTTGAGCTTTCTGAGAAAGCAAACCCCAAGCATGCTGCAGAAGCAGAGATCCCTAAATTCTGGAAAAAAAGTTGGGAAATCAAATAGAAAGGGAATGATCTGGAGATAAGTTTCTGTTCTTGATACGTGCCTCCTGCCTTCTCTTATGAGATCTCCCTCCTGGGTCTAATGCTGAAAGGGTTGACTTCCCCCCCTCCCACCCCCCCAGTTGTCATTTTGTTTTGTAATTACTTAAGGTTTTTATAGCTCTACTGGAAAGACAACAAAATTGCAGAAATGTTGCTCTAACCTGAAATTAATACAGGGAAGGTCATTGCTCTTTGTATTAGGTGAACCTTAAATGTTATTAGGACTTTAAATTGTTTTTTATTAAATATTATTGTTCAGATAAATCATATGTGGGGATGCTGGACAATGTATCTGTCTCCCAAGCTGTCTTACTTATTTTCTTATCTTTTTAAGACTATCAATTTGTCTGTCTGTCCCTGCTCTGTGTCTGCATATTCTCCATCTTCTAATGACTTGTAGCTGTTTCTTAATATTATTTGAAGACCCATTAGAGCTCTTGTTGTCCAGCTGCTGTTACAAACCAGATGATACCTGAAATGGGGCAGCGCTCCATCTCCCAAACAGCAGAAGAGCCATAAGCATCTTACTATGGATTTCTTTTTATTAAAAGTTGTATATCTCCCTTTTACAAACACCTGGCTTTTGGCTTGGGAAGCCCAGCTGAGGGCTATGTCTCCTGGGGGACCCCTGTTCCTACAAGTCTTGTTGCTCCAGCTGCCCCCCCTTGCTCCCAGCTCATTTGTCTTTCAAATTTTTGCAGGTGCAGCCTGCTAATGAACTCTCCCTTTGCCCCGATCATGAAAGAGAGAGGAGACCTCAGGTAGCAGCATGGCTTGCAGCTGAAGGCTTGGGGAACTTGATGCCCGGTTGCCAAAAGGCAGAGTCAGACTGAAATCTTTGCCTGCAAGTGCCTCACCACCGCTGAGGGACACAGAGGGAGAAGCAGCAAGGCCAGCGCTGCTCCTGGAAACCCACTGACCGCCCAGCATCCTACTGGGGCCACTGCGGATCTTGCCACCCAACACGTTCATGTTGGCACAACCGTCCTTTGGGAGAAAGGAATTTTAGCTCCAAAGAGTCTCTGTTGTCAGAGTTGTACTGATGACCAGATGCTGTATTTATTTCATGTATTAATGTTCAAAAGCCCCAATAATTATTTAAGGCAGACCACAGTTTAAGGTACTTTGCACAGCGACGCGTTTGCAGCAGACAAGACAACTGAGAAAAACCTGATCCAGCACCATCTCACAGCCTCTCCAATTTACTCCTATCAAATTTCATCAGCGACTCAGAACTTGATCTTTTTATTGATTGACTGGAGTCACCTCTAGATATTTTCATGCTGATTTGGAAGCCCTTTCATACAATAAAAGGGGGGAAAAATGAGGTTAAAGAAGACTTTTGACCACTGATCAGCAACTCCGGCCAAAACTTTCCCTATCAAGTGATTTGCAAAGTTGGCTTCTGTGCCAATAGAAACTTTCCACATCTAAATACAGCGTGCAGAGCAGGATCATTCCTGTTATCATCTGGATCTCCTTCAACTGGATCATTTTTAGATGAGGAGTTTCCATGCTGATCCTGAGAGCAACCCCTAGCCCAGTAGCTGCCTTCCTTGGGACTCTCGGCACTGCCCTCGCCCAGGGATCCCGCACTTGGCCGCAGCTGCCATGCTCTACCTGGTTGCTCTCCTCTTGCACTATCTCCCCTTGGCCATGGGACAGTATGACATTTGCAAGTCCTGGGTGACCACGGATGATGGCCCGTCGTGGGAGTTCTATGCTTGTCAACCCAAGGCCATGCGGATGAAGGATTATGTGACAGTACGGGTGGATCCGGCAGGAATCACTTGTGGGGACCCGCCAGAGAGGTTCTGCACCCACGTAAGTGTTTCCCTCCTTGTTTGACGTGTTAGAACAGACTCTGCTTGCCGGTGGCCGGAGGCAGCGTCCTGCCGAGGTGCTGTTATAAGGACATTTGGGCTCAGGGTGGCAATGGTGGCTGCTGCCTTGAGCTCTCTGTCTCCTGATCTTCAAAATAGGGAGAAGGTGTCCTGCCCATCCTGGTGCTGTGCTGGTGAGAGGTCAGCCCTAGAGCAGGGATGGGGCCGGCATGCTGACAGGGAGCTGAGGAGGGGCGAGGGAGCACTGAGCAAGTCCTGCTCTGGGGTGGCAAGGTCTGGGTTTTGGAAAAGCTCTGCCCCCAGCAAGCATGCAGCCTGAGCAGCTCTGAGCACGTCCCTCTGCTTGCTAAAGCGTGTGGGGTGTGTTCACCAGTCCCATCCCAAGAGGCTGCGCCGGTACTGGGGTTTTGTCAGAGGTGAGTGCATCATCTCAGTGTGAGCAGGGCGGTGGGGGCCAGCATGACCTCGCACGCCGGCAGCTCAGGCAGCCGGTCTGACAGGCACGAGTCTCACTGGAGTCCCTGAAAACACAGCTCTGCCTCTCTTCTAGCCTCCTCGTGAAAAGACTCTCTGGGCAGACGCTTGCCCTTGTAGTTAAAATCTTTAACTTATTTTCTCTTAAATATTAATCATTGCATTTCATTCCCTGCACCACAAAGCTCAGCAGGAACATTTGATTTATAATTCACAAGGCTTTACATTGTTAAAAAGAGTTCGGGGGTCAAAGCAAAGAGCAAAACAGCACGGCTGTGACATCCCCTCCCAAATGTCCTCCAGGAGTGGTCTGAGCACACATTGAAGGCACAGGGACCAAGCCAGTCTGTGCTGAGAGGCTGTCTATGGGGGGGAGCACTGGACGTGGAGCATACCAGCCTATTACCTGTAGTGACAAGGAGAGTTCTGCTTACTCTAAATCAGTGGAAGAGAGGACAGGAGTCGCAGTTTCTATTGCCAGCATTACCCAGACAGAAATACCCCGTGCCTCAGTTCCCCACCTAAAAAATGCACGTGCACCTAGCAAATACCCTGGGCCCAGTCAGCTCAGGGCATCTCCTGAAAATCCAAGAGAAAAATGCTGCTTTGATACTAGGAGATACCGAAAATTTATGACCATCAGAACATGCCGCCACTACTTATTTACCCAGTTCCCTCCAGCCTAAGGGGTCTCATTAGTACCAGGGAAGACATTTGCACTAATTCCAGATAAGTATCAGCTTTTCCTTATAAAATATGATTTGGAAAGAAAGATGAAGTCAAAGGATGCAAACAGAACAGTTAGCTATTGATGGGTCAGTCTGTATTTCCATTTATTTGACTGGCTGCAGAAGGATTAAGAGGTGAACAGCACTGGATTGCTTTCCACTACGTTCACTGCAGCTGTTTGCAAACCTTTTCTGGCTAAGGATGCTCCAGACTTCAGCTCCACTGACCTCCGAGGAAGTAAAAGACACAAACTGCAATCAGCTCTCTGCGTCTCTTGATTCAGTCAATACTGAGCTAAAAATCTTTCTATTCTGGGCACCGGCAGCATTTCCTCGTAGCGTACGCCTGCCATGTGCCGTAACACTTGCAAACACCGTGTACAGCCGTGAATGGGAGTTACACAAATGCAAAACATGGATTTGCCTTCCTGTCCCTGCCTCACCCCGGGGTGCGCGCCTGGCCCAGCTCTCACCTCCCGAAACAGCAGTCAGCATTCCCAGCAACAGCCCCAAGCAATTCCCTGATGAAGAATCAAGCCAGGAAACGGAGTAATATATTCCAAGTTATTTTTTTAGATTTTTGGGGTGGGTTTATGAAATCCCACTGTATTCACGGCCCTTTCCCCCCCGCCTTACACCAGCGCTGTCCTCTCCGGAGGGTCAGAGTTTTAACAGTGAAGCAGATGAAGAGCAGCCCTGCTGAGGTGAGCAAGGAGCCCACCCAGCACTCGGTGCACAGAGTAGGAGATGGCTGCAGGAGAGCTCTCAGCTCTAGTCCAGCCTAAGGACTTGAGTGGTGTGTGCTGGGAGGCCATCAAGGTAAATTTTCACGGCCTCTGTCGCAGAGAATGACACGTGGCCACTTACTGCTGAGCATCCCCTTATGGTCAGCGGAAAGTGGAATCAGCAAGAAATGGCCTTGCCATCGCCAGTCCTGGGTGGTGGCTTGACACCTACTGACATGCAGGGAGAGGCGAGCGGAGCCCGCAGAGGATGTGAGCCGAGTTTTGCTACCCCTGCACAAAGGAAGCGCTGGACAAAAATCAATGTCGCTGCCCACCGATCGTTACAACCTCCGGGCCCTGGCCCTTGCTGCGAGAGGGGAGGGTTGGTGCCTCACGTGAACCCCACGCAGCTCCTTGCCTGCCAGCCTGCTCAGATGCCTTTTGGTGTCTTGTTATCCTTTCTCTTCAGGTTTTAATTATTTTTATGTAACAGGTGGTTTCTCGTAGGAGCCTGGCTTTCCAGCAGAGAAGTTCTTATGGTGACTATATTGCTTTCTTAGGTGTCTTTCAAAACAGCAGGGTACTGTCCGTGCAGTTAAACTAACGTTGCTCAGAATTAAGCACAGCCCGGCGGGACGCCTGCCCTGTTCAGACAACTGAAATCAAAATTAAAGACACACAAGCATCCCCCTGTGCTTAAGGCAGCCAGACAAGAGGGAGCTGGACCGTGTCCCCGTGCGGGGCATCGCGGCGGGCAGGCAGAGGAGGAGAGTCCTGGAGCAAGTCAGGACCTGTAAGACAGCGAGTGCTTGCTCCAAGGCTGTGCCAGCGCCGAGGAGGCATTGCGTAGCTCGCAGGATCACACGCTACGGTTGTAACAACTTTGAGCAGCACTCAGAGAGAGTTCTGCAAAAGGAGGCGTCTGGGGGATTGCAGGAATCATTTGGAGGGTCGCCTTTTCTGTTTGACAGCAATTCTAGTCACATCTGGCTGCTCCTTTCTGGTTGGGAAGCGTTTTGCTGGTTATTAAAGTCAAGGGTTTTGCTTTTTCCACAGTTTCTGAACCTTGTCCTATTCACGTCAATGCCTTTCTGGCAGGGTGACCTGAAAAATGAATTGTACTTTCCTTCCCGGCAGGGCAGGGGGAGTGGCGGGAGCCGCAAGACAGATGGATAAGTAAATAAACGCCTGAATGGATCTAAAAGCGTGACTGAAGACTAATAGGGAACAGATCTTTTAACCAAAGATGTCGAGGGAAGGGTGAGACTTCAAAGACCACATCGAGGACATGGCACGGAGCAGCTAAATGCAGATTTCCAACAGAGGGGCTCGCAGGACAGGCGCGGCTGGGGACCAGCAGAGCTGCGCGGGGCAGAGGGGTTCTGGCACCATCCCACCCTCCCGGGGAGGAGGAGGATGGCACAGCTGGCAGGGTGCTCCTAGCTACCGAGATATTCTGAGGTGCTGAAGCACCACTTTGATACCAAGCAGAGACCTTGAAGAATTTCACTTTCAAGCATTGGCATTTTGCACACGTGGTAAAAAAATATGCAGGTTTTGTGGGCAGTTTACATGCAGAGCGGGCGGCGGGGACCAAGCGAACACCAAAGCCCTGGTCCCTGCTCCAAACACGTTTGCAGCTCAAGGGGTTTCCACATCCTGCCAGCGAAAGCAAGGTGGGGCGCACGGGAGGGGTGTCTGGAGCAGACTGCCACGGAACGGCTTCGCTGCTCCTGGGCACCCCGGCGAGAGCTCCCCGCACCCGGCCGGCGGCACAGGGAGCCCAGCTCACTGCCAGGATGGGAGCCCTGTTTTTTTTCCCCAGAGGCGTCGAGAGTATTTCTTGTTCAGACACTGCTCTTTGATGCAGGGCCGAGCTCTTAGCCCATATTGATGGGTCAGGGGTATTTTTATTTGGCGTCAGCATTGTTTCATCAGCTAATAGAGCTTGTTGATTTTGGCATGGGTACATGAAAGGAAAAGGCTTTATTTATTCATTACACCTTCAGCCAGATTTGATGGTTAGTTTAATTCTTAGCTAAACTTTTCTGAATGACGTGTGGTTATTAGCCTTGTACTAAAGAACTGTTTCTCTTAGTAGACCGGGTACTAAAATTAGAAAAAGCAGACGAACTTTTAGGCACAGAAACCCTTTTCCCCACCTGCTTAGCCCATCTCGTACAACTCTACCCAACCGTATCTTCATACCCCTGTTTAGGCGCAAACAAAGGATTGTGGATTTGGGGATGATTAAAACTAAAGTCAAAGTTTTTAAAGTAAGAAGGAAAATGGAATTGCTTCAGAAATGCTCTTCGAAAAATATTTTTAAAGATGCAGCGTGATCTGGTGGTTAAAGGATGGATTCATCCTTTCAGGTACCCCGAGCAGAGGCAAACCGTGCAGCCCATCAAGGTGCCCGTGCTGCCCCTGCCCCTTGCTTCAGGCAGGAGAACCAGAGGGGGGCAAAGCACGGGGGGGTCCTCAGCCCTGCAGGCGCCCCAGGGTTCAAGGGCAGCCTTTGGGCTGAGAGGAGCCCGTGTACAAGTCAAATGGAAAATCCTTTCCAAGAAAAGTGGATGTTCTTCCTCCTCCTTGAATAACTCAGCACTACCTGCTGTTGGTTGCCAAGCCGTCCTTGGCCTTAGCAGAGGGCTGGGAGTCAGAGCTCCCCTTTGCCCTTCCTTATGGGACCTATTATCCCCTATTAGCATTGAGGACAATTAATTTGCCATTACGACAAAATTCAGCAGCACAAGAAATCCACTCTCTGCTGTCAGATTGCCAGTGACAGCTCACTCAGGGTTGTGGGGATGGAAAACCGCATCTATTTTTTTTCATCTGTAAAGCACAAACAGTCCCCTTTCCCCCTTGAACCCTCCCAAACATTAAATTAACACCTGGAAAATACTCCCCTTTCCTTTGAGGAGAGCCTGGAAAAGGCAACTGCTGCCATTTCCATCCGGATGAAGGTTTCCCTAATCCACCCCTTGCACCCGTCGCAGCATTGCTTTCGAGCGTGGGAAGAAGGGCTGGGGGCCCTTTCGGTTTTATTCCCACCCTTAATCACTTCTCAGCATCAGGGTTGCTGCAGAGAATGCTATTTGAAGTCAAGATCAGCGGCTCCTTGCCCTTGGGGCCGGACCCTTGGATTGCATGTTATTAGCTGCTCAGCAAATTACACACTACTCCGCTACCACAGAGGCTACTCCGGAGTGCAGCAGGATCTCGGTGTTATAAAAGCAGGGGCTTTACAGAAAATGAAAGAATACAATTCAGCTTTAAATTAGACAGTGCTGAGCAAACGGGATTTTCCCTCACAGTCCATAGCAGTTTCTTAAATGCCCAATTCGGGATTCGTCTGGTTGTAAAGAGGGATGCTGCTCCCCTAACAAGGATCATTTCCACTTGCTGATGGAAAAGACACCGCGATAAAAATCAAGCTGTCAAGTAGATTTAATTGGTACAGTGAGCAGAAAGTTTACCCCCACCTAGAAAGAGATTGGGAAGAGCAAGCTGCTTTTAAGAAAAGCTTTGCTCTTCAAAGGGAACAGCATCCAGATGGGAAAAGCTGGAGAGAACGAACTCTGAGACCTGCTGGGGAGCGTGGCCAGAGCCAGGAGAGCAGCTCTTACGCTCACTCATACACCAGCTCCAGGTACCACAGTTTTCCATAAGCAACTTTTGAAGCCGAAGGAATTCAGGGAAGTCCTTCCTATTTATTTTTGTTTAAAATCTACATTATACCCTATAGCACAGGTACAATCTCCCATTAAACTTTAAAAGGAATTCTCCCTAGAGACAAGCCTGCCTGAGTGGGAAGGAGAGCTCTCCTGCCACGCTCTGCTTTCCTCAAGTGAAAGTCCAGTTTTAACCTTAGTTGAGCCTGATCACACAGTTTCAGACCCTAAACAACATTTTTACCATCAGGATTTTGGTGTGTGGGGCTTTGGCTGTCCCAGCCCCATGACCCTGCCCGCTGTCCCACGCAAGTGGCAGCACTACAGCCTGCAGAGCCACGGCCGCTCGGACCAGCTCACGGATCCGTCTGAAAATCCCCTCTGCTAAGCGACCCGAACCGCTTTGCTCTCCGCTCCCGCAGCAGCTGCGGGGCTGAGCGCTCGGCTGCAGCGCTGGGTCGGCAGCAGCAGCGACAGGCAGCAAACCGCAAAGTCCTGTACGGCACGGGATGGATGACTCTCCCCCCGTGGTTACGCTCTGGGGCAGCGCAGCCACGAGCGAGCCCCCCCTCGACGGGGACTGTCCAAGCTCTGCACCTCGTTCACCCCATGGTTTTGGAGAAACCAACGCAAAAACGTGGCCAAGCAGCACCAACGCCCCTGCCCACAGCACAAGCGGCTCAGCAGGGTACAGAGCTACGGCAACACAGCGATGCCTGGGGGTCCCCGAGGTTAATGAATTCCTCCTCTGACCTAGATGGTGAGCTCCATCAAGCGTGAGCAACAGCAGCTCAGCAATGCTTGTCTAGCAGAGCCCAACTTTCTGACTTGCCCGAGTTATTATGCATGTGGGCTGTTGCTGACCTGCTTAGCAGGAGTTTTCCACCGAGATGGTGTGAGCACCGCCGCTGCTGCCGCCCTCTCGAAGGTGTCCATCTCCTCGGGCACCCAGCCTGCAGTGCTGAATACGCCCCGGGCGTTACTCGGGCAGTTCAACGCAGTACGCAGGTTCCTGGACTGGAAAACACCCGAGGCTTTCCTCCACGGACCGCACGGCACTGCTCGGTGACCATCCAGGAGATGGCTTAGGGGAGAAGCCAATGCCTGCAAAGCCCTGGCTAAGACCCACTGGCAAACAGCAGTTTGGACTTCCAGCCTTCGCCCCGGGCAGATGTGCCATCCCTGCAGCCTCAGATGTGTCCCATGAGGTTCCCACAAGTCCCCTCATCTTTCAGGTAGGGTCGCTGGGACCCGCAGAGGGTGCACGTTGCAGCGTTGGCCCAGCACCCACCCTGCGCTCGCTCCAGCGTTTGACACCGGCGCCTCTGCACATCTGCTCGGTGCTACGAGCAGGCGAGCTGAGGGAATCCCGTGGCTTTTTGGCTGCCTGGGGGTTTCTCTGTTTGTCAGCTGTCCCCAAGCAGGCTCCAGCCTCAAGAGGGGACTGGCCGGGGCTGCCTGTCCAGGAGCTCAGTGGGTGCAGACACGCAGCGATGCAGAGCCACCAGCCTGGGTCTCACCCCAGCTGGCTCCCACCTCTCCCGCTTGCTGGCATCTGGGCAGAAGCCACTAACGCAGCAGCCTCCCCCCCCCCGGCGCTGCTCCACGCACGGCACCGCAACTCCAGCCTCG
>Ga0065711_1050666_pt1 | contig 10719 bp, 11 predicted proteins | sample Hoacrofraction12_FD_59098 | JGI IMG/M metagenome (GOLD analysis project Ga0065711, IMG submission 59098) | Hoatzin crop microbial communities from Cojedes, Venezuela - Epithelial fraction 12 v2 (version 2) | ecosystem: Host-associated > Birds > Digestive system > Esophagus > Crop | place... | reverse complement strand
TGGATCCACGTGTGTACATTTTGCCTTCTTTTTTTTTTTTTTTTCTCTAATGATTAAAGGATATGAAGGCATCCATAAATAGAAATCCTGCAAATAGAATCGTAGAATGGTTTGGGCTGGCAGGGACCTTAAAGCTCACCCAGTTCCACCCCATCTACCATGAGCAGGAACACCTTCCACTAGCCCAGCTTGCTCAAAGCCCCATCCAACCTGGCCACAAATATGCAAAATAACACAAATACAATCGTGTTATCCAGAAACGAGGGGTTCCTGACACTGACTTGCCTTAATGCTGACAGGGCTAAGGTCAAGAACAGGAGTTAGATTTCATCTCAGACACCACTGTTCTCTATTTCTTTTACATCCAGGTGGACTTTGGAGGAGCATGAACCATTGAAATATGGCTCCAATGTGAAAATAGCTTGCCTGGCAGCCTGGACCCAGTTTTAAGAAGATGCTGGCTTCGTTAAATGCCTGTTTAGCATTTCAGCATCTCTGCTTATTGCCCTCCACCCCAACGCTCAACAGGAGATGTTGAGGAGCTTCAGAATACAAGTTGTTTAGGATCCATCTCTCTAACAGATGTAGGCAGAGAAGTGAGAGCTCATGTATGTGCTGACACCAGCGGTGGTTGGCTTTGCAGCCTGTGCCAGTCTCTGCCGTTAGCTGCATCCAAGCAGTCCATCTTTGTGGGACACAAGCTGCAGCCTCAGCCTTTGATGAGAGGGAAAACAGGGCACGAAAGGCAACCATTAGTTTATGTAGCACCAGGGCAGAGGGACGCAAGGAGAAGAGGATGTGGCAACATTCACCAAGAAGACAGGGCAGAGGAAAAGACGTGTGGTGGATTTTAATGCAGCCTGGGAAAGGAATTCAGCACGTAGGGGGTCAGCAAGTTTCAGAAGACAAGGAAGGAGGCAGGTCAGTGGCTGCATTCGAGAATGTGCTGAAATTCAGATTTTGCTGCTGTTTCTGAGAGTCTGACTGAGCAGGACCTGTTTATTATCCCTCCATCATCTCCTCACATTGAGGTGTCATGGAGCCGGTACCAAGGCCATGCGTTACACAAACCTTGATCTTATACACTCTCCTGGTCTACCTTAACCCTCCAGGGCATCCTTACATGAAAAAGTGCTTCCAAGGTTCTTCAGAAGAGATCTGGCAAAATTAGTCTTAATTTAGCCTTGGTAATTGCCTTTGGCATCAGTCAGCAAAGAGGGGTTGGGAACATCAGAGAAGAGCTCCTTCTTTTTCATTATTTATTTCCCGTGACATAGAAGAGTCTTCTTTCTGCAGGGAAGCTGCTCAGTCGAACTCCTAGCAATAAATAAACAAACCAAAAAGTTTCTGGGGAATGCACTGATTTGATTAATTTTGCCACAAGGATCTTCTAAGGAGAAAAAAAATTGGTTCTGCAACCACGAAAGTAATTTTTATTTTTAGCTTGTCATTCATTACATCTGTCGCAGAGTTCTTCCTACCTTGGCAGCAAGGGATGCTCTTGTACGGATCAGCTGCACCGCTGACATCCTTTGCAGCTTTTACTGGACCCCAGAAAATCTCTCCTCCGCCCACATTCGGCTAAGTACTTTTGTATCTTCAAACTTCCAGACCCTTACAGCAATTTGAACATGTTAAAAATATGATTGTATTCGAGTAGTCTACCAGAGCAAAGCCCGATGGGGACTCATGGTTGTCATTAACTGGAGGAAGGGATGAAGATTTCTCCCTCCAGTTCCAAAAAGACGTTCCTCAGAGGATGACAGCTCTCTATTTTTTAATTTATAACTTTTCCCCATTGAGATGCTCACATCTTGGTGCAAGCTGTCATTGTTTTAAGCCTGCGATTCCTGAGATAGCTTCTCCACACGTGGGATCTTCTGGGCTGGATACAAACAGCTCGTTGGGCCAGCTCTGCCCCAAGCAGGGCTTCTTCTTGGGCTGTCCCCAGGCTGTATCCAGCTTCCTGAATGGCTCACTGCCTTCAAATCTTGGGGGATTCCTTTACAACATCCCCCCCATCCGCTAACAGTCCTCGGATGCTCTCTGGTGAGTTTGTGCTGACAGCTGGGTTGGTTGGGTGGTGAATGAAGACCCCTCCGAGCTGGTACTTGCAACTATAACGGATGCATCTTTCACATACCACAGCAGGTTGGGAAACAAAGAAAGATGAGGAAGGGAGATGTGTGTCTCTCCCGAGCTGCTAACACCAACGCAAACTGCAGGTCTCAAATCAGACTGTGCCAGGGGTTAGGTTTGCCCCAAAACACACAGGAAGGGTTATGTGAAAGTACTAAGAAATACTTAAGATATGTCTAGTCTGGCATTTTTATTTTTCCAGAAAACAAATAATAGTGTTTTAGACTATTATGAATTCCTTGGGCTACATAGAGCTGACTGAAATGCAGCGGAGTTTCATCCAGCATGGCTTTAGGGAATAAAACCACATCCCGTTGACACCGCACCACGCCAAACCTTTGCACTTCACTGCATTACTGCTAGAGAATAATTTGAGCTGCATCGGTTTACATTTAAATCACGGTTAGTTTTAAGTCGCATTTAAAGTGGCAGGTTGAAAGAGCAGCCTGCGTTCGAGCCAGCCGAAGCTGCTACCGAAGAGCATCGTGGTGCCGGCGGAGGTGGCAGAGCTGGGGACCCTGTAACGAGCGACGTCGGTGCCATCGCTGGGCTGTCCTCACCACACAAACCCAAACACGGATGAATTCAGGTGACCTACTGCAGGGGCAGACCCAGGGGCTTTACATCGCAGAGTTAAAGCTGCGTAAATGCACCAGTATTTTGCCAAAGTAGGCTTTTTTCACTTCTTCTCTCTTCCCCTAACAGCTCCCACACATACAATCAGCTGCCACGCGGAGAAGGGGAAAAAAAAAAAAAAAGTGATAGAAATGACAGCAGAGTAACAGAAAAACTACAACATTTTCACAGCCTTGTCTGCTGGTTTTAAGTGCATTTCACCGCAGCTCAAAATTACATTATTTAGTATCAATTATCCTTCGATTGAAGCTCGGAGAGGTGGCAAGGCTAGCGTTTTTATCTCATTAGCATGTCTTGCCTGCTAACCATTTGCTATATTCCCTCCCTTTGATCCTGTCTTTGATTATATTGTGTGACAAAAGCCCATGTAATCTACTATTATTTCCATTAATAGCAAATCTGCCCTCCTCTTTGACAAGCCAATTTATTATCATTGCGGCGTCTTTGTGCATCTCAGCCAGGTTGACACCCTCTTCCCAGCCCCGGCGGTGCAGAATTAGCAGGTGTTGATCCAGCCCGGATGGCACGGGGACCTTGGGAGTGTCATCAAACAGGGCTCAAAATATTGACACTTTAATGGCAAGCAGAAGAGAACGAGATGATGCGAAGAGGCGATGCAGTTCAAGCGGTTTTGCTCTTTGCCCCACAAAGATGCGATGGATGAAGATGCAGAAAGAGGTCTTTAAGGAGGTGAGATTTGTCGGTGACCTGTGAACATGACCAACTTGTTTTTGAACTTGGGGCAAGCTGTATCTGCCCCTCATCACCCATTTCTGCTGTCCTACTTGTCTTCCAGACGCAAGCCTGATTGACAGTAAGAAAACCCTATGATCTCCATCCGTCTTTCCAAAGTCACTTTGAGAAACGCAACTTCTACACCTGGAAATACCATGCTCATCGGCTTTATTTTTAATGCAGTTTTGCAGCCAGAAGTGGGTGCTGAAGCCAGAGTGGGTCTTCACAAGCCCTGTTTTGACAAACTAAATCAGGTGGGTGTTAGGAAGCCGGTCTGAACTGCTTTCGCCATTGTTTGGCTAACCCTAGGGTGATGGTGAAGTTCCCCTTCAATCTGGGCTTGAAGAGTGATGCTCTCACGGTGAAGACTCAATGACTTTAAATTGGATGCCCCCACACACAGCCCCAGCCCCTCACTTTTCCAGGGAGATTAACCAGCCCTGATTGCTCTTCTCCATCTACTTCAAGTGTAAACACCCATTTCTCACCTCAAAAGAGATGCACTTAAAATAAACTGCCGATGTCGTGAAAATACCAACTCCGGCACTACAAAAGGATAATCACGGTTCTTAACTTGAGCACAGTGCACAGTGCTTATTATTTTTCCATGCCCTTGTGGTCTAAAAAGGTAGTGGGAAATGAGCTCTGCTTGAAGAATAAAGAGTTTTTTGGTGGGAAGCAGTTATCTACAGCCGCATGGAAGAGAATAAAGCTATTAAGAAAGGGGAGCCTTATCAACGTGTGGGTTGAATCTCAGCGAAATCTCCTGTCAGAGATACAAAAGATTCAGGTCCAGGTAACAACGCTGCCTCTCATCCTCCCCTTTCATTAAAATTTCTTCCTCTGCCTCGAAATTAAAAGCAAACGGGTGGCCCAAGATACAGAGCTCACCTTCGAGGCACGTTGGGCTCTGTTGCACTACCATTGCAGTGGAGTTTCTTCTAAATTAACTCTGGGTCTCAGAGACCATAGAAAGGATTTGCTGTGGTTTCCGAGCCGGCTGCATTTTAAGAAATTCTTTTGAGGTTTTCTGATCCTAATTTGGAGAGGTGTCAGGTCCTCAGGCTCGGTGAGGAGCTGAGGGTGCACGCAAAGGCGTTTCCAAGGCCAGACCAGAAAACCATCCCGTACGAAGAGCATCCATTTGTGCTTCAGAGCGAATGCAAACAGCTCCATCATCGCATATAATGGAAATACGATCCTGATAAAAAACATATTCCCACACAGGTATTTTATTTCTCCTCCTCTCCAGCATTTAAAACTTGCAGAATATGGATTTTATCCCTTACATCTGTCTGATTTTTTGTTTGAAAAGTTTGTTTCTTCCAAAAAAAATGCAACCTCGCTGTTTTTTTCTTTCACCACGCAGCAGCGAGCCCCACAGACCGACTGGGCTCAGCAAAGTCTAGAGCTGATTTATTTTATGAGATAAACGAAGTGCAAACACACTGCCTATTTGCAGTATTTTCTCTGGTTTCAGGGCTTCTCCCAGCACTGTAAAATAATTTGAAAAAAGAGGTTTATGAATTACCTTTGATCTGCGAAGTCCGGCTGCAAGGAACAAACGTGGGAAAGAGAGCCTGATGCCGGTCCACCCCCCTCCTGTCCTGCTCGCAATATGGACAGCACCAATTTCCTCGGAGACTCCCGCCGAGGAAGGGATGCGCCCGCCGCAAGCGATGCTCCAGGCGCGTGGGGAAACCTTCGTCTGCTGCTTGGCAGATCACCATGCAGGGATATTTTTACGGTCTGAACATGGAGGTTTAATAAATATTCAAGAATTTACAGCACAACAGCTTTTCTAGAGCAAATCGCAGAAGAGTTTTTGTAGGGAAAAAAAAAATTGTCATTCTCCTGGGTTCTTGTTCAGGTAAAATGGAAAAAAAAAACCTAAATGGGGGGGGCAGAAAATGAGGGATTTTTGGGCTGAGAAGTGTCCACATGTGGGCTTTCAGGCCCACGTGTGTAGACAAGCCCTTTGGAGAGCAGTCGGGCTGCAGCCCTGGAGCTCCGCAGCGGTGTGAAGGTGTTCCTCCCTGAAACCCGCTGCTGGGAGGCAGAAGGTCAGGCTACTTTATCCCTTAAATCCCCCTGGATTTCGAAATCTATGCATGTTAACTGCTGATTTCTCTCTTGCTTCTGTTAATTCATAAATAAATGAATGGAGTGGGTTGATTCTTTTTTTTTTTTTTATCTTTGAAGTATTTTTGAAGAAAAATAATTGGCAAAGAACCTGTCGTTTTTCCCACCAGCTCTACGGATTCATTTAAGTTTTATAAGTGCTTTTTCTATCAGAATAAAGGCTTTATTAAAAATTACTGTAACAACACTCTTCTGCATAGTATACTCATAACCCCTAAATACCACTCTTTATATTAAGAGCTTTACCCTTTAAAACACTGAGATGCATTCCCAGGGGGGTCTCAAATAGCTTGAAACCACTCAGAAAAGAAAACATCAAATGAAAGCCCTTTAGGAATACCCAAATATTCTGAAAACATGCCTGTGTTTTCTCCTGTAATGGGTGCAGGATGGAAGAAGATGGGTGTTTAAGATGGAAGCAAGAGACACAACTGCAGCCTAAGCCGAGCTTCAAGCCAAGGACGAAGGTTTTGGATCCTTCCTGAGACCCTGAGCTTTTTTTTGGAGCAGGGAAGGGAGGCAACATGACAGAAATGGTGATATTTAGTTGAGAAGACACGGCTGGATGACGAAACCCAACCGATGGTTGCTTTGGTCTTGGGTCACTGAGATTTGCTCTGAGCACAGTGGTAAACTAAGCAGACTCACGTGGATGAGAAGCCATCAAAACCCTGGTTTTGTGTCATAAAATCAGCTTCTGTCTCCCTAGCAATGTCACGTTGATAGAGGAGAGCCTTTATGTGCCACGTGGCTACCTCCACCTCCTTGTTCTTGCAAAATAGTTCAGCTGGAGATTCAGCGTTATCAATGCCCGTTAATTGCTTTGCTCCCTTTCCATGCAACATCTCCGCTTGGACAAAAGCCTGGCTGTAAAAATCTGCACGTGGGGGAAAACCAGCACACAGGGAAATCCCCGATTTGCATTCACGGAGGAAGCACTTGATAATTATTCCGTTATCTATGCATTATTTTTATCATCAAGTTATAACTCTTATGTCTATTATCCAGCGTGCTATGAGCACGTAGAGTAGGTGTCTTCACAAACAGGGAGGAAGGCTTAAATGCTCTTTCAGAGTGAATTAAAATGGAAACCCAGGTGAACCGATCAAGTTTTATTATCTTTTGAAGATAGGCTTTCAGGGGTTTTGTACAAAATTAACTACTCCAGTGCGATACAGAATCTAATTCCCTCTTCAAAAAAAATTGCAAAGCTTTCCAAGTTACGCTGAATAATGGATTGTAACTCGCTCAACTGACCAATTTCACCTTTTCCTATGTGAAAACAGCACAGGTTGAGTCCCTTTTCCAAGTCTGTTGTGTGTTCTTGCTGCAAGGGCACCGTACAACGGGGTCTGCTGGATCACAGCCTCATTTGCCCATACGGCCTCTAGCAGCAAGCCCAGTTCTGCTTTCTTTTTGGGCAGATACCATCCTTTAACGGTTGTCTCTGGCCATTGCTATTCCAGAATAATATTCCCACGTGCACAAAGGGGCTTTGCAAGAGCAAAAGCTGATGAGAGAAGTCATACGACTAGTAGAGTGACCCTAGCAAGAAAACAAAGAGAAAACACGCACAGAACCAAGAGCAGGCAAGAACCAAAGACCACCTGTCCCAGTTTTGGACAGCTCAAGAGCCTAGCCAAAAAAGAAAACCCTTAAAAAGCAGGAAGAGGGTTTTAGTTTCTTCGTGGTTTTTGTTGTTCTTCCTAGACAAATCTTGCAGGCAAGGGAAGTTACAGTCAGCCCTCCGTGCTTCGCTAAGCGTGCTTCCACCCCAGACCACCCCCAGCCTCACCTGGGAAATGGGCCATCTCCGCAGCTGATCACCAGCCATGGGGCAAAACATCGGTGCCTCGGAAATAAGCACCCGTGTACCCCCGAGTCACCTGGGGGGAGTCACTGGAGTGAATGGTGAGCAAACAAACCAGGGGGGGAAATTCATCAGAGAATCCCAATTTAGCTTGGCTGGGAGCAGTGGGGCTGCAGCAACTCCGTAGAATTGATGAACTGCTTATTAAATGGCAGCGGTGGCGACAGTGCTTAAGGAAAAAAAAAAGAAAAATCAAATTCAGGCGAGCGAAAGCAAGGAAAAAAAAGAAAAAAAAAAAAGAAAAGGGAAATGCGAGTTAATGGAAGCTTCAATCATGAGGCTGCACGAGCCATGGGAGGCAGTTACAGTGACAGCTCGCACTTATTGCCGGGAAAATTCTCTTCTGGAGAGCATGCGTGGGGACAGCGGGAGGGGATTGGGGTACGCGGGGATGGTGGGACAACTCCAGGGCTTGTTTTGGCCTCCTGTCCAAAGCTGTGCCCTGGACACCCAGTTTTCCTCACCTGCCTCATCACCACGTCCCCAGCGAAGGAGAAGAAGCGACTGCAAAGGCAGTGCCGGGGTTTTAGGACCTTTGAATGCTGACTAGGGTTGTTTTCCCCCTTTATAGAAGAGATTCGAAAGCAGCCGAAGTCTCTCCCTCGCTCTGGTGGAGTTCAATGGGCTGAGTTATACGAGTGGGCAGGAGGCTCTATGGGTCCCTTCTGACACCCAAAACTATCGAGAAGCTTTTTTGCCGTGACCCATTTAGATCCTCACGCAGTTTCATTTCCTTTCCCATCTGTCACACCTTTAAAAGCAGAGCTCTTGCCTCTCGTCTTCTTCAAGTGTTTCCAAGTAACTCTCTCCTCCACTTCTCTAAAACCTTTCCAGGCTTCCACCCTCTCTTCCCCAACACTAAAAATAGCTGTTGGTTGTAGCGGAGCCGTGGGCTGACCTGGAGCATCCCTAACAGGAGCTCAGCCGCATCCACCGACGCCGAAAAGCTGAAATCCCTCCTAAGCCAGGTACTCCAGCTCCGAGCGCCTCTGTGCATCCCGAGCTGTTTGCATCTCCGAGTACCCTCCACCGTGGCTCTCCTCTACAGCTAATTGGCACGACCTTGGGTGTAACTCCTTTTTACTAGCTGTTGACGGGTGTCTGCTATGAAGATGAATTAGTTATTTAGGTAGCAATCAGCTCCCCTGGTTTAGTGAAAGTGCATCCATCCCTCTTCAAGCCTATTAAGGGCTGGGATAAACTTTCCAGCTAATGCACGCCGCAAATCCACTACCACTCTGGAGATGTCAAGCACCTACATATTTTTTGTTATTCACTAATGAAAAAATTCCTTAGGAGGGGGGGAAAAAAAAAAAAGAGAAGGCAGTGCCAATAGCAATTCTGAGCTCCAATTAAGCAGGTTTCGTTGCCTGCCTGTGTTTGTCCCCAGCTCTGACTTGCTCTGTTAAGGTCAGCGGCTGGCTGGGTGTGAGTTGTGCGTCACACCAACAGTTCAGCATCATCCACTCTCCAAGGACCGGCAAGACCCAAAAGGTGCTGAGATACCAAGCCTTGGACTGGGGAGGAGAGAGCTCCGCTCGTGCCTGCCCAGCTCCCCTCCTGATGCTTTTGGGACTGACAAAGGCAAATAGAAGAGCTCAGGCTTCCCCCCAGAAGAAAATTTCATGCTGAAAACTCCCCAAAATCTGGAGATGAGGAAGCCCCTGTGCTGACAACGTGTGATTTCACAGCCAGGGATGCCACGCTGCTCAGCCCATGTGTGTAATGATTGTGTTGGGTCTCTGCTACACAGGTCCCCCTTCAAGGAGACAGCTCTGCTGCTCCTTCCCTCCACCAAAACCCCTTTTCCATCAGGATAAATCTCCTGAGAGTCTTCCCAGACAATGAGAAGCCTTCCCTGAGATGCACGGTTGGGAAACGAAAGCCCCTCAAGGCTTTGCGTGCTAAACTGATGCTCAAGCAGCCACAGAGGGTGCAACCACAACACCCCCTGCAATTTTCTGCTTAATCCATTTTTCCACACTTCCACAACCTGCCACGGGGATGAACAAACAGCACAGCAACGCTGGAGCCCTTCCCTGGCATTAGGATGAGCCGCTGATCAGGAGATGGACTCCTGATTGCAGGGGAGGGATGACAGGGAGGGCAGGATGCCAAGCAGCCCTCTAATCCACACCGACACACACGGTGCGCATGAACAGACCTGGATGTTTTAGCCTGAATTTCTCTGGTTATGCAACTGGGAGCAAAACGCTCCCCGGGGTAGTTCAATGGCTCATTTTCAGATGCCCAAATTCAGCCTTTCTTCCTTTCCCTCACCGGGATCGTGGGCTGTAGGATCAGCTTTGGCTTTTAAATGGGCTGAAACCCCATTTATCTGCAAAGTTTGCCCTGGCAAAACTAAAGAAAGATAAAACAATAGAAAAAAAAGTCATTATTTCCTACCAAGAGCAAAAGACTTGGAAAAATACCAGCCCCCCCCAAACCAATTGCCACCTGCCGGTGTGCCCGAGCCTGCTACCGTGGGGGGAATTTTCTTCCCTTCCTGCCCAGCTGCAGATGCAACTGCTCTAATAAGCTGCAACTTTCCTTTCCATTTGGAAGTAATGAGATATAATCTGTTTAATTCTAGTCTTTGAGCTCTTTTGGCGGCCTTTTTCTATTCCCCTTTTCTGATTTTTTTCTTTTCTTTTTTCTTTTTTTCTCTCTAAAGGAAAACTCCATCATGCAGCAAAAGATTTTTCTAATCACCAGCTCTAATTACAAAGCAGAGTAAATTGCCATAAACTTTCTTTTTTTTTTATTTTGCAAAATTGCCTTAAATATAACGAAGAAAAATTAAAAATCAAACAGGCAGCTGCAGACTGGAGTGGCTGGTGGAGGTTAGGCTGGGAAGCGATGGGAGGAAGGAGCTAAGGCTTGGAAGGGGCTTTTGTGTAAGACCAGATAGGTAGAAGTATCAGGTGGGGCAGCCGAGATGGAGATGTCCATCACCACCACCAAGGCAAAGAGGGCTGTTCCTGGGGATTAATTGATTCATGAGTAGGTATTTGTTGAAGTGCATAAATTTGTGAGGCCGAGAGAATCCTCAAACCAGTCAGAATTTCCCCCAGTCCTGGCAGCAAGCAAGCTGCTGCCAAAAGCATGAAGACTTTGGTGGAAGTCATCTCAGGAAACACCTTGGTAACTGGGAAGATGCTGGAGAGCGCTGGGCATCCAGAGCTGGGGGCTGCAGA
>Ga0065711_1050665_pt1 | contig 10719 bp, 5 predicted proteins | sample Hoacrofraction12_FD_59098 | JGI IMG/M metagenome (GOLD analysis project Ga0065711, IMG submission 59098) | Hoatzin crop microbial communities from Cojedes, Venezuela - Epithelial fraction 12 v2 (version 2) | ecosystem: Host-associated > Birds > Digestive system > Esophagus > Crop | place... | reverse complement strand
CCCCCATGGTTCAAAAATGTCACTTTAGGCTTCTTATTGTCAAGATTTTCTTTGAACCAACAGGGAGAACTGGAAAATTCAGTAACAAAGTAGTTCAGAGCCCTAGGTCATAGTGTTCCTGGGCTTCAGAGTAATTTAAAGTGGTCTAGATCTGAAGTTCTGGTCTGGCTTGGTCTCTGGTTGAAAGTAATCCTGACGTGTCTGTAGGCTTGCAGTGAGCCAGTGGCTAATAGCTTTTACTGATTATCTGAACTGACCCTTGAATTTAAAGCTCAAGTAAGAGCCAGGACTGTGAAACAGTGTGAGACATACAAGGATGAATCACTGGAAATGAAACCCGTGCTCCTTCCCAAAGAGGTTTTAGGTTTCTGTCACTCCTCTGTTTCTCTCTGTGTTCTTTGAGTAGACACTTTCTTTCTAAGTCACCGTACTTCTCTGTACCGTACACATCACATGTGGTAGGAAGGAATTCGTTACTTGTTACCATGAGTTTAAAGAGACTGCATTACTCGTGTGGTGGAACCATCTGTAAGTCATACAGGTACTCCAGCGGAACAGACAGTGAACTCTGCTTATGTTTCACCTACTGACTCCAACAGCTGATGTTTTTTCCCCATTTGGTCTCCTTGTTTTAAGTTTTTATAGACTTCTTGCTGTTTTGAAGTATGTTCATTTCTATGGAAGCACAGAAATAATGACAGCACTGATGGGACAAACCTTGGTGACATCCCTGTTGCAACATAAGATCAATTTATACAGTAATTTGAAATATCTAACCTTAATTTGAGAAATGTAAAATTTCATATTTAGATATAGATGTGCCCACAGGATGAAGAGGGAATAATTGTCCTTTAAATATAACATTAATCCATGCAGCATTTTAATAGAAATACATTCACATCTGGGGCTTCACCATCAAGTACAATTTATTGTGTTATTGTTGCGTACATTTAAGAGTTCAGTTATTGTGGGAAGTCAGATTTTTCTCATGTTGATGTTTACTAATCTTTTCAATTTTAATATCTCACTGATTGGTCTGAGTTGTCATACATATGACCTTCCCCAGCCATCCATACGCAGTCTTCTGTATTTTGTGGGTGGGCACTTCTGTGTAATGTATACGTTTTACAAATAGAATCAAATAGAATGTTTCAGTTGGAAGGGACCTACAATGCTCGTCTAGTCCAACTGCCTGACCACTTCAGGGCTGACCAAAAGTTAAAGCATAGTATTAAGAGCATGGTCCAAATGCCTCTTAAACGCTGACAGGCTTGGGGCGTCAAACGCCTCTCTAGGAAGCCTGTTGCAGTGTTTGACCACCATCTCTGTAAAGAAATACTTCCTAAAGTGCCTTCATACTTACAAAATACTCATTGTCTGTTCTCTTTTTGGCTTCTTATTTGCCCTATGCTCTCTTTCACCAGGCTAGCAATCAAACACATGATAGTGCTGCTTCAAAACCTCTGTCTGTCTTACTAATAAGAGATTGCAACTTGAAAAAAAAAAGTCAGAACATCACTGGTGTATACTGAGAACTCTAGTAGAATTTTGGACCCTTGGTCTTTCAGACAAGAAGTCTGACTTTGAACATCATAAATGTTTCTCTTTGATGTTTAAAAAAATCTCAATCAAATAGAATTTACAGGTTCACTTTTGGAGATGTGATTGTCATCTAAAGTCCTAAGAAGAAATCCGACAGAGTAGGGTTACAGTTTTACAAGGAGAATGAAACCCTTAGGTCAAGGGGGTTTATAATCCAATTCTAAAGTTCAGAGTACACTAATCTGGGTAGCATCAGTTTTGATTAGAAGATTCAGTACGTTTGAATTGTTCTGTAATTTTAATCTTCAGTAGGCATAAAAACATAATGATGCAATAAAATATTAAAGGATCCTAGAAGTGAGAGTAATGGAGACTTTCAATATTTAGAGGGGATCCATTGACAGTGTGCTCGAAAACTTGAATCCAAGGATCTGATATGAAACAGGTAATAAGCAAAGGGCGTAGAACCATGCTACTCTGTCCTTTACAACACTGTGAACTCAGATGAGCTTTACATCCTTAGTATTGCCTGGTGGAAGGTTCGGTAAACTGAATGGCAGGAGGTGGTTGTGGTACAGAAGTTCCTGTATGTTGGATGAGAAGATGCTGTAGTAGTGAACATCTACAGAGATTGTCTAACTTTAGTAGAAGTCCACAGAGTCCACAGAGTTTGGAAAACTCCTAAACCGGTGTAGTTCTTAAAATGGTTTTTATAACTAAATTGAAAGCAGCTTGACTAGCTTTGACTCGGCTCTTACATGAAGGTGATGGGAAATGAAGTAGACACTCAGCTGCTTGTTCTTAGAAAAGAGGCTCTGGTGTTGATACAAGCAGTAGAACACTTGGCCTTCCCTTTCCCCTGCATCATGACCACTTTTCCTTCGCAAAGCTTTTATATAGAGTGCAAGGACCTATAAATAACAAGGGAGCCTATAAATAAATACAGCTGTGAGCAGACAAAGGCTTCTGACAAATGATGTTTATTGAATTTCTCACGTGTGGTCCAGTTTGAATCCAGCCATGGGGCTTGCTAAGTTTTCGAAAGTATATTTTGCGCCCAACACTGGGATTCCCCTCTGTTAGGCAGAATAGGGAGATCTCTGACTAGCTGAGTAGAAGAGAGGAATGGGTAAAAAGAAGAGGGTTGGTTTTTTTTTGGTGAAGCTAAGCTGATGATATTAACTGTAGACAAACCAGTCCAAGATCTAGTGCCTGTTGTTTATGTGAGAGGATTTATGAGAGAAAATAATCATATTGCTGCAAAGTGCTGCCTGAAACATGACCCCACACCCAAGAATTAATCCCGTGTCATTGTCCTGTAAATGCAGTAATCCATATCTAGATTATGTACATTTTATTGTAGTGTTCACAAATTGTAGTCAGTGATGTAGGTAGATATGGCCTGTTATGGTGGGTGTTGTATGGACAAGAAAATAGAAAGCCTCAGTCCCGAAGAGCTTGAAGTCTTCCACTTGAGTGGAAGTTGCAAGTCTGCTGGGTGCATAAAGTTGGTTGGATCTGACCCATAGCCACCATGGGAGCTCTATTCAGGTAAATTGACAAAGCATTAATTACTTCAAAGGAGAGCTAATGAGGCAATAAACCACAAGGGTGAAACTCAAATGGTTTATGGTACCATTAGTAGGCTGAAATGGAATTATAATTAGAGCAGGGCAAACGATTCATAGTCCACAATTTATCCAATGGATTTAGTGCTTGTTTCTGTTCATGAATTATGCACAAGTAGACATATTTTAGGAATGTATTCATTGTTTGGAATTGCTCAGCAACTACTTTATATGGAGGCGTTTCTGCCTATAGGCCTTGTTTGCTTCTGGTTTCTCTTCGCTTGGGGGCTTTGTGCTTGTATTTGTGTTCTGTAGTGGGTCACTGAAATGCAGTGGTGTTTCTACTTCCTGGAATTTTATGGAAAAAAAAGTTAATTGTTTTGGGATATGTAGCAGTTACTTAAATTTGGAGAAACCTTTCTTGATCTTTAGGGATCGTTTTTTTGCCTGAGGAACAGTCCTTTTGCAAATAGCTCAGCACTAGAGAAGGAACCTCAGCAATACTTGCTCAGACATCCATTCCAAAAAATGAGTAAAACTTGTGTGGCCAAATAGAAGTGCGTTTCACAAATGACGAAACAGGCTCAGCAGAGCTTTGTTCTACTGCTTATATCTTGAGTTAGGTGCAGATAATTCAAACGTGTTTGAGTGACAGTCCTATCTCAATCTTTGAGGTGGTGCAGGGTTGAGCTTGTAAAATTCCTCTTGGACCTCTTCCAGTTTGCGTAAAATACTTGTATAGTATAAGAGATGATCCTCTGTCATGGGACAACTTTCCTGTCTCTGTAGGAAAACGATGTTGCTGAGGGGGATCTAATGTTTGGAAATGACTATGTACACCTGCTGATGTTCCTTAGAGTCATAAAATCATTAAGGTTGGAAAAGACCTCTAAAATCATGAAGTCCAACCATCAACCCAACACCACTATGCCTACTAAACCATGTCCCGAAGTGCCATGTCTACAAGTTTTTTGAACACTTCAGGGATGGTAACTCCACCACTTCCCTGGGCAGCCTGTTCCAATGCTTTACAACTCTTTCAGCAAAGAAATTTTTCCTGATATCCAATCTAAACCTCCCCTGATGCAACTTGAGGCCTATTGCTGGTTACCTGGTAGAATTCTGAGACCAACACCCACCTCACTACATCCTTCTTTAAGGTGATGTGGTCTCTCTTCAACCTCCTCTTCTCTAGACTAAACAGCCCCAGCTCCCTCAGCTGCTCCTCATAAGACTTGTTCTCCAGACCCTTCACCAGCCTTTTTGCCCTTCTCTGGACACGCTCCAGCCCCTCAGTGTCCTTCTTGTAGTGAAGGGCCCAAAACTGAACACAGCACTCGAGGTGCGGCCTCGCCAGTGCCGAGTACAGTGGCACGATCACTGCCCTACTTCTGCTGGCCACACTATTGCTGATACAAGCCAGGATGCTGTTGGCCCTCTTGGCCACCTGGGCACACTGCTGGCTCCTGTTCAGTTGGCTGTCAGCCAGCACCCCCAGGTCCCTTTCTGCCAGGCAGCTCTCCAGCCACTCTTCCCCAAGCCTGTAGCGTTTCATGGGGTTGTTGTGACCCAAGTGCGGTACCCGGTGCTTGGCCTGGTTAAACCTCATACAACTGACCTCAGCTCATCGATCCAGCCTGTCCAGATCCCTCGGGGACATCCTTGTCCCTGGGTGATGTGTTTGTGTCTTTATCTTGCTGCACACATACTAGTGTGTAGCAGGCTTTATTGATGACAACCAGCTCCTTTTCAGACCGAAAAATGTAGGTAGTACTTCTGAGTATAGAGTCCCTAAATTATCCATTAAGATGTTCTGGTATGTCAGCCTCTCGGTCGAAATGTCTTGGGGCCACTCTGTTTTTCCGTTACAATACTGTTCTGTTGTGTGCAGACCTATTCAGAAGAGACAGAATTATGCCACAAACCTTTAGCTTCTTCTAAAGCTGCTGTATACGCTAGCCTGTTAATCAGGCATTTACTTCTCAATATCTCAGACGACTGACAAGCTTAGTTTCTTGGGGTGGATGTGCTTTGTGCTGCCCAGTGGTTGCCTGGCTCCATGTTAGCCTTCCTGAATAAATCATGCATTTTCCTTTTTGTATGACATGTTTAGTTCCATGATTTAAGAGCTTTAACATATAGCTCTTGTTTGTTCTTGCTTTTGTTAATAACTAATCATGAATTATCCATGAATGGGCTAATTAGGCATTAACTATATATTATATACCAACCAAAGAATCAGATCTTTCACAGACATCTATGTAGCTAGTAACTTTTTGAAATATCCCTGGGCTAGGAATGTCTGCGTGTATTGGGGAAGATCTTGCGAATTCTGGCCTGCAGGGTAGTTGGAGCATAGCTCAAAAATGAAAGTAAGTCATACATTGAACGAATGCCTTGTAGGGGAAAAAAGTCAGGATCCCAAATGATGCAAATCATGGATCAAGAATTTGATAGTGTATTATCCTTTCAGAAAGAATAGGATTATTAGAACTGATTTTTTGTTTTAATGTGAAACTTTGAATGAAGCTCCGGCAGAATAAAATGCAAATACAAAGACTGCCCATGTGCTGTGAGATTGTTTTGTGTATTCTAATACTATGACTTTATTAAAAAAGAGGCAGAGAGACTTCAAAACAGTTTGGGTCTTTTATATTCTGAGTATCGGTTAATACTGTTCTGCCATGGTAGCTTAAGATTTCTGTATACAGTGCAGCAGTGATGAAAATCATTAGTGTAGAGCAGAAATAAAGTGAACAGAAACTCAAGGAAGGAGTCCTGGAAGTGGCCTACATAGAGACTGAGGCAAATATCCATGTTGTAAATATCACAGAACCAGGATTAAGTAATGCTGGTGACAAAAATGTTGTCAGTAATGTTAGCAGTAATTCTTCAATGCTCTTAAATGAGCCCTGTGCCAAACTAATTCTGGTTCTATTGGCTGGCCACAGTGAGCTTCATATGGTTCTGTTTGCCTTCTTTTGTCTCTCTCAGGAATCCAGCAGCATCTCTTCAGCCTGCCCTGCTCTTCACACTTATTCTCAGGTAGCTGGTACCTGCTGGGCCTCAGAATGACATTACAGAATCCAGTCTCTTGGTCCAGTAGTGCTTCGGAGTCTCAAAGGTTTCTCGCTGCCAAACTCCACACCAACAGCATTGCGTGATCTATCCCTACTTCAGACTGCCTGTATCTCACTTTGTACATGACCAAGCAAAACCCCAGTCCAACACTGAGTGTACAATAAAATAACAAAGTTGTCATTTAGATGTTTGAGTTAAAAAGGCTGTGGAGTCTGTTTCTACCAAATGACTTTTCCATCTAATATTAATAAGCTTGGCTGATTGGTTTGCTTTTTTTCAGAAGAAAAGTACCAACAGGCATAAATCTATATTAAAGACTAAGTGCCTACCAAATGGAACTTTATGCACATTTGCTGTGGTTTCTCGCTTTCTTTTTACTCAAGTGTTACAGAGGAAAGCCAGCAAAACCCACAAAATTGTTATTTTCTCTCTTCCGTCTTTTAGCCCCTAAATTTTGGTTTGAATGCTGCTCTTTTCTGTAGCATGCATTTCTGGATGCCTGACTAAAGCACAGATGACATTGTGCGTGATGAAAGCCAAAGGGTTAATCTAGGGACGTAAGACTAGTGGCCCAGTAATGCTCACCCAAGAGGGAATAATTGTGGCTGTTTCAGATCTCAGTCCTGGTCACTTTGTAATCATTTGGAGATGTTCGCCACACCTTTGGTGGCAGTAGGAGTAGCTTTGAGTAAGCAACAGCAGTGCTTAATGTTGATGTACTGCATCTTGGATCAAAACCTTGTTCCTACCTCTCCTTTTCTTCTACTGCAATAATCAGCTCTAGATTTTCTTGATAGACCTACTGTGATCAGATTTTCCGCACAGTCCTGGACATGTGTGTCTTTCAATTCCTTTTCATCTCGGAAATCAGGGTAGGACAATTCAGTGCAACTTGCGGGCACTGACATTCAACAACACCGTCAGCAGCAATACTTAATGGCTTGCGTGCTGATCTTTCTGCTGCAGTCATGCAGTCCCTGGCACCTGTTTGAAGGTTTACTTTCTTGTCTTCAACTGTTAATGTGGGCAGTGACTTAATTTCGTAGCATCATGAACAAAGGCCCCCCTCATACTATCACCTGTGTTCCCAACTGCTACCGTTGCTGAATACACTTCAGTGAAGAATCCATAGCTACTTTAGTTCTCTGCAGAGATGTTTGGGACATTCATCTGCTCTTGGAACTGAGACCATTATAGCCTTAGCTCCTGAAACCTCCTCTTGCCGGTCTCTGTGTGCAGAAATTCAGAAGAAACTTCTCTACCTTTCAGTGTAGCCTTAAATTTTCATTAAAGCTGCTCTTTGCAGCTCCCCCTTCTCTGTTCTGCTTATTATATATGTATGAGAGAGTGCATACTACTTTTGTGAGCGTATATGTGGCAACTGAGTCTTTCTGTATGTATGTATATTTACATAGATGTGATATATATAGATGCAAATGTGTGTATGCATGCATTCAGACAAGTCATGGAAAGTATAAATACAGGCTTCTGACCATGATTTGTGAGTGACAAATAGGTGTGTGCATGGGAGAGTCTGCGCAGGTCTGCATGTGTCATGTAGGTAAGCACATGCGTGTATTGGATTCATCACTCATTTTTGTTGCTGTGAGAATTCTGACTGGCATTCAAATTCTCTAGAGCAAATGGTTTGGATTTTGAGACTCTTCCCCTTGCTGATGTGCTCTCCCAATCTCTTACTGAAAGAAAGGAAAAAAAAAAGGAAAGATGGAAGGCAGGAGAGAGAGCAGTGTAAAGGTCAGCTAGCATTGCAGCCTGATGCAGAGATATATAACCCTCCAAATTCTTCCTCTCTCTGGCAGCATGTCTTTACAGACTCTCATTATCTCTATTAATACCAGCCACAAGGTCATTACTCAGGCACTGAGCCTTCCTCCAGCATAAATATTTATACAAGGCTGACCTGCGGCTGCTGCGTTTGCCTTTTATTTGATTTCTGCCGCCTTTTGTGTCTGTCAGCTAATGTCTTTAGCTGCTCTGTCTGGGACAGTGGGAGCTGAGAGAGGAGCCAGGGAGGGGTTAAGGAGGGAGTGAGAGAGGAGGGGAGGGAATGGGATAGGGTGACTGAGAGGAGAAGAGAGGAGAGGGATGGATAGAAGGTTGACATTTTGTATGATGCCCATTGGTGGAGACATAATAAACCCTTTATTTCACACCAGGTGAAAATTTTTAGGATGTCTGTGTTTTGCAATGAGATTGCAAAATTTGTGAAAATATCCTGTTACCTACTCAAGAAGATAGGAGTACAAGAATCTTTTATGTATAGAGTGTTGCTTTTGCTGGAGATTAATGGGACTTTAGAAGCCCATTTCAGAGAATAAGCTAATGATGGCTTGCATGAATGAATACATAAAAACGCCGTTTCACAAATTTCTATCAGGCATGACTTCATGGATGTGCATCTATACCCACCTTAACGCTTACGCTAATAATACTCTGAAACCTTGTTCCTTAGCTTGTATCAGTCAGGTGCAGATACCTGTAGTGGCTGAAAGGGAGTGGAGGTTGCTCTGTCTCGGAGGGATACATGTTCTAAGGAGCAAGGGCAGTCTCGGTCAGTATCTGTGCTGTGTCCTTGTGCTTGTCCTTTAGCAGAGCTTTATTTGACAATGGTTGGGTATGTATTGGGAGTTTGAAAGTGGAAAGTTGAGAGAAGTGCGGTGTATGCCAGTGATTGGTTAGAAGTCTTTCAAGTGTGATAAAAACACAGAAGCCAAAGGGAAGAATCATGAGTTAAACCATGCACTAAAATGTATAAGGCACAATCGGCCTTAATTCTACAAGGACTTGATATTTAATGGCACTTTTAACTGCTGATGTGGCCTTGTCACTCCTCAGCTGAGGGCCTTCAGTGCAGTGGTAGCGGATATGCCCATACTAAAACCAAGGAGTTTTACTGTAGCAAAGGATTAGCACTGCCTTAGTATTTGCTGGTTTTAATTACTTTAAGCCTGGTAGTTTTACTTAATTAGTTTTGCTTTTCTTTGTTTCCCTTAGCTATTGGATACTGCTAAAGGTCACAGACTTCATTAGGTAGACTGTAGTTTGGACCTAGTATAGCGAATGCTACAGTCCACTGTGGTGGGTTTGTTGTTGTTGAAGAAATACTGTTCAGCATTTGCACAGGAGGATTTCCCCTAACACTCTTTAAGATCTCAGTAAAAAAAAAAAAAAGTAAAATTAGGCTGACTTAGATATGGCCTTCAGATATGTTTTCTCTACTTTTGAAAGATTCCTTAATTTCCTTCTTTCCCCTTCTTTTGAGGGTTTGAGAAATGTAACTTTTGCCTGCCATCAGGATGCAAATCCTACTTAGTGCTATCATGTCAGTGATGATTGGAGAGGCTCACTGCAGAGGGAGAGAGAGCGTACTTTCTTAAACTAACATGTTGTCTTTTGTCCTTACTGTAAGCAAGGATTTTTGGGCTTGAATCCCAGACAAACATCCCTTTGTGTGGTCTTGGTCTTCCAGCCTGACTGAGTTGACTGAACTAATCACCTAGCTATATTTCTAAGAAACTTTTAGGTTTTATTGTGTGCAGCTGCCTGTACCCCCCTTCTGAATACAAAGGTCTTCGAGTCTTTGAACTGTTTTGTCAATGATGTGGAAATGGCTTAGTTCAAGAATCTCTTCCTTTCCTTACCCCACCTGAGGAGATTTTTCCTTCATACTGTTGACTCTGAAGTACTGCATTTGCACAGGACCAAAGCTGCCTCTTTTGTCTCTGAGTGGGTTACAATTTTAAAATTAAAAAAAACCCCAAACAAAACCCATTCAAAAACCCCAAGATCTGGTCTTGTTTTTCTAGCTTGTTTTCTCTGTAGGAGAACAGGAGGTTCATGAACATCTCTGGTGATCAACCACACCATATTCAACTGATTCTCCATGAATCAGCATGTATAGCTTGATGGAAGCAATCTGGATCCTGTCAGATACTCACACAAAGCCATTGGTCAGGTCAAATTGAGGGTCATTGACTGCTTGAATCCTAAACAATGGAAATATGGCAGGCAAGAGCGACCAGCTAGAATTAATATCTTTGCTTTTTCAGTACAGCTTCGTATACCTCATGCACTAGGTAAGTCTCTCTTGATATATAACTCAAGCTTTAAACGTGCTCTCTGAGGCAGCCACATTATGGAAGAATAGCAGAAACAGTTTGTGTTTCAAATAGCAGTCTTTATTATGAGTGTGTGTGTATATATATTTACATAGATATATATACACATGCATATATAGTAAACACAACAGGAATCATCTAATTTGCACAGTGTTACCTCAACACTTTTCAGCAGCTCCTGCAAATTAAATTCCCTACCTTGCTGCCCCAAGGAAGAATCACAGAATCACAGAATGGTAGGGGTTGGAAGGGACTTCTGTGGGTCGTCTAGTCCAACCCTCCTGCCGAAGCAGGGTCACCTACAGCAGGCTGCACAGGACCTTGTCCAGGCGGGTGTTGAATATCTCCAGAGAAGGAGACTCCACAGCCTCCCTGGGCAGCCTGTTCCA
>Ga0065711_1050664_pt1 | contig 10720 bp, 9 predicted proteins | sample Hoacrofraction12_FD_59098 | JGI IMG/M metagenome (GOLD analysis project Ga0065711, IMG submission 59098) | Hoatzin crop microbial communities from Cojedes, Venezuela - Epithelial fraction 12 v2 (version 2) | ecosystem: Host-associated > Birds > Digestive system > Esophagus > Crop | place... | reverse complement strand
TCCAGGTCATGCTGAATGGCAGCACAGCCTTCTGGTGTATCTACCACTCCTCCCAGTTTGGTGTCATCAGCAAACTTGCTGAGGGTACATTCTAACTCTTCATCCAGGTCGTTGATGAAGAAGTTAAACATGACTAGGCCCAGTACTGACCCCTAGGGGACACCACTAATTACCGGTCTCCAACTAGACTCAGCGCTGCTGATGACAACCCTCTGAGTTCTGCCATTCAGCCAGTTCTCAATCCACCTCACCGACCACTCACCCAGCCCACACTTCCTGAGCTTTTGATGCAGCCCAGGATACATTTGGCCTTCTGGGCTGCCAGTGCACACTGCTGGGTCATGTCCAGATTTTCATCCATCAGTACCCCCAAGTCCTTCTCGGCAGGGCTGCTCTGAAGCCCTTCATCCTCCTGCCTATATTGATAGCAGGGGTTGCTCTGACCCAGGTGCAGGACCTTGCACTTGGTCTTGTTGAACCTCATGAGGTTCACACAGGCCCACTTCTCAAGCTTGTCCAGGTCACTCGGGATGGCATCCCGTCCTTCTGGTGTGTCAACTGCACCACTCAGCTTGGTGTCATCTGCAAACCTGCTGAGGGTACACTTGATCTCGCTAAGTTATTGACAAAAATGTTAAACAGCACCGGTCCCAGTACGGACCCCTGAGGGACACCACTAATCACCGGCATCCATCTGGACACCGAGCCACTGACTATTACCCCCTGGCTGCGACCTTCCAACCAACTCCTTATCCACTGAACAGTCCACGCATCAAATCCATATTTCTCCAATTTCAAGAGAAGGATGTTGCGAGGGACTGTGTTAAAGGCTTTACAGTTTTTTTTTAAATAGCATTCACTTAGATTTCTGTGTAAATTCACTCAAAGTTTGGCAGAAGAGACTTTGCTATGGTCTTAGAATGTACTGAATCTGGCATAACATGGGGAAAGAAGTAATTTTAAAGACCAGATGAACCTAACCATCTGCAGATATCTTTTAAAAACAATATTTACCAAATAAGTTATGCCCTATTCAAATAAATTAGCATTCTAAGTTCTGTTCATTTGTTGTTTGGGTTTTTTTAGGACTCATGACAGATCGTGTATGTTACCCAAAATCATGTTACCTCTTCCCAATTTATGTGTTATCTAGATGCCAGGACTTCAAAATGCATTTCAGCAAATGTTAAAACAATTTCCAAACCTTTTTATAGTTTTTCCACTAAAAAGAAAAAAAAGCATTTTGAACCAATTTTTTCTGCCTGCCAAGATACAGATTTACAAACTGGTTGATGATGCACATGTGTTCAGTATGCAGGAGTTGCTGAGGGGTCTGACCCTCAGGGGAGAGCCAGGAGACTGCTGTTAACAGTAGCTTTACATGAAGGATAGCAAACAGCACTGTTGCACTGTAGGACCACAACATTCTTACAACACATCAAGTATAACAGCACTTCAAACTACTTCAAAGCCCAGGCCAAAAAAAACCAAATCATAACACCCCCCAAACAAACAAACAAGAACAAAAAACCCACAAACACAAAACCCATAACCAACGGAACGTGGTTCAGTTCTCTACTAAAGCAAATATTGTGTTGCAATTCAAACCAGTTTATTGACCCCATCAGAGAATTCAGATACTGCTATCTGAAAAGCTTATGTAAAGAAAGCAAAGATGTATTTAAAGAAGTATGAGGAACAACTACCACTGTTCTGACGGGGTGAATGAAAAAAAGAGGTCACCAAAATGAAGAGATGCTGCAGCCTCCTTCTCACTGTAAGTACCGCTTGTGGCAGCTCTTTTGAAGCCCGACCCAAGCCAAGCGGGCAGGACAGAAGCAAGGGATAAAGACCCCGACAGAGCTGGCAACGCCGCACCTCACCTCCTCTTCCGGGAACCGGCGGCTTCACCCTGCTGCTACGGGCAGCCCTGCTGGGAGTGGGGCCTTCCCCGCTGGAGCTACCTGGCCTCACCCCGCTGCTGGAGAGGCCGCCGGTGCTGTCCACCGAGCTGCGCGACGTCTGCAGCAGCCCAAAGGTATAGCGGGGCGCCAGCCCCGCTCGCCCGCCCAACCCCGGCGTAGAAGAGCCGCAGCCCGCATAGGACTCCGAGGCGGCTGAGGCTGCCGCCCGCCTACACAAGTCGGCCTTACTGTTTTCCTTCATCATCGTCACCTCGCCCGCAGTATGCACCGGGCGACGGACTCTGACAGAAGCCTGCCCGCAAGCACGGCCTCCTCGCAAGATGGCGGCAGACGCTGCCCTCCCGCGCACGCGCGCGTGCCTCGCACCCACACTGCGACTGCTCGGCGGGCCGGCAGCAGGGGGCCCTCGTGCCGAGGCGGAGTTCTGTGCTGAGGAAAGAGCTGCAGCTACTAGGACAGCTGTAAATGATACAAGAGTCAATATCGGTGCTGGGCATGCAACAAGTTTCATTACAAATACGCAATTACAATAAAAGGGTGACACAGGAATGCAAAGAAAGAGCCTGCAATGCTCATTAAACCAGGAGTAAAGCATTTAAACATGACTTTTCCCACATTCATTCTTCAACATTCAGAGACTCTTTCAGCAGGAGTTTCACAGATGTTTTCCCCCTGCTCAAGAGTTTAGATACGAAAAGATCCCACTGAAAACCATAAATCTTGTTTACATCTGTAATTGTCTTAAATATACGTCCTTCTCTGCATGTTTTAGTACACTAACACTGCTTTGTATACTAGCATGTAATGTACACCACTAAAACTGTTTCAATTAAGATTTTGAGTAGACAATACTTTGTCCCTGGAACTTAATACAAGTGCATTAAAAACACTCCAAACTGAAGGCCTTTACTAGGCCACAACTCTTTGTGGACAGTTGTAGTTTGATAGCTATTCAGCTCCACAACAGAAATTCTATCAGTTGCAGCTCCTCAGCCAACACCTGAAAGGCACTGCCACCAGCCTCCTTGTTCAGAACAGGCATGTGCTCTCTCAGCACTGACCACCATCAGTCTGACTGCCTTAAAAATTTGAGCATCAGAAACTTCAGCCTCACTGCAAAGGCTGGAAGACAGCAGGTGCCGATTCCAGTTACTACCACTGTCCTGAATTTCAAGTCCTACACTGAACTTTCCATGCGCTTTCAGACTCCTGAAGCTGGTGTTAAGACCTTTTCCTCTTCTCTGTCAGACATCCAAGTGTATGGCAAGAAAAGCAGAAACCAAAGGAACGTCCATCTTCCACCTTCCTTCCTTTCTTACGGTCACAAATCGTAAGGCTGAATTCACCTAACCAAGCTGCTGCAACAAAACTGAAAATAAGCATCTTTGGATAAAGCACGTACCTCCGGACTTGACCACGTTCTTAGAAGGTTAATAGAATGGCTGTTGATCCCCTCCCCCCTGATTTTGTTTTCATAAACATATCTACAGACACACAATTTTATGTACCTGAATTATTCATTATACTTTTACATATTCTCACACAGCATCTTCCAAAATTTATTGCTGGCAATGTTGGCTACATTACAGTGCTTAAGATTAAGTACTAAGACAATGTCAGGATCTTTCCATATAAAGATTTCCATGGGCAGAAACAGTTATGAAAGTACAAATTTCTGAAAGCCTTTGATAAAGGACTTGTAACTGAAGACTGAGAATAGTAGATTAATTACTGCAAAGTTTCTACCTACATAAGATGAGAAAAAAACCTTTGAAAGTACTTTCAACAAAGCAGAGGTAGACCGTAACAATGTGTTCTGCACCAAAATGACAGAAGTCTTAACACAGACACACTGAGCAACTAATTTTTTTTCACAATACATTTAACAGAAAATGTGATTTTGTTTGCTTAAGAAAAATTGTGATGACTCTCTTTCTACAAATACAGTATTTCAAAAAACTGATGTAAACAATGGAAGAATATTCTTAAGAAGTTTTTAGTTTGTGCACATACCCCATTTTTTAACCTATAATCTTAGAAGATCTTTACAAATCACAGCTGACTTAGGGAAACAAGTTGACCAGACCTTCTTCAGAGAAAAACTCCAATACTATTAATAGGATTTCAACCTGCAGCGAGATGTTCTACACTGTCATGCAGTATCACCCACATATTAATTCCCAGGGTGTCTCAGTCTACACTAGACTAGAAATTTTGAAGAATATTCTATTTTGTCTACACAACATGAAAAAAAGGCTAATTCCTATGTACTGGACAGTTTCCTTAGATGAAAAGGAGTGGCACTTGCAAAGGTAATCTGGAATGACTAAAATTAATTTTAGAATTTTCTGTTAAACTTCACGGTTAGATAAAACTTGATCAGTGCTCTCATTCCTTTGCACTCAACACAAAGCCTACTGTAACTTTTTTCCAAACCTTGAATAAGAAATTAATCCCAGGCTTTGACCAAAGAATTCATCGGGCATTTGGAGAGTTAAAAAGAGTAGGGTTTTAACCTCATCTAAAAGCCTGTAGAGAAGGCTTAAAAAATTCATTAGAAATACTTGAGCATTCAAATACACATTCTCCCTTTTGAGATTCTCTGCAAGTACAGTTCTACCAAAAAGTTACTTTGTCCAATTCTATCTTACTCTCTACTAACACGAATAGGCTAGATAAAACTAACCAGCTGGCTTTTTAAACTGTGTTTGACACAACTTTAGACCTTCCTTAAGCATTAAGTACAGAGATTATCAGACTTCCTCCCCTTCAGAATTACCTTTTACTGTGTATTTCAACTGGAATACCATTCAGTCGCAGCCAGGGTGTGTGGAATGTAAATTAAGAGGCAATTTTAAGGCTTTTGTGAAAACAAACAGGACTTCATTCTTCAGAGGACAAGTATTTTCCACAGTTAGTTTTATTCTCAATTACACCATAATCAAGTGTTAGCAATTACTATCTTAAAAGCTACAAAAGCAGGATTTCAAACCAGCAACAAATTTAGGATCAACTCTATATTGTTACAAGTCACTGTCCTATAGAGACCTTCTCTAGAATGCTTAATATTAGCAAGTTTCACTATACATACTCAAGGTATGCTCTATTTCAACTATCAGTGAAATTTTGTCTATGGGATTCATCAATAAATGAAGACATTTTTATACTTAATGGAACCATAATTGTTATTTTCACTGGTATCAATTACTATGAGAAGAAAAAGCTTGTTTCTCAATGTAATATAAAAGTCATGGCAAACATGAACAGGAACAATTAAATACAGAAGCATGTGGCATTGAGTGCATGGATTAAATAGGGTTCTGTTTGGGGTTTTTTAATATTCTTTTAAAGTGCTTTGTGTGATCCATCATCAAAACATGCTTGTGTAAAGACAGATGCTAGCACGGTTGATACCACAGGAGTACAAAAATCAAGCTCTCACACTATTGCTTTGACTTGAATATTCAAAAAAACCCACAAAGGCCCATATATTTAAATACAGATTAGAAATGTTTCTATATCTTTTATATGCAACCAAAGAACATGTTAAACTAAGATTATTAGAACCAGCCTCTTCTGATACAAAGTGACAAAGCCCACAGTAAAGCTATTGCTTTACTTTTGAAATGTAAACACATCTCAAAGAAGAATACGCTAACAGTTTCAGAGATGAGATGATTTGAATAATTAAAACCAAAGCAACTGGGTATATCAACCTTTTGTTGCTACAAGGCTTAGCTCACAAGCTCAGGCTGTACATTTATTCTTCGAAGGACATCTTCTGGCATACAAAAGACAGGATTGACGGCCTTAATTTGCTCTTCTCCTAATAAAGATAGTCCAGCAATTCCAAATAAGGTGTGAAATGGATCCACCTGGGAGAAAAAAGAAAGTTAGTGTTCATTTCCAGAAGTCAATCGGCTTTTCATTTGTATGGAATGCAGCTTTTGTTTGCTATCAAGCAGATCTCCATGGCTGGAGAAGACAATGCAACTGGGCAAACTTTCCTTTGTGCTGACCTGTTGACAGGCAAGACACCTTCCACAGCATACATTTACAATACTATGATTTACTCAGAGATGCTTGTCAATTGTCTGCTGCTAAGATGATTTTCAACTCTGAATTTGGCAGGAAGCACTCATGTGTCTCCATTAGCATGCAATGTCACAGGGTAGCAGCAGCAAAGATAATAAAAATTTTATAAGTAAATTTGATCATCTACAAGTACCACTTCCATAAATTCCCCATTTGCTCTTCAGGAACATTATCATGCTCCTTAATGGTCTCTGAATACAGAGTTGTGCTGTAAAATCTTGAGAGGGGAGCAGCAACCTACTGTGCTAGAAAACTGAAAGGAAAAAAATACTAGGAAGAAAAAACCCAGAAGCGACAGGAACAGTTATTTAGTATCCAAGTATTCCTTCACTGTCTGAACCTTCCCTAAAAGCATGTATGGGCACATAACTGCAATAGACTATGAAGTCTCATGACATAAGCATCCTGTCAGTGGAGTTGATTAGCCATTCTACAAAATCCTATCCAAAAGTACCTGTGCTGTCTGGTGCAGCGTACATGCTCTTTGCATTAGTGGAACCTCTGGATCTTACTGCAAAGGTTCTACACGGCAGTAAACTAACCTGAATTACCAGGTTATAGCCATATACAGGATCTCCAACCATTGATCACAGCCTAGAAGGTTCCAACTACACTAGCACAGCAAATCTTGCTCCTCAGTGGTTTGGCAACCACATTACAGGTGTGGTCAAAGCTCAGACATACGTTTACTCGCTCCTTCCCAGAATGAGTACACAGCCATTAGAGGAGGCATAAAACAAGTAAGTACACAGCAAAATAACAAAAACAAAAATAAACAGTACACTTTAGAAATGGCAAGACAGAATTTACTTGTACAGATGCACAGGCCCAGAAGGGGAGATGGTTCCCCATGGGAAGTGTGCAAATGAAGTTACAGATTCAACTTCTTGATGAAAAGAATGTATGTTCAGGGAAACCCAGATTCCTAGAAGATGTATCCACTGCTATGTTGTCTGCTCCTTTCTGCAGTTCTCTTTAAAGCAAGTAGAAAAGGAAAAACCTGCTGATCTGCAACTAAGAGCTAATAAGCACAGCTACTAACTTAAGTTATGAAGAACTAGCTGCTTGGAACTTAAAGATGACCGAGCTGTCTTATTGTCCAGTGGTTCAACACCTGCAATACAATCACAATGTCAAATCAAAAGACTAGAGCTTAGAACTAATTCAAGAAAAAAAAAACCTCCCTCAAAACCAAACCCTCCAAACCACAAAATACCCCCCAAAACTCCCAAACAAACAAAAAACCTCAAACCAACAAACAAACTCACAAAAAAACCCAGAAAACAACTGGGCTGTTAGAAATTAGCTTCTGCAGGAACAAAGCAAAAACCTATAGGTGTCAATATTTCCATGGCAGTGCCCACTTCAGCCATGGATGACAGGTAAAAGTAATATGAAATGATCACTAATATGCAAAAACTCCCCCAAAGGTGCCTGCATTAGATACAGAGGAAAGGCTCTTCAAAGTTGCTCTTCTAGCAAGACAGAAATAGCTTAGTTTAATCTCAAAGCCAGAAAAGCATTAAGGCTTTAAGTGTTAGGCTTTTCTTGGAGAATCCTGAAAAGGCAAAAGGCTTTTTCTGTACTCCTCAGAAATACAAAAACCTTCCCATTTTAACACCAAAACACCTTTGGAACGACAGACCAGAATTCTCTCCCTCCCTCAAGTGGGAATAATGTATCAGCTTGCAAAGAAATCGAAAGCTACTTCAGTTTTTAATGCTTTTCTGGAGAAAGGAGAAGACATGGTCACTTGCAATATAAACAGCTAAGACTTCCCCTTGACAAATAAGCAGCCAAGTGTTCCATAGGAATTGCACTGAGGTCTCGTAATACTTTTAATTTCATCTGTCCAGCATCCTTGAAAGACACAAACTTTATTTGCCATTTTACCTAGACAATCTCAACTATTTGAAACCAGTGAAAACAGACCAGCTAAACCATAACTGCTCTCTCAACCAAGCAAAAAATCCATACTACCAGCCTCTTCACAATGTTCCCACAAAAGCTTCTTCCTCCCTCATCTAGACATATGCCAGTGAGAAGATTTGTTCAGTGGCTGGGCTGGCACCAGAACTAAAGTTAGCCTATAAGGATTCTTAACAAAAGCTTGTAACTCATTTATGTCACACAAACCCACCGAGACAGCTGAAGACTACTCAACCTGCACTGGACTCTAGCTTGCGTATCGTTTTACAAAACAAAACAACCCACCAAAAACCCACACATCCCAAAACCTCCACCACCAAACACAGCATTTTTAGAGAGATCTTCCAAGTGGTCTCGTGAGAAACGATTTGTGTGGTATGCATTATGGGAACCAAACCAGAATTTGTAAGGAATGGCAACTGACTTCCGTGGGGGATACTGCAGTGCAAGGGCAACACAAAATATGTGCTCCCCAAGTAAGCCTTTGAAAGCAACTCTACCCTATTCTTTCCTTCAAAGTAAACTGCGGGCTCTGCAAAATGCTTCCACCTGGATCACGTTACACTCAAACGAGAAAACTTACTTTTTCAGTTGAAATTTTCAATTAAGTATATTTTATTTAGTAAATGATTATTTACCATATCTCCTGGTCTGTCAGCAAATCCTCCAGTCTCTTCATCCTGGCAAGCCAAAATAAAGCAGCGCAGTTTCTCTCTGTCAATCCAATGTAACCTACCAATCATCTTCAAAGATGCTAGCACCCACCACGAATAACATACATCAGGTAACTGGCAAGCAGAGAAGCAGACTGTTATTTGATTTTGTTTTAAACATGACATTGCAAATTTTATTGGTGATTCTGCAAGTTACTAGGTGTGCTATCATAATACTGTTGCAGAGAAACAACACTTTAAAGAATTTCTTTCGGATAAAAGAGAAGGAAGTTCCTGGATGCAGTCTCTTTTCAGAGGACTTCCCTTTTTCAGGAAGGTAAAGTCTCTTTTTCAAACCTCTCCCCTTCTTCAAGAAACAAAACCACAAGAATGTGATTCTGAAACAGCTTTCACCTTCTGTGGGAGAGGCTGAAAAACCACAGCACCCTTTTCAGCAGTAAGTATGAAGAACTTATCAACTAGTTTCATTTTTTGAAAAAAAACTCTGTCGGTTATCTATTTGCCAGTGGACATTATTCTACATTATACAACTTCCTAGTGTAACGTGGAACACTATTATACCCAGGATTTACATCCAGTAAAACAGTAACTTTTGTACAAATTCTATGGAAGACATCATTCCCAATGTCAGAAAAATATTCAAGCCTGATTTAACAGGATCCTGGTTCAAGTGGACAGCAAGACACACTTCAGTATGTGTACTTTCCTAAACTGAGGACTCAAACTAAGCATAGCTAAGGACTGCACGAGAAGTGTTAGAGACAAAACAAAGAATCAAAATGAAGGCCTGACTTCTTTGAAAAGTTTACTAAATATTTCACAGAAGGCATGACAATTTCCAGAAGTACTTCAGCTTTAAAAAGGTAATCTCTACTGAGGTTTGAACAAACAAAAGAAGCCAACTAATACCTTCTCTGGTCGTCCATTGAGACCTCCAGATGGTAACTGACGTTCACAAAGCCACCAACCCAGCAAGTCAACATTTATTTGATGCAATTGGTCTGTTATAGCCAGAAATCCTGTGCAACAATAGATCTAAAATTACAGACATAAATTTTTTGTGTATTTAAAAAACTAAGTATAGTTTAGCAATCTAAATGCAGGAAATAGTCATGCAAACACAGTACAAAATACTCACACATTTCAACTTTAATTTCAAAAGACTTCTACTTTTCCATTAGAAAAGTATGTTATCGTGACAGTTGCTTTTGTATAAAAGTACCAGTTGCACAATGTAATTATAGAATAGTATGATTTTACTGATAGAAGACACTAATGCAAAGTTTTGAAAAGGATCCTAAAAGATCAGGCAGAGCCATACAGTTTCATTTTACAAACACGGACTCTCAAGACAGAGTACTCAAACTGGTTTCTGCAGGCCGGATATGACCTTTATGACAATTTTGCATCCAGACTATGGTTTGTTCCTGTATGTGCCTCTTACCCCAAGGCTTGTGGAGAGCAAACTAAAGACCAAATGAATTCTCTAGCAGAAATAGGCTAACCCTGGTCATTAACTATCCTGACAACCGCACATACATCCAGTCATGTCAGGCTTATTTTCAATGTGCCATGTAATATACATGCACTGATTAATCCCTGTTTATTTTTTCCTGGTAAATAACATTTACAGTGCAACAGCATACTCTGGTCACATTTCACACAGTCACTAAGAAAGCAGCCAAGCATAGACTGCAGGAAACTACGCTATGGACTGAAGCCTGCTCATAATCACATTCCCTAATAAAACACACTCCCAAAAAGACAACAAAAAACACAACAAAAGCACACATCAACAGGGATGTGCCTAATCAAGAATATGCAAAATAAACGTGATATTCCCAGAAAACTTTTTAACTACTGTGCAGGCAAAGGAGTTGCCCTTTACAGCATTTTAAGGAGTATGTGAATAGGCACAACAGATCTAAGCCTCCCAGGAGATGCCAGCTGCAAAAAGAGTGGGTTCAGCTACTTAATCCGACTTCTTTGAACACGAGGACATGGTCCAGCCATTTAGACCATATGGGCAAGGCTACTGTAGATAAAACTTGTAAGATAACATACATGGACCAGTTGGGGTTTTTTTATTTTAAGGGG
>Ga0065711_1010017_pt1 | contig 10720 bp, 6 predicted proteins | sample Hoacrofraction12_FD_59098 | JGI IMG/M metagenome (GOLD analysis project Ga0065711, IMG submission 59098) | Hoatzin crop microbial communities from Cojedes, Venezuela - Epithelial fraction 12 v2 (version 2) | ecosystem: Host-associated > Birds > Digestive system > Esophagus > Crop | place... | reverse complement strand
CGGCAGGCGAAACCGTGCAAGCCCGCCACTACACCATGGCCAACGGACTGCCCACCAACGAGGGCCGGAGCATCGTGCAACTCCCCGACGGCCGCATGCTCGCAGGCACCGAAGGGCAGTACAGCCTCTTCGACGGCGCCCACTTCCAGCCACTCGCCCTCGACCGCCGCAAAGCCGTGCCAGTGGAGAGTTTCTTCGGCACCGCCCACTACTTCGACCGCCACGGGCGCCTCTGGATTCGCGAACTACACCACCTCTACGCCTTCGACCCCGCAACCCACCAACTGCTCGACGCCCACACCCTGCTCCAGCCACTCACCTCCGGCCTGGCCATCCGCAACTTTTTCATCGACAACGACGGAAACGCATGGCTCTTCCTGAGCAACAACCGCCTCATTTTCAGCGACTGGCAGAAACCCGCCACCCAAGTCCTCACCGTCACCTCCCGAAGCGCCGAAGGCATCACCGCCACAGTTTGCGACGTCGTTCAGGCCGGTCCGCGCCACTTCGCCCTGCTCTCCAGCGGCCAGATGGTCGCAATCGCCCCCGACAAGCACGTCGCCGCAACCACCCAGCCCGAGAACCCCGCCCGCGGCTACGTCCTCCGCGCCTATCCCTGGACCGAAACACAGTTCCTCCTCCGCACCTCCGCAGGCCTGCAGCGCTACGACATCGCCACCCAAAGCACCGAAACACTCATCGCCAACCCCAACATCCGCGCCGTTGCACGCGACAAAGACGGCCAACTCTGCGTGGCCACGTGGAACGAACTCCACCTCCTCGACGCCAACCTCCGCCCGCAGCGCACCATCAGCACCCTCACAGACCAGCAAACCGGCCGCAACATCCGCGCCGACTGGCGAGACATCGCAACCGACCACCAAGGCGGACTCTGGACCTGCAGCACCACAGACGGCATCGCATACATCGCCCCCACAGCACCCATCATCAAGCGGCACGACCTGCGCGACGACGCAACACACGAGCCCAAAGACCTACAAGTGCGCGGCTTCTGGCGCGAAGGCGAAACCACCATCGCCGCAACCACACAAGGCATCTACCGCCTCAGCAAAAACCTCCTGCCCCAGCCCATGAGCGGCATCGCAGCAACATTCCCCTCCAGCCGCATCGACAAAGACAACCAAGGGCGACTCTGGGCCAGCGGAACCCAAGGCGAAATCCTCTGCATAGACCTCAACACAGGCACCCAGCGACGCTATTCCAGCCAAAACACCCCGCACCTCTACGGCCGCATCACCNNCTNCCCAGTCCNACTCAGCCCCGAAGTCCAAATCACCTGCGTGCGCCTCAACCGCCTCGCCCTACTCTACACCCAAACCGGACACGCCGAACTCCTCACCGACCACTGCCCGCAAATCCTCCAATACCGCAACATCACCGACGCCTGCGCCACCGACACCACCATCATCTTCGCCTCACAAAACGGCCTCTTCACCCTCAACACCAAAAACCTCCGCAACCTCACCGCCGCCGACCCCGCAGCAACAGCAAAGAAAGTGGCACAGCAATTCAACTTCAACCCCTACCCCGCCATCGCCGACAACCCCTGGAGCGACAAAATCAACTGCATCATGCGCGCCACCGCCGACGGCACACTCTGGCTCGGCACACAATGCGGACTCCTGCGCTACGACGCCAAAACACAACAACTCAACCGCCTCACCACCGCCGACGGACTGCCCAGCGACTGCATCCTCTCACTCGCCGAAACACCCGACGGCAACCTCTGGGCAGCCACCAGCGCAGGCATCGCCTACATCCCCGCTGCCGCGAAAAACACCACCGGCGGCAACAAAACAAAAGCCACCCTGCGATTCACCGCCGCCGACGACCTCGACCCCGCCCGCCTGCCCGAGCGAGCCGCCATCGTCACCTCCGCAGGCCACGCCCTCTTCGCCGCAGGCCCCGAATGCCTCAGCATCCAACTCACCGACATCCCCACACAGCAACAACCCCTCCGCCCCATGCTCATGCACATCCAGCAGCGCGACAGCACACTCCCCCTCCTGCCACAATACCGCCTACACCACACCGAAAACAACCTCACCGTCACCCTCTCCGCACTCAACTACGCACACCCCCACCACACCCGCTACCGCTACCGGCTACTCGGCGCCAACGACCAATGGACCGAGCAAACACCACAAGACGGCAACCTCACCCTCCAATTCAGCCTCCTGCCCCCCGGCCGCTACACCCTCCAAGCACAGGCAGCCGCCTGGGACGCACCCTACGGACCCACCCTCACCCTCCCCATCCGCATACTCCCACCGTGGTGGAAAACCTGGTGGGCCTACACCATATATATAATAATGTGCATCGCCGCAACCATTTGGGCAATCCGCCGCTACATCCGCGCCAAAGAAACCAAACTCAAATACCAGGCAAAAGCACGCGAGCAAGCACAGCGCGACAAAATGATGGACGAGCGAATGCAATACATCAACCACATCACCGAACAAATCCGCACGCCACTCACCATCCTCCTCGGACCCATAGCAGAACTACAGCAAAACCCCGACACAAACGAGCACACCGCACAAAACATCCGCCGCATCGCACAAGCAGCCAACCGACTACAGGCCAAAGTCACCACCCTCCAGAAATACCCCGACCAGACACCCGCCGAGCGAAAATTCGCCGACGACCTCCGGGCCATCGTCGAGCAAAACATCAGCAACCCCGGCCTCACCGTAGAACTCCTTTGCGACCGCCTCGCCATGAGCCGCACAACCCTCTTCCGCAAAATGAAAGCCATCGTAGGAACAACCGCCAACAACTACATCCGAAAAATCCGGCTAGAGAAAGCCTACGTCAGCCTCACCACAGCAGACGCACAGGGCCAAACACTCGAAGCCATCGCCTACGACTGCGGATTCGCCTCCCCCGGCTACTTCCGCAAATGCTTCCTCGAAGAATACGGCATCCTACCGAGCCAAGTGCGCAAGAAAGAAACCGAAACAGCAGACAAACCCAGCACAGAAACAACAGCCGAACCGACGAAAAACACAGGCCAAGCAACGGAAGAAAAAACCGGCGAAGACACCTAAACAAAACCTCTGCAGCGCAAAAAGAAAATACAAACAATGAAAGCATGAAAAAGCCACCACTTTTTCATGCTTTTTAAGTAACCTCGGAAAACCGCTCCAGCAGCGGCATTGCGGAAATTTTCCAATACCAATTCGCAAACCGCTTGCCAGTCGCAGAAAAATTCCTTGCCAGTCATGCAAGCCCACGACTGGCAAGCAGAATTCCCACGACTGGCAAGCGAAATCCCTGCGAATGGCAAGCGCAAAAAATGTGATTGGCAAGAAAAGCTCTCGGGAAAGGCAAAGCAAGCCATCTGAACTCCCCGCTATAAAAATCTGAATTGTATAGGCCCTCCACCGCGACTGGCAAAGCAGCAAACTAATATTCTGCGGAAAGTCCACCGCGACTGGCAAAGCAGTAAATTAAAATTCTGCGGAAAGTCCACAGCGACTGGCAAAGCAGCAAATTAAAATTGTATGGGAAGTCCACCGCGACTGGCAAAGCAGCAAATTAAAATTCTGCGGAAAGTCCACCGCGACTGGCAAAGCAGCAAAATTAAACTCTAAATGGCAGAAGCCGCAAAAATCAAAGCAATAAATGGCCGTTGGCAAGCGAGAAGAGAAAAAAAGTGGAGAAAAATTTGCATGAATGGCAAAGAAAACATATATTTGTGCCGAACAAATAGACTAATGCCCTGCCCTGCCAGTTGCGCCAGCGCAGGATTAATGATTAAACAACGAAGAATATGGCACGCATCAAACTGAAGAAACAGTACTACGAAATGCCTTTCGGCGACAAGAAAGGGTATAAGCTCCGCGTTTCCTACGGTTCCGCAATAGACGATGAAGCGCTCATCGACCTCGCGACGAAGGACAGCGGCCTGTCAAGGGAGCAGATTCTCCTGGTTTGGTCAGCACTAAAGCACCAAATCATACAGCTGGTGACGAACGGCCACACCATAGAGCTGAGGGATTTGGGCAACTTCTTCTTCCGCCTGAAAGCGAAGATGGCGGAGAATTATGACGAGGCCGGAGCGGAGCAGGTGCACTTCAAGACGATTGGTTTCAGGCCTTGCAAGAAACTCCAGAAGGAGATGGACCGCGTAAAATTCACTCTCCTGCCCTATACGCCGCCAGAGAACAACAAATTCCTTGCCGCGGAGCGGGAAGCGAAGGAAGGCGAATGAAAAGAATCGGAATCATTGACAGAAAAAAACAGAAGCATTTATGGGCGTAAAGATTTACTCCTCGCTCTATCGCGTGGGCAATACGGAGAATGTGGGATACGCGACGCGCAAAGTCACTTATTCCAAGATTGACTGGTACGAATTGGTGCAGCACGTGTCGCAGGACACGGGGGTTTTCGAGGGCATCGTGGAGGCGGCCATGCACTCGCTCACCAAGCAAATAAGGGAAATGGTGCTGAACGGGCACAGCGTGAAGGTGCAGCACCTGGGCTCTTTCCGCTTCTCGATTTCAGCGAAGATGCAGGAGAAAATGGAGGATTGCACGGCGCGCAAGGTGCGCTGCCGACGCCTCATCTTCACGCCAGACCCTTATCTGAAGGGCATTGCCGAGGGCACGCCGCTCATCAAGCTCAACCGCGAGGATGCGGATTCGCTGGATGAGGATGGCGAGTTGGCAGATGAATGATTTTCCCGCAGCTGCAGAAAGAATTGAATGATGTGATGTGAAGAATTCGGCGAGACCGCCCAGCGTTTCAGCAGAAAACTCCGCACGGCTCGAAGCCATGCGGAGTTTCTCATGTGCGGTTTGCTTTAATGAACTAAAATGGGTGGCTTGCCGCGGTTTTCGACGTCTTCAAAGGGATAGGCGTAATGCTTTTCATTAAAAAAGAAGCCGCGGCCGGTGCTACAGGCTTGCAGGGGGTAGGATGCTTCCGCGCTCCCAGGCGCAGTGCTGCGGCCTGAGAAGGCGGCAAATATACTGAGAAGTAACCTTGCAATACGGCAACCGGCCGCGGGGTTTTAGAGTTCTATGCGGTTGATTTCGTCGAGGGCTGCAGAACCGTTCTCGATGGCGGCGAGGATGTCGAAGACTTTGTCGCTCCAGCCGGCGATGAGGAAGACGTCTTTCTCGGCGAGGGAGAGGGGGGCCTGGCCGTAGCCGGCGAGGTCGAAGAGGTAGAGGCGGGCGCTGGGGGCGATGGCCTTGTAGCGGTGCCAGGAGGCGCGCAGGCTGTTGCCTTTGGCACGGCTGTCCCACATTTGGCAGTCGGTGAAGAGCATGATTTTGTCGATGTGGATGTTGTGCTGGCAGAGGTAGTCGATGACGAGGTGGCCGTTGGTGGAATAGCCTACCTTGTTGGCGTAGGCCTGCATGGCGCCCACGTTGGCGAGGATGTTGCCAGCGGGGAGGCTGATGGGCATCCAGGTGTCGCCGAAGATGCCGCTGATGACTTTTTGGCAGCGGTTCTTGAGCATCATGGCGAGGAGGAGGCCGATGTCGTAGTTGCGAATGGCGGAGCGGGGGCTGAGGAGGGAGTACATTGAGCCGGAGACGTCGGCGGCAATGAGCACGCTGGTGTCTTGGCTGAATCCTGCGATGTTTTCGGCACTGACGAGGACGGCTTCTTCGAGGGCGTCGAGGATGCCTTGGGTCCAAAGGTTGTTTGTCTGCGCCACTTCGCGGTAGGCGGCGAGGTAGCGGAAGGGGAGCTGGCGCGATTTGAGGACGCGGCGCTTGTCGGCGAGAGTGTCGATGACGGTGTTGGCGGTGGCGCTGGGGAGGGCGGGGCACTTGAGGATGTTGCGCAGGTTGCGAAGGAGGGCCATGTAGCCGAGTTGGCGTGAAGCGATGAGCTCTTGCCACTTGGCGCTGAACGCTTGCTGCTTGGCGAGGGGAGTTTCGAAGTGCTGCTGGCCAAGTGCGGAGAGTTCGGTCTCCCAGGTGTAGGGCGTGGCGAGTGTGCCGTTGGCGATGCGGTCGAAGAGTTGCTGCTGTGCGGGGGCTTTGGCCTTGGGGTGGACGAGGAAGAGTGCGTCGCGCAGTTTCACGCCGCGCGAGTCGCTGTTGTATTTGGCGAACTGGTATTCGTCGAAATGGTTGAAGGCGCGCTGCAGGCCGTTCTGTATTTGGCGGGAGAGGCGGGCGATTTTCTTGCGGGATTCGCCGGTGGGGTTGCGCCACTGGTAGCAGGCGAGGAGTTCCATAATCTCGTCTGCGCGCTGCACGATGGCCTCGACGGTTCGTGCCACGAGGGAGTCGCCGTTGTGCACGCGCGCCAGTTCCACTGCCAGGAGCAGGGGAATGCTGCGCAGGTTCATCTGGGTGCGTGCATAGACTGCCAACCGCGCGACGAACGCGGGGTCAGTGTCTTGCACGAGTTGCGCGATGCGCTCCACGCGCTCGTCGGTGCCTTCGTAGGTGGCGGGGGCAAGGGCGCAGGTGACGACGGCCGTGTAGAGTTCCATCTCGCGGCTCATGGTGAATGCTTCGCCGCCTTCGTAGTTGCGCTGCACGGCGGTTTGTGTTGCAAGGGAATCGAACTTCATAATGTTTCTCCTTATATTATATAGGTGATGCGAGGCGGCATTGTGGGCAGCACTCGCTGTGATTTGTCCTGATGAAAAGACGGCGGGCGCGACAGGCTCGGCAGGTAGGGACTATTCATGCTGACGCATGCCTCGTTTTGCGTTAGAGGTACCCATCCCTTGGGGTGATGAGCAACGAAGTAACCCGCTGATACGGCAGCCCGCCGTCTTATTTTAAAAGAACGCTTGGTCTATTCTGTTTTCCATTCTGCTTGAAGAAAGGGCGGCAGGCGCTACAGGCTCGGCAGGTGAGCGGCCACTCATGCTGTTGCATGCCTCGTTCGTCCGTTCGAGGTAAGGCCGCTTAGAGGTGACTCGAAGTAACCCGGCGATACGGCAGCCCACCGCCCTATTTTCTCGCTTGTTTTTGAATTACGCTGCAAAATTAGAATACCTGTGTGCAATCTATTTGCACAGTCCAAACTTTTTTCATAAATTTGCCAAAAAAAGTTGATTTTCACGCTTTTTTCTGTAGAAAAACCCTGATTCCATGCCTCAAAACAAGAATCTCATGGTGCGGCTCACGACCATCGACCGCTGCCTGCGCAACCGCTACCGCCTTTGGACGATTCAGGACCTGATTGACGCCTGCTCCGACGCGCTCTACGAGTATGAGGGCGTGCAGACGGACATCAGCCTGCGCACCATTCGCAACGACCTCGCGCTCATGCGCAGCGACCGCCTCGGATATAACGCGCCAATTGTCATCCGCCACAAGAAATACTACACTTACGCCGACCCTGACTATAGCATCACGCAGCACCCGCTGAGCGAGCAGGACATTCAGGTGCTGTCGCGCGCCATCGACGTGGTGCGGCAGTATCAGGGCTTCGGCATCTTCGGCGGCGCCGACGACGTGGTGAGCCGCCTTGAGGACCACCTCAGCGCGAATCTCTTGCACCGCGGCCCCGTCATTTTCCTCGACACCAACAAGCAGCTGCGCGGCCTGAAGTTCATCCCGCTGCTCTACCACTGCATCACCCACAAGCAGGCCGCCATCGTTTCCTACCAGTCGTTCAAGGCCAAGGCGCCGCACGACTACTGCATCTCGCCCTACCTGCTCAAGGAGTACAACAACCGCTGGTTCGTGCTCTGCTCGGCACGCGGCAATAGCATGCTCTACACGCTCGCGCTCGACCGCATCGTCAGCATCAGCGAGGCGCCAGACGATGTGCCTTACCGCGAGAACGACCTCTTCGCCCCCGAGACTTATTTCGAAAACCTCATCGGCGTCACCAAAAGCATCGGCGACCCAACCATCCACGCCGTGCTGCGCGTGGACGGCGACCAGGCGCCCTACGTGCTCACCAAGCCCCTCCACCCCTCGCAGCAGCTCCTTTCGCGCCACGACGATGGCGGCATCACCGTCAGCATCGACGTGGTGCACAACATTGAGCTCGAGGCGCGCATCCTCAACTTCGGCCACCACGTCACCGTCCTCTCCCCCAGCCGCCTGCGCACCCGCATCCGCCGCTCCCTGCAGCTCGCTCTGACCAACTACCAGCAAGAGGATGGCCAGGATTAGCGCAACCCTGACTGACCGCAAAAAAAAGGACTCCGCACAGCCTTGATGGTCATGCGGAGTCTTTTTTTTTGCGTGCGTTAGGCTTTAATGGATTAAAATAGGTGGTTTGTCGCCGTTTTCTTTGTCTTCAAAGGGATAGGCGTACCAGAGCTCACAGTCGTCGGGCAGTAGGCGACGGATGCAGGCGGCGAGGCGCAGGCCTTCCTTGTGCCATGCGGCCACGTCCATGCTGCCCATTGTGCCGCGCGCGCCGTCGGATTTCCATTCAAATTCTTGCTGCCAAGCGTAGAGGCCTGGCACGCGCATGCGGCAAATGAGCCGCTCGCCGTCTTCTGCAAAGAGCTCGAGCATGTCGTCTCTTTCTATGCAGGTGGGCGGGCAATCGCCTGATTGCTCCATCACAACGCCGCCATAGTCGGGACGGATGGTGATGATGTGCCTGACTGCGGGCCTGCTGCTGAGCAATGCGGCGATGTATGCGGAATAGGCTTCGCCGGTGGGCAGGTCGTAGTCGGTCACGAGCGTGTTACGCGTGGCGGTCTCGCTGGCGCCCGTGATGGGGTTGAATCCCTCGCGCTCCGTCTGCTGCCAACGCAAGCCTACGCCGTGTTTCTGCCATGCCGGCTGCTTGGCGAAGTCGATGCCGTTCTGCAGCAGGAGTTCGCTTTTCTGGGCGATGCTCTTGCCCGAAACCAGCGCGGTTGCCTGGCCTTTGCCCTTGCCCTGCTTGCGGAGCATCCAGTAGCAGTGCGAGTTGAGGGCGTTGCGGTTGGCATCCTCCTGGCGCCAGCGGAAGTAGTCGGCCACGAGCTGCGCGGTGGGGAACTCGCACAGGCGGCAGTCGAACGCGGCGGGCATGCCCAGTTGCGCCGAGAAGGCGGCGCTTGCCTCGCCCGCCAGCACGGAGAGCAGCTTGCGCGCCTTGTGGGCGAACGCGCGGTCTTCGGGGTGCAGCAGCAGTGAGATTTCGTCGCTTTCCGTGAAGCCGTAAAGCACTTTGAACCCGCAGTCCGCCATGAGATGCCTCACCGTCAGAATCATCATGTCGCGGAACCGCTCATCGAACGGCGCCTCAAAGGGGCACACCTCCTTCGTCAGCCGCGTAAACCCGCGCCCGTCGAGGCGCGCAATGACATAGACATCGGGCGCGATGAACCTGTCGTCGCCCTTCTCATACTGCCGCATTTTGCGGTCCAGAACATCAAATTCCATCGTTTTCCTCCTTCCATTCCGATTGTTTAAAGCCGCCGTCCTCCATCTGCATGAAGTACAGCTCGTCAAAGCCCTCGTCGCGCGACGGCAGTTCCAGCTGGTTCGACTTCGCCACGATTGCCTTCGTGGGAACCCTCGCCGCCCCGTCGCGCTGCTGGTTGCGCTCGATGCAGTCGCGCAGGATGCTTTGGAAAAAGAACCCCTTAACGCAGTAGCCGTGCTCATGCGCCAGCGCAATGTAGCGCGCCCGCTCCTTGCGCGTCACGTTCGTGTTGTCGATGACGAAACTTTCGCGCCGCTGCAGCGCATCGTCCATCAGCAGTTGCTCATTCCTCCGCGTCCTCACCTTGTCCAGGCTGATGACATTGCCCAGCCCCTTGCAGAAAGTCGATTTGCCCGAAGCGGGAATGCCAATCATGATGAGCATGGCGGGGCGCGATGATGTAATCACGTTCTTCATTTTGATTATATCCTATTTAGAAGCAGTTTCTTGCGTGTGATTCTTCGTTGTTGAACAAATATGCATGCAAAAATACGGATAAAGACCGAGAAAAGCAAGAAACGGCACAAAAAAAACTCCGCACGGCGCTGTTGCCATGCGGAGTCTTCGCTTATGGAAAACTAATCTATTGAGTGCTTATTTCACCTCCTCAAAAAATAAACACTATTGAGTATCAATAACTTACGTTTGTGTGGTACAAATATGAAGACTGAGATTGACTTGCAAACCATCTTGGATGTTATCTCCAGAAGTGCGTAATTGTCTTATATTCAGCTTTTTTCTTTGCTTTTTATGCTTTATCAAGGATGTTTTCATCAATCACAATGTTATAATGCTTGCCTTTGGTGCTTTTGAGGTTCTTGGCAACCATAGTACTCTCGGATAATTTATACCAATCACGGAACGTACAAAGCAGGAAATTTGCTGCAAGTGTATTTGATATTCCATACTGATTGGCAATGTTCCATGCGAAGTTTCCCAAGTCAAGTTGAGTGAGTTGCGCCTTCTTTCCTGTCTTCTCAATTTTGATAGGAACGGTCGGAATAACGATACGGTCTATAACCAAGTTCCTGACACATTCACATATTTGGAAAAGTTCTTCATCGGTGAAGTCAAATGGCATCAATGTGGAACGAACATATTGGAGGGTTTTCTCCAGTTTCTCGGCATCATCTTTTTCCTTGATGGCGAGGTATGCTTTTCGTTCCTCTTTGATGGTCTTCATGAATTGTTCCAGTCGCTGTTCCTGATTCCTGGCTTCATTCTGCTTTGCCAACTGCTCAATGGTCTTAGGCTTTTCTTCGACGATTCCATGCTCTTGAATGTAGCGATTGATGGCATCCACCTCAATGCGAGGAACAATGTTTTTCTTGTATGC
>Ga0065711_1050663_pt1 | contig 10721 bp, 8 predicted proteins | sample Hoacrofraction12_FD_59098 | JGI IMG/M metagenome (GOLD analysis project Ga0065711, IMG submission 59098) | Hoatzin crop microbial communities from Cojedes, Venezuela - Epithelial fraction 12 v2 (version 2) | ecosystem: Host-associated > Birds > Digestive system > Esophagus > Crop | place... | reverse complement strand
CTGTGGAAAGATATTTAAGAAAGGGCAAGAACGCCAGAGAACAGTGAGGAAAAAAGTGTGAGAAGCAGCCCTGCGAACACCAAGGCCGGAGAAGGAGGAACGGGCGGTGCTCCGGGCATGGAGCAGGGGTTCCTCAGCAGCCTGTGAGGAACCCCACACCAGAGCAGATGGACATTACCAGAGGAACGGCAACCTGTGGAGAGCCCACGCTGGAGTGTGGAAAAAGTGTGCGAAAGGGAAGGTGAGTGGCATGGAGACCCCGCCATCCCCTCTGTGCTGCTTGGGTATGGGGCAGAGGAGTTGAAAGTGAAGGAGGGAAACTGAGCCTGAGCAAGGGTGTAGGGGGGAAGGTGTTGTCATGTTTGTCTTTTTGTTTCTCACTACTCAAATCTGTTTTAATTGGCACTAAATTAAATCAATTCTCCCCAAGTTGAGTCTGGTTTGCTTGCAATAGGAATTGGAAAATGGTCTCCCTGTCTTTATCTTGATCCATGACCTTTCTCATCCTGTTTTCTCTGCCCATCTGGTGGGGAGTGAGTGAGGGGCTGGGTGGCTGTTTGACTGTTAGCCAGGGCTAACCCACCACAAGTGTGCACTCACTACTGTCAGCCCTGCAGATAGAAACCTGCGATGGTCAAAGAAGCAAACCAGCACAGAGCTGAGTGGTAAGCAAATATTGAAGTGGCTTGATATATTTGAGCGCTATTATGGAACAGTTTAGTTTTTTAATCCGGAAGAGTTCAAAAGAAATATGGCTACATACTATCTTACAAAGAAGATAAACTGTTCTCACATGAACAGCATGACATGTTAAACATCTACTAGACATTATGCATATTTTGTATATATAGATATGAAAATGTCATTATGGGAGTCCTTAAAATAAACAGAGGAGGTATCTGCTCAGTTATGTTACTATTTATCTTTTTTTATTTCACCCATTAAAAACGTAAACCAGTAAGTGCCTGTATAAACAATGTTTTGCCCAGACATCTTTTAATCACCGTTGTATTTGTTCTGACTTCATACTTTTCAAGGCTACATGAAAGTAACTATAAAAGCACGTAGTCACAAATTTGCTGAAACGGAGAAGGATTCAGCTCTTACAAACTTTTTTTTCAACTCAGTTTCGATACTGTATTTTTTTTTCTGTCTAGGTACACATTTATTACTCTTAAAACAGAATATTTGGAAACTACTCCTGTCACTAGCAAAGGAAATTTTACTCCAGCCACAATGAGTAAATTTATGAATTTGTATTCAGATACTTCCATAATCATTAGAGAAAAATTAATTGATATAATTTTTATATGAAACATGTCTGGTTGTTCTTCATTAGTTGGTGTTGAATTAAACATGGATTTACATTTTAAAATATATCAAGTTATCTCTTTCTGCATTTGACACAACTACGTTGAAAACAGACTAAAACGGACATAAATGTACCAAAACAAATATTTTGCACAGGGAGTAACTGTATTTTTCTGGCTGACTTGTATCAGAAATCTGTTTTATACGTGTTCTATGGCTTGTATAAAATGCACAAAGTAATGAGGCTCATCATTGTCATGCTATTGTCATTTCAAAGCATTGAAATGCAAAAATTACCATTATCATTAGTTCCACAAGTTTTTTCCACATAATGAAAACAATTAATCAGTGTAAACTAAATGTTTCAAGTCACTGGCAAGGAATGAATTCATAGACTCCTTGCAACTAGTATTTGCACAGTTTTTTCACTTCCCCCGTTATACAGGTATGAAGATTTTAGATGTCTGTTTTGGTGTCCAGTCACAAAAATTGAAGGGAAAATAGAACTCATTCAAGCCATTTGCTTACCCTAAGGCAGGATCGACTATATCTTCCTCAGTCCAGGTTAGAATATATTTAGGCATTTTTAAGGGTGATTTATATAGCTGTGGAAAATCATAGCTTCTCTAGGATATGTATTTCTACATCCCTGTTCTTACTGAACTTAAACCTGTTTGACTCTCAGTGGACTTGGAAGCTGTTTATCCACTTAGTCTTGAAAGTTCATTGTGTTCTTTCCTCATTATTCTTCCTAACCAGAGGTGATTCTGCCCCTCTACTCCACTCTCGTGAGACCCCACCTGGAGTCCTGCATCCAGCTCTGAAGCCCTCAGCACAGGAAAGACATGGACCTGTTGAAGTGGATCCGGACGAGGGCTGCAAAAATGATCGGAGGAATGGAACACCTCTCCTATTAGGACAGGCTGAGACATTTGGGCTAGTTCAGCCTGGAGAAGAGAAGGATCAGCAGGGACCTTAGAGCAGCCTTCCAGTACCTGAAGGGGGCCTACAGGAAAGCTGGAGAGGGACTTTTTACAAGGGCAGGTAGTGATAGGACAAGGGGTGATGGCTTCAAGCTGAAAGAGGGTAGATTTAGGTTAGATATAAGAAGGAAATTCTTTATTGTGATGGTGGTGAGGCACTGGCACAGTTTGCCCAGAGAAGTTGTGGATGCCCCCCTCCCTGGAATTGTTGAAGGCCAGGCTGGATGGGGCTTTGAGCAACCTGGTCTAGTGGAAGGTGTCTCTGCCCATGTCAGGGGGGTTGGAACTAGGTGATCTATAAGGTCGCTTCCAACCCAAACCATTTCATGATTCTGTGATAGTCTGTGGACTCTACATTCTAGTCCTCTATTCTAATGCTCCCCACAGCTTCACTTTGTGTAAGTATTCCCTTTATTCTACCATTCACAAAAGTAATAGTAAAAATAGATCCTTGCCTTGCAGAACCACTCCTGATATAGCACTGCCTTTTGACAGGGAACTACTAATAACCGCTTTCCAACTACAGTATGCAGCTGGTTTATACCTCTTTCATCTGCACCATCCTTTTCAAGCTTGTTTATCAGAAAGTCACATCAAAAGAATTAGGAAAGTGAAGTTGTGACATCTGCTGCTTTTCCTCTCTTCTTAGGGTCTCCTGTCATGTCAGAGAGGGAGATTAGATTGGTTGACAATATGTGTTCATAATAAATCCATTCTGTTTTCTCATCTCTTTCCGTTCCTCCCTGTACTTAAGGCAGTTTGTTCTACTACTATATTTTGTTTTTAAGGAATTGATTTCAGGCAAGAGGTCTATAAATATAAACACTTGGTTCTTACCTTTTAAAGATGAGAAATATGATGCCACTTTTATTTTCTGAAATTTCAGATGGCCTTTAGAATTTCTCTAAAACAACTACTAAAGGCTCCCACTTTATACCAACCATTCTAGGGAACTTAGGTCTGCATCAGCCTAAGCAGACTTAGAAGTACATAACCTGTTTAATTACTCTCTAAACTACTACTTTCTTCTTCTTCCCCATTCTTACTGCTTGGTATTATGAATTTATTTTTTTTTAGATTTGCTGGTGAAATATTTATAATAGATATATAGCTGTAATATGCAAAGACAGTCTCATCACAGTTATTTTTCTCAGCTTTCAGGCACTTTATTTCAGCTTTCCTATTTGTAGTCTCTTCTTCAAATGAACATGATTTAGAGAGAATAATAAACTATTATGATGTATATAAAATAAGCTTATGAAGACTTTTAGTCATGTACAATTTGCATAGAATATTACCCTTTGCTTGAACTGTAGTAATTGCACAGGAGTTAAAACTGGTTTAAGATTTGCATCATCCACATATTCTTCAGGTGACTGATGCATTTTTCTAAAGGTATTCAGTTTTTATTAGATAGCAACTGCTTATTTTTTGCCAGGCAGTTTGGTTTCTTTTTAGAAGAAGTTGTAATCTCTAGAGAAAAAACATTTGTTCACTAATTTAAGGTAAGACTTTCTCTATTTCAGTCTTTTCATATGCAACACATATATTGCATCCACTTGACAGTACTCATTATTGTAAATAATTTAAAATGTTTTCTGAGAGACTCACAAAAACATAAACCACACAGTTACATCCCAGATCATGTTATCAAGCTGTATCCTGAATTTTGGATTGAAAATGTAGAAAGTACGGTTCACTGTTTAAAGACTACAGTGTTATTTGTGCTAGCCACTTACAAAGATAGGAATGTAGTCTGGATTCATGCTAGAAACAATGTGATTTAAAAAAAATGAATACTGAAGTAACATTACTGAAATGTGTAAGAGTTTGCGCAAGTGAGAGCTGTGAGTTCTTTATATATTTAGAAGTATAGGAAGTTGTTTGTAGTCTTAGAGCTGTAAGAATAAGTGATACTTCATCTGAAGATATATAACAAGTAGTTATTTCATCCAAAGTTAACATACTCATCTGAGTGTGTAGTAAAACAGAATCAAGAGGTCTTTTCTTAACCCCTGATTGCGGAAGGTTGTTTGAACCCTGGTTGCAGAGGTAAATTTTGATATTTATTTGATATTAACTTGAAATTGATCGCTTTTATCTTTTATATACATGTTTTTAATCAATTTGCAGCAACAGTCTCTCTGAAAATAGTACATGTGTACACCTCTAGGAAGTTTGAACTCTAAGGCCTAATCTCAAGTAGGGCATCTTCATCTAAGATATGAACTGAATGAAATGGAGTGACGTATGTTCAAATTAATGAATTCAGGTTCAGATGGTAGATTCTGCTTCAAGGGACATAAACAAGGATTTATTTTCTGCTCTGATTTGTCTGTATTTCTGTTACTTCAGACCAGCCACTACCTCGTACATAGCTCCTTGAAAGGCTTCACTGGAATGATGTCAAGTGGGTTAGGCCTAGCTGAAACTGACAGTTTAGAGCATGAGACAATTTCAGAAACATACAGAATTCCAGTGGTTTGCATTCAAAAGCATTTATTAGCAGCTCATGAGGCAGTCTTACTGTTGCAATAATAGTTGAATTTCTTGTACTTTGCAGGCAGGGGTTAACTTAATCCCACATACATTTCTGACAAGATCTGACAGTCTATTCAGAGGTGTGGAGCAGTGCATAGCGCTGTGAGATGACAAATAAATTCAAAGAAACATATGACTTTTAAATCTTCCACTTATGCATTTTCTTTTCCTGTGAATTCATGTCTAAGTAATGGTAACATAAGGAGTTTTTTTTCCCCGAACTGTTCTGAAGTGCTGTTTAGCTAAGGCCAGGCAGTATTATATTACAAAGAAGGCAGCTTTCTTACCTCAGTGATTTTGCATCACACCTTTGTTTCATAAGTTAGTCGATATAAATACATCCTTTGGACCTTAATCCTACAGACTTTATTCAGCTGCATTTTCTAGTGACAGGCATTGATAATGTAATCACGTATCATAACTGTAAACTAAGTATATGGAGAGTATAAATGCTATGAAAATAAGTTTGATAATGATGTAATTAACGGTACGAGGGGCTGCTAATCCTTTTAAACATTGTTTTATTAAACCTGAAGACAACAAGAAATGGTCAAAATGCTACATGATTGTTGCTGTAAACTATATATTTCTCTCTTATCCAAATACATATTTATAATTACAGAGTCTTATAGGTTGGAAGGGACCGTCACAGGTCATGTAGTCCAAAGGAGTTGAACTACAAAGCAGTTAGAGCAGGCTCATGGCCTTGATGTTATTTTACCTATCAAGTTAACCCACTGGCAGTTTACTTATCCCTCTTATTTTGCACTTGTGGAGTTTTGAAAGGAAAAGCTAGTGTGAGAATTTCAAGGAAGAAAATTTCTGGCAACTTTTTTTTTTAAGGATTATTACCTTTTCCATCTTGGAGTGGTTGTCTCTGATTTGGTAGTTAGGGATGCCTGGACACTTCCCCCCTTCTTGATCCCCCCCGGTTCCTGAATGTGTCATTAACTGATTACTTGTTACTAGATCTGTAATAAACTGATTCAATCCTGGTTTGATTAAAAACACAAGGGTGGAGCATTTTTTGCTGTGACAGGTAGCAAACAATGCTTTGTTGTGTGCTTGTGCAGACACCTGTGTGCAGCTTCCATTTGCAGCAAAGGCAGACTGGGTGGCAGGAACATGCGGTGGTGACAGAGATCACAAACTGAGTGACTTTTATTGGGAGTTGTTCTGGTGGCCTTGTAGTCGCATGAGTCCTGGTGGAGTGTGCTTCACTCTGGAATGGCAGGCATTTGTGTGCAGTTGCCATTAGGTGTTTCATTGGTCCTTAGCAGAGTGGACAGTGTCTGCAAACAAATTAGTATGCAGTTTGCGCAGCAGAGGCTGTGGAATTTAAGGTCCCGAGAGGAGTGAGCAAGACAATACCAGAATTACAACTCTGGACTTCAGAAGAGCATGTTTCAGCCTGCTTCGGGAGCTGCTTGGGATGATCCCACAGGAAACTGCCCTGGAGGGTAAAGCAGCCCAGGAGAGCTGGGTAATCTTTAAGCACACCTATTCAGGGCATAAGAATTGTCCCTTCCTATCAAACAGGCATGGCAGAAGGCAAGCATGGATGAACATGGAGCTCCTGACTGAGCTCAGACATGGAAAGGAAACATACAGATTGTGGAAGGGGGGACATGCTGCGTGGAAGGAATACAAAAACATTGCCCACTCATGCAGAAATGGAGTGAGGAAGGCCAAAGCTCAGCTGGAGCTGATGCTAGCAAAGAAGGTGAAGGGCAGCACAAAAGTTTTCTCTTAAGTATGTTGTCAGGAGAAGGAAGGTAAGGGATGGGGTGGGCCCATTGCTCAGTGGGGCAGGGGACCTAGTGACAAGTGTCAAGGAAAAGGCTAAGGTACTCACTACCTTTTTTTGCTGTACTTACTTTCACTGGTAATTCTTATTCTCTGGCCCCTTTGAATTTGGGATCACTTAACCCCCTTGAAGGTATGTAAATCTGTGGAATTAGATGGGTGCTGAAGTTTCTTGATGATGTCATTATGAAGCTGCTCTCTGTCATCTTCAAAACGTCATGGCAATCAGGGAACTTCCTGATGGGTAAAAAAAGGCAGACATGACACCCATGCAACTGTACAGTTTTGGGGCTGACTGTGTTGGAGGCAGCTCTGCAAAAAACGTCCTGGGTGTCCTGCTGGACAACAAGTGGAACCTGAGTTGGCAGTGTGCCCTTGCAGCAAAGGAGGTCAACTGCATCCTGGGCTGTGTTAGCAAGAGTCCAGCCAGCAGGGCCAGGGAAATGATCCTCCCCTCTATTTGGGGCTTGCAAGACCATATCTGGAGTACTTCATCCATTTTTTGAAGCTCCCCAGTGCAAGAAGGATACTTACGTTTTAGACTGAGTCCAGGAGGAGCTACCATGATTGTCAAGGGCTGGAGTATCCCCTGTGCGCTGAGATCTGCCACTCTGCTGCCGATCAAACTGGCTCTGGAGCAGCTCCCCTTGGTGACTGACCCGCAACTGATGATGCAACCTGAAAAAATAATGCAACTAAATAAACAATAGCTGAAGGCATAGCATGATGATTTTTGTGGGTTTTTTTTCTGTCAACAGCAAATTTTTTAAAATTTTTATTGCAGAAGATAATTTTGAAATATTTTTGTCTTATCTGAGGTAAATTGGACGAATTTCAATTTAGTATTGCTTTTGAAAATTTCTTTGTCTTCTCTTGGCTTTAATTACCTGAATAATCTTAGCCACTTTGTTTCCCAACTTCTGGTTTCTTGCTTTTATTTTTGTTTGGTCTGTCCTTGAAATACACAAAAATCCTTGTTACTTTGTACATAGAAGGTTTTGAACATATGTAGAAAAAAAAAATCAAGAATGTTTATAATGCCACTGATTATCTGTGCTTATCACTGTGCTTTATTTAGCAAAAAATAGAATGATTCAATAATGGGTCATAAGTTCCAAGCTAACTGATCTTCTTCCATCCAGTGAGATTTTTTAAACAGTAATCAGTTCTAGCCATACTTTGAGTATCCCAGTAGAAACATTGAACTGTATGCCTTACATCATCACAGACCAGGTATAAGGAGTTGCACACAAAAAAATGTTACTTTAGTTGTTCCATGGCACAGAGAAAGTAATACTAAAGAAATGAGATTTCTTAATGCTGCGTGATGCTTCTCTGGGAAGAGACCAGTTGAGCAGATAAGTTTATTTTTGAAACATAACACTTTCTGTTGTGAACACCACAGGCATCTTCACAAGTATAAATTATCTCTCCACTAATGAGCATCAAGGTCACACTTTACTTGAGATTCTAAATCCATGTCATTATTCTAAAATGTGTTTGTGAAGGAAGATTCATTTGGTATGTAGTGAAGCAGCTTTTAGGGATTGCTTTCAAGTGACTTTGATTAACCTCAACAAGAGCTTAAAATACTTCAGTGTCAGAACTTTTCACAAAGGTTTCAGATTTTCATAAATGAATCAAGGGAGAAAAGGATCAGAAAACCATAGCAGCTGTGAGTTGATTGTGTAAATTAAAAGAACTGCAAACCTATAATTAATAGAATTATCACCTGTTACAGAATTCTTACAAAATTACAATCAGAATTATACACTTTCCATCCTTTCTGAATAAAATGATCCATTAGGCAAACATGTTTATGTATATACACACACACATATGTGTGCGTGTATGTATATATGTTCATGTGTATCTTAGTGGATATAATTTCTGAACTTTTGATGTGACTTCAAAAAGATAAAATCTGGAAAAGGAATTAATGAAGGTACATTGATGAACACCAAGTTCATTGAATGTCAAATTGTGTTATTTCCGAAATGTTAAAATAGTACTTAACAGCCTTTGATGCAGCAAAATAAAATAGATGTTTTCTTTGGTATGCATGTGCAGAACAAAGATGGCTTTGAAGTCTGTTTTTGTGTATTCCTTTAGCAGCGAAAAACTGATATATGATCGCAAACAGATTATTTGAAAGTATGAAAGCACATGAGACTTAAAAGTAGGACAATTTTCTTGACAGAAAAGCAGTGCTACCTCTAGTGTCAGTGATGTTAATTGACTATACTTGAACTTTCCCAAGACTTTAGGTGATTAGTTTATTTAAACTAGAGGGATACTAATATGAATAGGTGTTATAAACCATAAATGATGTAGGGAAATAGTAAGATGCAGCTGGCAAAATTAATGATTTAAAAGTGACTTCTGATTCATTTTAGGTATAGGTGTTGTTTGTTAGTATATCTTTAAGAACACCAGCCACCACTGGATAGCAAAATCTAGGCATGTCCTTTTTGTACAGTCTGAAGAGGGATACAGAATTTGATACATCTCCTTGCCTTGATTAGCCTTTTGGGAAATATGTAAACAAGTATTTGAAAGGATATGTCTCCTCCGCAAAGATAAAAAATAAAGCAGCAAACAAATGCCAAATGGCTCTTCAGTTTCTGTGCCTCTTCAAATTTGCTGCAAATCAGCAACAATTTCACAACTGTTTTATATTTATTTTTGATGACTGGTGAAAATGTGAAATTTCTTTCACTTCTGTTACATCTCTACATCCAAAGTCTAAAATCATGTTTCTTTGGAGAACTTTTGCTGTTCTTGTTATCCTGTTCAGTGGCATTAATTATATACTTGTCTTATGGTTCTCAATCAAAGCAGTCTGTGACAAAATAAAAGAAATAGCATACCTGAAATGCGGGTTGTGCTAACCTGAAGATTTTCTTTTATTTCCTCTAAATACTGGCAAAATATGATTACTCTTTCTGTCTCCTAAAATCTTCCCCAGTATTTGAAGATTTGGTAGGCAACTGGTAGCTCACAGATCTCTTCAACCTGTGCTAGTCTCAGGCTACTTCTGTGATGTCCTTGGCAGTGGTGCTGGTGAACATCTGACAGATGATGCAGACTTACTCCTGTGACAGGTGATGCAGACTTACTGCCTTCTGCCATTGTCCTGCTTTCTCTCTGGCCTTTCCTGACCTCCCACTCATGAACACAACTCCTGATCTCTCTGTCCCCTATAAAGAAGCCATTTCCTGTTGGCTCGAATTAGCCTCTCCCCTATCTTACAGATACAGAAATTTCTCTCAGTCATAACTCCCAATGGCGTTATCCAGGGTCTGAGGCCTGAGTATTCAGCGGCTGTTTTCAAGGAGGTTTCCAGAGCATTCCCAGTCTAACGTACATGCAGAAGCAAAAATAGCCTGACTATCTGCACTTCCCCAGACTTCTGATTAATCTGTCAGGACCAAAATACACAATTTAGCATATGAATGCCTAGACTACATCTATTGTTTTTGAAGACTGAGGCAAGATGAATGCTAGGGTAACAATTCTGCATTAGGAACTCCTAAGTAATCATAAGCATGAAAGGAGTGGTAGATCAGCATTAGTGGTGTGTGATTCTGTTCTGTTTTGTATCTTAGACTAGAAGATAGAAGGGTTTCAAGGGCAAACAGGGCAAAAAATGAAGGAAGGCGATGATCACTCACTGTGGTAGGAAAAGTATAGGCTTAGTGGTACTTCCTTGAAGCTTCTTCATGTTTCCATTGTATTGCCCTAGAAAATGGTTCAGGCATTTAAGATTAATGGTAGCCAATTTGCTAGGCAGTTAGTGTGTGCCATGACACTCCCAATAGATCCAATGGTGGAGGAATGTATTGTCTTCCAAAGCATGCTATGATCAAAGCAAGCTTCTTGTGGTTCAGCAGTACCTAGAACAAGCTAGAACAACAGCTGCTTTAGGATTTTTGTAGAGTTTCCTATTCTGAGTGGGCTCACATCTGGCAGGTGGTGAGTAAACTGTGCCAGGAGAGGAGAGGAGAGGAGAGGAGAGGAGAGGAGAGGACAGGACAGGACAGGACAGGACAGGACAGGACAGGACAGGACAGGACAGGA
>Ga0065711_1050662_pt1 | contig 10721 bp, 6 predicted proteins | sample Hoacrofraction12_FD_59098 | JGI IMG/M metagenome (GOLD analysis project Ga0065711, IMG submission 59098) | Hoatzin crop microbial communities from Cojedes, Venezuela - Epithelial fraction 12 v2 (version 2) | ecosystem: Host-associated > Birds > Digestive system > Esophagus > Crop | place... | reverse complement strand
ATATATGTGTGTGTATATATATATATATATATATATATGACAGAAAGTTCCTGGTATGGGAACTGCATCAAAAGGGACACAAATGTGTAGAATTACTGAGTTCACTAGACCTGAGTTTCAGGGAAAGTTGCTCACTTTTTAACATTCTACTTTATATGTTATACTTTGACTAGGTTGCGTACATCTAAAGCCAAAATTGGATGATAAGAGGCAAACCCGATGAAGAGCTGTTATGGTTTTGACCCATGGCCGGCAACAAAGGGCCACATGCTCACTGTATCACCCCTCCCCTGCTGGGTTGGGGAGAAGAATGGAAAGAAAAAGGCAAAAACTCGTGGGTAGGGATAAAGGCAGTTTAACAGAACAATGAACAAAATGAACAGTTATAACAATAATACTCATAAGGAGAATATACAAAACAAACAGCGAAATGCACAGAGTAACTCTCACTGCCCAGTGCCCCACATGCTCCCGAGCCACGATTAACTTCCCTCCCTGGCCAGCTCCCCCATCCGAAACCCAGCACATGGTATTGAATACCCTGTCTCTTTGGCCAGTTTGGGTCAGCTGGCCCGGCTGTGTCCCCTCCTGGCTCTTGGTGAAAGTTGACCCTGTCCTGGCCAAACCCAGGACAAGAGCATACAAAAAAAACACTGTTATGATGGTGATAGTGTCTATGATGAAGGTTTTATTGCTCCTCTGCTGTTTGGAGACTGAAACTGCTGCTGTACTGATGAAGAAAAAAGGCCAAAGAGAAATGTGAATACCTATATTTGTCCAAAACAGTTCCAAAGTGAGCACCAGATATTTTCAAGTACTGAATGTCTCATTAATTCTTCATAGATCAAATGTCTTTTTTTTTTTTTTTCCTGGCCTTGGAGTTTCTATTTCACATTTTACATCTTCGGGGAAGGAAGGTACCGTGGTAATTTGCTGCCCTTGTGTACACTTATCCACCAGCAAACTACTTTGATCCCTGGTGTAAGCATATCCATTCTAATAGAATTACACAAAACATGAATTTGGCCCATGTTATTTATTCATGCAGTAGATGCTGTGTCTATTCACCAATCAAATCAACCCAAGTATTCACCCGCAATCCGTTCTCAGTGCAAAGACTGCTAAACAGCTGGGGTAAGAAGGGTGACGAGTGGCCAAGAAGCTCAGATACACCACAGTTTACATGCAGTCTCCTGTGACTGGTACAGATTAGCAGAAAAATCCTAGAGAGCAATAATCAGCTTACCGACAGAACCACAAGAATGGATATGAGCACAGAGGAGAATGTGATGTCTTTTTTTACCTCTTGCCATTTTTTAAAGTAGTGAGATAAAACTAATGTAATGCAAATGTGAATTGTATATATACACAAGGAGGCTCTTTCTTCCCCTTTATCTTTTAGAAAAACTAAATTGCTAAAATTGCAGTTGTACTTGTGTCCTAAAATGTCCTCATTTTCGGACTTATTTCAAAGCTCTCCATTTTCTGTTTCTTTCTGTTGACTGATTCTAAGAATTCTTGTGCAAAATCCATCCAACTCTGACATGACCTTTTCTTGTCCAAAAAGTTCAATATATTAAGTCTGTAACATATTATTTGTTTCAGTAACACATGAAACAATATCATCACACTTTTCGTTCCTACTGCTTTAGCTATTTACATCGTGTAGGTACTTTTAACACTTTTGTTAAGATTTATTCTTGATCCTTGCAATACACAAAGGTGTTTGGTACAAGTAGTGTAAGTAGTGACGGTGAATCTCATGAGCTATAGGCTAGCTGCAGTGCTTTATTAGATTTCCCTATATAAGATTTATTGCTTGTATTTAGTATTAATAGTGTTTTGAAAAACAGAATGTCTGTACCACTCTATTTTAAATGAACTTTAATTATCTTAAAGACCACTTTATGCTCGTAGCAAAGCACAGCTTATAATTTACTGTTTACAGGTGGTCCAGCTAGTTTCTAACGATGCAAGAAAAAAAAAATCCAAACCAGAAATTGAGATCTTTTAGCTCAGCTAAAACTGTGTGTCACAGGAAATTGTTTCCAATGCTGCCTCTTAATTTAAGGTTCAACGTTTAGTTTTCATATCTAAGAAAAAGTTGCTTTTTATGATGAGATTACACCTTTATTAATGGCGAAGTTTTAATCGATACAGTCATCGCTCAAAAGAATCTGAAATCAACATCCTTCAAATGCTAACTTCATCTTCCTTGAGTTTAAAATTGGCTGAAGATTCCAGATTTTGTAATCAAATTTCTAAATCTTCTCATAGGATGATATTCAGCAAATACTATTATAAAGTAATGATGCACCATTTTATCAAAACTGGCTACAATCTTACTGTTTATCAGCCTTGCATAAACCTGCAACTTACATTCTCTGGGCCATCAACTAGCGTAATCATTCTGATGCTGTTAATTATAAGTGTCATCTAGAAGGCTTGTTGAATAGTTTTAGGGTTTGGGCTTTTAAAAAAAATTTTTTTTAGGGTTTTTGTTTTCATTATTAATTTTAGTAAAACAATAAATTTGATAAATTGATCTTAACCACTAGTGGTTGCTAGATGTCTGTGTTCACAGATTAAAAGTAGAAGGATAATACGTGAGTTAAGGAGCTAAACTGATGAACAGGAATTTTGGTTACTTTGAGTTAATACTTTTAGTGACTAAGCAGTAGTTCATTTCCTTTGTAACTTTGATCATATAATCACAAAAGCCTCTAACATAGGTTGCTGTATCTTTAAAAAGGAAGAGATAATTTACCCAATCCCTTTAAGGCTAGAAAGAAAAAAAAGGATGTTGTTTTCTACAAACTTGATCAGATCCACTTCTAGGAGCAAAGAGAAGTTCATGAGAACTTTAACAACATCCTGAGAAACGTCCAGTAACGGTAAGGAAATTTAAGCTACAAGAAGTCATATGTGTGTTTCTTTTTTAAAGAGGCTGCAGTAATATAACACAGTGTGTTATGCTCATCAGCTGCCACACGTGCTGGGGAAAGAATTACAAACTAGACTGGAACTTTATGGAAAATGTATTTAAATTGTTGGACTACTGTGGAAAGCGCAACTCTTGGATGGGTCATTCTTTAAAAGAGTCACAGGCAGCATTTGTCTAAGAAATGCTTTGGATAAGCCATGGAAAATGTTGTTGAAGTTTACTCAAGACCAGGGTGACTTTAATGCCTAAGTCTTACACTGTGGTGCCTTAAAACATCTGCTGATGAATGTTCACAGGATGGTGAGACTCCTATGTGTTTGCTTTGTGTTTGTTGCCAGCTACCACATTGGTTTTTGTCTTTCATTAATGCATGTTTATTCAAATATTTTTGTGGTTTTGAAACTCAGAGGGGCAATGAGGAATACATTTCTCTCTAATTCTGACAGAAGACATAGGCAAACACTGCTCTGTGGGATTATGTTCTGACAGTCAAGTAGTTATCTGAAGTTTCAGCAATATTCAGCAGTATTCTGAGGATTTTTAGTGGTGGAGGAGATTGGTTATTTCTTTTGCAGGCTTAGAAACAAAGCTCAGAAATTAATATCAGTTGTACTGTTTGGTTAGTGTTTGATCTAGTTCAGACTTAGTCTCACTTCATTCTGGAAAGGAAGTTTGCTGAGTCAGAAGAAGATTGCTAAAGATATATATCACTCTAGTTCTATCTATTTTGAGGACGAGGCAGGAGAACCCACTCACTTAATAATACTAATTATACATTTGGCTTGACTTGTAAAATGCAAGGACAAAAATACCTTGTAAGTAAATTTACTAACCTTTTAAAATCCTTGAAAACCTTCAACGTATATTTCAACTTATTCTTCAGACTCACAGTTGAGTCTGAAACACTCCAGCTACTTTCTGTTTTGCATCTTCCTTCTACTTAGATGCTTCTTAAATATAGAACTGCTGGCAGGAATCTCACAGCAAAATGTCCAGTGTGTCTTTAAAAATAATGGAGATGCTCTTTACTTTAGCCCTGCCAAGTAGCTGATTGCTGGCAGCTGAAACACAGGGCAGATGGCCATCCAGCTCTATCTGCACCCTATTGAGATGAACAAGTGACAATCTGCAAAATACTCAAAACTAATTTAAACTGGTTTAACCTCAGGAATCCCAAGAGTCTCTTAGGTTGCTTTGGTGATGTGTAGGCAGATTTTGTGCTTTTTCATGCAGTGCTCTTTGGCATAAGCATCTTGGTGCTCTCACACAAGTGCAGTGGATCCATTATGCCCCAAGCACAAAGATACCAGAATTGCCTGTGAAAAAGCTGCAAGGGCATTCTGGTTACTGACAGCAAGTGATAATGAACAACTTGCACTCTTTGAGAATTCATCCATCCAGGGGTTCTTCACCAAGCACATCTTTTTAAGCTAGCATGATACTTTTTGAGGCACTATATGGAGTCAAACCCTGAAGCTGTTGAGCCTTTGTCCTAGGCACCTTAGCAAAAGAGTTGGAAGTGGGATACCAAGGGGTGACTGAAAGACAACCCAGTAATATTAGTGAGGCTAGGTGGATAAAATTTGAATTCAGAACAATTTAAGAAACAGATTCTAACAGTTGTGTTATACTCTTGTTCTGATGCATGTGGCTCTGGAAAATGCTTGGCAGTAGATCAGATTTTTTTCCTTCATTATTCTTTTCTTATTCTGCTGCATTATAAATTTTTCCAGTATTCTTTTCCTTAAAATTATAGAGCAGATACATGAGGCAAAAGCATCTTACATGTTCAGCAAGTTCTTTCCTATGTGTATCCTTTTAGGCTACGATTCCACAGTTGTATTAATACTAGTTATCTGCATGCTGTATTGCCCAGCAGGATCCATTTCAAATGGAGAGATTTGACTGCGTTTATATTTAATTAGCCAATACACATAGTAAGGATTTCCTGCTGACATTATGTTTTCAAGCTAACTCTATATTTATATAAGACAACATGTAATAAAATATAAGCTGTTTTTAAAAAAAATTTCCGTTAGCAAAGAAAACATACACTAGCTCTGCACTGATGATCACAACATTCTTATTGTGGAGTTAATACCCCTACATTTGGGTTAATTGTATCTTTGAACCACATTCTCAAACTCACTTTGCCTTTTTGTTAGAAAGAGCACAGGTCATCTTGATTGGGTAGTGCAGAACAAACCAAAGTGTTTATTTGTCCAACTTTGCCTGAAACTCTTTTTGGAAACTTCTAATGAAAACTGAATCCTTAATGTTTCATCAGCTGTGGTGAGTGGAGGAACAGAAAGGTTTCCTGAAGGGTGTGAAATGAAACCTCCTTATGTTAGGGGACTGTATGATAGCTCAGATCTTATAGTACCTTAAGGAGGATCTTGATGAAGTCTCTTAAAACTCAAATGAAGCAACAAATCCTTTACATCTGGAGACGCATGTATGCTTACTGGGATTTGTAGCCCTGCGCGCCCCCATGATAAGTGTGTCTGGTATTCTACCTTTGTGAAAAGAAAAGCGTGGATGAAAACAGGCAAAGCAGAAGGCACACAAACTTTTGTTTTTTTCCCTGGAGGGGCACTGAAACTGACTTGAGGTGTAGATCCAGAACCAAATGTTTGGAAAAAGTTTTAGATCACTGACAACCTCTGTCAGAAATGAAGTACTGGTTCTACTTGGACCCAAAAGAAATCTGACTACACACGTATCTAGAAATTTTACCTTCTTATTAAGCATACCTGCCACAGGCAAAAACCACTATTAGCCATACCACTGGCCTGTTTAAATGTGTATATAGAATTTATCTGTTTATCCATTGGTTTATCAACAAGATATTAGTACAGAAAAATCTACCCAATACTTGTAGGTTGCACTAAGAGAAGTTGTTAGCATTGGGAATTTCAGTTAGTACAGTTGAACATTTTATAAATACAGCTAAGAACAAGCCCAAATCATAATCACTGCAGAAAACCAGTTGGAATAAGAATCGCTTATGGTTTTCTGAATATAATTTTTCCTTAAACAAACTTGTTCATCAGTTGATTTACAACCTGTTGCTCACAATTATTATTAGCACAAATTAAACCACAGGAAAATATATCTGAATGCAAGAAAAAATATTTTACTGTAAGAGTGGTTGAGGCCTGGAAAAGGTTATCTAAGTAGATTGTGGACTCCTTAGCACTACTTGTCCAAGAGAAGAGCAAAAACAAATCAATGGTGAGTATATTGGCTAGGATCCCTTGATTTTCACATGGACACCTGAAACAGATTACTCAGTACAAACATTTCAGGAAGGATTCCTGTTCCCTGAGCACAACCAACCTAAAAATTAAGGACCTTGTCCAAATGGGTCATTAAGACTTTCTAACATCGGGGGGAATTGCTTTTAAAGGGAAATTAATACCAATACAGATGGGGAGGGAACAGAGATGGGATAAATCAGCCTCCAGAGGTGTTGATGTCTGCTTACTGTGGAACAGGAAAGACCAGCTTAAACTATGTCATCTTAAAATTTTAATGCTTTTAAATGACAGGTGGTATGTCTATACTGTCTTGTTATGCACCCTGTCCAAAATTCCCGGGCTTTGCTAGTTTGTTGGTTTTGTTTGGTTTGTTTTGTTACTGTCTTTTAACTATTGAAACACCAGAATAGTCCTGTTCATATTCAGGATCCATATATATACCAAATTTTTATCAAACACCTGTAAGAGTATTTTCTCTTCTATGACTTCTATTTTATAATGAGTTTCTCAATATGATTATAGAGTCTACTGTTGTTGATGTGCAAAATGCTTGAGTGTATATTCAGACCAAACTCTTTGAGTACACAAATAGCAGTGGGACAATATTTTATAACCCTTCAGTAATGAAATCTGCTTTCGAAGTTGCTGGCAGAGTGAGTGTATTAGATTTTAAAATTAGGGACAAGACTTCCAGTGCTGCTCAAATAAATGTTTTAGGTACAAAGATGGGTACAGGTAGAAAAAGTATTTTTAGTCAAATAATTCTGATAAAGAAAGACATTGAAGGAAGGGGTTAAAAGGGATTTTAGTAGAAGTAGCATTACCTAATAGTTGTGGTGCATTTAAAGAGAACTGATAGTGCCTATCTATTGTGTAAATTAACTGAAGCAGAGAGTCTTGTATCTCCATACAAAGGGGTTAGTTCCTGATAGGGGGTGGAAGTCGCCTAGAACCAGTTAAGACAGACCCTGCTGAATAGATGGGATCCAGAAGAGAACTGAGCTTGCACAGAAACAAAGGTCAATCAGCGAATACCATGATGAAGAGGATGGGCCTTCATCTTGGGACACCCGACGACCACCACTAGGAGGCACTGCGCAAGCGCAGCTGGAAGGAGACTATGGAAATTACTTCTTGGAACGAATTATAATATGGAAATTATTTCCTGGAACTGATTTTGATATGCAATGAGGATAGATGCATATGTATAGGTGTGTTGGGAAATCTAATGTATATGTAATATTTGATTGTATAAATTGAAGAGACACGTTGCTGCTCGGTGCGCACGACTTTGGTGGGACTACCCGCTGTGCCGGCCGGTGCCGAATAAACATACCTACTTTACAGTCTTACAGATTGTGGAGTCTGCTTTCTGTATGTCAACATGTCAAAATATTTCATGCCTTCAGTGTGTATTCATTCAAGCATTGAAATGAAAAAGCAGAATGAAATTGTAAAAATCTGAAGTCTTTCAAGTGTGTCAAGTTAAATGGTTAGCTTTTGACTGGTGTTCAAATTACTTAAATACTGTTTTAAAACCTATTTTGATTGACATTCTTTCTAATTAGAAAGTGTTGGAAATGTTAAGTGAAACTTCTGTGAGATTTTTTTTTTATTTTATTCTTGATACAAGCATGATTTCAAACAACAGGTGATGGTTTATAATAGAAACTTCCCTGAAATACTGAATTTGTGTAAGCCCACCATCAACAACCTTACCATAATTGTCAGCAAAGCTGAAATATTCATAATTTACATAGCTTTAGGATGCACTGGAACTTTATGGGTCCTCTGGCAAATGCTATGATGAGTTAATTGATGATTTGCAACGGAATGATTCATGTTAAGCTTTCATTTCTCTTATAACAATAACATAAGAGATTACATTAGTATTGCTTCTAAACAATGGATAAATTCCATGCCTAGCATTGTGAGCAAGCCTATTCAGAGTAATTAACAGGTGTGAATTGTTGTTTGCTGGGATAAGCCTCCCACTGTGCAGCCCTTTTGTTGGCTCCAGGCTGCTTTCCTGCGGTATTACTGCTTCTAAACGAGTCAATCTCACTTTAATGGAGGATTTTACATATGCTAATTCTTTGTACACTTGTTTATTTTTAAAGTAGTTGAGGTAATAACAGTGAATTTCTTCAAAAAGCATGTATTTCTGCAAACTTCTGATTACCTTGCACCACTCCAACCTGTTCTGTGTTTCTCTTTTCAGCTGGGTCTGATTCAATTAAAAATAACCATTGTTGTAACTTGCAGGAGCATCAGTCTGACTCCTTAACTGTAAGACCAAAGCCTGTTCTGTGGCTTAGAGAATCATAAATCTGCCACAATAATTTACCCAGAATTATACAAGAAAAGTACAGAGAGTGCAGAAAAGCCTATGGACTTTGGTAACTATGGGCTCCGTCAGCTCTGAAATGAAATTTTAAATTTTGGCTTTGAAATTATCATGTATCTTTGAAAATCCCAATTGAGATCAACTGTAAATACACAAAAGAAGTCCTTAGCTGTAAAAAGATTGGGGGTTTAGAGAGTCAAATAAAAAAAACCATCAAACTTTTTTTGCAGCTTCAGCATGAATTACTGTTTCTCTATCTACAGGCTGTATCTGAATTCCATCCAAGGATTTCTTTTTATAAATCTCTGATTGAAATTTTTCCACACTTTTTTTTCTACTGTTATTTTTCTAAATTTAGTGGAGGAATGGCAGGTGAATATATAGAGATCAGACTAACTACTATCTTTTTCCCATATCTCTCTTTCACCTAAGTCCTATGTTGCAGAACTCCTTAAAATTATTTTACCTTCTATTATGACATCGTAAGAAAAATTAAAATGTCATCCTATTTGATTCTGTTTTTTAAGTTAATACAACCAAAATGGCAATTGACTTCAGATATTATAAAAATCAATACTTGACTATATTTTATAGCTTTTGCCTTCCTTCTAAATATAGATCTGAGCACTTCTAGAGAGTTATATTTCATACTTTTACAGCCAGAGAAATAGTCTGATCTCTTGTCTAGCATCAAAAATTTGAAACACAGAGCTGAAAAGTTGGCCTAACTAGGAGAAGACGTTGTGTGTAGCCTTCAAGCTTCTTTTAATGAGGCATTGGGACAAGCACTTATCCTTACACCTTCTGACTGCTTCATTGTGCTGATGACTTCTCCTGCCACCTTAGAAAATCCAGTCTGCAATTTACAAGTACAGATAAGTGACATTGTTTGGGTTTTTTCCCCTCCAAGCTACTCTAACACCAGCAATTTAATGTGGCTGGAAGCCTGATGTTTTTGCTGATGTGTGGTCAGATCCCAGGGCATATGCTTTCCACTGGTAGCTCTGGCACCCATGAAATATTGTCTTCTTGATTTTAAAGTGTATATTAACTTTCTGTAGTATAGTTAAAAGGCTTATTTCTTTCTTTCACTTCACAAGCATCTATACCACAGAAGAATCAAATTGTTCAATCATTCTCTGAAAAATGAAAAAAGTTGAAGCAAATTAAATGCATTGTACTTTCTCATATATAAACCGCTTTATTTTAGATGCTATTATTTGCCAAACTATAGAAAACTGTAGCCTTTTTATATGAAAAAAAGAGCAACTCTGAGTTATTATTACCTTCAGGTTTACCTTTCTGGAGAGAAAAATATATTTATGACACATGGTCTTCTTTGATTTTTAATGAAGTACCGAGTACCAGTGGTCATCACATAGTTTAGGCATAAATTTACTAGAAGACTGTAACCTGGACAAAGCACTCAAAGCTCTTTGGCTAGGTGGTTAAAATGTTGGTCTAAATGAGGCAAAAGATATTCAGTTAGAGTGTTGAATTCCTCTTAAAAGAGAAAATTCTGCCTGCCTAGAAAGAAGCTTTTGTTTTGTTTAGTCAGACTGGTGTATAATTGTATCGTTGGACTGTTTAAATATTGGTTCTATGACATCTAATTTAAAAATGCTTATGGTATCTCTTCCCCCCCCCCCTCCCCCCCAAGTCCAAAGTTCAGTTTCTTAACTAGCATCATTCTTTAGTTTATTCCTAACTACATCTCACAGAAATTCATCAATACTTGTCTGAATTCTGCAGGGAATTATTTCTTATATTGTGTTTCAGCACTTATAAGATTAACACACTGTCTCAGAAATTCCACATTTGCACTGATATAGTTGCATTATTAAGAGAAAAAAGCTGGTTGTTAATTTATGCAGTTGAGATCTGTAGCAATCCACTGAATCTGGAAAACAGAATGCAACAATTCTATCTGCTGAAGTTACCAAAACCTCCACAGCTATTGGGTGCCAATACCTAAACAAGGCTTATCCCCTGCCTTGTGCCTCCTGTTTGGTCACATCCCTGCTCTGCAGTGCTGCCCCAGAGGTGGGGCCATGCTTCACGGCTGGCTTCTTCCCAGGGTGTCACCGAAAATCCGGGAATAAAACCTCGTAACACCAATGTAGTGTTAAAAGGCAGGCATTCTTTATTGCGACGTCGGATGCACGGGGGA
>Ga0065711_1050661_pt1 | contig 10722 bp, 2 predicted proteins | sample Hoacrofraction12_FD_59098 | JGI IMG/M metagenome (GOLD analysis project Ga0065711, IMG submission 59098) | Hoatzin crop microbial communities from Cojedes, Venezuela - Epithelial fraction 12 v2 (version 2) | ecosystem: Host-associated > Birds > Digestive system > Esophagus > Crop | place... | reverse complement strand
TGGTATGGAATACTGGGCTCTGTTTGGCCAGGTGGGGTCAGCCCCCACCCCCCGGCTGTGCCCCTTCCTGGAGTCCGGTGAAAATTAACCCTGTTCTGGCCAAACCCAGGACATATGGGTATCAACTACTAATTCTGGTATTTAACTCTCCAAATTGGTATTTTCTCTAGTGACTAATCAAGGAATAAAGAAGGTGCAAGAAAATGTTATTAAACTCTTCCTCTTTGGAGGCTAATACAAAGCTTACAAAGCAATCCACAAAGCAAGTCCTGGCTTCCAACATCAGTTCTAGATTAACTGTTGCATAATTTCTGTGGTGTTATACAGGGATTTGTGCAGCCTACAGGACAAATTCCTAGATTAAAAAAAAAAAAATAATAAAGGGGAGGTAGAGTTGGAATTTCTTTAAGCCATCCAAAGTTAACTAAATATGAGTAGAACTATTACGTTCTTTCAGGTGGCTGATTTGATTAGCCAATGTGGTAAGCATATCCAAAATGGAGACTTCTGGAGCTACTGCCAATCAGTGTAAATTTTGGTTCATATTGTATTCTCAGATGGGCTCTTGTTTAGTAGCAATATTTTATAATTTTAGATATAAAAAGCTTGCATAGTTAAACCCAATAATGGCATTTTACAAAAAAAGAGAACAGATCCTTAAAACAGCAGGTGCCAAATCTGCAGCTCAGAGACAAAATAGACATTCATGCTTGCTTAGAAAGAAGGTGAGGTTTAGGTTTTTTTCCTCCCACAAGTTGACATAAATATTTGAAGACCTAAAAAAGAGCATTCAAACCCTTAAGCTCCACAACAATCAGGTCAAAATCTTGGCCACATTAGCATGTAAGGGAGATACTGGTTAAAAAGCATCATTCTCTATGAACAGATAGACTTGAGGAAAATAGCTGAAACATAAATCCACTTAAAACTTCCAGGTCCCAGAAGTTATTCTGTTGGCGTAACAGAAGGAGACCATGGGATCAGACACACTGCATACTAAATGACCCTGTTATACCATGTAATTTCACACAGCTAGCATTAACATGGAATAATTACATATTAGCCTATTTTGTAGACCCAAAAAAAAAGTACATGAGAGATGGCAACTTTACCACTCTAGCCCCTAGAACTGCTTTTGGGCAGTTGGGCAGACTATATTCTGGGCCATAAAAATGTCCTGAATGGTCGATTTTGATTCAAATAGGAGGCAGGAGATAATTACCCTGCCCGGCAAGCCCTTCTGAACAACACAGAGTTTTTAATGTCTTGAAACACAAGTGCCGTGTAACAAAATTACTTCCTTCTGGTATGAGGAGAATCAAGCTGTTCAGGCCATGAGGAAAGTCGAGCCTCAATATCATTGCCTATAGGGTGACAGTGGCACAGCAGAAAAATATTACAGAGAATACCAGACTAGTGCAAAGAATAGCAAGTGTGCAAAGGTATTTTTGGAAGGATCATCTTTCCATTTTTATGCTTTAATAGCATTTGTAATAAGAACATCACAAGCTGGCTTTCCATTCAAAGGCTTGTTTCAGCTTTCATATTTTTCACATTAGGAGAGTAACGAACACAGCTGTCTACAAATTTTATTAGAAATTAAAACATACACAACACAGGGAAAAGAAATAGTGAAACTTTCAAAAAGACAACTGCTTCCATCATAATTTACAGTAATTAAATATTAATTTTAAAGTATCTTTGTTAAAGTACTTCAATAAAAATAGTAGGGTTAACAGTGTGACTCTGATAAAAATCAGAGACTAATTCATGTTGATCAGAATGAAATATATCCTGAGGTGCTGTTTCTCTTGCACTAAAAATCTTGTGGAAACTTTTCCGCATTTCTCATACACTTCCTGCCAAGCAGCACAAATTTCCTCTAGGACTAGCAAGGATAACCACATCAATGCAAACCCAGCCTACTAGTCACTGAAGGATTGTACTGGCTTGCTGCCTCAGAGACACACTGACCTGAGCCCTACATTTCCACTTCCTTTGAGATGCTTCTACCTAGTTACAGTCTGTCCAGAAGCAAGAGCAGAAAGGGACATACATGCACCACCGAATTGCATAAGCACATTCTACTCATGTTCTGCTCTGTTGGCTTGCTGCTTACCTGGCAACAGCAGAAGCAGAGATGCCTCATTCTAATGGATATTTACCTGAACTTCCAAAGCACAGCCCTGCCTCATCCCAGCAGAAAATGGAGCACCATGATAGGGAAAAGAAATAAATCCAATAATAATGCAAAGGAATCAGTGCTGAGAAAGTGTCTCATTAAATGGTCTGTCTGCAGGCAGTTTTCTGAAGTATAAGGGCTATATAGGATCAATACTGCCTTTAAACTTTTATATCTTTTCACCTTTATCTACAGTTTTTATTCTTGCTAGGCTTATCTCCACTAGTCTCAAAAGAAATGCAGAGGTGGCAAGCATAATTCAAGTTTCATGAAAGTGATTAGTCATATAGCGTCTGCAGACCCTATACAGGTGCCCCCTTCCTGAGAGAAATGGCTGTCATATGAGCTAGTATGTTAAGAATCACCTGGAGAATCCCAGTGAAAGAAACACCTCCCCAAAGACCATAATTTGGAGTCTGCAATTACATATTTCCTCATTTCTGGTGCTCAAACTTGGTCTCGATAACAGAGCATTTCAACGCAGCATACTGACACACTGCCTGAACACTAACAATCGATATTTCCCAATGCACACCTCTATTCCCCTCATTACTGCAACAGTATAGTAATGCCATAAGCCATCCTCCATCCCCTTCTTCTATAAAGACATTATCTGCAATCACATTACTAATTCAATAGAAAGCAGGTGGTAGCTTTGAAGTTAATGAGAACAGAAGACAAGCAATATTTTGTTTTCAGATTAAGAATTCCCTGAAGAAATAACAGTTTCATAAAATCATTTGCAAAAACAGACTCTGCCACTCCGCAGCAGTAGTCCAAAACCCGAGCGCAATTACCTTGTTGGGACCATTCCCACAGTGCATTGGTTCAAACTGCAATCAAATAATCAAAACCTAAATGCAAAGGAAGTAATCTTCATATATATATACATATATATAAAGAGATTCTAAGAAATAACATTTATCAAAAAAGTTTTAGAAGAGGAAAATCTGAATGAACTTTAGTCCCGGAGCTACTCCGAGTTCTGAGGTTTTCTCACTAACACGTTGTTTTGTTGTGCTTTTAGCAAGGTTATCTTCTCAGTGCTCTCTTTCTTATTGGCCTTAGAAAGTTCATTGTTGTAGAGCTCTTGTATCTGTTTGGTTACATAGAAAGGTGTTGCGCCTTTATCAGAAGTTGTTTCCAAAGATGATATCAAACTACACTGGAAAACAAAGTACCAAAATCAGTTTTAAGAGAGAGAAGTTCCACTGCACCCTTTCACAGTGGGACCTAGAACAAAATATTGCACTAAGTACATAACTCTTTTTACACTTGCATGACCTAAAGAAGTCCAGAGTTACTACATAGCCCCATTTATTTCTATTGACTTCAGAGTAATCATGCCACTATTCTATTAAAGTATAGCCTAAAATCTTATTTTATTATTTAATTTTTTAAAATTAATTTCTGTCAAGAAAAAATCCACTACTGGAATGCAGATAAAAATCAGACAAAGCAAGAGAAATGAGCCTCAACTTAATAGACATAGGAACTATTAGAAACAAAAATACACCATACATCAAATTAATCCTGGAGTCTCTAACTCCAGTTATTTCAAAATTATTTACTTGCACTGCATTTTTTGTTCCTTGTGCTAATGTTACGGGCTATCTGTTATTTAAGGTGGGATGATGAAAGAGAAGAGAGAAAAATTAACTTCTATTCCGAGAAGCACTTTGATTGCAATGAAGTACTAAAAATTAGTGGCATAATGAGCTTACTACAAGTTGCATAACATATCAACATTATTACGACCAATGTTTAGCCCAAGAAATAAAAATATGTAGAATGCTTTCAGACAGGAAACACAGGTAGGCAGAAAGCAGCTGTTCAAACCACAAAGATGTTAAAGTCAAATCTTACTTCTGTTGACAGTGTTAAGATAGCTATGATAAATTTCAAGTACTAAAGACCTCAGTTTTATAACCCCTTTGAAAAATGGCTTCTCTGTAAGCATAAGACAGACAAACAACATGCTTCATTCAACCTAAAAAGACCCAGAACAAACTAGATGTCTGTTGAATTGCCAACAGCACTCTGTGAATCTTCCCCAGTACCTCAGTAACGTGCTCGCTTGCTCGTGCTGAGCTAAACTGGTCTTAGGTAAAAACAATTCTAGTCCACTAGTACGGATGGAACCTGCCCACATATTTGTGCTCTAAGCTGAAATACATAACGAGAAATTTTATACTAATACATTTTTTCAAAGATTGGGCAAGCCAAATCAACATGAATGAAACAGAATTTTCATTCAGACGTTGGAGTAAGCACTTGCTAGCTTCAAGGACAATCCAATCGATTAGTCCTACTGCTTCATTTGGCCCTGTAGCAGTGTTTCACACAATCTATGAAGCTAAGCTAAAAAGTCCCACCTTCCAATGTCCCAAAAAAATTTCTGAGATTGCGCGGTAATTTTGGTTTGCTTTAAAATATGGCATAATCATTATTCTCCAGTTAAACATAAGCAGTGCTTTGTTCTCAGTGCAAACAGACCACATATTTAGAATCACCAGTTCTTGTGTGCTGCTGTTAGCTGACATGATCAAACATGGTATTACATATCCTCTTCATATGCTGAGGAAAGGGAAAAACCAGAACTTTTATATTCTAGGGCTTCAGACACTGCGAAATAGGGTAGAAATGGCTGCAGTGAAAGGCTGTGGTAGAGAATAGTCTGTGTCAGCAGAAACAACAGTCCCCAAGGAGTCCTATTCCCTTTCCCAAGGTCCTCATGTGTTTAGGATTGGCAGAAGGTTCCAGCGTTTTCCCTAGATTAGAACCAGAAATAGTCTTCCACATACGGAAGCTCTTCCAAACCCTCCTGGCTGCTTATTGCTCCTGATCTTGTCTGAAAAAGCAATTAGTGTCTTTAGGAAAGCTCCTTTATTCACATCTTGGTGGCAGTCCAGAGACATGCTAACATCCACTGCTCCAAGGTTCTTGCCTTGTATCTATCCACATACACAAAAAGGCATAAGACGACTGTAGTATACAAGACCAGAAAAAGCTGCTATTTCTGACATATACAATTCTGGAACAAACTAACACAACCTAAGTTGCATTTGGTGATTTAAGTAGATCTGTAGTCTACATACTGGCCCATGTAATTTCTTCACAACTATTAATCATCGAGGTTGGAAAAGTAATAAGGTGTCATCACGGTAAGCAGGCTCTGGAAGATTGATGATCAAACCGGGAATGGAGCACAGGTGTACTTAGTCCCATATCCCAGCGCTGGAGGTACTTGACTCTTCTTTCTTCCTTGTCTCAACTTGTTTGCTGTGCAACAGCCCTGCAATGTGATATTATGCTGACAGTGGGCACATAGTGCTATGGAAAGTTTCCGGGGTCTTCTCTGTCCTTTTTTGTGGTCAATCTCTTCCTCTCAGTGTTTATTTATTACATGACTCATGTTATCTTCATATTTAGTTATAGAGAATAGAGGGCCTTTATCTCACCCTTCTTCACACAGCACATTAAACACACACACACGCAAGAGTGTCCAACACCAAAAAAAGACCAGTGCTCTCTTATCTTCTGATCTAATCATGCTTAAGCAGCACAACTACCACTTCTCGTGAAATCTAGAAGCATACTCTCTCCAACACATCTTTACACGTAAAATGTCACTGAATTCTGAGACAGTACTCTGCGCTTCAGATTTTGAAGATCAAGATCCAAAATAACTTTGCTCCAAAAACTCTGTGAAAGAAGTCTTTCTCTTCTGCCAGTGAAAACGGGCTCTCAGAGAATATCCAGCAGGCTTCATTTCATTATGTTAAGCCTTTCTAGAAAAAGAGATTTAGATGTGTTACCTTCTTATCCCAATAACTTCAGCTATCTAGCTGTTCTCTAGAGAGTAGATACAGGATCATGACGCATGCAGCTCAGCCCACCACAAAACCTTTCTGTTGTGCCATTATGATACAGACTGCTCTATTAGACACAAAACCGACAAGGCAAGTCAAAACAGAAAAAGAATAAAGGTAATACCTTGAGAAAGTTAAGCATCAGCATTTTTACTTTCAGCCTGGCTCTTTTAAATGAGCCATGGGCTGTGAAGTGAACCTCAGTGGCATTTGTTATTCAGGCGTAATCTTTCTTTCCCTCCTGTTCATCTGGAGCAAAATCTAAAGAATGTTGTTGTTGTAGTTTAAAAATAGGAAATAACTGTAGATAATGAAAATAGGCATCTAATTATGAGAAGCAATCACCTGCACAACATGTATTCCATTAGTTTTACAACACAGGGCCTTCTAATTGTTCACATTATTATTCCACTCCCCCAGAATAAGACTCTTGGATTTGTCATGAGTGAAGTACAATTTGGGAAGGTGTAGCTCTACTGTGGCACTCCTTTATACTGATGTTTTTATACAGAACTTCAAGAATCAATGAAGGGTCTCTTCAAAAAGCTGCATGCAAACAAAAGGAATTACAGTCATTGAGTATTAACTGTTATGAAACAGTAGGAAACAGAGTCCTGACAGACGTTTGCCAAAGCAATTCTGAAGGCTTTTAAAGACAGGCTAAAATGACTATTCGTCATGGATGAGCAGTCTTTTTCAGGTTGAATTTACCCTTGCATCAACTGGCTTTAATCCAATTCCCAGCTCAAGTTATAAAACCCTTCCAATACGTCAGTAAGACAGCTCAGCTTGATTCTGAAAAAACCTTTTGCTGTACTTCAGCTCACATTTAAAATATTATAATGCCAGTTCCCAATGGCTGGAGTGATGGTTTAAGCAATTTTATCAATGAAGAAGTGATCTCATGTTTAAAGACAACTAGTTCTTTATGCCACCCCTTTTCATAAGGCTCTCTTTTAAAGTATATTGCAAAAATACGGCAATAATTTACTGCTGTCATTTGAAAGCAGTTGACTGATCATCATGTGAAGCAGGACACAGATGGTGTTGAAAGTAACGCAGCTGGAAGGCTACACCATGCAAACAATATCAAATATCCCATGAAATTTTATTACTTGTTCTGCAGTAGGAAGGTATTACACAATACAAGTCAAACTACATACTTCACGGATTTAGTTTATGTCCACATTCCTCATTGTTCAGAAATACTTAAGATTTCTTTTCTTTTGATAAAACCACTGTCATGCAAAGAAAAGCTGCCACACTGTCATATTCTTGCATTCACTTGAACAAACCCTCTCAGGCACATCATTATTATTTCAAACACATTAAGAAATTTCTCACGTTCTGAACTTGTCCCTTACCAGTTAATCAATAAAACCAGAATCCCAAGAGCATGGTAAAATGAACTTTAGTAAAAATCTCACAACAAGAAGATTATCCACTAATCACTGCAGGTTAAAAGCAATATAGGATAAGACCTACTGTTTATGACTTTTGTCACTTGAAACTGACTAAGAAGCAATCAAATTCCATGTTATTTCCTGTCTCTTCAGCAAACAAGGAGCCCTGAACTCTGCCGATCCCACAAGACTGGTGTCCACACATCATACATATGAACTATGAGAAGTGTCATTAATTAACACTGCTGCTAGCAGAGACAGTGTAGTGCTCTGGGACTGAAGAGACCTCACTGAGCTTCCATTACCCCTTCACATTTAGAAGCAGCCCCTTAGGCCTGTAATGACACACATTTGGTATTACAGGAGTCTGTTAGCAAATTCAATTATCATAATAAACGTACCAGGGTGAACAGAAGATTTTATAGTTCAACACTACCCTATTCAAAATTGTTACAGACAATGACCACCATTCACCTTGTGAAGGAAATGCATGAAAAGGATAACTCATTGACATACTAGCTGCTACAAGGAATGCCAAAAAAGCAAAGGAAGTCCCTTAAAAACAGAAGAAAAAGAACATCTCATGCAAAATAACTGTAGCTCATGTGCCTAACAAACGAGAAAATTTATTAAAATTTAGCCTATGCTGCCATTGATTTTTCTGCAAGAATAGATATGAAAACATGCATATTGTCAAGATTTCCCCTAACAGGGCTCAATATGACAGAGGAAAAAAATAATTCCAGCTGAAAAATAATGTGTGTAATCTAGGGGCTCTGGGTCATAGGGCAAGGCTATCTAAGGCAAACTAATACCACTAATAACCACTACTAATGATTATTTACATGCTAAAAATGTCTTAATTTTTTCCAGAAAGTCTTTTGTCAAGACTCAAACAAAGCCTTCTGTGGAATCAGCATGGCAAAATCTGTCATGAGAACATGAGAAAGTGACTAAATAGTTATCAAACTCACACCCAGCAGCAATAGAGGTGGCCAGCTCTTACCAGTTTAGCACATCGCTCTTCTGTATGAGCTGCAAACGTATCCAGCACAACAAACTTTACTCTGGGAACTCAGAGTACAGCTAATCAAAACTTCAGCATGCACTACTCTTTGCTTTCATTAAAATTAGACAAGCCAAACATAAAACCATCTTGTATAACCAGTTGCTTAAATAAGATATAAATAACAGAGCATATGCTGTTTTACAAACAACTACCCAGCATTTAAATGCAGTTGCTCTTTCATCTTACAGTGAAACAGCAATCATTTCCAGAGGGGGCCCACCATCTGAAGCCACTGAATACACTTCAGCTTGCATCTCCCTGAAAACAGATTAGCTTGGACAAACATTAGTTTCATGATTTTATCACTGACCAGAACTGATTCAGTGCTTCCTGGACCACAAAAAAGGGAAGACCACTTCTGTCTTCCCACATCATCACAATGAAAACTTTACAACATCATAAGCCTAGCCTGAAGAACTCGCACCTTAGAATTAGAGCCTAGATAAGAAGTGCCAACTAGCAGGAAACAGCAAACTTGACAGTCAGAGAAGCCCCATTTTCACACAGGGCTCTCACCAGCAACACCTGAGAAGGAAGCAAGTCTATTCCTCAGCCTTTTCATAGCCATCATAAAGCCAAGTGTATAAACCATCCCACACAGTGACACACTCTGTTGGCAAGGTGGAGATTTATTCTTAGGACTTTCAATGACTTGTATGTGCCTAAAGCCTTCATTCCCAAGGTAAAGTGGGCACTAGCATTTGTACAGAGGTGAAGATGAGGCTGTGGCATTACAGATAAATTAAACTTTTTTGATGAAATTTACTGTTCACTTGAAGTGTGACACAGCCTTAAAAAGAGTCAACATTTCACTGTCTGAATTATTTTTAAGCTTACATAAAAATTCATAAAAACCTGAACAGTCTTAACCTTTATAATGATATAGCCATTTGTTATACACAACCATCTAAGATCCAGCCATAAGGGGTTTAGTCTCTTTTTCCTCACTCTACATAGTGCTCCTCCTCTTGTACTGGAAAGAAGTCTTATCTACAAGAATGAAAGAAGTGGAAAATATACTTCTGATCCTTCCTTTTCATGCCACTGTTGTTTTCTCAATGAAATGAGGAATAAAAGTGTTAGCAGCTGTCTATCTTCTCTGTAGAACTGTCCCTTTCCACAGTAAGAAGCCAGAGCAGAGAGTTTCAGCTGGCTAATACACGCCACTGGTAGTTATGAATAAACTTTTATGACTACTTTAGACTTCGCACAGCAGTTGGGAAAAAAAGCTGGTTTACTATACAATTTATATTGAAAACAAAAAAAAAGAATACAAGAAGCTTCTAGAGAAAGCAAGATGATGAATAATACCAAGAAGAGTCCAACAAAGTGATCACTTATTTGCATTGTTTAATTAATTTAAAAGGAAACACCAGTTCCTTTACTTCTAGAAGATTTCAGGAATTCCTAAAGATTGGACAGAATTGGCAAGTTTAAAAATTTTTTCTGTTGACTTGTCATTAGTGATTGATGTGTTCCAGAGAAGGATTAACATGTAGCCTAACCCATACAAAATATTTTGCACTTGATCTAGATTAACAATAAGCAAAAATCAATATAATGTAAGGTAACTTAAGAGCAAATGGAGCAAATATAATCAATGAGCTAACAATTCTCAAAAAGACAAAAGTGATTTGTAGGAATATGTGGTTACAGAAAAGTTGAACAGCAGTAATCTTCCTTGTCTCTAAATTGAAGGGACATGGATTTGATAGATGGACCACTCAGTGGATAAGGAACTGGCTGGATGGATGTGCTTAAAGAGTTGCAGTCAATGGCTCAGTGTCCAAGGGGAGACCAGTGACAAGTGGTGTTCCTCAGGGGCCAGTACTGGGACCGGTGCTGTTTAACATCTTTGACAGTGGGATTGAGGGTACCCTCAACAAGTCTGCCAACAACACCGAGCTGTGTGGTGCAGTCGACATGCTGGAGTGAAAGGATGCCATCCAGAGGGACTTTAACGGGCTTGAGAGGTGGGCCTGTGCGAACCTCATGAGGTTCAACAAGGCCAAGTGCAAGGTCCTGCACATGGGTCAGGGTAATCCCAAGCACAAATACAGGCTGGGTGGAGAATGAGAAAGAAATTGAGCAAAGGAGGCAGGAGACCTGCATGGTTAAACAAGGAGCTTCTAGCGGAGATCAGGCAGAAGAGAAAGGTCCATGGAATGTGGAAAGAGGGGCAGGCCACTTGGGAAG
>Ga0065711_1050659_pt1 | contig 10723 bp, 5 predicted proteins | sample Hoacrofraction12_FD_59098 | JGI IMG/M metagenome (GOLD analysis project Ga0065711, IMG submission 59098) | Hoatzin crop microbial communities from Cojedes, Venezuela - Epithelial fraction 12 v2 (version 2) | ecosystem: Host-associated > Birds > Digestive system > Esophagus > Crop | place... | reverse complement strand
TTTTTTTTTTTTTTTTTTTTTTCTTTTTTCCTTACAGTATAGGAGCCTTACTGCACAGTTTTCCTAGAACCTTACAGTGTGAAGGTTACGGAATGCTATCACAGAAACAGGTATTTAAGCTTTATGAAGATTAAAATGGGATAAAGTACATTGATATAAAATCAGTGTAGTTGATTATATTGGGTTTGCATGGCAAATTTTTGGTAGCAGGGGGAGCTGCAGCGGTGGCTTCTGTGAGAAGCTGCTAGAACCTTCCCCTTTGTCCGATAAAGCCAATACCAGCTGGCTCCAAGACGGACCTACTGCTGGCCAAGGCCGAGCTCATCAGGGACAGTGGTAGCACCTCTGTGATACTGTGTTTAAGAAGGGGAAAAGAAATCTGCAGCAGGATAGAGGAGTGAGACTATGTGAGAGAAACAGCTCTGCAGACAGCAAGGTGAGTGAAGAACGAGGGGATGGAGGTGCTTCAGGCCCCAGAGCAGAGATTCCCCTCAGCCCGTGGAGATGACCATGGTGAGGCAGGCTGTCCCCTGCTGTCCATGGAGATCCATGGCAGAGCAGATATCTACCTGCAGCCCAGGGAGAACCCCACACATGAATGCCCAAAGGAGGCTGTGACCCTGTGGGAAGCCCACGCTGGAGCAGGCTCTTGTCAGGACCCGTGGAGAGAGGAGCCTACACTGGTGCAGGTTTTCTGGCAGGACTTGTGACCCCACGGGGGGTGTACATTGGAGCATTCTATTCCTGAAGGACTGTACGCTGTGGAAGGGACCCACGCTGGAACACTTCATGCATGGAAGCAAGTGAGAAGGACTCACATTGAAGAAGTTCCAATGGAGGACTGTCTCCCATTGGAGGCACCTCACGCTGGAGCAGAAGAAGAGTGTGAGAAGTCCTCCCCCTGAGGAGGAAGGAGCAGCAAAGACAATGTGTGACAGACAGACCGCAAACCCCATTCCCTGTCCCCTTGCGCCACTTGGGGGTGGGGAGAAGGTAGAGCATTCAGGAGTAAAGTTAAGCCTAGGAAGAAGGGAGGGGTAGGGGGAAGGTGTTTTGAGGATGTGGTTTTATTTCTCATTTCCTTACTCCGATTTGTTTCACAGTAAATTGAAGTAATTTCCCCAAGTCGAGTCTATTTTGCCCATGACTGTGACTGGTGGGTTATCTCCCTGTGCTTATCTCGACCCACAAGCCTTTCGTTATATTTTCTCTCCCCTGTCCAGCTGAGGAGGGGGAGTGATGGAACAGCTTTGGTGGGCACCTGGTGTCCAGCCAGGGTTAACCCACCACATTGGTTAAATTATACTTTAATTTCATCAGTTCATTTAATTAACAGTAGATTTAAAATACATTGTTTAGCCAAGAATAGGGCCTGTATGGAATTCTTCAAATAAAATACGAATTCTGAAAAACTTTGGCAAACCTTAATAGTTAGCTTAATCACCTAGAATTATGTCTCTGCCTTGCTTCTAACTGCAATAGCTGTGACTTGGCTAATTATCTTAGTCCTACACTCATATGTAATCATGAGCAGGATCGTGAAGCCAGGTAATTCCCACATAAGTTCTTTAATTGGTTAGTGATGGTTTTGGCCTTTTCATAGTTGTTTGGCAGTTCAAGCATGTGTTCAATGTAGCAGATTTTTAGGTTTAATTTTCTTTCCCGCCTAATAGATGTGAATCTGCATCTTCTACCTCCCATGAAAGGACCACTACAAACAACCTATATGCAACTCTTGTTGGAGCTGTTTGCTTGCAAAAAAGGAAGACAAGATTGACTGGGCCCAGGGGAAGTACTAGACCATAGCCTGGTTTAGCATAGAGAGGTATAAACATAACTGCAAAAATCTCAGTTGATTAGCTTAAATGATAGGGTCTCGATGATGTGTTTGTATTAAATAGCTATTAGGTGGAATACATAAAACTGGGAACAGGACAATAACTCTCAAAGGAGAGTCAGATGTACCACAAAATTCTACTTCCATTAGCAGACTTCAGCTCCCAGGACTCCTGTAGTCCTGACTGTCCAGTAGCACAGTTTAAACAGGAGGGACGGAGAACAGCTGCTTCTAGCACCATTTAATTCACTGGGATCAAGACAGTTTCATGGTAAGTACAAGCTTTGGTCTGAGCTATCTCAGATGAATAAAAAGAAGATGAACCCATATTTGATGCTTTCTGGCAAATTTTTAGAACAATTTCCTTCAAATTCAAAGTATTGTGCCAGTCATCTTCTGCTACTTCCTGTTTTCTGTATGTAATAAGTTTATTCGAATTTGAGTTGCCTTAGATCATAACAGATATACTCTGAACAGTGAAAGAGAATGTAAGTGATTTAAGGGGGTTTAAGCTAGCTTGCTCGATGTTTTTGTGAAGGTAATTGGCAGCATTCACGCAGTTAATATGTATTAGCTGGAAGACAGTAATTATAACCAGTTAGCAAAGAGCCAGTGAGTGTATTTAATCCTTTTTGATCTAGCAAGTTACCCTGAACCACACTGGTTCATCATTGCAAAGAAAGAGAACTCAAGGAGAGCTCTTGGACCTCAGAGAGAAACTTCCGCTGGTGGGCAGAAGTTAAATGAGACTGGCTAATTATCTATTTTAGCTATCTATATACAATTATCTAATTATCTATTTTATCTATTATCAGCTGGCCTGGCCTTTCTCAGACTGCACCTGTGTTGCCCTACTCTGCTTCCACAAAAAGCTGAACTGGCCATCTCAGCCTTCCCCTAGTTTACATGCCCAGGGTACAGTAGAAAAACTTTTAGTTTCTTTGTGGGAGTCACCTGATCCTACTGCCTTGCCCCAAAGTACTTTGTGCATTACAAGGCTAAGGATTCAGTTCAGACTGACAATTCTCATACTCGGCCAGTTTTTGCAATACCACAAAAATTCGTGTGTTCTTTAAGCACTTACTTAACATAGAAAAAAGGCAAGACTGGAAAAATGTTGATTTAGTTAAAAGACGATGAAGCATAATTATAAGCAAACTATTGTTCTATGAACGTGACTTATCTCGTTACATTAATTAATCCAAAGGAAGGAGTAGTTCCAAGTCAGATCTACAACTACAAAACAGATTTTCCAACATAATAATTTTCAATTATGTTCAGAGATCTAGTTCCTAAAATTAACTCTTTTGTGACATTTCTGGATAAAATAATTTTAATAATGAATTTTCTTAAAAATTATTAGAGACAGGAAAAATGTTATCTCTATGCGAAGACGAGGTATTCAAAAAAATACCCAAAACAAACAAAAAAACCAAACCACCCAAAAGACCAAAACAACGAGAAGGAACAAATAAAAGAGGTGACAGCTATAAATCCACCTTTACAGAAAGGCCAGAATAAAGACCAGTTCCAATGCAGACTTATCCAAAGCTATAAATTGTAAACCTAGATATCACAAATCCAGTGTGTCAGATACACACTTTTTTCTGTAAGGTAAACTAACTTGGAAGTAACTTCTTCACTACCCATTTCTGGAGGTTTGAGAAGAGAATCAGTCTTAAATTTTGGTCAAAATGATCTCATATAAGCAGTTCTGCAAATGAGTAGGTGTGAACTTTGGAAGTAAATCCTACCAAAATAATTCAATAGGACAGGCACGCAAATACTTAATTATCAGCACTGGGCCTGGTATTTAAGCAATTTGGATTTGCAAATGATCATATAACAATTTCTGTATCTATATGTATACTGTTTTAAGTGAACAAGAAAACAAAGATGAAAGCTTTAAAGTCAGAGCTTTAAAAGTTAGAAAACACGTAGTGCATATATTTTTTAAATACATCCCTATCCCCATTCTATCTATATCTTCTGTTTTACTGGTCCCCCCAAATCCTTCCCTATTTCTCTTTATTCTTTTTAACACCTGTAACAAATTCTAGTAAAAGTATACCCTATTATAAGATTCTCTGTTTCCTCAGCTGACACTTTTAGTTTTCCATCAGTCTCAACCCAGCTTTTCTTCCTTGTTCATCTACATTTTCTCAATCACTCAGTCCTGGTACTAAAGATATCTTCCAAGTGATATACAGCATGACAATGTTTTGACAATTTATTTAATGCTTAAATAAAAATAAAAGGCAGAAATAGGTTTACATAATAGAAAATGAAAGGCCATAGTCTGTATTACCTTCTGACAAATCGCCTAAGAAACCTACCTGAATTGTACCAGAATTTTTATATATATCAAATCACTATAAAAATAACCAACAAAACTCAAGACAGTTGAGGACATCAGTCTTCAAAATTAGGAATTTCTGATATCCCATTAAAACTCAGATTTTTGACTTACATAAAGTTTAATGACATTTAAACAGAAAATCCAATTCCCAGCTTTTCAGAAATCCCATTGTACCATGCAGTCATGGAAGTTCATTTGTCAAAAATCCAAATAATCGAGTGATTATACTGCAATGTCTTTGAAACCACTCACATGACATTACTGTGTTAGCATACATATTTGCTTTTCATTTTTTCCCTCTCTGATTAGATTATTATGTATAAGTAGTAATAGATGTATTTTCATTATAAAGGCCTTCTTTCCTCATTGTACAAGGAGTGGATCAAACATGATGTTATATCAATTATTTCATTGTAAAGTGATACATAACAATATGCATACATCTCATAACTTTACAAATTGATCTAGATATTGAGGAGGAAAAAACCAGAAAGCTGTGCTGTCATTAAGCAAGTATATTCCAGAGATTCTTTACTGCCAACACACAGAGCAAGTTCACTTGTATCTCAACCAGTGAAACCAAACATTAAGTACAACATGGCTAAAAATAGATGATGATCTAAATGCATGATTATTTTAAGAAAATTACACAACACAGAGAAGTGAGAGGTGAGCTTTGAGCAATTATAGAGGTATGATTGCATTGAGTGGACCTGGAAGAAGGAGGGTTTGGATGTTTCTGTGATTCTAACCTGTTTAAGTCAAAAGAATAATGCAGAATTTCATTTTAAATTTTAATTTCTTTAAAAAATAAGTACTTTTTGAGAATATAAACCAGAAGAAAATAAGCTAGGTCATTATTTGTGCACTTACGTCATTATTAGTGAAGATTTCAGTTATAAAGATAATGCTGATTTCTTGAATCACCAGAGTTGCATAGGTAATGTGAGAAAGAAGAGGGCAGAATTTCAAACTAATGACACTGAACAGCTATAAAAATACAAATGGAAAAAAAGGTCTTTAGAATTTTTATCAACAAGATATGTAAGACAGAACAGATCTAGCTTGCCTTTTTTGCATCTGAGTTTCAATGTTGTATCAAATAAAAGCCAAAGCAATGGTTTTCCTGTCAACTGAGCAAATTTTATTGCAGTTCATATCGGTGCAGTAGCCAGAGAACAAACAACACAGTTCAAAAAAACCCACTTTCCAAACTAGAGAGACAATTTATCAGCTTTCTTGTCATCAGTACTAAGTAGCATACATTTATTCTTCATCTTACACTGAGGAGAAAAGTTTTCCTAAGAAGAAACATATCTATAACAGGTGTTATATTATGACACAAAATGGATTCTTGAGGACACAATATACAGAACTCTTGATTCAGAGAAATCTGTGCATGTGTTTCTGTGGACTGAAAAACATTGCTTTTTGCATGGTTATATATTATCAAACAATGCTTCATTCAAATTCAGACCTTCTTCTTATATATTTACATTTAGGTAGCACATACCTCGGTCTACTCTGTGCTTTTGAGATGAGAATATTTACCATCTTTGAAAAACTGACATTTCAAAAATTTTAGTCTATTCTCTATGGTTTGCTGTGAGCCAAAGGAAAAGTGTTATTTCAGTATGTTCACACTGTGATTTGTTTGCTATCATGTTCATACCAATGAAATATGTCTTCTGTTTATAAACCTTCAAATAATCAGAAATAAAAGTAAAATAATTAAATTAAATCTCATTGTCTTTTATAAATGGAGATATATAAACCACCTCCTCTCTAGGTTCTTAATGTGCAACATGACACAATTTGGAAAGAAAGATCTGATCACCAATTCTTGGCTTCTGTTCTCTCTGTTGCTGGCTGCTGCAGAATGGAGTGTTTTCAGCAGGCAAAAATTGACAGAAATACATAAGCTATGTTGGCAAGCAAATTCACACTTGGCCTTTACCAGTCGGTGCATCAAGCTGATAGCTGGCCAAAAATAAATTACAACAAAACAAAAAAAGTACTCAGAAGAGGAAAAAACCCTTCACACATGCCTCCTGCCACACATGTATATATGAGAGAGAAAGAGGTGCAAACTCAGAATTGGAACTCTGACAGAAAGGGAATAAAAATAGTATTAAAATCTTTAACATTTTTTCTCCCATTTTGCAGACTCCACTGTCACCTGTTCCACTCTAGTCAGACACAGGTTTCCTCAGTTAATACCAAGTTCATTTGCTCCCCTCAAAGGACCTTGTTTTCTACATCACCTTGGGCATTAAGATATTTTTTTCTTTTTTTCCTGGAATGCTATATGAAGCTGCAGGGAGCTGCAGAATATATATTAATCACAAAGGTTTATTATAGCCTGTGGAATAGAAAGAATTTTTTTTTAAACAAAGCCATTCACTCCAAAGCTTCAGAAAAAAAATTCAAATATTTGGAAGGTCATGTTCAGGAGCAGTAGTATTTCATTAAACAATTATTTCAAGAAGTTCTATTCATAATTAGGGAAATGGTCTCTTGACTGCTATTCCTAGCTCTCATCAGAGGTGCCCGAAATCTAGTATTTAACAAAAAGCATAATTCATTGACCTTCACGGTACTTAAAGTTTGCAAAATTATGAAAAAGTTTAAATAATTTTATCTACATTTTTAGACTGTTTTTAGATTTGACTAATTGATGACTTGTTTTGAACAAACATTTGAGATACCTAGTTCTACATTTTTTTAAAACTTTAAGAAATTCATTACATATCCAATGGGTGTGAAGACCAAACTTTCAAAATCATTTAAATTCTGCTCTCAAGCAGTTCTAAATGGTCTTCAGGTCACCTACCATATAATGTAAACAGGACTATTAATACACTATTATGCCTGTCTGCCAAGCAATGCTAATGGACCCCAAAGTCCATTAGCGAGTAACATAGTCCATAGCAAGTCCACAACAAGTGCACTTGTTATTCAGCAGGTCAAAATTTTTAGGATGAATTTTCTTTTATTATTAAAACAGTAGATAAACTAAGAGTGTACTCCCAAATCTTCTAAATGGAACAGTTAAAAGATGTCATAGACTATGTTGTGATTATATTTCTAGCAGAAGAGGATATTAAAATAGCCTCAAATCTAACAAATCAGACTCTGCACAGATTAGGCTGCAATTCTAGAAAGTGTAAATAGAAAGAATCCAACTTTACAAGCTTCTGACTTTTAGTGTTCACTGTAAATATCTCACATGTGGACTTCAATTATTAATAAATAGTGCTGTGCATGTAAAATCGTTGAAGTTATCGGGTTTTGCACTTAAAAAAGACTGTCTTTAGCACCAAGGAAAATAATAAAATGATAATAAGAAACATGCCTAAACATTTTAAAGCACATGGAAATTACTTTTTTTACTCTCCTTCCAAAGCTTCATACTATAAATTTGGAGATCAAAGCTATCTGAAAGACCAAACAAGGTTTCTCCCACCCAAAAAAGAACAAATATTTTTTTCTTTCTTTCTTTTTTGCCTAAGGTTATAAATTATCTTCAAGAGATGTTATATGCAGTGATAGGTTTATACATTAGCTCTTGGGAGTGAAAGCATGAAAATGTAACTAAACTTACGACCTGCAGAAATACAAGAAGGCATAGCCAGCTTGCACTTTCAGTCATCTATACTTAAGGGGAACTCCTCCACCAGGAAGTAGTAGGTCAAAATGTCCAGAAATAGATGACCATTCTAGGACAAGAGATTTCACACTCTTAGAGAAAGTACAATTTGACAAATGATGTTTGTTCTGCAAGGTTGTTCAGAGAAATTCAGTGGTTTAGATGTCAGTTCTGAATTAAATGACGTTTTTACTATCCAATAGCTGTTCAGTGGCTTTTGAGAATTAAGGTCATTAGTTTCCTTTACTTACACGTTTTTCTGTGGTCCCTGTGACAATATTTTCTGAAACCATGATAAAGACAAATGGATTTATCTTATTCCTTTGGTGCAGAAAAATTTTATTACTGTTAGGTCACGCAAAGGGAAGTCAAGAAAAGAGAAAGTGTGAAGAATCTTCATAGATTTATGTCAGTTATTTTTGCAAGTGAGATGAGAAAGATCATTTTGACTAACCCAGCTGACTTTGTGCTGTAGTGTTTTGTTTGCAGTACTTACATGCTGCTTCTATTTTCTCTAGCATGACTGGTTTTTCCAAGTGATGTACAAAGAAAAGCAGCTGGATGCTTTAATGCTTTCTACAGCTGTTGGACCTTTATCCATGCCACAAAACTAGCAGTACGTGGACAATATTCTAGAAGTAGAACATAAGATACTACTTTTAGAACAGAAGTGATAAAATTGCAAAATTTTCCTCTAGACTTCAAGTCCTCTGCCAAAAGAAAATTCATCTAAAAGTTCACTTTGCAACAAATGGGAATAGCTGATAGATCTGCTTGTTCTGGAAGTACGTTTAGATTCTCTTGCAAGAAAACTTGTTGATTTATGATAGCTACTGGAAAATTTCTCTTTCGCTAAGATAGAAGAGATCATAGGCAGAAATAACGATGTTAACTACTTCAAACTTTTTTACAATACTGTATAAAAAACATGGCTACATTTCAAGTGTTGTTTAACTCTTCAAAAGAGCTTATTTAGCATATTTTCCTGCATCGCTTGAGGAGCTGCCAACCTCACCATATTCAATTTTCTTCTTAAAAAATTAAATTTCTCATCTCACATTATCATACATCAAACAGAGCTTCAGTAAAGATATTAAAATGAAATGGCAAACAGCATCCAAAATAAAACATCTTGATTTTATCAGAAACGGGAATGTAATAAGTTTTTGTCTTGCTATATTTGGGGAAAAACTAGTGAATACTGAAATACAACTAAACTTCAAGGTTTAATTGTTTTCAAAGTATTTTTATTTTAATCATTCTTCTGAAAACACAGTGGCACTAGTCGTCATGAAGTAGTTCATTTTCACATGTGACCCCAAATGTATGGCCAAGCCAATTCTTTGTTATCTCATGCTGTCTGAACTGTTTAAGAGGGAGTCACCAGCAGTCTATTACTGCACATTGTGCCTTTGTGAATTCTGCACTGCTAAGGAGAGGTCACGAATACACTATGACTGCGGTAGACAGACACACTTAAATCACCAACCATACCAGAAGAGAAGAAAGTTTCTTCCAGAGAGTCACTAGAATGATTTGGGGATTTTTGAAACACTGTTTTTCTTCAGAAAAAAAAAAATAGAACAGTAAGTAAAGAATTTACGACCATTTACAAACTTAATAGGAAAATCAACATCTCTAGCAGTGAAAAATGTCATTACAATCTGCTGAGTTATGAAATATATCTTCAAAATAGTTGATGAAGATCATAATATATATTTTCAGGAGAAAAAAAAACTCAAAAAAATTTCACAGTATAGAACAGTGTTAAATATCTGACAGCTGTAGAAGTGCTAGCTGTTTTGTTTTGTCTCCCTTTATGATTTATGTTGTGAAATAGATAGTTCCAGAGGATAGCTTATCCCAACTATATTAAGATCATTAGATACCTCTCAACTAACCATGGAAGAAGTGTAACCAATTAGCTTATTCTTGCACAACACATTTTCAAATCTCCAAATATTCATCAGATCAATTGTGCTCTATAATACTCGTGAACAGTAAAAACAAATTCTAAGCCTGAAATTTCAAGATTGTCTAGGACAGAAAGTAAAAAATATAATCGTATGGTTGAATTTCACCATTTTGTCCAATAGCCTATGATAGTTTTGGAGTGATATAATTAGAAACAGTAAATAATGATCTGAGGAGGACAACCACCAAATAGGCACATGAGAAGTTACTAGCTTGATCTACTGGAGAGAATACTGAAAACCCTAAAACAGATGAAAAGCATGGATGGACAGTACATGCTTACATATAGGTCATAAATGTAAAAAGTGAACTAAAAGAAATACAGTTGCATTGTTATCTTCTAAACTTAAGATAAGCACTCAGAACTTGGACCAATGTATGTAGAGCTGAAAATAGACTTCTATTTGGTGCCAACCGCAGTCAAAAGGTATGCAAATTGTTAGCTTGGAAATTCAGCTGGGATGAAAAATACATAGAAGGTTACTGGTGTGTAGCTGGAATGTCCTTCAGTTTCATTATTACACTTTCACACTCATATTTATTAGCAGTTATCCATATTCAGTATAGATCTATGTTTCATGCGTTAGACTAACATTTGTTTGACATAAAGGTCCTTAGCGGAGCTGGTATTGTTTCTATTAGTCACCCTAAAGAAGCACAGCAAACAAAGGATCTTTTGTACACAATAAACAATCTGAGTGTCCTGGGTTTGGCCAGGACAGGGTTAATTTTCACTGGACACCAGGAAGGGGCACAGCCGGGGGGTGGGGGTGACCCCACCTGGCCAAACAGAGCCCGGTATTCCATATCATGTGACGTCACGCTGGGTTCCGGTGTGGGGGGTGGGGCGACGCGGCGGGAACTCTCTCATGGTTTGGGGGGGCGCGGCGCCGGTCCTGTTCGG
>Ga0065711_1050658_pt1 | contig 10723 bp, 8 predicted proteins | sample Hoacrofraction12_FD_59098 | JGI IMG/M metagenome (GOLD analysis project Ga0065711, IMG submission 59098) | Hoatzin crop microbial communities from Cojedes, Venezuela - Epithelial fraction 12 v2 (version 2) | ecosystem: Host-associated > Birds > Digestive system > Esophagus > Crop | place... | reverse complement strand
ACAGGAAGTTCCGTCTGAACATGAGGAAGAACTTCTTCCCTCTGAGGGTGACGGAGCACTGGAACAGGCTGCCCAGGGAGGTTGTGGAATCTCCTTCTCTGGAGATATTCAAGACCCTCCTGGACGCGGTCCTGTGCAGCCTGCTGTAGGTGACCCTGCTTGGGCAGGAGGGTTGGACTAGATGACCCACAGAGGTCCCTTCCAACCCCTACTAGTCTGTGATTCTGTGATTCTGTAAAGAGCTGTAATCAATTTGCCAAACAAAGAAAGAACAGCCATGACCCTGCATCATGCACAACGAAGAATTCACTAGTGAAAATACTGTGCATATATGTAACTCCTCACCTGTTACACAACTGCAGAAGCATCAGGGTCGTTGAAATGATACTGTGTGCTGAATAAAGGAGAAAGATAAAAGATAATAATTGTACTTTACTGAAGTCAAATCATGTATCTAATCTTGATTGGGCATGATAGCAAATGAAACTTGCTGGTAAAAACTCATTCTGATTCACAAGTGCTGTGTTTTTCTCTCTGCTTCTAATTTAAGTTTAAAATTGCAAGGTCATATCCTGTGGGATTATTTCACATGAAAAATGCTTTATCCAGCCAGTTTGCACTGGGGATTAAGGTTGTATGTGTGTTTGGCTGAGAAGAACAGAGAACTACCAATCCTTGTGTTTGGCCAGTCATGGTTTAAAGCAGGGCATCAATAAACTGAGTGACAGACACTCTCTATGAACCCCCACTCTCCCCCCCAGAGGAAGGGAAAAGATGGAAAAGGGAGAAAGACTTACAAATTGAATATAAGAAGTTTTACTAATAACACTAATAATACTAACAATATTAATTATAACAGAAATAATACAAAATATACAAAACTCACACTGAGTTTCCCGGAGTTGGGTGCCAGGTGCTGGTGTCCCACCAGCAGCTGCCAGGCAGCACCAGGAAGTCCTGGGCTGGACTCGGCAGTGGGCAGGAACTGAACTCAGGGATGCACAGATAGGAATCTGGATCAGGATCGCAGGTAGGACAATGAGCAGGGTCCTCTTCAGAAGGTGGCCATGGATGAAGAGAGCGAGACCCTCGTGATCCCCCAGCATTAAACTGAGTATGACGTGCATGGCATGGAATACCTCTTTGGTCAATATCAGGTCACCTGTCTTGTCCGCCACTCCCCGAAAGTACAACCATTTCCGACTCCTCACGTGCAGGACCTAAGAGATCTGTCGGTGGCCTTGCCTGCCATAGTGATAAACAGGGGCCTTTTTCTGCACTCCTTTCCTACCGTTAGCTCAGTGTAACTATAAACATTAGGTGTTATCAGCTTTGGAGCAGACTGTCTCTGTAAAACACGCAGCCAGCTTCAGAAAAATGCAGTTATTTAAAAGAACTTAGCTGTAAGGAAGATTCACTAAAAGAGAATGGGTTCTGTTTTAACCAAAACCAGGACAGCCGCAATTTCTGAAAATGCATACTTTGGAAAGTAATTCTTGGTAAAAACAGCTCAATGAAATTAAGGCTTTTTTTCATTTATTTATTTCTTTCTTTATGAAATCGTGATCAGCCTACCAAAAATGTTGACAGAGTCAATAACTGAGGATGTGACTTCCTCCATGTGACGTCATAAAATAAAGCTCAACTCACCTACACAAAAACTGTATTTCTAAAGAAGAGCTTTCCTACACTTTTACCCTAGCTCAGTTACCACCCTTTTTAATGGCCATCAAAGGCTGATTCTATAGCCAAAAGAAGCTCTTTCTCTACACTTATTTCATGTAATATACCCACGATGTAATGACCAGGAATTAGGTGGCAATACTATCTCTGTCTCACAATGAAATTCAGTTTTGGGGAAATGCCATTGCATTATGCTGCCAGAGAAATAGCTGATAAAGAGGTCTAGGGTGTGACAGATTATTAATCATCTTTTCTTAGGTTCGAAGTGCAGTAATCTTTTTTTATTTATTATTATTTTCTCTCTCTTTTGTCTGTCATGTAAAACTGATAAAATACAGGGGGTTTTGGGTTTGCTCCAAAGTGAAATTCACTGGACATATAATCATCATAGAATCACAGAATCGTTTAGTTTGGACAAGACCTTTAAGATTATCTAGTCCAAACCTAACACTGCCACGTCCACCACTAAACCATGTCTCCAAGTGCCACATCCATATGTTGTTTAAATACCTCCAGGGATGGTGACTCAACCACTTCCCTGGGCAGCCTGTTCCAACACTTGACAACCTTTTAGGTGAAGAAATTTTTCCTAATATCCAATCTAAACCTCCCCTGACACAACTTGAGGACATTTCTTCTCGTCCTATCACTTGTTACTTGGAAGAAGAGATCAACACCCACCTTCCTACAACCTCCTTTCAGGTAGTTGTAGACAGCAATAAGGTCTCCCCTCAGCCTCCTTTTCTCCAGGCTAAACAAAATCATATACCCCAAACAGGCCTAAATTTTTGCATATATAAGGATTTCTCAGAAATATCAGTGCCACAAAGAAGAAAAAAACTAATTAAATGATTGAAATGCCCATTGCTCTGAGGCTGACCTCAAAGGTTCAGTATCACCTTTTCCTTACATCTTCTCTCACCTTTCAGACTGCTTATAAAACAGCAATCTGTAAACCTCTTTTGTAAATCTATTTTCTATTTTCTTTCAGATATGCCAGTTTTTAAAAAATATTTTTTGAGAACATATCTAATTAGCGGTCAGGTTCATTGGTGGTAGTGCACCCAGGAAGGTGCACATTTCCCCGTTAATATATAGCCAGCAATGATTTTCTGACATCACAAATTAAAACAGTTGGGCCTGGGCTATTTCTCAAGTGAAACGTTTTGTTTGTCTTGCAAAGCTCCATGACGTACATATTAGCCCACAGTGATGTTTCCTCCAACCAGGCACCTAGTTGTAAAGCTATCAGTTAAGCTTTATGCATTTACCATGTAACTAGCAGAGCTGTGATTGACAGTTTTAAAAAAAATGTTGAGGAAAACAGCAATTTTGTGACTTTGTCTTTTAAGGGGTGATAAAGTTTTAAAATAATAAGTCTAGGACCTACTGTGGGTCTTCCTAGGGTTTATTTTTTCTGAGAAATTACATCAACGAATTATATACTTGAGTACCTTCACTCACTGGCATCGTCATGGCAAGTAAGGGTGTTAACCTAGACGCTCAGCAAGTTTTCAGATCATTACTTATTTCAGACTTTTGTCAGTATTTTTGAAAAGCTAGTCATGAAAATTGAGATATTCAGAGGAGGGACTATGGAGAGACAAAGGATGGAATGCTTGCAAATTTCACAGACATTAAATAGTCTCTTTTCAATGACTGGTATGATTTGGTCTCAAACTCGAAAACTGATAAACACTGTGGAACTGTAGCCCTTTCAGCTTGTGAGCTTATTTCTCACACAAAACCACAGCAGACTTGTGTGACTGATCCCTTGCGTGCTGTTTCTACCACACAGGCTCAGAAATATGGCCAAAATGCTAAAAAACTAGTCCTGTTTTTCAGAGTTCAAGATGAAAACAGTGTAATCCTTTGAAGATGGAATCAATTGACAAACCAGGAGCCAGCTCCTTGAACTGAAGTACATGGGAATGGGGCCACCCATTTCAAAGGAGCAACACTAGACCCTGAGGAAGCAAAAAAGGAAGCTTGCTCAGTGTTCAACGAGGAGCATAGTTCAGGTCATGAGAGCGTGGTTTGGAGTTATGAGCTTTCTTCTAATGCTGAATAAGACCCTTTTCTGGTTTATGGCAGAAGTCTTACCTAGTAAGCTCCTCTGTAGTCCTAATAGAAGACTGATTAAAATACACAGTGTTCTCATTTTCATAATCAAATTCTGGTCAGACATTGGCACTATATGATTGCCACATATTCTGGTGTTTTCCATGTCTCAAACACAGGGTAACAGTATGTAACATTGTCTAAAACTTCCAAGTCCTAGTGCAGTCTTTATCAGGAAGCAGAGTTAGTTCTGGAACAAGGACGCTGCCTTAGCTCTAGGCTGTAAAAAAAAGAGCTTAGACTAATCAGAAGCGGGTTTGTTGTGATCTACAAATTAAAGGTTACACTTGAAATTTAAAAAAAAATGTGGAGCACAATGACTGCAAGTTTCTCACTGGTGATCAGTTACGCAGGATAAATATTTTTGCGTGTTTGTGTGGGTTTTTTCCTGCCATGAATTTATCTTTGAACATTCTTCAGATCTGCTTTCACATTTCTGGCATTCTCTTCTTAATAAGCCTGATAAAATGCGATGACACAGCCTTCAGCTATTTTTCAATACTTTCAATACAACTGCAGAACTTCTCTGAGGAAGTGCCCCATCTTATTTGGGTGCTGTCAAACCATGACTCTGCTAGTTGTTACAAGATGCTATGACTCCTGTCTTTCACCAACCCTGTGCAGACAAATGCATGTATCCTTTTCTCCACACCAGCTGGCAAGCCAAGAGTGGCAAAGAAGTGTGGCTCATGGAAGAAACTGTCAAGGAACCATGCCTTGGGCTACAGGAGCCATGTGGAGAACAGCTGTGCGCTGCCGCAGCAGCTGGGGTCAGGCTTACAGTGAAGTTGCAGGAAGAAGCGGAGATGGGAGGTATGTGGTGCCAGTAGAGCAGGTGGGGTCTGTTGATCCTGACTGCCAGCTCCTCTCTGTCTAGCAGAGATCAGATGGGAGAAAGGATGTTCACAGCAGTAGTTTTCAGAGTGTGAGCAACCAGCTTTGGAAAAGTATGTTCTGCCCCAGAACTGCAGTGCTTGGTCTTGGTTGATAACTGCCTGATGGTGTGGGACACAGGAATAGTCACTTCCCTGTTCCTCACAAGTCTGTCTTTTGCTCTGGAACGTGTACTTATATGTATATATGCATTCATATGTGTGTATATATTTGTGTGCATGTATATTTCCACTATTCTTTCTTCTGCATTGGTAGTAAAGAGAGGTACCCTGAGAAGTCCTAACCCTGTTGTTCCAGAGAACTTCATAGGAGCAGCATTTTATGCTACAGTTCATCGTTTTAACACTCTTGATTTTAATCGCTCCCCTCCTGACAGTCCTTTGCTAGCCAAGTAATTGAGTGGCTATGGAAATTAACTACCAAGGCATGAGCAAAGTGTCTTTAGTACCACTGCTTCACGGCTCTGCCAGTGAACTCTGCTCATACTTTCTGTACCTTGGAAGTGTTTTGTGACACTGTAGGCGTGGCTGCAGTAAACCTGGCACACAGCATCACTGCCCTGAGGACCATAACAATGAGTAAGAAGCAGGAAAAGTTTAGATGTAAAGGTACTGTAACTTATGAGGGCACTCAAAGACTGCTGGTGTGAGTTTGCTGGTGTTTCGTTCTAGGGTCTTAACCATCAAACTACCTTCCTTGCGATTTGTTTTGATAAGATGATGTTAACGTTCCCTCTGTATCCAAGGAAGAGTCCTGATTATCTGTTTTTCACTAGTACACTCAGTACTTCCCATACAGAAATCCAAAGACGTTCTGGAAGAGCCTGGCCGACAAACATGAACTGTAGCTCTGGTAGCAGATGTAATTTCCAAGGAGCCTTTTGAAGAGAATGGTCTGATTGCTGGTGAAATTAAAGCTTGCCTAACTGTGACAGACTGAGAAGTATAATGGGGATAGTAAAGATTGAAACATTAACATTTGAGGAAAGTCAAAAAGGATCTCCAGGAAGATCAGATAGTTCCTATCTGCAGCAAGCTCTCCTCAACTAATGCCGCTCCAGCAGGAGAGACCCTCAGCCTGTAAACTCGCTCAGGAAAAATTTACACAAGGATAAATCTCCAGAAAGGATCTAAGTGTCAAATCCTAACTTAACAAATGCCTTTCTTTCTAAGTGGGATTTATGTTTGCCTAATTTTTAAAGATAATATGGAGGTGGGTGGGTGTGTAGCTTAACAATTTTACAGCAAAAGTTTCAGGAGAATTTCCAACTGTTGAGCTGCAAAACATCAATACTGGACTTTTTCTTGCTTTCCTTCTCTCTTTGTTCCTTTCTTCTTTTGGCAAGGGATATTTAAGAGTTCATTTACCTATTTACTTAACGCTTTCTCTGACAAGATGGGATAGTTGAAGAAAATGTACACCTTAAGTTTCGTAACATTTACATAATGCATCTTTTTTGTCCAACCTTTTAACCATATTATCTACCCTGAGCTGCTACTCAGCTTGTTTTGGTAAGGCCTCACTGCCAGTCTACTAAGTTCCTACTGCTCAGTATCTGTTTTCATGACCGGGATAATATGCATAGATTTCATAAAGAGGAAATATTTCACACTGTACAAGTTTTTCCAAGTGACCACAGTTTTCATTCAAAATATAAAGAAAACATCCTCAGGAAAACTACACAGTTTTAAATCTCATGTTAGGTTTATCCTGCTGACAGGTATCTGCAAAATTAAAACTCTTTGTTCATATACCTGTGTTCAGAGTGTGTGGAAGAACAAGACCATTAAATTTGTAGTTTTCTAGGCAGCATGAATAATCAGTAAAGTGTTTTCAAAATGGGTGGTTTCCAAATAAGAAAGACTGAAACTCTTTGAATAAATTCTTATGGAAAAATTAGGCCTAGGTCTGTTTTCAACTGACATATTAGTTAGTGACACAGTAATCGAAGACTGTGAATTTATTCTGAAGTGATTATTTATAATCAATACTGTACTAATTTTCTTCCTTGCAGATTGTCTGTCAGTTCCAGTATTATGTCTGTTTAACCATGTTTCATTTTACATCTTTGGATTTAACTGTGATAAATCCTGCATTGATCAGTATTTGCTACAGAGAATTAGTTTTTGTATACCCTATTTTAGCATCCACTCATTCAAGAAGTGGCTGTAGTTCAGATAGAAGAACATAAGCAAGAAATTTCAGTACCAACTTCAGTTGTCATTCACCCCAGATGCTTAATAGAAGTCTCCAGCAGAGCTCTCTTCACATATTTACTAAAAAAGACCATGTTAATCTTCTATTTTAGGATTTGTTTGCAGCATTTGTTATCGATGAACATCAGTTTCTGCAGCAGGGATTAACTATCTCTTCTGGATTATCTATCATGGCATGAATCATATTCCTTTCAGGGGAGCCAGCTTGTTGCAGTTAAGCCTCTTTATCTGTAATGCAACATTCATTAATGCTGGGGTTCTACAGGATCCCATTTTGGGACCCATAGTGTTTTGTAATTATGTTTTTTCCCTTAGGCAGTATCAGATTGGTCTCATTGTTTCCAGTATCTCATGCAGATGATCTTCAGATTTGCCTTGGTCTATTCCATCCTAAACTGAATGTTAACAAGACAGAATAGTTACTAATTGGTCCATCTCTAGGTCTTTGCAGTCCTCACTCATTGCTTCTATAAATAGAGCTTCCATTTTCCCTGTTGCCAAGGCTTGTAGCCTTGGTGATAAAAGAAGAAAGGGGGAAAAATTGGGTCTCTGAAAAACAGTAAAGATCTCCTCCTCCTAAGCGAGGGCAAGCAGTTCTAAAGGAGCTGAGCTTCTGTTTCACTGGAGTCCTTACAATGAAACAGATAGGAATAATATTAATACGAAGAATAGACAGCAATGACTAAAGGGAGTCAAAGTGCAATGGAGAAGATCGGCTAACTGCAGATACTATATACCATCCTAAGAACCATTATGGGCAATGGGATATTTTTGCAGCTAAACAGAGGGTATCAGTTTGAAGAAGCTTGGGCCATCATGGCAAATCTGCAGTCTCAGAGGCCTCTAAGCAACAAGTGGAAACATAAATGTGACAGAGGAGGTGGCAGTGCAGTCCTACATAGTCCAAGATGACAGCGGCTTGACTGTGACGCAGAGCTTTTGACAGTGTAAGCTAGAGAGCCTTGGAATAGATAGTCACAGTTCAGGAAAGATGCAGACCCACTGGAGACAGTCCGGTGCAGAGCAGCAAGATCATAAGAACAAAAAATTAGCTATAGCACATTGAACAGTCCATCTAGTTCAGTGTCATGTCCCTAATATGAATGAGCAGTGAGTGTTTAGGGAAAGAGCGTAAAAACTAGGCATAGAACAAAATGTCTCTTGATGTATTTCCCAGATGTTAATAAATTGGAATTTAGGGAATTCCTGAGTTCAAAGGTGTGTCAGCATCATGAATTTTAGTTGCCATTTTGGTTTAAATGTTGAATGTAGCTTAATTACTTTTTAAGTAATTTATAATATTTTAATCTACCACATCTTTCAGTCAAGAGTCCCACAGAAGAGTTTTATATCAGTAAGGAGGCAATGGATCACTGAAATAGATTAGAGCTTCTGCTGATCTGTCAGTGTATGTCTTTAACAACAAGTTAGACAACTGTCTGTCTGGAATAATGCAGGTATAATGTGGCTTGGACAAAAGGGTGGACTGCTTTATCCTTTCATGTTGGTTTTGGCCATACTTTTGTACAAATCTGTGAAAGTGATATCATCCCAGGAAAGAAATCCCTGATCCCTAAATCTTCTCTCACATAACAGCCTTCGAAGTCAGTTTATTTGCTGTCTCTCCCCCTGATATATCTTGCACTGATGCCACAGCAGTCTGGACAACAAGGCACATCCTAAACCTTGTCATAAAGATGTAACACTGAACAGGTATGATTCGCAAAGAGGACATTTCACTTGATCAGACACTGCCCGAACGGTATAATTTTGACATGTTTATTGCCAGTTAACTCAGGTTGTGAAGCAGAGAACAACAGGCCTGCAGATTTAACTTCTGTGTTGGGAAAGATTTCTAGAATTATTCATAAAGGATGAACTTGTTAGCTTGTTAGATAAAAGTCTGTTAAGAAGTAGCCAAGAGCCATGGACTTATAGAAGGAGATCTTGTCAGAAGCATGTGATAGAATTAATCAAGAAGCAAGTGGGACAAAGAAATTAGAGACTGGGAATGCTATAGATCTGATCGACTTAGATCTGAGTAAGGCTTTGATAAAGTTTCACAGAAGAAGTTGACATGCAAATTCAAGGATATTAGAGTCAATGAGAGGATGATGAAATGGTTGAAAAACTGGCTGAAGAGAATACTGAATAAATGGGCACAAACTGACTTTGAGAACAGGAACAACTAAAGGCCCCTGGATTCATTCATTTGCCACTAGAAAAAATTCTCCAGGCTTTATTTGGATGCTTACTTGCACTTAGCGTATGTCCACTGTTGCAGAAAAATAGCTGGGGTGGTGCAGTGATGCAATATACTTCTACATCTGAGGAGATTTGCTACCTCCCTCTAAGGAAGAGAGAGAAAAGGAACTTACAGAATGCAATTTTTATCATTCCAAGGCACATACGTTAAATGGACAAATCCATTTTTAGAAGTGTTTTTTTTCTCTGTGATGAATTATGGGTGACTGGCTCGTAGACACAAACGTTGTGGGCATCGAAAGTGCAAGCAAGATGAAATTACTCTGGGCTTTCCTTTTTCCCTCATTTATGCCAGTTGTCTGTCAGTATAATTGCATTGACTTGCATTACTACCCTAACTCTCCCTTTTGTAGGATTGCCCGCTACACCACCTTAAAATGCCCACCTTCTCGGGAAGTGTTCTGTCTTCAATCTCATCTTGCATTTTTCTTTTACTTTTTAAAGACTGAAATGTAACGACAGTACACCTTATAAAGGTCCATTGCTCTTCATGAATTCTCTAGTTCTGGCAAATGTCCTCTCTCCTTTTGCAGGGAATAGGTCCCAGAGCAAAACTGTAGAAGCATCATCTGGTACATGGAGGTTTGGGCTGGGATTCAGTTCTGGGTCAACTATAATTTGCCCTCTGAACAATCAATTTATGCTTTGCTTCAGTGCTCCATGTGTAAAAATGAGAATGATACAGAGTTATTTTGTAGGCATAATAAGGTAATGAGGCATTTAGATTTTTTGCCATTAGGTAGGAATGTGTGTTAATAAACAGAATCTGTATAAACAAACTTAGGTCTTGGAAGAGTCAGGCTGTACGTGCTTTTACAGGTTTAGAAAAGGAGAGTGTGTGTGTGTGTGTGTACGCATATACATACATATATGCCAAAATCCTTTCTGATTTATATCAGTGAATAAATTCGCTATGGGGTACATCATAACAGAGATAGTATATATAAAAATAATTTACATTCATCCATAGAAGCAGATACATGTTAAGCTATATTCAGGAACTTTTTATCCAACCTTTTGTTGTTCCTTGGACCCCTCTGAACTGGCTCGTCAAAACCTTTTTCTTATGGTGAATAAGCGTTGCTCTGCATTCTTGGAGCTGTAAGATACCATGTTCTTGACTCTTAGAACAGCATGCTAGATAAGCTGCACAAGAAGTAACTGTGATTCCTAGAGACAAGGCATATAGTCTGTCCTTAGTCAATGGCAGAGAAGTATGTGTTCAGATCTGTTTTTTATTCTTTTGTTAAAAGTTCCTGTTCTTCATGATCGCTGTATAACTGCATTATCACCAGCTGTACAGCACAGACTCAGACAGAACATAAACAGAAGTAATATCCAGATCTTCCCCAAGGAAGTGTTGATTAATCCAAAATTGGAACTGGGAATAACATTGAAGCAACTCTCTTGGAAAGCAAAGCAAGCACAGGCAGACAAGAACGGAGGCAGTGCAGCACTCTTGCATCTTGTATGCCCTTAATTAAAAAAAACTGAAGTTCCTATACTCTAAAATACCTAAAAGTAACCCCACCCCCACCCCCCCC
>Ga0065711_1010509_pt1 | contig 10723 bp, 8 predicted proteins | sample Hoacrofraction12_FD_59098 | JGI IMG/M metagenome (GOLD analysis project Ga0065711, IMG submission 59098) | Hoatzin crop microbial communities from Cojedes, Venezuela - Epithelial fraction 12 v2 (version 2) | ecosystem: Host-associated > Birds > Digestive system > Esophagus > Crop | place... | reverse complement strand
GCGCCCCGATCCGTCAGGCCCGACCCTGGGGTGGGCGGCCCTCGGCGGAGGCGGCCTGGGGGTGCTGCTTCCCCCGGCCGATCCCCGGTGCCCGCTGGTGGGAGCGGCTCCTGGCGCGGGAGCGCCGGCGGCGTGACTTCCCGCCCCTTCTCCGCTCGACCCTGCGGCTTCTCGCAAGGGTGCGGGGGTGCGCAGGGGGCTCCCGCAAGCGACCGTCCCCAGCGCCTGGTGTCAGTGCTCGCTGCCGAAGGACACCCGCTGGCCTGCCGTCAGCTCCACCCGGCGCGGCTTCCAGGATCGAGACGTGGCCTTGGTTCCCGTCCGTGTCCGCAAACGCGGGGCTGGAGGCTGGGATTCCTCCCTTCGCCAGCGGGTGTGACCATCAGAGCTCTCCTGGGGGGTGAAAGGTGTTGAGCAAAGCGGCCCGTTTCTGCCTAGAGCTCTGGGGCAATGCCCCCGTTTTGTCTTCTGCCGGCACTGACTGTTCCCTTTCTCTCTCCAGAACAAGAAAAGAGAATTACCCCGATAATTGTGTATCCCACGCAAAAGACAACATCAGCTGCTCTCGGTGAGGCCCAGCGTTATTTCTGGAAACCTCTAATCAGGCAAAATCAGAGCAGGTGCTCCTATGGTGTGATGTGGTGGCATAAATTGGTGTAGTTCTTTGGATCCCGATGATACTAGCTGAGGGTCGGTGCTGGAATAGCTTTTGCTTCTTATTGCCCACAGCTAGATGCTGTCTTCCATGTAGGAGAAGCTGCAGAACTGCTGCAGGTTTTAGCTTCAAACAAAATTTTATTTGAAAATTTTCTTTGAAAATTATGTTATGATAAGAAATTCCTGTTGCATTTCTTCTTCCCAGAAAGAACCAGGTGTATTGTACACAAAGCTTTTTTAACCTGGGTATTATACACACAGCCGTGTCCTATGATGTCTTAGTTTTCCCTGCCACTTTTCTTTCCATCACTGTAGGACTACCAAGTCTTTTTTTTTTCCTATCTAGCTCCGTGGAGTGTTTCATATCCCTTTCGTCACCATCTGCACAGAGATAATAATAAAATTGTATGCATCAATGAGCCTTGTGTTTTCCATAAAATATAGATATGCACCAGTTTGAAGGCTCTTTATCCTTAGCTCTGAGTTACAATAATTACAGAAAAATTTCTGAATTTTTGCACGATCACTTTATCTCTGGAGGTCCCACCTTGAGCTGAACGCCCTTGCCCACAGCAGCTCTGCATGAAGCTACACTGCTGGTTGACGCAGTTGCTCCACAGTGGTAAATCACACCGTGCCTTTTGGGCTGGCTGCGAAACGTCAGAAGGAGCAAGGCCACAGGAAAACTGCTTTGCCTCCTGAGGAATGTGTCTAGTGCAAGAGTTGCTAACTGTTGCAATGGGAAAGTAATTTGGTTAGTAGTGGGAAGGCCTGCTAGACTGAAGGGTCTTGCTGCCAAGGAGTAGGAGATCAAAAGCAATCTGGGGCTTAACTTCAGTTTTGAATGCAGTGGTGCTTGACGTCTGTGGGAACTTGATCTCTCACTGGAGATGTTGGCTTTCACTAAGAGAAGGAGTAGTTATGCATAAGCATCCAAATGGTTTTTTTAACCTTTCTTTTACCAACAGGCTCCAAGATGACTCTCCCGTGCAAGGTGTTTGTTGGACTGAGCAGCCACGTCCATACCGACGTGGAATGGCTAGCAAACGACACCACCGTCGATGTGGTTTACAAGCAAAGCAGAGTTACAGAAGGAGAGCGACAGTAAGTTCGGCTGCAAGTGTTTCCTTGTGCTTGTTGTTTTAACCTGCAGTGTTACAGGGGCTCTCGGTGCAGCTGAATGTCAGGTAGCGAAATGGGATATGGATGGAACTGAAGTGAAGGTGAGACCTGAGGAAAGAACAGGCNGGCAAGCAAGAAAAACCCAAAACCAGGCCAGTCAGGGCAAAATCAATTCTTTGTCTCTAGTTTTTATTCCTGGTATACTGCAAATGAGCCAACTTTGAGGCTTAAACTTGAAGCACATTTTCATGGGCAGCTGAGCCGGTGTAAGCTGACTTGCAGCGGAAAGCAATGGGACTTGATCCTTCCCAGTGCTCCTCTTATCTCTCTCCTTGCCCCATGCCAGCGAAACAGCAACATCCTCTCCCTGACATTCATGAAGTTCTCTGAACACACTAAGACAACAGAAAACTATCCAGTGGTTTGTGGTTTGGGTTTGTTTTTTTTTTTTAATGTAATTGTTTTTCCCCTTACAGTTGTAATTTTCCACAACAGTGAGTTAAACTGACTCACAGAGACACCCAGTGAGTGCTAGAGCTGGCTCCAGGGCAGCACTAGGGGGGATGCTGGCGGGGGGGAGAAGCAGGATGTCCCACACCCTCTTGCCCCGATCCATTGTCTCTCCCCATGGTGTGGAGCCTTCTCTCAGCTGCCTCACAGCTGCACGCCTCAAGGATTTTCCCACTAGGAAAGGAGGGAAAAGATCTGCTTTCTATACCTGTCACATGTCGCCTGAGCAGTGCTAATTCACTGTGTTCGGGCACGCTTCTAGCGCTTTGCAAATGTGAGGTAAACCTATCAGCTGAAACCTCTTCACTGAGGTCCACGTGGGTGTGTTTTATCTCTCATTTGATCAAGCTGAGAGCATCCACAAATATCATCACCCTCACCTGGGTCACGGTGGCTCTGCATGTACTGGTGGACAGAGCTGGGAAGGTTCCTGGGCTCTGGGATGCCATTGCCTCTGCTGTTAATGGTTAAACTGCTTACTTGCCAGCTAGAACCTTCCCAGAGGGCTCCTGGCTATTGATTAGGATTTAGCATGGGGCAGGGACCATTCTCAACAGAGTTTGGGGATATGGCATCCCTATTTTGAGGGACAAGAGTGTTTAACAGTTATGGATGTGAGATGGTTTTGGCCATTTGTGGCCATCAGTGCCAGATGATGTTTCATTTACTGCACAGCTGCAGCTAGAGGTAACATGGTAACTCAGCTGTACGCCCAAGTCCTGATGTGTTTTCACATTCCTCACAGACAATTAATTTATAATGTTGTTCACACGGATAAGTGACAATGCATTAAACCTGTGGTCAGGGGCCATAGAATGTACTGTGGCTGTATTCTCTGCAGGCTTTAGAATAGAGCAGCACATGTACTTTCTTACTTGGACTTTAAAAATTATTTTTATTATTACCACCAGTATGATTACTACTGCTGTACATTGTTATACAACTGCATGAGGACAGGGACCGTGCCAGCTAGGGCTCATGCGGAGCCCACGGTGTAGGAGACACCCCGGTTCTGCTGGAAGCCCTCAGATGGCAGCAAGGCAAAGCCGGTCAAATGCCACCAGGAAAATAAATTCCCTGCAGGAATCTCTGGCAAAGCACCCACCGCCGTGTTGCTGCCTTCCTGCGGTACAGTCCCGGGAGGCGCGCACAGGGAACTCGACTACTGCAGCGCAGAGCAGACTCACGAACAGGTCAATTAAAGAGCAGCTGGACAACTTCTCCAGCAATGACTAAAAGGTATCAAGGGACAATGTTTGACTGCAGCTAGAAGATGACATTAAATAGTTGGACTGACAAAACAATCAGGTTGAAATAAGCTGGAGGCTTCCCAGACAGTTTCTTGTACTGCGCTCTTGGCTTTGGGCGTGTGGTGGACAGGAATAGTGGTTCAGTTTGCTGAGTGAGCGTTTGCAGGATATGTTCTCCATATGTCCTCTTCCAGCTGATAGTAAGAATTAGCCTCAGCAATGAATAGGTACTCAGAGAGAAGGAATTTATGTTCTTCCACAATGCTGTGTAGAGACATCAAAGCTATACAGAATTCCACTTGCCTTTCTTCCCTCCCTTTTCTTTATTTTTGCAAGACAAATCCAGATCACCTTTTTTCCTGGAAGATTCAACAATTGCAGGATGGACATTGACTGCTGAGACTCAAATAGTTGGCACAACTGGGCTGGGAGACACAGGTGTCCTCTAAGACTGAGGAGCTAGTTCAGAAATGAGCAAATATCCAATGCATTTTCTTGCAACGTGCTGTTAGAAAGAACACATCAAGTAGAGAAAAGCCAGCTTATAAAAGGATTTAACATTAAATTTTTCTTTTTCTTCCAGAGAAATTGTAGAAAATGGTGAAAACTTCATTGAAGTGCCACTGATTTTTGATTCTGTTGAAAAAGTGGATTTTTACACAGACTTTACGTGCCTGGCCCAGAACAGATACGGCTACCAAGTACTGCCAACAAGGGTCAAACAGGAAGGTAACTAGTTTGACTGCTTATTTGGGAGAAAAACATGCTGTAATTTGTATCATTATTCTCATGCTAAATTTTCATCCAAGCCTTTTATACGGTCAGAGCTAGTACTGGGTTGAATTATTGCCTGGGGAAAAACTGGTTGCCTCTTTCACCTGTGGACTTTGGAATAGCCTGGTCACGAAACACACTTTCTGGGGATCACTCACTGACATTTTCTGAAGGGATAAGGATCTGTGCTGCTATATCTGTTCATTGGATAGGGCTCAAATTTAGATACACTTTGTGAAACGATGGCTCCAGTGAGACTACTGGCAAACTCCCACTGGGGGCAATGGGGCCAGATCTCCTCTAGTTCCTCAACAAGTAGTGGGGAAAAAAAGACAATAGCAGAATAAAGATCAGAGTGTTCCTTCTTCTCATGCACAGACTGCAGCCAAAATAACAAGAAGTGTAAATTATGATGGGTGCTGTTATTTTTGCTCCTAGCGATGGGGAGAGAAGCCCTAAGCTCAGTGCAATTAATGTTGCAGTGTGATTAGACCATTGGCCAAGAACCAGCTGTACTAACAATGTGAAGCAATGCTAATTGTTTCTTTGCATGACGTTGGTGAATGACCAAAGCTTGCTCACACTGTCTTAGAAAGGCACATGAACATTTACAGTCTTCATTATGAGTTACACCTCATGACTCACTCTAGCATCCTATGATGAAGGATTTGTACTCGCTCTGCTAGATGATGTGCTGCCCTTGTCTTCCATGGGCGACACAGGTATTACTACAGAGGAGGCAATCCATGAACCTGTGTAGTCTGGAATAATCCCAGATGGTCTGGATGGACACTGGTCTTGGAAATTAGCTGTATTTTGGGAAAAAGCTCAGAGTCTTGGCTTGAACATTAGTAATAGCCGCTCTGTATGAGAAAAATTGTTCACAGAGCTTGAGGGTGGACTAGCTGTTATGTACTGCTGCCTCACACCGTGCTTTTATTTCCTGTGTGGAGTGTCTCTGCTTCCACCAGACTGAGATAGGAAGCACACAGCTGCCCCGAGCAGGGGCTGGGAAGAGTCGTGTGTATGTAAATAGCTTGAACTTTAAATTCTCACCCTCTGTTGTTTTCCAATTCTTCCTCGTCTTCATAAACTCATTTCCCAGAGCACTCAGTCAATAGGCCTCTCCCTTTCACAGGTGATCAACCCTGCTGGAAGGTTAAGTTGCAGACATCCTCCTTATTGTGATTTCTCCTCTTCCTCCTTGAACTTAGAGAACTATGTTCTTGGGAGGTTTTTTTGAAAATGTTTAATTTCTTTACTTTTCCAGCTGCTGGCTTGTCCTGGTACATTGCAGTGATTCCTGTCTCATTGGCCTGCGTGATCGTGATGGGGATGTGCGTACACAAGTGCTGGAAGCAGAGAGACGATAAAAAATACGCAATAGCAAAGGTTTAAAATCTGCTTTATTCTCCAACCACCAACAGAACAAAATATCACCCCGGCTATCTTTCACATGAGACACAGAGAGACATTTCAGACCAAACATACTGCTTTGCCAGTGGATTGATATACATCAGCTATTTTACTCTTCAAATCTGCTACGATCTGGTTACGTTATAAATATAAGTTTGAATTTTTATGCTGCCTAGATGCAGGAAACCTACTTGTATTATTTTGCAGCTAAGGTGCAATCTGTAGAATACCAGGAACATGCCCTGGATATAGGAAAAGTAGGGAAAGGGAGGTGCTCTTGCCCTTTGTAATTCCAATAGTCTTATTATTTCAAAAAAGGAAAAGAAAGACCCTAAAGCCTAAAAACGGAAGCTAAGAAAGCTTGCTACAGAAGGACTGTTCCACACCAGAGTTGAAATGCAGTTTTCTTATGCATCCAAACTCTTTTTATTTTACTTCAGTCTAAAAAGAGCCAGGTTTTTTGCTTTTCCAGAGCCTAATACAGTTGTCATGGTAATTGTATATCTATGAACTTTTCCACAGAAAATCTGAATTTTTTCACCATTTAGATTAGTGTTTGCTTAAGTGGACCGTCTCAGAATATCCCTCCCCAGAGATAACTACATCAGCATAACAGATAATTGTACACTGGAGAATTCAGTTTGGTTTTATCTACCAATATCTCATAGCTAGAGATTCACAAGCAGCTGTGACTTGTTGTTATCTTTGCCAAGAAAAGAATTTGGAGGGATGTTTTAGTGTTTTGAGAGTCACTTGACTAATACAAAGTTTTATTCCTGGAAGTGATTTGACAAATTACCAGTAATAACGTAGACTCTTGCCCTTCTGTGCCTCTAACTCTTTCATGACTGGCCTGATTCTCCTCTCTGATATGAGTACAAAAGTCTGGCATAGATGCCCGTAAAAAACGAGTCTGCACCAGCCTAAAGGCGGTGCAGCTTCAGGAACCTTGTGTCATCTAGATGGAATTGTGCAAATTGATTGCTCACGATGCAAAACGCTGCCCGTTAGGTTAATCTGACTGGATTCCAGTCTTGACATAAATCCGAAGGGAGCAATAAATAATCCGTGACGAAGTTGTACTTTGAGGATCAGAATGAGTAGAATGACTTGTTTACTTCCTCTTCCAAGAGATAACACTTAGGATAGCCAAGAAATAGCCCCATCACGTATAACGTGTATTATGTTCATCTGTATGGGAGGGGAAGAGAGCCAGCCTTAAGGTCCAGATTGTTACAGACTCATAATTGACACCTCTCACAGACACCGAAAATAAAACTTTTTGTTCAGGTAAATCAGCCCAGAGGTTTTTCAAACCCTGGAGGAAAAAAAAGTAATCAGGAAAAACATGGATTCCAAAGAAACAAATTGTAAAATAAGAACGTTAGAACTGCGTGTGGTCCCACAAACTAGGGAAATGAACGACCTGCATGTATCTGAGAGGCCATAACCTAATTCCTTTCCACCACCACTTATAGCTGGTTCTGAGTTTAACCCAATAAATATTTGGAAGGGTTTTAAAGACTAGGATGTGGCTTGAATTAGGAAACCCTTCAATCTAATATCAAGAATCTTCACGTTTTGTGAGATTTAAGCCAGAGTCTCCCTTTAAATATTCTAAATCTTTGCTATGAGGATACAGGCACAGAGATTAGATTTCTGACACAGACTGAGTCAATGGGAACCAAAGAAGACCACAGGACTTACTGTTTCCAAGTTCAGGATGTTAAAGATTATGATAAAGAATACACATATTTTATGGGCAGATGGGAGAAAAGGTGGCTGCAGGTGTGGAAAGCAGTCAGTCCACTTGGATGTCTGTTCTTTGAAGGAAGAAAACTATAGATGAACTTATCATTGCTGGAAGGAACATGAAAAAGGTACATCAGGAATGCTCATTTTTATGAAGCTACTGCTAATCTGTAGCTACAGAACAAATCAGGTTTGCCAGTAAGTGGAAACTTTCAAAATGTGATTTGTTCTTCCCATCCATCTGTATCCTCCCAGAGTAGTGTGATAACACATCTGGCTGTAGGCGCCGGGCTGGATTTCACTAAGTAGTGGTAAAGAAGTAGAACTTGTGGTGTATGGAGTATTGGTGCCATAAGAAAGTTAAATACCTCAGATCCTCCTCCAGACTACAGAAGGAGAAAGAAATGTGAATGCAAGATAAAAATCAGGCATACAGAGAACTGATGTTACGTGCGAAGTGGTGTCTTCAATACAAGGGGAATGTAAAGAATCAAAGGTTTATCTTTTATGAAGTGGTATTTACTTCTCTGACTGCCGGTATGGTAATGTTCTGAAGGCTTTCGTGGTAGGTAGGCTTGTTCAAGTGAACCACATAGTGTAAATGTTTTACAGGTAGACTGGAACAAGTGACCTACATAATGTAAATGTTTTAAATTGATTTGCGTTGTTGTGAACAAGGGTAACATGGTCTATACTGTTTTTGAAAATGTTATGTGAAAAATGGAAAAAAAAATAAAAAACAAAACAAAGTGCTGGAGTGTGTGTAGGGTGGGAAGGAAGAGGTGAGATGGCTCTTTGGGGGTGGCAGCTCTTTCCTGGAGAGGTGTGATTTTTGCAGCGCTCTGCTGAGGAGGGGCTGGTCCCCGGGGTCGCAGTGACCCCTGCTCAGCGGGGCTGTGGGGTGAGCTCCGTCCTTCAGCGGCTTTGGCTCATGCCCTGCGGCTGTGCCTCATCACACCTGAGGGAGAGCAAGCCCTGATGGGCCAAGCTCTTCTCCCAACTGCCACCATGTTCCTGGCTGTCCCTGCTCCGCAGACGCCGGGCGCTTGGGCTCACTCTGCGCAGGGGTATTGACTGATCTTCCTCTCTCTGGCTACCAACTGTGGAAGTATTGGGTCCCTCTACTGACTTCTGTGGGGAGACTTCTGGAAATGCAGGGTAACACAGACTGTCACTATGGGGATGTGAATTTAGCATGTACTCCCCAGGCAGGGAAAGCTGTCTTATTCGTCTTCCCAAAGGCAAAATCTTTCATAAAATCATAGAATGGTAAGGGCTGGAAGGGACCTTAAAGATCATCTAGTTGCAAGCCCCCTGCCATGAGCAGGGACATCTTCCACTAGACCAGGTTGCTCAGAGCCCCATCCAACCTGGCCTTCAACACTGCCAGGGAGGGGGCATCCACAGTTTCTCTGGGCAACCCATTCTAGTGCCTCACCACCCTCATGGTGAAGAATTTGTTGCTAATATCTAAGCTAAATCTGCCCTCTTTTAGTTTAGAGCCATTCCTCCTTGTCCTATCACTACACACCCTTGTGAAAAGTCCCTCTCCATCCTTCCTGTAGGCCCCCTTCAGGTACTGGAAGGCTGCTATAAGGTCACCCCGCAGCCTTCTCTTCTCCAGGCTGAACAGCCCCAACTCCCTCAGCCTGTGCTTGTAGGAGAGGTACTCCAGCCCTCTGATCATCTTTGTGGCCCTCCTCTGGACTTGCTCCAACACATTCATGTCCTTCTTATGTTGGGGGCTCCAGAGCTGGACGCAGTACTCCAGGTGGGGTCTCACCAGAGCAGAGTAGAGGGGCAGAATCACCTCCCTCGACCTGCTGGCCGTGCTTCTCTTGATGCAGCCCAGGATACGGTTGGCTTTCTGGGCTGCAAACACACATTGCCGGCTCATGTTGAGCTTCTCATCCACCAGTATCCCCAAGTCCTCCTCAGGGCTGCTCTCGAGCCACTCTCCGCCCAACCTGTACTTGTGTTTGGGATTGCCCTGACCCACGTGCAGGACCTTGCACTTGGCCTTGTTGAACTTCATGCAGTTTACGCAGGCCCACCTCTCCAGCCTGTCAAGGTCCCTCTGAATAGCATCCCTTCCCTCCCGCGTGTCAACCACACCACAGCTTGGTGTTGTTGGCAAACTTGCTGAGGGTGCACTCAGTCCCGCTGTCCATGTTGTGGACAAAGATACTGAACAGCACCGGCCCCAGTACCGACCCCTGAGGCACACCACTCATCACTGCTCTCCACCTGGACATCGAGCCATTGACTGTAACTCTTTGTGTGTGTCCATTGAGCCAGTTCCTTATCCAACGAGTGGTCCATCTGTCAAATCCACGTCCTTCCAATTTAGAGACAAGGACATCATGCGGGACAGTGTCGAATGCCTTGCACAAGTCTAGGTAGACAATGTCAGTTGCCCGACCTTTGTCCACCAACGCTGTAACCGCATCATAGAAGGATACCAAGGTGGTCAGGCACGATTTGCCCTTGGTGAAGCCATGTTGGCTGTCCCCAATCACCTCCTTGTTATCCATGTGCCTTGGCATGGTTTCGAGGAGGATCTGCTCCATCATCTTGCCAGGCACAGAGGTGAGGCTGACTGGCCTGTAGTTCCCCAGGTCTTCCTTTTTTTCCTTTTCAAAAATGGGGGTGATGTTGCCCCTTTTCCAGTCGGTGGGGACCTCCCCAGACCACCACGACCTCTCAAATATGATGGAGAGTGATTTGGCAACTTCGTCCACCAGTTCCATTAGGACCTATGGGTGCATCTCATCAGGTCCCATGGACTTGTGCACCTTCAGGTTCCTTAGGCAGTCTCAAACCTGGTCTTCTCCTACAGTGGGCGGGTCTTCATTCTCCCAGTCCCCGCCTTTGCCTTCTACAACTTGAGCGGTGTGGCTAGAGCCTTTTTTCCGATTAGAATTAGAGAAATCCACTTGTCCCTGTCCTTTTGGTAAGTCCATCTGTCGCGTTAATTTGGCAGAAAATAAACCCCCTTGCTTTCTAACGCTCTTCACTGAAGTGAGAGGCTAGGTGCAGCTAGTTTTAAATTCTGAGTGATGTCCAATTTTCCAGTACCAGTCCAGTCGCGTTTAATATGTATATTAAACTGCCACGATTCTGGACACACTAATAGCAGCCTGCACCTTCAGTCCAGTCGTGCTCATGAACTGGCACGGCCGCATTTGGTCGCGTTCAGTGAGAAACTGTGACAACTGGCTACTGAAACAGTGCAGTTTTAT
>Ga0065711_1009662_pt1 | contig 10723 bp, 8 predicted proteins | sample Hoacrofraction12_FD_59098 | JGI IMG/M metagenome (GOLD analysis project Ga0065711, IMG submission 59098) | Hoatzin crop microbial communities from Cojedes, Venezuela - Epithelial fraction 12 v2 (version 2) | ecosystem: Host-associated > Birds > Digestive system > Esophagus > Crop | place... | reverse complement strand
CCCGCCTGGACAAGATCCTGTGCAGCCTGCTGTAGGTGACCCTGCTTCGGCAGGCGGGTTGGACTAGATGACCCACAGAGGTCCCTTCCAACCCCTACTATTCTGTGATTCTGTAAGGGCAAGTTAAAGATGTCACTAATGTTCAATATTTGAGTTAAGTTTTTATTGCTATAAAAAGCAAAAAAAGGGGGGAAGGGGCTTAAGGATTTGCAATTTTAAAGAAAAGAAAGGAAAACACAAGGAAGAGGAAGGGTTCCATACTCAGACCTAGTGTTAAAACATATAATTAGTAGCAGTATTGCAAATGCTTAACTTAGAGCCTACTAAGTTTGGGGGATGGGGGAGAAGAGACACTTACTTCTACTCCTTTAAAGTACAACAAGTTACCACGTTCCTCTCAGTAGCGATATGTGTCTTGCTAATTGCATTCTGGGGAATGATACCTAGCCCTCTGGTGAAATTTTCAGTGGCTCACCTTTGCCTCACTTGAGACTAAATCTCTTCAGAGCAGACTGGGGTTATGACTGAACTGTACTGCAGCCGTTTCTATGTCCCCTTCAGGACCAAAGTGCTCCAATGGTCTCAGACTATTTATAATTTTTTTGTACATTTCTACCTCATTTCAACTGGTCTAAAAAAATGCAAAGGCTCTGTGGTAGCTTCCTACCAAAGTGAAGTTGTCACCACATGAAACTGAATGTGCCGCGGGTCCTCACAGAACATGAAGTCCTGGCTGAAAACATCCTTTGGGCTGGGGTGCAGCTAGGCACTTTACCCAAAGATAACCCAGGTGCAAGTTGTTATTTGGGTTTAGAGTATAGGAAGAACAAGGGAGTTTTCTTATATAACACGTAAACATAACCAAGATGTTTCTAGTTCTGTATGTATCAGTCTTTAAAAATGCTTACCTTTCCTGAATAGTTCTTGAAGGCTCTCTGCACTTTGATTCAAAATAGCCCATATTTCTTCTTCTAGTAATGGCCCCCCCCGAACCTCCAGAGCCTCTGCCAGTGACACATGCATGTTACCTGGGAAATCAGACAGACTGATTTAAGAATACATACGAGTTATTTTCTCCTTGCATTTAGTACTCAATTAGTAACAACCCATGCTCAACTGTCATAAAAATTCTCTAATATTAATAGAACCCATCAAATATAAATATTACAAAACATTAACCATCATGATAAAGAACTTTGAGCACCTGCTATTATGAAGAAGAAAAACTTGGGTTAAGACAGTGATCCATATTAATATTGTACGCTACTAAATTAATAAACTCAACGAGCTGGCATTAGTTCCTATGCTATGGGCAAGAGTTTGCTCTGTTTAAAAAAAATGACAATGATTAGTAGTTACAGGTTTACTAACATAAATCAGCTATTAACATTATTTTGACACGTTTAAGTTAATCAAGCTGCTGTTAGGAAAGGAAGCTCCTCTTCTGACATATTTTCCCAGGGCTCTTTATATTATTTGATGAACAAATAAGAAGCAGCACTGCCTGCAAACATGCAGGCAAGCAAGCTAGCTGTGGAACTGATACTTATCTGCTTTGTTCAGTTTCTTCATACATTTAAGAAAACAAAGTAAAACTGTTAGGGGTGCTTTATGTATTAAAACCCCAAAAAACAAATAAGGACCTCCATCCCCAGCTAAAAGAGGTCAGGCCTTAATATTTTTTCAGAGAGTTAAAACATTTTCACCATACCACAAACAAAAAACATTTTGAAAATTGAAGAACACATCCCTAAATATTCTGGCAAAGTCAAACCTTCATTGTTTCAGTAAGCTCAGGAGCAAATAAATTACATTAGCTTTCTATGGACCCTAAACATTCTCAAATTGAGCACTCAGGCCAATTTATATTTCTGATTGAGATGCAGCTGCAGTCACTTCTCTCTCTGGTTCTCTCCAAAGCCCAAAGAACAAAATTTCGAGGTAGTCAGCTGCAGTAAGAGCCTAAGCTATATGGCCAATCATCAGCGACAAGTTTGTTAGATCTCAAAGGCTCCAAAGGTGCTGCTGGAAATGGAAGAGACAGTTCCACAAGCAATGCATATTGTCCTAATATCAGTAACTGATACCAACAGCCTTAGATTACCCAGTGGTACTGCTGGGTTCCTCCTCTCCCTTCCAACCAACTATGTGGAACCTCCTCATCAGCATACAATCCTGGCTTAGATGTACACTTATGGATATTAATCTAACAATTTGCAAGGAGAACAGGCTGACTAGCTATATTTAGTTTCCCAACTGTCTAGGCAGTTTCTTGCCCTCCATTTTTTTTTACTTTCAGATAACCAGGCTCACACCCATATAATGGCAATATAAAAGGCTGAATATCCTACAGTTTCTAGCTGAAAATATAGGCTTTGAAGACACTTGCTGAAGTACCCAGAGCCTTTTCAGCTAGAATTCTACACTATGCTACAGAAAAAATACATATTCTTGACTGCATTTCATCACAGTCAGCTTATTTTTTCCTTACTTCACAGCTTGCCAGCTTTTAGTATTCAATTATTCTGCATATTTAGTACACCAGATATACTGTCAACAACTAATGTTCAAAAGACATCATCAAAAGATAACAGAAAGGAAAATAGATCCAGACCACATTTAAAAAGAAAGATGAAATCTGAATCCCCAAGGAGAAAAATACATACATCATTTGAAATGGAAAGCTAGGGACCAATGTAGAGTTGCAATAAATGGATGGAAAGCCAGAGATAAACATGTTTCTAGTCAGTATGAGATTGGCATACACGCAGCACAGAGTGTCCGGTCTACCATTCATACCAAGGAATTTTGTGATTTCATGGCACTGTCTCAAATTTCAGCATGTACATCTAGAATCAGACCGGATTGTTCAGATTAAAGAATCTCCTCTTCTCCTAAAGACGAAAAATATACGATCTCCAAATGAAAACTTCCTGTGCTAAATATTCTAAAGGAAGTATGCTAAGCGTAACACCACCAACAAAAATACCCCTAAAAATCCTTCTCTGCCACTCTCCTTTTCCCCATCCTGCAAAATCCTGGTTCCTTTCAGCTGTGATTAAATAATAGCATGGACTGTTGTGCAGCAAATATAAACCAATTCCCTGTTAAACAGCACTATGGAGACCATAAGTATGTCTGCTCAAACTGTTACATCAACAGTAGAAGAATCCTACAGAAAACAATTTCTTGATCCATCCAGTCACACAGGCCTCAGCTGTAGCAGTTGAAGCAACAAGATCTGCTTGTGTATTACAGACAGCAGTAGCCTGACAAATAAAGCAAACATCACAACACACCAACCACCAAACATTTCATATTGGTTTTGAAAGACCAAGCAGAATAAAAAACAAACAAACAAAAAACCCAAAAAAAACCTGAAACAAAAAAACTCAAAACAGTCATTACAAACACACAAACTCACACAAAATGGCACAAATTTGGATTTGAGTGAGAGTCTCACTGAAGCCTATCTGTTTCAGTAACTTGTCGGTAACTTTTCTTGTAACTTTTCTTCCTCAAAACTATCTTGAAGCCGCAGCGCTTGTCTGTCACTGCAAAGAGCAGGCCAACACATATGTTATGAAGATTAAAGAAGCTTCCATGAAATGCTTCTCTGTCACTGAGGAACTCACTGAAGCAAGCTGGGGTGAAGTGTTTGCGGGAAAATGCATGGTCAGAGTTCTCCATCTGTAGAGTCCACCTGTTAACAGCCAGGCACCATCAATTTAACACAATGAAGCTGACAGTGAAAGTTCCTGGCTCAAAAAACACTTCTTGCTCACCAGTTTGTTTGTAACAGGTATTTTTCACAAGGAGAAAGGAGAAATCTGTAGGAATTATGACGTTTGCAACGCACAATTCTTCTGAATTTGCTGTCTCCTTCGTTTCTGGAAGCCTTCAATAGTGTCTTGTCCTTTGTGAATACAGAAGCTGAAGTATCGAGTGTTCAACACATACAAAAGCTTTTGGTTTTGTGTAATGCCTGAATACTTTGATAAATTGCAACGTAGTGACAGTATCAAGTAATTTATGTAAAATATAAAACTTTTGAAGAATATCATATCAAAACTATATGGACTACCTATCTTCACATCTTAGCCCTCTAATTGCAGTTACATCCATGGCTATATAATTGTATAACGTTCATTTTCCAGTTAAAATGAATTGCCATTTAAAATGCTATTTAAACTCCTATGGCTAAGAACTCAGAGCAAGGAAGCTGGGTAATAGCAACAGCGGACAACAGACTAGGAACAGCAACCTCTTAAAATGGGTCGAGAATGGATTGAGAGTAGTCCTGAGGAGAAGGACTTGCAAGTGCTGGTTGATGAGAACCTCAACATGACCCAGCAATATATACTTGCAGCCCAGAAGACCAACCTTATCCTGGGCAGCATCAAAAGAAGCATGGCCAGCAGATCGAGAGTGATGATTCTGTCCCCCTCCTCTGCTCTGGTGAGACCCCACCTGGAGTACCGTGACCAGCTCTGGAGCCCCAGCACAGGAAAGACATGGACCTGTTGGAAAGGGTCCAGAGGAGGGCCACAAAATGACCAAAGGGATGGGACACCTCTCCTATGAAGACAGGCTGGGAGAGTTGGGGCTGTTCAGCCTGCAGAAGAGGAGGCTCCCGCAGACCTTATAGCAGCCTCAGGTATTCCAGTACCTGAAGGGGGCCTACAAGAAAGCTGGAGAGGTACTCGACTCTTTACAGGGGCATGTAGTGACAGAACAAGGGGTAATGGCTTTAAATTAAAAGAGGGCAGATTTAGATTAGATAGAAGGAAGAAATTCCTTACTATGAGGGTGGTGAGGTACTGGAACAGCTTGCCCAGGGAAGTTGTGGATGCCCCCTCCCTGGAAGTGTTCAAGGCCAGGTTGGATGGAGCTCTGAACAGCCTGGTGTAATGGAAGGTACCCCTGCCATGGGGTTGGAACTAGATGATCTTTAAGGTCCCTTCCAATCCAAACCATTCTATGATTCTATGAAAACAGAGGCAAGAGGAGACAGAGTAAAGACAAGTTCTCTCCATTAAGGGTAATCTTTTAGCTGATTTCAGCTGAACAAAGAGAGGCTAATCCAAGGAGAGAGGGTGACTGGATCTCAGGAAAGCTGAACAGTATTGGCCTAAAATGACAGAATGCAACACTGCAAGTAAATAAAGACTTCTCTCTTGTGCTAATGGTACAAATTAGTCTACTTCAAACTTCCAAGAATGCTCCTGGCAGTTCCTGTGTTTTAGATCCACTGGCAGAGTTCTCAATGGACTCTTAGGTTTCTGTCAGGCCACTTTCTTGCAATGAGTCCTCTCCCTGTCTCCATTCAAGGTAAGCAAGACCTGTTGTGCTGGCATCCTTGTAATAAAAATGGACAGATTAAAGAACACTGAAAGATGGACCTTCTACGGAGGAGCTCACTTCCTTTTTCCTTGGGACAGCATTATGGTGGCATCTTAATATGAAGTCACACTCACTCTTGACACTTAGCTGGAGATGGGATTGGGAGGCTTAAAAAGCTAAGCACATCATATTTCTGCACCTTGCTTCACAAAGTGAGAAGTTCAGGTGCAGTCATGATAAGGAGGCATGTCAAAGGCCCAGGTGGTATGAACTCAGCATGAACTCTGAAGGCGTGGATTTCCCATACAGCCAAAAACCACACAAGATCATAGCCACAGAACATCCAGAAGGGACATGCACACAGCAGACAGCACAATACAACGCAGGAAGACAGGGCACAAATTAAAATAGTTAACACTGGAGAAGCACAGACCTGAATATTACTTTCAGGTTGCTTGTTCTGGGACAGAATTTACTCCTAGACCATACAGGAGTACAATTTCCACAGGAAAGGAGTTGCATCATGTGGAGGCAGCTCTTTTTTGCTGCAGAACAAGAGAGTAAATTCAGGTGTAAATCATTTGTATCAACAAGCCCTGAGTGCAATTTCTCACCCTCCACACCATTCAGCCCTAAGCCATACAGGCAGCATAGTTCCAAGAAAGAATGCTGCTTAAGCCAAAGACCTCTCCCATATCTCAAACACTTCCTTTAAAAGCCTGTTTACCTCATGAGGACCAACTGCCAGCTCCTCCCTTTAAGGCAGACAGCTTATACACTCCTTGATGAGTGGGATGGGTAGTTTTGTCCCTTCCCTGTAAAGCAAGTTCAGTAACCTCCTTGCCCCTACACTTTGCAGTCCCAATAACCTATGTTAAAACACCACCACCTACGGAACATTCGGGCAGTGCCAACATGGCACATGAGGCAGCCTGACACTCAGTCCAAGATAAGAGGGAAAGCACAACAGGAGCAGCCCCTCACATCGAGTAATACTGTCAAAATGACTATTTGCAAGGTATATACTTTTTTTTTCCCCTACAACTTGTAAAGTTTTCAAAACACCTCACTTGTAATTATTACATTCTAGATTTTATTGAACTCTTGCCAGCTGTAATATTATGAAGCTGTTGCTATAACTAGGTTTAATAAAGACTATAATATCAGTAATTTTGTCAAACAGTTCCTAGAAACAGACTGAAAGTCAAAAGGCTAATCTGCTTCAACTTAACCATCGCTTGAAAACCTCGTGTTTTGGTTTTAGTAACACATATGCCTTGCTTTTTTCCTTACCTTCTGCATCAGCATTTTACCCCATGTTGTAACTTCAGAACCAAAACTTTAAGTCAAAAGCTGTGCTTTAACATCAGCTAACTAAGAGGCCTGCAGTACCTCACACTTATTTGATATCTCATCAGAATACACTGCCAAGAAGCATGGAGAGCAGCTGCTCTAGTCACACCCTCTGTAGCTTTTTTCAGATGTGCTAGAAGCAGTGAAAAAAATCTACAATATAAAAACATTATTAGAGTTTCTAGATAATCACATAACATACTCTGGTATTTGCTTTTATCCTTTGACAAAACTTAAAACAGAGAAAAGAGATAGCAAGAAGGCTCTATAGACATCTAAAATATTTTCTGTGATTAAAAAAAATCTTATTTCTCTTATATAAAACACAGCTAGCTGACTTTATCTGTCCCAAATATGAGCACCATTGCCCCTTTGCTCAACAGGTATACTTAGGCAAAATATAGCAATTTCTGAGGAGCACTTTTCTCTTGGTGGATAAGCAAAGAGCCCGTTCTTGGCCTCTCCTCCCTAGATACAAATGCCTGAAAATAGAAGCACATTTAACAACACAGTTCTGTCCAAATGAACCTCTTAAAATTCACCGTTCCAAAGCCATGGTTAGCTGCCTAAAAATAAAACATTGACACTTTTCTTCAGCACTCACTGAGTGTGAAGTGCTTTGTAAAAGCATTCAATACACACAAATCCCATTGAAACTGGAGCTACACCTGAACAGTTTTGAAAGTAGCCCCTCCCATTTCAGAACCTAAGCATATGGAGTCATTACCATGCCCTGTAATTTCAGAATGCTGGCATCTATCCTATTTATTTACATTGACCCACATCTTACACCCCTGAAGCAGACGTGGAATGCATCTATCAAATAGTTCATTCGCAATAATACTTTTGTTGAAACTGTGCTTAGGTGCAAAATGCTAGAGCCAAGTTAGAAAGCTTGAGCTTCAGTAGTCTTTGAAACCGTATTTTCAAATACGTACGTACTTAGATGTGTGCACATAAAACGTGGTTTCCCACAGCTGCAGGTCAAATTTGCATAGACTATCCACAAAGTAAGACATTATTTGCAAATATTCAAGTCCAGCATGCAATCAAGGTAAATACACAAGCTAATCAAGTCAACTGTGTTTGAAGAATTTTAATTTTTTTTAGAATCCTCTCTCAAGTTAATTACTGCACATTATTCTTGTTCACTGTCTGGAAGGATAAGGAAACAAACCCCTGTGCCATGACCACTTTTTTTATTTCTCCTATACATAGGAAAAGGGGACAAAAAGCCCCACAAGATGCAAATCCCATCTCCCCCCTTTTTTTTAAAGTCTCTAAATAGCTGCCAGAAGTCATGTGAATCTAAGTTTCTGCAAATAAAGATACTTCCATGGTGCTTTTCATTCAATCAGCTACCTGATAATAATTTTATCTTAGTATAGCACTAGTTCTTCCTCCTTAATTTTGGAGAAGTCAGCAAAGATTAGTATTACCACCAAAGAACTTCCTCCCCCAAGTTGTGGAAGAGATTAGCTTCTTCCACTCACATTTTTCCTTCCATGTTCTCCTCTCTCTCTCTCCTGTAAGCAGACAAGATGAAATGTCACCAAAACAGTCCCACGCTCCTGGGCCAATCCTCAAACTATATCAAGAAAATGTCATTAAAATTGCATCTTCTCTTCAAACTGATAGCTTACTGCTTGAGCTTGAACCTCCCAAATAAAGGAACAGAAACTAGCTCAAATTTGTGATAAAACACAAAGAACATTAGGACACTTAGTGATGCTCTTGCACTCACTGTAACAGATGAGATATTAGTATTTCTCCTTCCAAAGCCTTTAATCAGTCTTGTATTCCATGTCTGGAAGACAGAAGAATGTGACATACTGAGAATCTTGGCTCGCAGCTCCAGGGCAAGCAGTGTTTCTTTTCCTCACAAAGTGCTTGCTTTCATTCCTGGAAGGTGGAAAGAAATCAGCTTTTGGCATTGGACTGAACTTGCAATGGAAGACAAGCAAGGGTTATTACTGACTCCCTCCCTTGCTTTTCTGTCTCTCTATCACCAGAAGCAGATAAACTTGTTTATGTGAGGCTTTGTGTAAGGCAAACTAGTAAATCCAGTCCAAAATGTATATAATAATCATGAAAGTCATGTTTTCTAGGCAACTGTAGAATGTTCTTTTATACATCAGGGTAGCTGATGTTTCCCATCTGATATTAAAATTGTATTCAGAAGAGTATATAATTATCACTACAAAGTAAGCTTAATCCACATAAACCAGGGCACAACTCTTGTATCCCTTTCTTGGTTTAATTGTCAGTGTAAGATCCCTGGGCAACTCCCTTACTTTGCTGTTGATCTGCTCCACCTTGGAGACGTGCATTTCTCATACTTGCAACTTTCATTTTAATTGCTAAGTAGGAACAGAGGACCTGCAACTAAGACAAGCTTTATAAATGGAAACGTAGAAATTTCAAGACTGCAAAACAGCTTGGCAATAGTAACACTTTCCAAATAGCAGATCAACCAATAACACGCTTATTCACATGTAACAGAAGAAACTCTTCTAATGACATGAAATAATCACAAGCAAATCACCTCTTACTATTAACAACATAACTTCATGATATAGTGATGTACTGTCTATCATATAACTTCACTTATGACAGACAAATTCCAGACTGTGCAGCAGTCTTCATGAAGATGACTTCCTTGGCATCCTTCCGTACTGCTTTTTTTCAGTGCACAGTGACAGAAACGCTCTTCATGAAGTAAGTACACTAGGACATACAACTGTTGCTAGGTCTATGTGGGTGACGTGCATTGTCGCTATGACAAGGACAGACTATGCTGAGGGACACTAAGAACAGCACCTCCAGCTATAGTTCAGCAGTTATTCCATTGTTGCATGCAAGAGCTGTGCATTCCTCACATACTATAAAAAGTTCATGACTGAAGTCTGTCCTTATCCACTTGTAGCTCTTAGCATAGCTGAAGAGGGGATGAAAGTTATTGTCAAAGAGCAGAAACAGTAGCACACACATGATTTAAATATCATGGAGTCACCAGGAAGCATTATTCTAAGTCAGCAAGTATTACTTCCCACCATCTGTAGCATTTTAAAGGTATCTACAAGTAATACAATGAGGCTCCGATGAGCAAGTCAGGTAAGTAGTGACAATTGTACAAAGCAACTGCTTTTCATATCACTATGAAGATGATTTTCTTTATAATCAGTTTCCAGTGTTTGAGAAGAATAATCAAATATTTAACACCAAGACATAAACTGCCACAGACTATAACTCAGTGACTCTACAAGGAAGTTTCACTGATTTAACAGGTACAAATTAAGCCAATATTGCTCAACAGGTAACCTCCCTAATGAAAAAACTTACTCTAGAGGGGGTTTTTAAAAGCTTAGCTTAAGGTCTGAAGTGATACAAATTTTACTACATTAGATAAATTCTCTGGTACTGAAGGGTTCAGCTTCTGTTAAACATTAATCCTTACAGTCTCAGTAACAGAGAAAGGTACCTTGCTTTCTAAATACCTCTTCTCAGTACAACAGCCCCCTGCAGCAACATAATAACCAGCAAAAATGAAGGCAGCACAACTGGATCAGCAAGAAACTAAGCGTGGTATGCCAAGAGCATGAGAGTGCTCAAATTTCTTGGATGTGCCATTAGAAAGTCAACTACTACTTCCGGAAGCTTTACAGGTTTTCTTTTTTTTTACTCAGAAACTTGCTGACTTCCAGATAAGTGTAGAAATATCATGACCTTAATACGCTAAAATATTGGGGAAAAAAATCATTTTTAATACCCACCAACCTTAGTAATAAAGTGTCAGGATTGTAGTATATTTGTAAATCACTGTTAAAATCAACATACTCTTAACAAGTCTAAAGACAGACCCCACCATATATTATTTCAAAATCAGATTTTAATCCTAGATATTCATGTCCAGTCCTTCAACAAATGGCTTTTGCTGTTGTTATGGTGGGTGAACTGCAGAACTGCAGGGCTCACTTTGGTTTTTGAGATTTGCCCCCCCCCCCCACCCCGTGGGAGAAGGGTGGAT
>Ga0065711_1050657_pt1 | contig 10724 bp, 3 predicted proteins | sample Hoacrofraction12_FD_59098 | JGI IMG/M metagenome (GOLD analysis project Ga0065711, IMG submission 59098) | Hoatzin crop microbial communities from Cojedes, Venezuela - Epithelial fraction 12 v2 (version 2) | ecosystem: Host-associated > Birds > Digestive system > Esophagus > Crop | place... | reverse complement strand
TTTTTTTTTTTTTTTAATTGACAGTATAGTTAGATGCATGGCATTAGAGTAGCTTGGATGTTGCAGGCACAGAAATACAAATTAAGGTGCCAATACATTTTTTAAAGACTCAATAAAAAAAAATTCTAAAATAGCTTTTCTATGAAATGTAAGGCTTAAGCAAAATACAGGATGGAGTTGTAAAGCTTTTTATTAGAATAAGTTTGGGCTGGCCAATGTAATTCACTTGGTCATTTCAAATTTGTTGTAATAAAACTTTTATGTCATCACATAACATTGTCTTCTGTATAGAGAGCCAGATCTGTGAAAACAGTTTAACATGCAAGCTATTCTTGATGAAGGATTACAGGCACTATATATCTGTAAACTGGCGTAATGGTAGTTTATTATTGTACCTATTAATTGTGTGAGGAATTCAGTCTTAGATCAAGACAGCACTTTGTTGTTTAGAAGATTCCTAAGTTTATATATGCCAAGGTAATTTTGAGTTACTTTGAAGACTGAATACTCATATTCCCCTATTTGCAAATCAGATGGGGGAAAAAAACCAAACCAAGTCTGATACTAAAAGGAGGAGAAAAGTACTTGTAGAAGGCTCTTCAATTCAGCTCCAGGAGTCTTGTGGAGTTAATCTGATGCTGTCGTCTGTTGGACAAGGGACTTCACCTTCATAGATTTATGTTTGTCCTCCTGTTTAAGTCTCTTTAGTCTGTCCAAGTTTTCACAGAGCTCAAGGGCTCATTGCCTGCTGGGTCTTCACCAAAACAGATAATAAAAAAAAATTGTTCTTGTTGTCACTATGAATGTGAAATAGTGAGCAAGATATATAGCCTGTACAGCAGGCTGAAAATTACTGTAGTAGGACAAAACTCATTTATGGTGCATGTCTCACATCTTGGCTTGATTAAATGCTTTTTAAAAAGAACAATGATTTCATATTGATTGGGTGTTTGCAAACATAATTAGAAAAGTATCTGTGAAGAATCAGATACAAAAGAATGGATTCTGATAACTCTGAGGGAAAGACATACAAGATGAACTATATACATTGTTAGAAACAGAGATGTGAATCCAAATTCCCGTTTCAGTAATGTTAACATTAACAGACTTCAGCAAACACACTCCTGTTCTGCCCAAATGGACAAGGGAATACAATTCTGGCCTTTCATATTGTGTTTCAGCCTGTTGTAGATATCTCTTATGAATCCAGATTACCTGTGATTGCAGCTTATCTGACATCTAAATCTTTTCTGTTGTTGTTATCTTCAAGGCTAAATGATGCCTTCCATCAAAGTTGTCTCTTTTGATACTTGTTCAGCTTCAATTTGTTTGTTTTTAAATCTTCCTGTTGTGCAGAAAATTGTGGCGCCGATGAGATCTGGTAGATGTTGTCATCTGTGAGCACACAGCAGAACCAGTGAACTATGGCAGACTCCAGAGCAGGTGGCATAATACAGTTTTAGCACATAACTTTGAATTACTTTGTCAAAAATCGATTTGAGAAAGTCAGCCACAGTATGAGTTCCAGAGACTTTTGAAACACTAAATCATTTTCACACACTGTTCTCTACAGTTACAGATATGGTCTTCTATCAGTGGCATTTAACAAACATTAAGAGGCAGTTCATTCCCTGGAACAACTGCAATGAAGGGTCATTTGAGCCAAAATATTGAAATAGGTCTCATTTATCTATCATTAAAATTACATGTTTATACTCCTATCTTAGAATGTCTTGAGCGCAGAGAGATCTTGGAAGAAAATAATTGAAATTTGTAGAAACATGATGCTGAACTAAATAATACTAGTGTAAAAGCAATCTAATGAAGGGGAGGGTCGGGTCTATTCAAGGAGGCTATGAACATTTTGCCTGATCTAGGTGACCCTGCTTCGGCAGGGGCGGTTGGACTAGATGACCCACAGAGGTCCCTTCCAACCCCTACCATTCTGTGATTCTGTGATTCTGTCATTTTTAGCACAGAAAACTCAGTGGTCTCTAAGGAAAGAGATAATCATCAGAAATGGCAGAGCTCTTGAGAAATGTTTACTTGTTGTAATGATTGTATGTAGATTTGTGCAGTTATATGTTATAAGACAAGGTCTCTGCCCTGAGAAGATCTAAGCCATCTGCTTTTCCTGTGTTTGACTGCTCCTGGAAATATCTAACTGTCTCCTCCAGCAGCCACTACCAGAGACAAGTTTATACAGACTGACCTTCAGCTGTGCTTCATTCATTATTTCCTCTCCCATTTTTAGCCCAGCCACTTGCTGAAATACCGGAGATCATCTGGATGCTCCAGGCTGATTGCAACCAAAGAGGACAACTTGTGTACTTAGTGGATAGCCAGAGGCTAGGCAAAAATATTGGCAGTGTTGTTGCTCAGAATTGCCATTTTCCATGTTTTGGGAGAAATGTTGTAGGATAAATGATTCTGACGATGAGAGAGTGTTATGCTGGTGTTTACAAAACAAGGCCTCAGTATATGTGCTGTGGTACATGACACTGCTGTGGGTCCCATCATATTGGATCAGTTTGCCTTCTGAGAGTCTAAGAATGGCTATCTTTAGGGAAGTGTTCAAATACAGAGATAATCAGGGTTATTTTACTACTCAGGTAAGAACTACTGCAAAATATTCTGAGCGCTCACCATATATTTTGTGGATTTTGTTTGAGCTGTTTCAATTATTGCAATATATTGGAGCGGAGGACTGGCACTTAAAGCTTATCAGAGTCCAATACGTTCTGACCAGCTTCTTTTCGATATTGTACACATGGAGGTTGTAATGTGTAATACCAAATTTATTTATTTAAAGATAGTTGATGTTACACAGGATTTCTGATTTAGCAGAGTGATACAGAATGTATTGCATAACATAATATAAATGTAGGTTACACTTAGCAATATATACATATAGATATCGGAAAACACTGTTTGATCACAATACGAATGTGATTCCCATTACTGGTCTCTATTATCTGCTCACGATTACAATGCTGGGCATCCCCAGTCAGTGGGAAGGAACACTTGGGTGGAAGCCAGCCCAAGACTGCCGTTCTCCCCAAAACTTTCCTGTCAGTTGTTCAGCCTTCATACTCTAGTCTGAGCTGAACCACATATTCATGATCCCTGTGTTGGTCTGGTTAGGTCGTGGAGACATTCATATTTTTGATGAACTCAAGGAGAAACATCACCAGTTGATCAACTCAGCTGCTGACAGATTTCCACCTTAAACAAAGGCCACCCTCCATTCTCCCACATGCTGACACAAAGCCAGCATCTCTGCAACAGCTGTGGTCAACCATAGCCCACACCATTCCCTGATCTTCATGAGCACGTTACCCTGGCCCATCTCCACCAAGCCCTCCTCCAGCTGTAGGGGCAGATAAAGCTCTTCCTTGCCACCTCTCTCCGAGATCGTCTCATATCGTCTTGAGAACTGTCATGAAGACTTGGACTGAAAGAACAGAAATAACAGTAGCAATAACTACTGTGTAGCTGCTATCTGTCCTGGGATCTCAATATGTTTTACAAAGATGGCAAAAATCCCTATTTCCATGGTCTGTCCTGCATTGTGTTGTTCAGAGATGCCAGTGGTTTGGATTGAAAATGAGGGTAATGAACTCATACGCTAATAAAGGGCATTCCTAACACTAAAATTTGACACTGATCACTAAAACTTTGACAGCTGGTGGATGCGGATCTTTTTAAAAGGTTATATGTTTTTGAGGGGAAGCATCATCAAGGTAAAATGTTAATATATTAGTCAAAATTTATTTGAAACTTCATTTATTTATGAGTAACTGTACTCAGTTGTAACTTCTTGATATAACACAAATAAACAAGGAGTCACAGTAATTTTGTTGTAGGGCTTTAGTAATTCATAAGACTCATTTACAAGTAATTTATAAGAGCTTGAAGAGCATTGTTGTAACTCTGCTAAGTATCAGTCAAACAGAAAACCTCTTTAGAGATATCTTCGAATGGCTTATTTTTACTAATTGAAAAATAGAGATTAGTAGCTTGTTTATTTACTCTCACAGATGAAGGAGACCATATGTAAAGTTATGACATCCACCAGAGACATCTTGACCTGTGATCCTATAAAGTGTCTTTAAATGCAAGATTTCCAATATCATAGGAAAATTTATTTTTTGAAAACCTTAATAAAAAAAGAAGAAAACCTATGCTGTAAGCCTTTAGCATTAATAAATGTACTACTTCAGAGAGTATCTTCTGGGGATCTGCTGACAGTTTTCATGTGAGATAATTACAGATCAAAATGTATTATGCTGTTAACTTCAGCCAAGGGATTTTCTGTTTATTGATGTGGCTGGTAACACAGTCATAATAGAAGGTTATATGAAATTACTCACTTTATCTTTCTATTTTCAGTTATCATTTATTATCTCAAATACTTTTTGCTTGAGCTTGAATTTCTCCACCCTGGACACCTGCTATGAACTTTTTATCTGCAGAAATCTCAGTTTGTCATGCTCAGTAGAAATCTTATGCAGTTCATTATGTACTTTTTTTTTTTCAAGTATATCTTAATTTGGTATGGTCCTTACCAAAATATAGAGAACATTCAGATAAAACGCTGCTTTAGGCTGCAACAGTGGATTTGCCAGTCCTGTGCTCATTATCCCAAGTCATGCATTTAGGGTGGCAGCATGGAAAAAGAATCAAATCTGGCAGGAATGGAGAAGATGATCTAGAATTGAAGCCAAGCACGTGGCCCATGCAGATGTAGATGCTACTAGGGTTGGGATAGGATGTGTGACTGAAAGTTTTAGCTGTGATTTATGGAAGTGCTGATCATTCACATCTGCTGATGAAGCCAATGGGATTGCTGCCTTGAATGTATAAAGCACTAAGCAGAGTGGAATATCCTAAACACAAAGTCAAGGTATAGGACATAAATTGGCAATTTTGATCTTGTTTTTTGTTTGTTTGTTTGTTTGTTTTTTAATATGCCACCATTCAAGATGAGCTGTGGAAATATTTGCATCACTGTTTGCACTGCATTCTGCAACTGTAGTATTGAGCACCACGGGGAAAGAAATTGCTGCTATTGTCCTGTAAGCCACTTTGAATACATGAAGTAAGCAAGCTGAATGGGACTTTGGGCTTTTCTTTGCTGTTTCGGAAGTACAGCTATTTTTCCAGCTCTCCTGAGTGATTAAGAATGGGGTTGTTGGAAAACGGATGCAATTCTTTAGTTGCTGAGGAACTAATTTGACTGATTCTTTTCACTGCACCATACTACACTGTCAGTGGAGCTACAGGATGTTCACGTGAAAGCCTGAAAACATGATAAATATGTCTTTGATAAGTCTGATATCTGTCGACAAAGTGTTAATGCTATATAGGAAATCAAGTTCATTTTAAAAAGTTACACTCCCAGCTGAGATGCTGCACTCAACCAAATACATTCCAGATGTGTGAAGATTTGCAGTAAACTCTAGACAATGTGTACAATCAGATATTCACCTGGTTTTGCTTTGCTTTTCATTTACTCCCAGAAGATTCCCAAAAGTTTGCTGGTAATAAGAAAAAACATAACACAGTTTTATTACGGTAGAAATGTGTGGAGAAATACACAAAACATTGCAACATTTGCAATCTTTTGTTCATATTCAGCTTTGCGTTTGTAACTGCTAAGAGAAGAAGTGACCAAAAATACACTTGCAAGTGTTGCACTTGGAACCCTTGGGTTTCATATTTCTTTATTTCTGAGGCTGAGTGGAAGGGAATGAAAGCTCTGTGTTCTGTATCTGTGAGATGATCTAATCAATGCTAGAGGAAGAAAGAAGTAAACACAGAAACTGAAGACAGTCATGTAGATTCAGCTGATGGCTAGTACATGAACAAGACGTATATGTGCACTGAGGCCTGGTCTCAGTGTATACATAATTCATAATACAGTACACAGATCTTGTTTCAATGACTTGTTGAATTGACACCTTTTCATTCATAAGTTAGAGTGAAGCCATTTTAAAGTCCTAAAACTATTCTTTTAGGACTGTGGTGATTTTGGGGGGGGAATGGAGGATTTTCCCTTTTTCTCAGCCTCTGAAGACATGCTTCATCTCATCCTAGTGTACATCTGAAAAAGCTGGCCGTATCTCACACTGAAAGAACGTATTTTTCCCCATTGATGATAAAAGGAGCATCTGGTGATCATCTTAGGCAGCGACACCTACTTTTCAGATGTGTACGGTTAAGTAGGGTGAATCTCTCTGTGGCTGATGCACTTTACGCATCACTAGTTTCTTTAATAATCTTTAAGTATTTTTAATACTATTAGAGTGTTTTCTGTATGTGAAGATTTGCTCTGTCATTGGTATTCTCTGAAAACTGCTGCTTATAATTGCTTGTGAGGACTTACAGAGCATAGATCTGTTATTTAAATCTGCATAGTGCTTTGTGAATAATACTGAAGTTAAATCAGATTTTTTCCCCTGTGATTGAAAAAAACTGGTACTCAGGAAAAGTAGAGAGGCTGAAACAGGGTATTACCACAGTGCAGTCCTCCTTGCAGTACAAGAAGAGGGACTTGACTGATAATCTGGCACTAGCTGACTGCAACCATTGACTAATGCCACAGAAAATAGAGGCTGATGTATTTTTTAAGGAATGCTACTCAAGGTTTATTTTGATTTGAATTAGGGGAGGTAAAAAGAATGGAAAATTCAAGATACTAGTGACTCAGTGCTTTTAGTCAGGCCTTTTTAAAACGAGATGAGAAAGGGAGGAAAGGAAATCAAATAAGATTTCAGCTACAGGAAGTAGTAAATAGCCAAAGAATTCCTGAAACATCACCATTAAGACTGGATGGGTTTGTTGAAAATCCCATCCAAATCTGGCCATTTCTATTTTAACTTTTAATTCTCCTTTTCAGGGCATCTGGATGAAGTTTTGCACTGAGACTTCTCATGTAAAGTTGTCAACTGCAGTTGCATAACCTGACTTAGTCTGCTGGGGAGAAACTATTACTTATTCGCATAATGCTATATAGCATGATTTGAAACATTTTTCTTTCTATACTGCACATGCTGTTAAAACCACAGAAACAAATTTTATTCTTACACGATGGTTTTTACTGACTTTCAAAGGAATCTGACTGAACACTACTTGAAATAACTAAAAGATTCCTTTTAGTATTGTCTGGTATTTTACTAGCTAATTAATGTTGATGTCGGTGAAAACATGATTACATTGTAATTATGGTTACTATTTCTTAAATTATCAGACATTACACTTCTGTGAAAAGAGAAGAAAGGAAAAAAAAAAAAGCCTTTCATCATACGCATAAGAAGTGCTCATCTTTCTGATAACTTATCTGGACAGTACTTTTGAGTAGTTAGGTTTGCTCAGCACTTTGTGCAGTAAACTAGAAGAAAATTTCCTAGATTTAGGACATTTGGCAGAACTCTGGTATTTCTATTTGACATTTTCAGTATATCTTTGAGGCCACTTTTTATCAATAATTTTTGTGGGTTATTACAAAGAGGGGAAAGCTGAGTACAAGAGGAGGAAGGTGCTGCTCTTCTGTAGATCTGTATGAACAAAAGGGAGAGTGATCCTCACAAGCCTGGTGTTCTCAGAGTTTTGTTTTGTACCAGAAGACAGTGGCACACTCTGAATAACAGTTATTTTCTAACTCTGCCTTTCTTCTTTTTCTTTAACTGACTTTTCCTAAGGGTCGTGTCATCTATGTCTGGGCACATGGAGTAAATGTCAAGGCAAAGGTAGCCTTTGCAGAAGGAAACAGACATTTCTAGCCAGTGACAGAGAACAAGGCTGCTTATCGTTACTTCTAGTCAGAATCAATAATATAAATGAAAAAAATATAAAGAGCTGATTAGCTGTTTGAAATCTTAATCTTCCATACACCAACACTTATACTGAAGTTTTTATGTCTCTCCCTATTGATCCCATCTCAAGTTTCACCAAGATTCTCTACACATGCACATAGCCTTTCTCACTTTCTTTCTCCACACATGTGCTGGATCCTTTGTCTTGTGAGCACCTGGCTCACACTGCCATCCTTCGTCTTACTGGGTGAAGGTGAGGGTCAGATGCCAAGAAGGATCTTGATGACATGGAGGAGGAATTGCATAGAGCCCATTCTAGTACAGTATCTTTTGCAACTCAGGTTCAAGCCCAATAATCAGCATAATTAAATTCAAATTAATTATCATAGGTGAAAGAGAATTTTGGGAGATCTGTCCTTGGTTCACTGAGCTAACAGAGATTACAAAAAAGTTTGCAAATATAATTCTTGTTCCACATGCATTCACATAGGTTTAGATATTTTACAAGATTTATGTCATTTTATACTCTGTTTGGGACATACTCTCTTTTACAGTTTTCAGAATATCGCAGAGTATTTAGGATCTCTGAGACTAACCAACTGAAATGCAAACACCTGAGACATTAACCACTCATGGTTTGTACTTCTAAGAAATTTTTAGAGCTTCTTCATATATTTTATTACATCGTGTATCATAGAAATAGTGTCCAAATAGTTCATTGGGGTGGTATTTTAACAGCACGTAAGACAGAATGTCTTTATTACAAACCTGAAAGATGAATTTTCAGTGCTTACATAAAATATTGTAGTGCATAACACCTTTTGAGTAGTACTGTAATTCCACTAAAACTGTCAAAGGCCTCCTTATAACAAACTTAGAATAAACAGCTCTAAAAGACTTCCTGTTATAGAGCAGGAAGAGGATTCTGACAGCTCCAGTAAAGAAGGGAGTTTTCTATAGTTTCTAACTTTTCTGAAACCTACATTCGAGGACTAAGGGATGAAAAGGAAGAGCTTCCAGGGTGGAAGCTAGTTATAATGATTTCTCTTATAGTCCCTGAGAGATATAGGCACTTCTAGAGTATGATTTATCTCAGCCAAAAATACACATCAAAACTATGTATGTTTAAAGACACCTATTTCTTTTCATTGGTACAAAGGAAATATAGGGCAACTAGCTGAAAAATAGGTATCTACAGTCTAATGGTCCATAGGAGAGGAATCCTGGCTCCAGTGAATGTAAAAGCATTGTTTACCTTATCTGTGTGGGTCTCTGGGGACTCCTTAGTGTGTTCTTCCAGTATATAAAGGGGTTTGTAAGACAGACAGAGACTTTTTACCAAGGCCTGTAACGACAGGACAAGGGGCAACAGCTATTGAATGAAAGAACGTAGATATAAGGCAGAAATTATTTCTGAAGCGAAGTGTTGTGAGATACTGTAACTGGTTGCCCACAGAACTTGTGAATGTCCCCTCCCTGGCAGTGTTCAAAGCTAGGATGGATGGGGCTTTGGGCAACCTAGTCTAGTGAAAGGTGTCCCTGTCTATGGCATGAGGGTTGGAACTACATGACCTTTAACGGTCCCGACCAACACAAACCATTCTATAATTTAATGACTTTGTGATTTAGATTTTAACACTTTGCGCCTTCAGCCTTACTTTGCTATGAATGGCTGTCTGGACAGAGAAAAAAAAAAACAAACAAACCATAATTCATCAGTGTTCTTACATACATGAGTATTCTGCTTAGAAAGATGCTCACATGTAAGGTGCTACTTATGAAGATCTCAGGAGGCTAATAGAGCATCTCATCTAAAGAAAATCTGATGAGGAAGATACAGTTGGTGGTATTATCTAAAGAGTTTTCAAACTTCACAACTAGACTCCAGTCACTGAAAATGTTGACTGGGATCATTGTTCAGAGATACATCAGAAGTGTCCCATTATTCTTAACTGGGAAATAGCTCTACTGAAGTCAGTGCTACTGTATTACTTTGCACCAGTTGAAGTTCTGTCCAGAATAACCATTCATTTTTTTGAAACTCAGTGCCATTCTGTCTAGCATTATGCTAAACGAAAAATATTCTCTGGTTACTTTTGTTTATTTTTTTAAAAATGCAAAACATGGCAAATGGATATGAAGGCCCAAACATCTGAAGACCTTCAGATGAACTTTAAGTTAGTCTGTCACACATGACTTGGGGCTCCTGAATAAACCAAGGCAACACATTTAGCAACCCAAAAGCTTGGAAATGAACTTTAAAGGCAAGATTAACACACAGTGCAAAGTGACTTTTCCCCCATGATAACACAGATATGCACTGAACTAGAAAATAGTAATAGTTTTTATTGAATGTGAAAAGCAAGTAACATTTAGCTTCCTTATAGAAGGCGTGAAAAGGTCAGCTGGAAATTTTATTGATGGTGCTTAAAGGAGAAGTTTTCTTGCTGCAATGCAAAATTGGAGCTTATTTGGACAGAGGAAATCATACTAAAAAACCAAGTCCTGTTCCACAGGACAATTACATTCTAATCCCTCTGTGTATTTATATTGCTGTTCAGTGCTCTATGCCCATGTTTCAGGCAAAAATCTTTTATTGTATCTCTTATACTTTATCTGATACCTGAGCTGCATTTATTACACTTTACTGATTTGGTTTCAATGAGTGACACATCCCTATAGGTCTCCAGAAAGCAAGAAACACCTTTATATGATTATCATTTGTTAAGCACTTATTATTACTGTCTTAAACTTGTCTTGGAAATACAAAGCTTATGTATAAATGCCTACAAATATCTGAAGGGTGGGTGTCAGGAGGATGGGGCCAAGCTCTTTTCAGTGGTGCCCAGTGACAGGACAAGGGGCAATGGGCACAAACTGAGGCACAGGAAGTTCCGTCTGAAAATG
>Ga0065711_1050656_pt1 | contig 10724 bp, 7 predicted proteins | sample Hoacrofraction12_FD_59098 | JGI IMG/M metagenome (GOLD analysis project Ga0065711, IMG submission 59098) | Hoatzin crop microbial communities from Cojedes, Venezuela - Epithelial fraction 12 v2 (version 2) | ecosystem: Host-associated > Birds > Digestive system > Esophagus > Crop | place... | reverse complement strand
GGTCACCCAGAGCAGGCTGCACAGCACCGCGTCCAGGCGGGGCTGGAATATCTCCAGAGAAGGAGACTCCACAGCCTCCCTGGGCAGCCTGGGCCAGGGCTCCGTCACCCTCAGAGGGAAGAAGTTCTTCATCCTGTTCAGCTGGAGCTTCCTCTGCTTCAGTTTGTGCCCATTGCCCCTTGTCCTGTCGCTGGGCACCACTGAAAAGAGTCTGGCACCATCCTCCTGACACCCACCCTGCAGATATTTAGAGGCATTTATAAGGTCTTCTCAGCCTTCTCCAGGCTAAACAAGCCCAGCTCCCTCAGCCTCTCCTCGTAGGAGAGATGCTTCAGTCCCCTCATCATCCTTGTAGCCCTCCGCTGGACTCTCTCCAGTAGCTCCTCATCTTTCTTGAACTGAGGAGCCCAGCACTGGACAGAGTGCTCCAGATGGGTCCTCCCTAGGGCAGAGCAGAGGGGGAGGAGAACCTCCCTCGCCCTGCTGGCCACACTCCTCCTAATGCATCCCAGGATGCCATTGGCCTTCTTGGCAGCCAGGGCACACTGCTGGCTCATGGTCAACCTGTCATCCACCAGCACACCCAGGTCCACTCCATCCCTGCGTTTCGTCAGCTTGCCTTGCTGGAGGGGGCCGGGGAGCCCACTGCTGTGGTCCATGCAGCACGGGGACCCCTCTGTCCTGCCCCGGCTCAAGGCCAGGCACCCCCGGCAGCACCTTAAGCTGCTGGCTTGGTTTGCTCGCACCCGGAGAGGTGCCAGCCCCTGTTGTCGTTGGCGCCCTGTTACAAGTAAATGTATCTACGTGTTGTCAGATAAATGGACAACATTTCTGATAAAGATATAAAGACAAAGTCCGTAGATAAGATTCACTTGAATTAGGAGGTTTCTCTGAAAATAGCTTATTCTTAAAGGTTTTCAACCACTGTCCTTGCGTGATACAAGACAGAAAGTCCTTGTGCATCAGACCAACAGCAGATGTCAACTGAAGGACGTGCTGAATTACAGTCAGCTCGTGTGCCAGGAGAACGGGCCAAGTTTAGAGTGGTGAATGAGGTTCCTGTGCGACTCTGATTCTTCGGTCTGTTCACAGATTGGGTGTTGACGCCGTTACGTTTTACTGAATGTGTTTGCCTGAAGGTATTGTTTGAGGAGTGGTTTTGGGTGACTGAATTCCAACCTGTTGGATGCTTGCAGGCAGTTCGGTGTGGTTGTTTATTGGTTCTCCTGTGACGGGTGCGCAGCCGAATAAACCAATGCTCATTCCTTCGTTCCTCCGAGTATTTGCAAGAAGCAGTTTGGAGCCAGCCGGGATGAGCAGCCTCAAGCATTGCCCGGCGTCCTGACAGCCGTCCTGAACTACAGCGGGAGAGGCGGAAGCAAAGCCACTTCCTGGAAAGGAGAGAGAAAAAAATAGTCACATCGTGAAGAAGTCCTGCTGGCAATTTTTTTTTAGTTGTATTTTATTGTACGGCTCCTAACACAGCTTACCAGTTCCGTAGCCCTTGCTGGCCTCTCCTGGGGATGCCTGCTGTGGTCCCAGGTGTGCTGCTGCCTGGTGCCCCAGGCTGGTGGTGGCTGTCCCTCCTGCTGGCCCGCGGTGTTGGAGTCGGCAGTGATAGCCACGGCAGGTCCAACCTGGCGCGCAGCAGCAGCCGCGTACCACTCCTGGGAGCAGTGACTGCCCGTGCTGCCCCCACGAAGCGTCTCTTAATGGAAATACTATTTATGACAGCAAAAATACCTGTTAAAGTAATTTAGTAATAACGAGACCATCACCTTGTGCATATGCCCATCCTTGCCTTGCTTACCAAGGAGATGACCATCCTACCTCCGGTAGGGCCCATCTTCCTCGCAGTCGCTGAGATCTGCGTCTGGCTGACACAGCTCTGGTCTCTTCACTCACAAATGGCTTGTCCTCCTCGCCTTGGGAGCTGGGTCTGGTTAAAAGCTACCTGTGCTACGGCTTCCCTTGTTCCTGGGACAGCGGCACAGCTTCATTCCCTGTAGCCCGCCGGTGCGTATTAGCGCTGATGCGCGCTCTGTGCCCCTTCAGCTCGTGATGCAGAAGCACGGCGTTGCCTTGCAGTTACTTTTCTTTTGTGCTGTCTCCTGAAGCCGGAAGGATGCACCCTGTGAGCGGGACCGGGGCGGCAGCACCCTCGTTGTTATGGCCACCACGCGCACAGAACGCTTGAGGTCGTCACTTGCAGATCGTTATCCTGCAGTTCTGTCGCGTCCCGTAACCACCACCTTCCTCTTCCGATAGCGACTGGAGCAAAGTGCAAGATCTGATGGTAAAGGGTTGTGAATTCCTGGTCAGAGAGGATTTGAGGGTTTAAAGACAATTAACTTTTATGCTTCTGTGTATGGCACGTGGCTCTGGACCAGAGTGGGACTGGGAGGGCAGCGGCCTCCCCAGCTGGGCAGCGTTTCGGTGTTGACTTAAGCCTTTCCATAAGGCGTGAGGTGTTTGCAGTGACACTGTTAATTTAGCAAACCTTTAGAGCGACTGCTGCCCTGTGATCCGTGTTAGCATAACTTCATACCCTCGGGCGAGCAGATCAGCATCCCCACCAGGGGGTTTTAGTGGAAGTAGGGCATCCGTGTCGAAACGGGGCTGAATGAAATGATGCAAAAACCCTTGGGAGGGGAAGCCCGGTGCTGGTGGAGCTCGTCCCCAGGGCTGCGCTTCGGGGGGAGCTGATGGCACCACGGGGACACAGGCAGCGTGGGATGGGGTGAGCAGGGCTCCGTCTCCGTTAGCAAAGGCTGCACAGAGCAGATGTATTATTTATTTATGCAGCCCGGATCCTGGTGTGACGGAGTGTGGCACGAAAGCTAAAATGACAGTAATTAGAATGGATCCGCACCCGGTGACCCAGAGAAAAGTGAAAACCGGGCAAGATAATCATGAGTGAAAGAGGCAGCGCAAAACAGAAAATGGTGACGGTTACAATTTGAATGAGAAAATGAGCTCCTAAAGCAAACCAACTCCTGGAAATCCCAGTAACGCTGACAAATATCCAGCTCCAGGATTCGGGAAGTATCACAGTGAACATCTGCTCAGGTAAATAAAGGGGGCGAATCGGGCTGCTGTGTGGAAATGCTGCCTGCTCCTCTGTTTAAGGTGAGCCCGTTAATATGGGCTGCCTGGTAAGATCTCTGGTGATCATGGCAGTGCTAACAATTGCAATATTCTCTGTGGTCGGGGATTACTGAACACCTGGCTCCCTGGCATTACCAGCAGCTCTGAGGGTAACCCACGGTCTTGGCTTTGGGGATGATAGATTGCCAAAGAGTCGTCGTGTTTATAAGCCCTCTAAAACAGGCGAGGTCCCAGTAAATTCCAGTCTGAATTCTGTTCTAATTTGCTTGCTGCTCCATCTGGCTATTTCTGGTCGAGTTTTAAATCCAAACAAGTTTTGGGCCTCTGACGTTTCTTGGAGCTCTTTTGGTTTTCTTTGATGTTAGCGAGGAGGCCCAGATCACGAGCTGAAAAAGGTCTTGAGCCCCTGTCTGAAGACGGCTCTGCCTGCACTTAGTTGAGTGGAGGGACTGATTCAACATCTCTGTTTTGTAGGCATCCGGCACAAATAATTTATAGCCATAAAAATAACCCTGAGAAGGAGCCCTGCTCATCCAGAAGAGCTGGGAGGGTCGGGCTGGCTTTGGGCTTGGCTATCCTGTTGTCTCTGTGAGGTCTTCTGGTCGGCTTTGACTTCTGTGAAGGTAACTTGGAGGTGGATCGGAGACCCGACTCCTCCAGGGACACGCGGGAGCTTGTATGTGTTTGGAGCAGAGTCTTGCCTGTTGCATCCCTGGTGATACACTGCGGTGCAAGCTGTCGAAGGTAAAGTTTGGCACTGCCACGACTGCTTTGGTGTGGAAAAGTAGTGGCAATTTGGTCGGGGTTGCCTCTCAGCCAGAGAACAAAGCTGTGTCATGAGTCCAAAGACGTTGCCTGGCTGTAGCTGGAGAGCAAGGAGGTTGCAGGCTGATCGGTGTGTGCGGGGGATGGCAGTTACTCAGGGCTGATTCGGATGCTTTTCCAGGGCTTTATTCATGTGTGAGGCCCATTCATGTGTAAAGGAAAACGACACTGGGCTGGAAGTGCTGTGCACGAGTCAAACGCCCTTTGCCTCTGTTTGCTGGAGCCATCTTCTGAGCGATAGCTCGGGTGGTCCCGCTCTCACTGGAACTCTGAAAATCAGGAGCTTTTGTCCTCAAAATGTTTGTGATTCCTGCAGCGGTGGGGGTATGTCTCAGCCTGTGAAGTGAGAGGAAGGTTTCAAACTATGGTGGACACTTCTCCCGGCAGTTGGCATGGGCTGGACATGGCTACAGTGGGACGAAGCAGGACCAGGAGGTGGTCTTGGGCTAGGCACCAAAAGAAATGCCATCAGTTTGAAAAGGGCCACGGTGGAAAGAAATTCAAGCAGCTCTGGTGTGCTACAGGAAGCCACGAGTATTCACGGGGATTTCCTGGGGATTTGCGGCTGGGTTTAAGTTCGGGGTTAGCCTGGTGGTCTTTTGACAGCAGGAGATGAACAGTGCAGCCCTATCACCCCTAATGAATGGGGGTGGCAGCAGCTCCATGGTGAATCTTAGCTCATGCTGGATACCAGCTCCTCGGTGCCAGGAGTAAAGATGTCACACATCTTGTAGTGCATCTCTGGATCTGCTGAGAACCAGGGCCCTGCAGGCTGTGGTGGCCATACCTGGTAGCCCCAGAGTCCCTGGCATGGTGACACCCCGTGGGATCCCTTGGAGAACTCTGGGGCAGCCAACCTCGGCCATGTTGAGTGGCCCAAGAGCAATGGTCATGGGACTCAACAAGCCAGAATGAGAAATTGCATTAGAAATATCTGAGCATGGAGGGTTGTAGCCTCTTATTCAAAAGCCCACCGCGTGTGTACGTGTGTTGGGAAAGAGATGGTATAAAGAAGGGGGTGTAAACTGCGAGTCAAGGAACGCAGGTAAAGAGCGAAGGCTCTTGCCTGGGTTGGGGGGTTTTGGCTGGAGCATGGTGTGCAGAAACCAGCTCAGAATGAGCAAGGTGTGCTCACTTTGATCCCTGGAGCAGCGCGGGCTGCGTTTTGAGGACCTGGTGCCACCCCTGTGCGGGCAGAGCGGGCCTGCCACCCTCCACGGAGATGTCTGCCTGCAGCGGGACTCCGGGATTTCGCTCTTGGCTCTTGTTGCTCAGCTGAGGCGGTGGGTGCAGGAGGACAAACCTGCAGGAAGGGAGAGCTGGAAGAGATCCTGCTTCTTTTCTATTGTTTTAAACTGTAGTAGGGAGTTTTATTTATTTATTTTGTTTTTAAATGTGGAGTGTGTTAAATGTTTCAGAAGTGCCAGGGCTGGGCTGGGACCCAGCACAAGCAGAGAACAAAGCATGTCAGCGAGTCCCTTGTCTCCAGGCTGGCTGACAACCCTCTGTTCTGGCTAATTTTTGGTGTCATCAATCACGAGTACCAAGACAGCAGCCTCGCGGTGCCCGGAGTGCACCGTGGAGCTCATTGAGTGACCTATTAGTGCTTTCAGTTAATTCTGGTGACATATTTATAGCGGGGAGATCTACAGCACCGATTTCCTACAGGACACATCACTGTTTGACATCGGATTAGGTTATAGAGTACCTTTCCCTGGCTGGATCAATGGGTAGAGTCAAACAGAGCCTCGTCTACATGCAGATGAGGAGGATTAGATTTGAATCAGCGAATGTCAGTAATGGCTGTTTTTCCCACCAAGGGAAGAACAGGCAGGGAAAAATTTCCATCATTAATAATTGAAGTTTATAGAGGGGGAAAAAAATGAACATATCATATGGCACTCCTGCAGATAACAGGGCCCCGCTTTTGCTGATAATTCTGTCTGGCAGACAAGTGCTAAAAATTATTATGATTATCACTGCGTTTCTGAATCTGTTATGAATATTCTGCAGTCGTGGACTATTTTAACAAATGCCCTTTTGTAGCAGAGCTGAGAATACTATTGGTAGCACAAAAAAGTCCATAGAAAAATACGGTCAAAATAGTTGGAAACGAGAGTTGGTACAGTTTGCCAGAATGAGGAGAATAACGAATTTGTGAAGCAGGGTGACTGGGGTGGGTGGCCATTTCCCTTGCCAGCGCCCAGCACGGAGGATGCTGGCGGGTGCGGAAAGGCACCGGCGAGCTCTCCGTCACCGATCCCGCGGGAGAGCGCTGCGGGCTCCCGGGTGTCACGGTGGTGGTGCTTAGCGAAAGACCTCTGGAAGCAGTTAGAAAGGAACTTTTATGAGCTGTTTGCAATGCAATGTGCGAAAATGCAAATGCTGTGCTTCTGCAGGCTGGAGAGAGAGTTTTCTATGCTTTCTGTATTTTCAGGGAAGGCTGCCACTGGTAGCACTGCGTTTACCTGTGCCAGCCGTACCTGCTGGGCTGGCTGGCAGGGGACTGCTTTCCTGTCGTATGTCTGTAAAACATTTTGGTCGCTCTTCGTTGCTGCTGCCCTTTACGCTGCTGACAGTTCCTCCAGACTGCGAAGCACTAGAGGTCGTGGCACTCTGCAGCGAAGCTCTGCGCTTCGCGCTCCCTCCGCACCCAAGAGCCGCAACCCCAGCCAGCGTTCAGACAACACCAGCTCATGTAAATCGAGCGGGAGATAATACAGGAAAAGAAGTGACCATGAATTTCTAATTAACTAAATTTGCAACTGGTACACACGAGTTAAAGGGCATGTGATTTATCACCTGTCAGTGAAAATATTGGTTATAGCTCACGCTTTCAGTACTGCAGTGTGTGCGCAGCTCGGCTGTGGAGTTAAAGGGCATCTGATTTATCACCTGACACCAGCCATACTGGTTAGAGCCATCACGGCCGGGATGGTGCAGACACTGCGTTCCCGTTTTCACCTAAAAGCTATTTGCTCCATTATTCCGCCAGCAGAGAGATGTGTGAAGGACTTGGTTACAATAAATACATAAATAGAGGAAAGTTATGGTAAGGGCTGCTTTTCACCAGTTGAAAGGAAGGTCTGGAGCACAGGCGAGCAGCCAGTTTGGCCCATCAAGGTGAGGCGCAATGAGCCTGGTGGGTCCTCGGGTGTGATGGTGGGTGCGAGCCCTTCTCTTTGTGCTGCAGAGCTTCGTGTCGGACGTTGGCCAGAAGTGCCACACTGGCCTCCCTTTTCACAATTGCAGTTCACAGCCTTTGCCCAAGCATTGGATTTCCAATCGTGTTGAGGCACTGGTAGGGCTCAGTGACAGTTAATCAGATCTGCAGATGGTCGTGGATGGATGGGTGACATAACTCCTCCTCTTTCTGCCTGAAGGTTGAAGTGGGTATGCTGAGACCAGACTTTTGGAAATCCCTTGAATTCCAAGCTCTTTCCTAGATGTTAGGAACTCTGGTTGTGCCTGTTGGCCTCAGTGGAGCTTAATCTTTTAGTACTTATGAAAACTAGATCCTTCTTTCTGCTAGCAAAAAGATGAGCAATGTCACATAAGCTGAGTGTTGCACTGTAGATAAAGCTGACCCGCTCCCCGTTGGATACCAGCGTCATTGGGTTTGGTGCAGAAAGTTCAGTGCAGTCTACGCATGACCACGTCAGCCCAGGCATGGCAGATGAGTTTCTGCTCTTCCTTGCAAGAGTGGAGGAGTGCTCCTGCCTGGCGTGGGAGCTGCGCTGCTGGAGAGGGCAAGCTGTGAAACGCTGCTTCCTAGCTCCCTGGGACCTTAAACGGTCACAGGACTTTTTGGGTAACCCATCCCATCGCCTCCTGGGTTGGTGTGATCTGCCACAACTTCTCTGTCAAGAGACATGATTAGTGCTGAACAGCGCAGTTTGAGGGGTGTGAGACATGATGCCAACATGGTTCACACGGTTTGGGGCCACCAGGATGCAAACCCCTTGTGATTGACCATTTTAACCTAGGCTTGCAATTAAATGTTAAGATAGTGTGGTTTGGGGTGTGTGTCCTAGTTTCGGCTAGGGTAGAGTTAATTTCCTCCCCAGCAGCGGCTGCATTTTGGATTTAGTATGAGAAGAATGTTGATAACACTGATGTTTTCAGTTGTTGCTAAGAAATCAAGGACGTTTTTCAGCTTCCCATGTTCGGCTGATGAGCAGGTGTGCAGGAGATGGGAGGGAGCGCAGCCGGGCAGCCAGCCCGAGCTGGCCAGCAGAAATATTCCATACCATAGACATCCTGCTCAGTATATAAATGGGGCTTGGCCAGGGAGCAGGAATACACGAGTTCCGTGAGCGCTGCCCGGGGACCGGCTGTGTGATCAGTCATCGGGTGGTGAGAAAAATTGTATTGTGTATCACTTGGCTTGTATATTCTTTATTATTATTATTCCTTCCTTTGTTGTCTTACTAAACCGTCTTTATCTCAAGTTTTACTTTTCTGTTCTCCTCCCCATCCCACTGGGCCGGGGGGAGGAGTGAGCGAGCGGCTGTGTGGTCCTAGCTGCTGGCTGCCAGGTTAAGCTACGGCAGTGGTTTATATCAGGTTTTTGGCGTATTTAGCATAAAACATTGAAAACTTTTCTATAAACATTTGTACACATAGTCATTGCTGTTGGCTGCATCAGCAAGGGGATCAGTAAGAAAGCTCTATGGACCACAAAAACCTCATTACATAATGTCTGGAAATACAAGACATGTGTGAGTTCAAGCAAGAGATACAGTAAATCATGAGGCTCTTGAGGATGGAAGAAACTCTTTTAAGTAGGCTTGAATTACCAAGCTTGAAAAGTCTCCTAACCCAATGCTGAGTAGAAATTGGTGCTGACTGGAAGGGCTGGGTGCTCAAGTTGAAGTTTAGAGCTGAATCGGTTCCCGGATGAAGCCTGTGAGAAGCTCGCGGAGCACAAGCAGAAGCTCAGGGTGGTGGGAAGCCATGTTGTTCCTCCCCTCCCTGCTCCCTGCTCTGCGGCCACAGGTGGGTTAAAGCAGCACCGAAAGGTCCCACGAAGCGCAGGGGGTGAAGCTCTGCCTCCCTGCATCCAGCTCATCACCCCGCTCTGCTCCCAGGTGCCCCGGTGCAGTCTTGCCCTGCTCGTTCCACTTTTTGCATGTGTGCATCTGATTATTGGGTTTGGTCCTTCTGCTCCTCATACCCAGTGCATGGGTCAAGGTTTATTTCCTATGGGGTTTTTAGAAGTTTTCTATCTTTTTCCTCTTTCTTTGTGCTCCCTTGTGGTATGTTTTACAAATCTGGGCAATTACCAAGGCAATCAAAGCGTCCTATTAGCAAGGAAAATACTCCCTCAGCTTTATATCTTTTCTGCATAAAAATAAGAGTGCGGTGGGGCCTTTCATGTAGCCAGGGTCTCGAAGGGGGTGAAGGAGTGAAAAATGGGCAGCGTTTTGCTGCTACCTCAGCTGAGGGATGGAAGGAATCAAGGTAACACACTTACTTGACAGGGAGTGCTTTGTGTACTTGTGTAATCTGTTGATCTGAGAATTAAATCACTTTCTTCATCTTCTGTGCCATTGATCTTGGAGTCATTAGTGAAAGTACAAGCTGTCACGGTGACATGTCCCCCTGCCTCGCACAGCCCTCACGGAGGAGAACATGCACCGGCAGATGCTTTTATTCGCAGGAGTCGAGTATGGGTTGTGCTTGTCCCCAGACCGTGTTAACTGTAGGGGAAAAAGAGAGAAGAGCCAGAATACTCTTACGCATGTCATGTTTTCCCTAACAGTTATCTCTTCCCTTGCTTTTTGCAGCTGACTCCCGCGCGGTGGGGTCTGCTCTGCTGCCCCCGAGCCGGGTGCTGTGGCTCCTGGCAGCTGGGTGCCCGAGGCTGTGACGAGCCGGGGGCAGTGGGGCTGCAGTGGGGCGCGGGAGGCAGCTCCTGCCTGGCCGCTGCGCTCCCGATTCCCTTGGGCTTGGGCAGCAGGAGGGGAGCAGGGAGGGACTGGGGGCTCAGTGTTTGCGTGTGTACACATACATGGTTATATATGTGGTGGTATGGTTATATATATACATATGTGTGGACATAAATATGTTATGTATATAATAATAAGTGTGTGTGTGAATTTGTGTGTGTGTAGATGTATGCGTGTATAACTTCCGCAATATTTTAGCTCTGGTGAGTCTCATTTACTGTATTTTCTAATTGTAGAAACACAATACATTTGTGCTTTAGAGATCCAGAGAAAAATGAAAATTAGAGAAAGTCCAATGGAAAACACAAGCAAGGATTTATTTAAACATTTGCTCTGTAAACAGAGTTCAAGGCAACCTTATGTTTTTAGGTAGAAGCAGTACTTTTTTCTTCTTCCCCTGCATCCAGCAGCTACCTGTGCATTTCCTGCCATCCCTTCTGGGCACACCTAGGGATTGCTGCCCCAGTACACACACCTGCAGGGACCGTGCTAGCAAAATACCCCGCCGGCAGCCCTGTACACAAGGGGCTGTGCATGGAGCCCTCACCATTGCCACAGAGAAAGCACGAGCTGCAGAATGGTGAGATGTAGTGCTGGATGATAAGCTGCCAGTTGAGAGGGACATGGTTTTTTGGAGAAAGCATCCCAGCTTTGCCACTGGTTGTGGCAGAAGTGGACGCAGGCACCGTGCCACCCCCCTCTCCCCGGGCTGGCACCCTCTCCCAGCATGTCACAGAATCCCAGCATGGCAGGGGTTGGCAGGGCCCTCTGTGGGTCACCCAGCCCAACCCCCTGCCCAAGCAGGGTCACCCAGAGCAGGCTGCACAGCACCGCGTCCAG
>Ga0065711_1050655_pt1 | contig 10724 bp, 6 predicted proteins | sample Hoacrofraction12_FD_59098 | JGI IMG/M metagenome (GOLD analysis project Ga0065711, IMG submission 59098) | Hoatzin crop microbial communities from Cojedes, Venezuela - Epithelial fraction 12 v2 (version 2) | ecosystem: Host-associated > Birds > Digestive system > Esophagus > Crop | place... | reverse complement strand
TCCGCACCCCGGCGGGGGGAGGGGCGGCCGCGTGGCGCTTTTGTTGCCGGCGGCAGCCGAAACCAAAACAAAAAGATACAGAGATGATCAGCTTATAGCACTGTGTGCTCTCTCTACTGCTGAATACAAAAGTCAAAGTACTGAGTTCTTTTGTATAAGAAGCAATTTGCACCAAGTTAACTAAAAACAACTTGCCCTAAACTCAATAAATTTTGTGAGGACAGCAATTACTCATATTTCTTCTGAAGACAGACAGTGGATTCACAAAATACTGGTATATGAAACTGGGGAATAAAAGGAGAGCGTTCCTTATTGCACTGAAAAAAAAAAAATTAAGTAGCTGATGGCTTTTTTGTACAATTTCATTTGCTATCATGCAATCATATTATGTATGTAACAAGAATTTTAAAATCAGACTCCTTCAGGAGCGCAGATGGTTCGGTAACATTTTTTAGGGACTTACTCAGATATCTGTTTTGTCAAGTGTCTTCAAATATGCATCTGATGAGAAGATGTGATTGTTCTAATTTCATTCGTCTTGGAAAAAGTAGTCAGATGATGTCTATTGCGTCATGAAACACCATTATCTTTTTAGCTTATTGTTTCATTTTGTTATCCCAGAACAAACTAATACTGGTAGATTGTTCTGCACCCTGGGTATATATGTATGTATGTATGTAATGCCTCTTGTTGCTGTGTGTTGAACATGCATAGCTTACGCTTTAATAAGCAGTTTGTAGTATGATGGCCAGAAGAATTGGTTGTCTTTGTACACTTAAGTACATTGAAAATTACGCATGCTTGCAGTGACTTTGCAGCCAAGTTGTAGGTGATAATTCTGAACATCACTTAAGTGAGGGGCAGAAACCAACTATGGGAGCAGTAATCAAGTTATATCTGAAAGACACTTCTCAAAAGAGTTGTAAAAATGTGTTGGAGTGACTTGTTTTTACAGAAGTCTGTGCTATTATTTACTAAATAATAACACATATTTGGTTTCTGTTAAGAAAACAGCAAAATTGTCTTCCTAATTTTCAATTACATGTTTTTAATTGTGTGAATAACCTGGTGTACTAAGATAATGAGATTATTCCAACTGTAGAAATAGAGCAGAACTGTAATAGAACTATAAGAATCAGAAGAACTATCATCATGAATTTCACTGAGACTTGTATTCAAAAAGCATGCTTACAAAGCTTCAGCAATGAATTGAAATAAAATTTGTAGATTAAATTCAACTACTATATGTAATCTTGTTATTGATAGTTGGTTTTGTTGATACCTTCTCTGTGCTCTTCAAATATCTAACCCAAATGACTGCACTTTCAGGTTACTATGGTGAGAATGTCACATCATTCACTTGCACTGGGACTGCTTTTTTGTTCTGATGTTGTCATTTTCTTTATGATCTGAGGAAGTCATGTCTCTTATGTCATAGTTTGTAGAGTGTAATTCTACGTAAAGTATTTCTGGAAAAAAGTAATGACTGCAGTACCTACTGGACTTTTCTGAGGATTCATGGGAAGATTTGTTGAAGTAATCATCATTTTAACATGTTCTCTTTAAGAAACACCTTAGAGTAACACTGACATTTAGGATTATTTTAGCAAATGAAAAAGATTTTCCTTTGAAAATGGAATATTAATTAGCTTGTTGGCTTGAACAGCATGAATTTGATAGTGCTTTCCAAAACCAGGTGGAAATTGCTTTCCATTTGACAGTGTTTGTTATGCAGTGGTAGTAAATGTGGTAAGCCTCAGAGTATTACCTCAGTTTTGTTTTCATTTGGGAGAGAAGAGGCTGGCTTTCTCTTGAGTGTGATGTATAGTTTCTGTAAGAGGCTATATTTAGAATTATAGGGCAATGTATTATGGCTCTGCGCTGGGTATATGCTTCCCAAAACACTGTAGTGAGTATGATTTAAAAAAAAATGCAACGTGACATGTTCTCAAGAGTAGTTGAAGCTGTGCATTTACTGTCTATGCTAAACAACATATTTCCTCTAATATATAGTAAGTTGCATTTGAGTACCTTTGTAACTTATCACTGTCTCCATGTAATCATAGACATTTTGATCCAGCTATGAAGTGTCTGTATAGCAGCAAAAATCAGTTGTTGGGTTTTGGTTTTGTTGTTTCTTTCCAATTAGGGTTACTTTTGTGGGTTTTTTTATTTCTAGCCTTGGAGTCAAACACTGGTCTTATGATTGCCAACATTACTTAATAGTCCTTTTTAGTCACCTCTAATCAGGAAATTCTGCCTCCAATAATTACATGCTGTGGCAATAACTGTTTAATCTGTTGCTACTCTACAAGGTTATAATTTGCTCTAAATGTAAGAACTCTTTATTACATATGTGATTTCTGCTCTCTTTCCACCCCCACACCTCTGGTAGTAAGGGATTCTGTTCAGTGCAATAGATGGAGGAGGGGGAGAAGGAATTGCTGCTTTTTTCAGAGGGAGCACACCTTTTCCAGGCAACTTGGCATTTCACAGATATAGGAGGTAGGAGTTGTCATGAAGACTGGACAGTGATTGCTATTTAAAGTGAAAATAAAATGAGAATCACTAAGTGAAGCAGTAAATACTCTTTTTATTTAAACCTAAACCTCTTCCAAGGTTTATATTGTAAAAAATTAAATTATTTTTTAAGACAGTGTTACTTTTGTAGACTTTATTTAAAAAAACAAAAACAAAAAAAACAAACAAAAAAAACAGTAAGGGTGCTTCTTAGCGAAGCTGTCATGCATGCCTGTCATTTGTGTGTCACGCTACTTGCAGAAGGAACATGTCTGGAATAGTCTAACCTACAAGGCAAAGATCATGAAAACCAACTTGATCAATTCTGTTAACTCAGTAGAGATATGAACTTCTCATGCTTCTTGTAGACCTGTTTTAGTATTTCCATTCACATCTTTTTATGCATCTTGTATTTCTCTCCTATTGTGATAGCCCTTGCTCTCCTAGCCCAACTTTAAAACCTTCCACATTTTTCTGCTTTTTCTTTGCTAGTGAGCAATTGCTGAAATAAATTTGCCTGCATCTTTATGTTTAAATCTAATAAAAATGTTTGATACGTTCCCAAAAGTCTCTGTTGCTCTTCTCCTGTATTCATCTTAAACGGTTTCCATATAAAACAAAGCAACTGTGTCAAGGACAACACGTCTCCTTCCACACATGGGCAGACAGAAGAAGGCACCACTGAGGAACGTTCTACTGCAGCATGTTGGTCTTAATTGCAGGGAGGCCTGTCTTGGGACAATATGTGTTACTGCTTCAGGACTGGTAATTTTTAGGTCTTCCTAAGCTTACCCATGTGTAGGCTTTTCAAGATAACAAGATTACTTTGCAAAGTGAGACTTTTGCCGCTTCTAGAAATCATTACCATAATCCTCTGTCATGTTTTGAAAGTGATGGAAAAGGTTTAGATTTTTATAATTCGATTAAAATTGAGGCCTTTTATCACAGACAAAGGAATTAAACACCATGTGGCTCATTTCTGCATTTGATTATCAGATGACTTTATTCTAGCCTCTCTGTGTCTAGTGTCTGCTGGCAAATCAGCTTTGAAAACTGGCATTACGCTCTATACTAACTAGACTCCGCAGGTTTCTGTGTTAGTGGATGGAGGCAAAAGAAACTACCTTTATTTCCAGCTGAAATTGTGGTTCCAGAGTTAGCAGCTGAGAAAGCACCACTGGTGTTTGGAATATAGACACATTAGCGTTAAGAAAGGATTGACGCGCTAGAGGGGAGAGGATGCCTCTGATGCTGTATTTCAATTATGAGGATGTAAAATCTCTTTATAGGAGGACTTGCACTAACAGTTGTGTCATTAAAACTCAGCTCTCCTGGGAGTTTTGTAGCTGACTCTCCTGCACTTTCCCTGTGTGGTGGTTTTGGTCGGTTTTCTTATTCGTTGTTCAAAGCTTTTTGGTGTATGAAATGAGCGTGGAGATTTTGTTTCAGCCATGTGCCACCCGAATTCAGAGTATATTACTGTCTGTCGTTCTTCACTGAGTCTTAATAAACCATAGCTATTCTTTGTCTAATTTTAGGGTCTCTTCTACCTCTTCTCTCTCGCTCTGTGTTTTCACCCATCTGCTTACAACATAAATCAGAGACTGTCAGCAGTGGGGAGCTCCGGTTTCTTCAGTACCAGCCGCATAGGTTGGGATTTGTTGTGTCGTGTCACAGGGTAAAAGGCTTGTCTTTGCGTGGTGGCAGGTGGGGGAGCCCGAATAACGCGATGCGAGACATGGTCCCTGTCCTGGCTTCTCCCAGGGCTGTCACAGGAGGGCTGCCAGCCCTCGGAGTTGAAAGTGACGCCCATTGCCAAGAGTCAGCAGCAAGGCTGTTTGAACTGTTGTCCCAAAATTAGGGTTCTTTTACCTGGTCTGGGAAAAGCTGATCCACGTGCAGATTTGAGATGTTTAATTCATGTCTGTGCAGAGGTGGGTGCTAGGTGGTAACACCACAAAGCTAGCACACCTGGGCAAACATGCGGTAAACATTTGTACATTTTGATCAACAGTTATCAATACTTTTACGGTTATGCTTAATCGCACTCTTTCCCGTTGGGCCTTCTGCGTCCCCACTTAAAGTCACAGCATCCTTTCTTTTTGCTGCTAATGTTCCATGAGGAAGGGGCTTTTCTTGGTAGGGGGCTCTCACTGTCAAGGGTGGGTTTTTTACCATACTAATTAGGATAGTTTACTCATAGTTGAAGTATTCTTCTTCTTATCAGCAGTTTTATTTCATTTTGCACTTAATACCTTGTTTTAATTGTGACTTGTCAGTTCCTTGTGTTCTTCTGCTGTCCTCCTCTCAGTTGTTTCACATCAGGAGCACTGTTCGGGTAGGGGGGGTTGCTGTCTTTTGGGGATCTGGGACTCATGAGGTGCCAGTAAGAATTTTTCAGATTCATACAAAACTTGCTATGGTATGTTTAAGGAGAGAAACCAAAGGTGGGGAAGGGGAGAGATCACAGTGGTTTGAAGTGTGAGCAAAATAGAGGGGTGAGAGGAGAACAGGGGTCGGTGATGTGTGGACAGGTCAGTATCCTTGTCTGGCCGTGCCCTGTTTGTGATCACCACGGTCAGTCCTGTCTTGTTAAAATCCTCTGCTAGCTGCTTTCCTGGATAAAGGGGAGTCTCTTAGGTGTGCACGGGGATCTGAGTGCCAGCAGCTGGAGAGAGGACCAGGGCTCACAGGCCAACGTGTCTGGAGTACCCAGCAGCCAAAGGGATCCGAGTGGGTGGAAAATCAGGTGGCAGCCTGTGGGGTCTGCATGTCTGTGGTGACAACCCCTGTGGAAGGAGCAGGGCTGCCAGGGGATGAGCTGCGAGCAGGTGAAGCGGCCTTGGGATCCAGGGAGGAACCGGAGGGTCCGAGTCACCCACTTGTGTGTGGGGCAGCCCGAGACGAGGGGGCCTGGTGCCAGCCACCGGGCAGAGGGTGGGGAGATCTGCGATGTGCATGTCCATGAGCCTGTGTGAGGGGATCTGCGCTGGTGTGGGGTGCGGGCCCTGGGGCTCCTGTGCCCCGGTGCCAGCAGGGAGGAGGCTGAGGCTCCACCCTGGGTGGACTGGGTGTCTAAGGCCAGCAGCCAGAGGCGTCCCCAGGTGGGGGGTGTGTGTTTGGTGACAGCGGACCTTTGTCATGGTGGGCCAGGAGGGGAGCGGGAGGCAGCCGTTGTTTGTGTGCCCCTGGTCCTGGAGCAGGGGAGTGAGTGCGGGCTGGGTGGCGACAGCAGTGGACTTGCCAGCCACCTGGGAAGCAGTTTCTTCTTTGGCACGGAAGACAGACAAACCCCTTCGTACTAAACCTGGACAGTAAGAAATGTGGAAGTGACAGATTATAGAGGTTTTTAGGTGGAAATTAAAACGTGGGTTTCTCTGCTGAAACAAGACGATTCTTGTTGTAACTAACCCTCTGACAGACTGTGATGTTCTTTCATGAATTAAAAGCTGAGATGACGATAATTACGTACTCTTCCTTCTTGCTTCTCTGTTTCCAAACTAGTGGACTAATGCCTGGTTAGAAGTGTGTTTCATATTTTCAATAGGGTTTTTCCTGTGCATGGGTAAGGTCGTCTGAAGACTTAAGGTTTCAACGATTGCTTTGATGAACTGTCATTGAACCCTTATTTGCATTTCCTCATGAATACTAAAGAAGCTGGAGTTATGCTCACTCCCATCTCTTTAACCAGTGTTAAGCTCCATTATGAAGTTCTATTCTTCCTTTTCAGTAGTGCGCTATGTAACATTTGGTACCAGAAGTTTTTACTTCATTTGGTACCTTTCACTTTCAAAGCCAGTATCACCTGGTAGTTTCCTGTCTCAGCAAATTGCTGGTACTTCTGGGATTTATCTTAGTTTTCATCAAATGCTACCACAATGAGTTATTTTAATTTCACTTTCTGCGGGATTACTTTCATACAGAAAATACTCTCTGCAGTGGTCACGTTCTCTGTTCCATGCATTCTTCTTTCTCTCTCCAGTCATATGCCTCTGGGGTCTGTAATTTGTCTGTACAAAATTACTGGGCTCACCAGCTATCCTTTCGTTCCAGCTCTGGCTGTAAAAATGGTGGAGTGGTAGAAAGGAATGAAGTCTTGAATGCGCGGGACTGCTGTGCTAGGTCAGGCTAGGTACCATTCTTGGCTCATTCCTTTCACAGAATACCTTGCGTACTTTTCTTCAATTACTGTCATGAAAGAACACACTTAAGAGGTGGCAATTGCATTCGAGTATTTCTGTTTAATGCAGATTTAAAGACAGAAGAGCTAGAAGCTGCCTGCTGAAGTCCGAGTGTATTGGGTAATTATTGTTCTTTTTCCTTAGGGTTTTCAAAAGATGGCAGCAGAACAGTTATAGCCTCCATAGGCAGTGGGTTGAACCATGTGTTTTGCCTTGCCCAGGCTTATATGGGAGCGTCAGAGTTTCACTTGGAACCACCTTGAAATACACAAAATGTGCAGTTAGATCACACTGTGCCTGAGCTTCGTTTGGTACTGTGCTGAGAAGGGTGACAAGGCAAAGTCTAATAAAGCGTAGGCTTTTTGGTTTTGTTTTAAAGTGTTCTAATCCTCTCTCCGCTTCAGGTTCAAGACCTATTTTGTATGTCAGGTTTTGTGTAGATTTCCCTGTGTGGTCAAGTTTTCCCTATCTGTGCATGGCGTTGATTTCAGGTGTAGCTGACATTGAGGGACTTAGTCATTCATTTTTCATGACTAATTCAGGAATTGTAGGAATAGACTGAATGCTTCTGCTTTTGGTTGTCTGACGAGCATGTTCATAACTGAAGAGTTAATACACACTAATGCATGCATAGTGGGTCAATTTTGCAAGTGTCATTGAAGGTAGTATATGATTCGTGAGAAGTCTTCACAGTGACATACCCTGGTTATGCATAGATTCTCTATATCCTGATGCTTCCTATCCAACACGAAGCATCCTTCCCATACAGCGTTACCTTGTTAAGAGTCATCTGGAGCATAAAGTGGAAAAGACTGGCTAAATAGGTTATGTCTCTATAGGAATTGTAAGTTACCTGTCAAGTCCCTTGGTCTAGCTTGCTATTTTTCTGCAGTATAACACTGACATTCCCCTTCTGAAAAGCTGTCAAGACAAGCAGAGCTTAACTCAGCCATCAGATACACCGATATGTTTCTATCCATGTCCTGATCAGCCTGGAAATAGTTCAGAGGATTTTGCTGATTTTTCATTTTTCCAAAAAAAAAAATGTATTTATGAGTAGTTATTAACCTAAAATACATGACCTTAAACTATGGTATGGAAATTATTTGTTTGGTGTAAGAGGGTTGAGGATCTTTTGCCAGGTACGTTACCGCTTTGAGGAATACAGCTTTCAGGATTTTACCATGCATAAGGATGTGACTTGTCTTTAAATGTTTGCTGTGTATAAAGAAGAAATCATGGCTATCTGACACTCTAAGTACAGCTAAATATTTGAAGTCGTAAGTCATTGTCTCGTATCTTTTTTCCTATTGAAATGTCTTGCACAGGGTACTCCGCCATCCCAGAAACTCCTGAAGCCAAGAGGACAAGGAAAGAGTCTTATTTCAAGCATCGAAGAGGGGTACAGTTCATAGATGTGTCTTCAGACAGCGAAGATGAAGAGCCAAGAAACTTCAGTGCTGTGAAAGAAAACTGGGCTCCAAGGAGAAATGTGGTTGTAATGTACGGTTTAAGCCAGTTTTCTGTAATGTTTGTGCAACATATGTGAAGTTCTAAATTGAAATACTGAATTGAAATCAGAGGCTGGGTTCTGCTTTACTGGTTTACCTGCCCTAACTAAGCTTTACTGGATTTCCATGAAGAAGAATCCAGCTCTTAAGCCATTTTCACAGAGAAGACACTTGGGAGGGAGGAGTTCTGTGATGTTGAGTGATAACTCTGATGTTCATTAGACACTTGAGCATTTGCCCTTCTGAAATCCTTCTAATGGCACTTCAAAGCTTAACGATAAAGTATTTGTTTTATTAGTTCTATCTATGTTGGAGCTGATTTTAGCTTGTTTTATTTTTTTTTATGAAACCGTTGTGGACAGGAAAGCAAGTAGAGCTTCAGTGTGTCATATAAGGGTTCCTGAGCTAAAGTATCAGTTGCATGATGTGTTTGGTATGCTTAGTGAAAACTTTTTTTATTGAATTGGAAATTTATGTTTTTGAGTAAGCTGGGAGAGAAGAAAATAGTGTGCAAGAGTCACTTGTATGGGTGCTAAAAAGGCAGCATTGAGAGTGCAGGAGAGACAAGATGTATACAGACACCTCACACAACCAGTTGGAATGGCTTAAAGAAATCCCCGCTGTTTATTACCTGCTAGGTATATGTCTGAGTGACCAAAATGTGGTAATTGTCTGTGCCCCTCAAATGTTCTTGGGCTAAGTGAAACAAGATGGCTTAACTTGCGTTTTTGAAAATCTGGCTGAACTAATCTGCAGAAAACTTTTATGGGAATAGCACCCTTAGCAGGCGTAGTCTCTTGTCAGATATTCAGTCCCTACGCAGAGTGTGGAGTTACTGGAGCTTGTCAGCAGAAAGGAAATAATGCTTTTCCCTGCTGCTGTTATCTGAAATTACTGATTTTTTATTTTTTTTTGTAAATGCATCTTTCCTGAAGTTTCAACTTAAGGCAGATACATGTTTTTTTTTTAAAAAATAATAATTTTAGTAGTTAGCAGAGTGAACTGCTTTTTTTGTCTATGGTTAAAGTTGTAGATTGTGCAAGGATACAGAGACTGCAAGCAGGCTGTGTGCACCGAATTGGCTGTGTGCCATGCTGTGTAAACACAGTTATACTGCTCCTGGGATCAACCTGATTTGGAAGCAGTACAAGCAGTTTTGACCATGTGGAGCCGACACAGCTAATAAGCCACGCAGGATCCAGCTTGCAGAGCCACAGCTTGCTATTTCTGTGCTGTATACCGATTACTGGGAGTGAGGGATGGACAGTGAAGTGGCTCCCAGTGGGACTGATGAACAAGAACTACATCCTCTTGTGCTCTTCATTATTCCTGTGTAGCCACGGGTCTCTTACGCGCCAGGCACCCCAGTGCCTGAAATTTTGGCACGATGTGTTGGCCCAGGTGCTAATCAATGTGTACTGAACCCACTAAGCTATCTCACAAGTGACATTCTGTTTGCGCTAATATACGAAATGGGAGCGTGGCAGGAACTAGCTTGGATCTGGCCAGGCTTGTGAGCTCTGGCTCATGCTGATTTTAGTCTGGTTTTGTGCAGAATTAGTCAATCAAGTGTCTTTGCATTGTGCATTTTAGTGCTTGTGTTACCTAGTGTTTGGGGGTTTTGTAAATTTTTTTCTTTTTGAAGGGTATCCTAGACCCTCTTACCCTGAATAAGGGAGAGAGCACAAAGTATGTCTTTCCTGAAAGGAGTGTGCCGTGAGCTCCAGCACCAGAATCACTGTCTGGACACGGCTGGAGAAAAGAAGTCTAATATGAGGCTTTGTGGGTCGGAGTCATACTCGTTTAGCCGTTAAATGAGTGTTTCTTCATACTTGATAAGAATGTCATTCTACAGAGAGGACAAGATTTATAGTGTGTGCAACTCTGGCTTTGTTGACAAGTCGAGGCCTGTAACTAGTGATGTTCCCCAGGGGTCAGTACTTGGCCCAGTCTTGTTTAACTTATTCATCAGTGACCTGGATGAAGAGTTAGAGTGTACCCTCAGCAAGTTTGCTGATGACACAAAACTGGGAGCAGTGACTGGCACACCAGAAGGTTGTGCTGCCGTTCAGTGTGACCTGGACAGGCTGGAGAGTTGGGCACAGAGGAACCTGATGGAGTTCAACAAGGACAAGTGTAGGGTCCTGCACCTGGGGAGGAACAACCCCATGCACCACTACAGGCTTGGGGCAGATCTGCTGGAGAGCAGCTCTATGGAGAGGGACCTGGGTGTCCTGGTGGATGACAAGTTGACCATGAGCCAAGTGTGCCCTGGCTGCCAAGAAGGCCAATGGTATCCTGGGGTGTATTAAGAAGAATGTGGCCAGCAGGTCGAGGGAGCTTCCCCTCCCCCTCTACTCTGCCCTGTTGAGGCCGCATCTGGAGTACTCTGTCCATTTCTGGGCTCCCCAGTTCAAGAAAGATGAGGAGCTACTGGAGAGAGTCCAGCGGAGGGCTACGAGGATGATGAGGGGACTGGAGCATCTCTCCTACAAGGAGAGGCTGAGGGAGC
>Ga0065711_1050654_pt1 | contig 10724 bp, 8 predicted proteins | sample Hoacrofraction12_FD_59098 | JGI IMG/M metagenome (GOLD analysis project Ga0065711, IMG submission 59098) | Hoatzin crop microbial communities from Cojedes, Venezuela - Epithelial fraction 12 v2 (version 2) | ecosystem: Host-associated > Birds > Digestive system > Esophagus > Crop | place... | reverse complement strand
CTAAGTCAATTATTGTGTATCGATTGGCTCTTGGCATGGAATGTCGTGTCGTCAGAAGCGGGACTCAGCAGTGTGACACGCCTTCGGAGTGGGCATCTTGGTATGTGTATTCGGGGGCCATCTGTGCTTTATCCAAAGCAATCTCTGAAGCAATCTCTGGCTGCACAGCCTCCGCTGCGCCCCACAGATCGCTGAGTTTACAGTGATGGGCTATCCCCCCTTACTTTTGTCTGATAAGATAAGCACCAGTTATTTACTTCCTTTGTTAGCTCTTCGGCTCTTGATGCCTCAGTCCGAGTATGTCTTTCGTCTGGCATTGACAAGTCCAGCAAGGCTATCGATTACATGGGGACCACATAGCATAGATAGCATTGAAATCTGGTTGAAGAATGCTCATACATTTTATCTTGCAAGGAAGATGAGAAGTTGTTGTCATACATGGTGCACAAATGTTCCACTTTAGCTCAGCTCTTGGTTCAGACACAAAGGTAATGAAACTCACAAACTCACTTACTTAAAAATTCTTCTTTTAAAATATAAAGTTCACACTGGGGCGATTTTGCTAATATTATTTAATTAATATTATTTTGCATGTTATTTCAGATTTCCTTCCAGGTCTTTGACACAAAGGGCATAAATATTGCTTCATTGGTGAGTCATGGTCTAAAAAACTTTTTCTAACAGATCAGTATAGTGGTGTCTCATGTTCTTCTTTCAACTACAATCAAAATACTTTGAATTGTTTTGTGGTGAGTATGGTTTACTACCCTGGCTTCCCCTCTGTATTGAGACATGGAATTTTTTCTTGTATGTCACTGAAAAGTAGGTATGAAGGGATAATATAGGTTTCAATAATCTGCAGAACGATGAAATGAAACCTATTATAATTTCCTTGGCTGGCCAATGAAAGGTAAGTGCTAATGTCATGACTGAATTAATTAGGAAACCATGCCACTAATTATCAATTACTGCAGGACAAATAAGAGTCTAAAGTTCTTTGCTAATTGCCTTCCCCTACCCTGCATGCACATGCACATACATATCTAGTATCAGTCAAAATCTCTGCCTTGATGCATGTGTTTCCTCATATGCAAAAGAGAAAAATCTATCCATATCACTGAAGGTGTCACTCTATTTATTCCACCTTGTGTATATGTATTTAGTATTCTCCTTTTTTTTTTTTTTGCATTCAAAGTAGATCTCTCTTTAGAAAAATAAACAAAAATGCTAACAAACAAATAAAATCCTTGTCTCAATTAAGTGCCTGGTACTTATATGGATACTTTTATCCATCGCTGAAGAGTTCTTCATGCATACATTTAGAAATAATTTGATCTTACGAGAGAAATTTTAATAAGATTGGGAAGCAAAAAGCTAGCAGAAAACAACCTCTGGAATATGGTTTCTCCTCCTTGGCCACAAGCCAGGTAAATTCAATCAGAATTATCCACAACAGGATCAGAAGCAGGTATATGTTATTGTCTTGTACGCTGCGGTGTTGCGTATGATGTTTCCATGTTTCTAAAGTGCCATATTTGCTTATCTTTTCAAGATTTCCATTGCAAATGCTAAGCTATCGGTGATCTATCAAAGATCTTGAAGGCGACTACAGACTACAAATTTGATCACGCACTGGTAAGTAGCATTGGACCGTATAGCTGGAAAGGGAAAGGCACTGGATGCTCTTTGGCGTCTGCTGAGGCATTGCTTGCTCAGAACGGAATAGCAAGTGAACCATGGGGATACTTCCAAGGCTTTATGACCTCCAAAGCTAACTTTGGTACCATGACAGCTTATTTCCACTCCATGGTTTGTGGCTGTGCTTAAGCACACAACATGAGACTAATTTTGGCCAAGAAATTATAGTTTGCTGACATAAAAAATCATTTTTTAACTGCTGAATTTCTGCCACAAAGTTTCTCTAGATGGCTCTATCCTATTTTTATAAAAACAAGGAGATGTTGAAATGTTCAGTAGACGATGGTGAAATTTTCAAAAAACAGTTGTGTCAAATATTTTTGAAAATAAACAAGATATATATTCTTCTCATCCAACTAAGAATGGATTGATATCACATCTGAGAATCTGTCCAACTCTTCCTATCTTTTCTGTAGCCTCCATGCTCTGCACAGCAGCTTGCTCGCTTATCGTCTTTAGTTTGCTCTTTTTTAGAGACAAATTATAAATATTCCCCTGCATCCACTCTGTCGAAGTACTGTGGTGCACTCTATTGTAAAATCTTCCATTCTGGAGAAATTCGCTGAAAATGTGCATCATATGAAGTGTGTCATTTAAAGAAAACGAGGGTTAACCTCAGCTTGATCTCTCAAATAAACAGCAGGGATACTGTGATCCTGATACAACTTGAACAGAAAGTTCATGTTTGTTGTTAAACTAAACACTGTCTAGAACAATTTTCACTGAGCTGCTAAAATGTGCTAGAAAAAATGTATAATGATAATTTGTTTTACACTTAGCAAAATTAAATGAAACAAGTCCAGACTAGATTTAACTTGTCATAGTTCAACCTGTGTTAGTAATGAAGTAACTTCATCTGAAACTTCCATTGAAACTTGTAGTTTATGTCTAACCTTCCCTTTGTCGTCTGTTTTTTTAGCAGTAGACCCGTTCAGTGTCCAATGGGAATTAATGAAGTACTAGAGGCCAACCAAGGGATGAAGGGAGCTGACATGGCTATAGTGTTTACACCTTCTGTGCTCCTCATACTTTCTATCTGAAGACAAAGTAATAAACTAACAAAGGTTAATGATCTTTTAGTATAAAGCTATTGCAGGTAAATAAACAAAAATAAAAAATTAATCAAAATATATCAAACAAAAAAAAAGCTCCTCTGAATCTAAAGCAATGAGTCTTTCTGCCACATCTGTTCTAAGGATAATTCACTTATTCAGTTCATCTTGACGTCTCCTACTAGGTAATTTCAATTTTACCAGCGTTGCATGTGTTCCCAGATCTTTGTGTAGGACTTTTACCTTTGGCCTAACTAGCAACTCCTGATTACTGTTTTTCCACAAAGCACAGCTGTTTAATTTTCTCAAGTCCTAAAAGGACTTTAATATCTGGAGGAAAGTCTTCGGCTGACACGTTAAAATTAAAACCAGCAAGAGAACAGTATCTTCTCAGTATCCCAGAATGCTGCTATAAAAACTTGTGAGAGATTAAGAAAAATGGCGTATGTAGAATTTCACAGCTGATCAGCTTATGAGTTACCAGTATTGTGTAAACCATTTATTTTAACATGTACATCTTTAAAGAAAAAAGAATAAAAATCAAAAAACAAAGCAAAAGATCTAGCAATACTTTGGAAAATGGAGGCAATGAGGTGCTATTGCAGCCCATGGGCATCATTGGGAGTACAGACACAGTCATTTTATGTGTATTTTATGTACCAAGTGTATTAGTTTCTCTAGTCAATAAAAAACATGTTTAGCATAGCAGATGCTACATCACACATGGTACCTGCTTAGAGAAGCATACTTTGTGATTCATTTCCATGACAGCGAAAAAACCTGACTGCAATTGTCAGATCATAACAGTTGAATAAATGACTGAATTTGTCTTCTACTGACCTAGAAATCTCCTTGGCTGTTTGCTGCTATATGCTGTTCTTCCAAGCAATCCTGCAAAATGGCACCTGATTGCAAAAAATAGTACAAATCCAGCAAGTATATTAACCAAGAAAAAGAAAAACTTTTCTTCAGCATCTATATAGAAACTTAATAGAAAAATTTTGTACATTTAGTATTGCTTGCTAAAATAAAGATGTGTCAGAATGCAAGTAGACCTTTGAATATTTGTATTTAACAACCATTATTCATACACCAAAAAAAAAAAAAAGCTGGTGGAAGTGTAGTCTTGGTTTAACTGTGAGAACATCAGGATTCATATGTGTTTATTTTGACAAGGATGATTAGGCATGGTTCATTATTTGTGGATAAATCTGACTAATATTAGTTATGATTCTAACTGATAACCAAGTGGAGATACTGCTGTGTTATCTGCACAGTGCATTATCAGTATTTTACCATTGTGAGTATGCTATAAGTGTAGGGTGTTGACAAACATGTTGCCATAACAATAGTACTCCCTGATATAGGCAGCCAAAAAAGTGTTATCACAAAACTGATGGATGCACTGCACCAACTAAATCCAAAATAAACAAGAGTGGTAAGGCTTTCAAAACTGAAACTGTGAAAAGAGGGGCAAAGGTATTTGCTCTTCCAAAGCTTGAGTTTTTTCGTCTCCGTCTGTAATCTGCTATGCTTCTGCTCTTTCCTGCAGAAGACACTTCAGGTGACTGTAGTTTTGGATACCAATGTTTTACTGCTTCTAGTCCACCAGAAACTATAGCAAATACCTCATTATAGTATGCATTCACTAAAAGCCAGAGTCGACAATATGTATTTCCCACGCACAAAGGCTTTCCATTTCCACAAAAAGAGTGGTAGAAAAAGGAGGCTTTTATGCCCATCTTGCATAAAAGGGCTCGGGAGGGGAATGAAGAAATTAACTAAGAACTTTGCAAGAAGAAAGACAGAGTTAGAATAGACAAGTGAGGAGTTATCTCCAAAACTACATTTGTGCAACTTAGAAAAAACACTGGCTTCTACTTTTTCTCAGAAGCAGATGGTATGAACAGCATTCATTAAGATCTTTTTGAGAATTTTGCACCTAAATGACACTTGGTTTCAAAGTTTACAGCAAGCAAATCCCTTTGGGACTGAAGACATGTATTTCATCGTAATGTAAAGGAATCCCATGGTAGAAGATCTTAAAAACATTTAAGGTCTTAAAAATACATGAAACTGATTTTACTTCCCAAGCAAGATCATGCATAGCATGAGAGAAAAGTGGATCCAACATCTCTATCTCAGGCTTGTATAAGTCTCAAATCATGGGTAGTTTTTTCTCTCCCCATATTCTCTCAGTTTATAGTCTGGATGCTGCTTTTCCCCTTCTGTTTCCTTTTTGCTACAGAGGAGTGATAAACTGAATTATCCACAGTTTTGCACAGATGACAGGGCTTATGCAACATTTCTTTTATCGCTGCTAGTGTCCTTCTCAGCTTCTTTCTGAGGGCATTGTACTATCTGCTGGGGAGTCTCTGAATAAAACTGTACCTCTTTGTGCTGAATTCTGTTGAATGTAGACAGCATTTTTTAGTGGATTTATTAGAACTTTTACCCAGATTGGCTAAGTAAGACAATATTTTCATTTCTAAAAAATGAAATGTGTGGTGTCAAACCGAGGGGAAGAAACTTCAACAACCAAGCAAACAGTGATCCATTTGTAGGAAGGAAGATCTAAATCAGTTCTGTGGTTCCTAATAACTGTGAAGGTAAATGGGCCGCCCTGCTCCTTGCCAGCTGCCTGTCTTTGCTTGGCTAGCTTCCAGGGAAGGATTTCTGGACAATACAGATCTTGATCATGAAGAAACCATGGCAATGCTGGAGGCTGTTTAGGAATCAAGTGGTTGAGTGGATATATGAACAGTCAAGTAAGGTAAACTGGATAGAATGATAACTTAATGATGAATTCTAAATTAGTCAGGAATTTGGAAACAACTGCTTATGTTATCCCTTGGGAATTTAAACTTACACTTTTTAGATGTCTGCCTCACTTATTAAATTTTTTTTTAGTTGAAAAAAACCACCTTCCACATCTACAGTTTCTGACTTTCATACAAAGCTCTTTAGGCATTTGGCACTATCAAGTGTCCACTTGCATTAAGAAGCATCTCTTAACAAAACTGCTTGCACACTAACTTTTACGTGTTCATTAGGAAGTGATTGTGATATAGTCCGTGGGACAACATTTGTTTTACCATAGCACAACTCCACTGCCTACTGGATTGTGGTTGTTGATATAAAATTAAGGGAATAGCAGATTAATTTATTGTCACAGTTATCTTTTTTTATTTGAAGGTGTATTTTCTGCTAGATGAAAGAAGAAAGTTTTCTAATACAAAGGTGAGGAAAGACTCCGAAAATCAGCTGGAGTTAAAATACTAATATACTCTTCCACAGTGAAGCTGAGATAACCTTTTCCATATAAACATGTATGGATTCTAGAAAAATGCTAAAATGTATTAAAGTAATTACATACTACTTCATTTATACTGGCATATACAAATACTTATAGATACAAAAATTTTAAAATATTATATGCTTAATAGTGATTCCCAATAAAATTTTAAGCATCTGACTTGATTACTCCTAGTTGTACATTTTTCCTCTGTGTATAATGCTATTGCTGTGCAGATGATATTGCTATACATATCTCTATGTATGTGTATGCATATACTCAGATCAGCCAAGAACTATCTTTGGTAGCTGGAATATTCTAATTGCATCAATATCAGTTTAAAAAAACCCACCACAACACTGTTCAATAAGCAAGGCAATTTAAATCCCATTCAGAAAACCCCATGCTACCCTTTTGATGCAACAGTTATTGTTTCAGCTGTAGAAGAGTCTGGCACTTTTCTTTTTCTGTCTCCTCAGAAAATAAATTCAAGATCTTTCAGTCTTATCTTGCTGAAGAAAAGTAGGTTAATTACAAAATCTGTAATGATTTTCAGCATCATTCTCACATGATTTTGTGCCCAGCTTTATTTTGTGGTGTATGAACTACACTTCATTTTATCAGTAAAAGAAAATGATATAACTTGAATACACAGAGCCTAATACTGTTGTAAATCAATATAACTCAATTTAAGTCAAGTTAACTACATAAATTTTCCCCAGAGGAAGATCTAACCAGGAGAGTCAATCTGTTCTGCACAGAAGTGTCATTGGTACTTTTCTGACCACAGTAACCATGTCATTCTGCCCTTTAAGAAAGACCGAATGCTATGAAAAGTATCCCTTCTGGATGTAAACAACTCATGCTAATATTCCATTTAACATGTCTGACAGATGGCCTGACATTATGTGTGGAAAACAAAATAAATCCCCCAAAACTATGAGTTTGACTTTTATCTTCAGCCAGTTGTGGACACAGACTTTAAAAGAATATTATTATTATTTCTGTCTCCCTTTAAAAGCAAATTATGTGCTATCTGACTTCTTACTAGTAAAGACAAAATTTAAAAAGAAAACCTGTATCTGTTTTATACATTTTTGCTAAAATAGGGTGGATTTTTTTCAAAATAGCTGAAAAGCAATGATTGAACAGTGTGCAATAGTAGGTTAGGTTGTCTTTTTTTCATCAACAATGTTTTGAGGAAAAATTGCTGTTTGAACAACAGACTATACACTGTTTCTACAATATATCTATTTTATACGAACATGTTCTAGTATACCACTGAATAACTGAAATCCTAATCTAAACATTACCCCATAAACCCATGTGTTTTACTTCAAAATAGTGCTGCAGGGTCCATGAATTTTAGTCAACCATCTTCTTCTTTTGGACTGTCTGTGGAAACGCCTATTGTAATTGAGCAAACAGTCCTTGCTATACTGAGAAGGAAGAAAGACTTGTGCTATGGCAAACATAATGTGGAGAGAAATCTCAGTCAGAATGGTGCTGTGAGAAAATGAACCACAGTCACCATAAAACATTGCAGTTTGAATACAAATAATGAGTTATGATATTTTCTCTTAGTGAATGGTATGACCATTCTCTAACTAATAAATGAATAAATACAAACATACAAGGGACTCCTAGACTTGCTGTGAGCAATAGAAGGGCTTTGTTAATTTTCCAGCTACTGCCACATCTGTGATGTAGTGCAGAGATATCCATTTCCCTGAGATAATTGATTAAGCCAGATATAGCAATCTGGACACTGGTTTAGATTTATTTATTCTGCCTCTCAATCTGTTACATCTGTCATCCTTGCAAAACTGATGATAATGCTCAGTACTAAGAGATGAACAGGGTAGCTTCCACTGCAGAAAAATACACTGAACCCTCTCTCTCTGTGTCCTGTTGTGTCAGTTGAGACAATGGTCTTTGCCTCTAGAAAATGCAAGAGAAACACTTTCACCTGATCGCTCGCATCCTTAACTACAGTGAAACAAAAAGCTTTCAATAAAAAGCCTTTAGATTTGAACTGGGAATTCCGTGCCTGCCAGAGGTGAGAAGACTTTTTAGTAACTTGAAGTAGCAAATGTAATCTGCTTACTTTTTGTAGATTAGGGAAGCAAGGTTTTATTTACATAATACTTCATTTACACTTGTCATACACAAAACTCAGGATTGTATTCCTTTCCTCCTTTTCCCAGCAGTATTCAAACAAAGATTTTAAGTCTTTACTTCCTCATGTCATCATTTACAGCTGAGCAAAGCGCACACAAGTTCTGGTGCTCCAATTTGCTGTTTGCTATTCCAAACCCTCTCGGAGAGTGCAAATTACATACGAATGTGAAACCACAGAACAAGTGCTGGATTGCCACTGGGAAAAAATGTAGTACAGAGAGTGAGGTGACACAAGATTATCTGCAGTCCTTAAGGGCCACTTACAGCTTTAGCCTGTAAGGTCCACTTGTAAGTGTGTGAGGGGTACTTCAGTTTCAGGAGGAGTAAGGGCTGACATTGAATTTTTTACCAGGACATACTGAGCCAACAGCAGTCTAATACAAAATTGATTAAGAAGAATTTTTTTTTCCATATACTTCAACAGGCTTTGGCTCCAACACTGTCATACATTCTGTATGCCACCTATCTGACTTTTCTGTCTTTGTCTGTTTCCAAACTAACAAGCTTCTACTCCAAAGTTTTGCTTACTCTTTGCCATTAGCATTTCTTAATCATTTTGCAGGATTAAAATCTTAAAACTCAACTAAATCTCAAGCTAATGTTCTGAGGTGTTATTTTCACATGACAGCAGCATTGATAGCTCATTGTTAAATACAGTTTCAGATCTACACGAAGAGCGTGTTTGTCCACACATCTAAGATCTCTTTAGACAATTCTTAATCACTGCAGTATCTTTACTTGCCTGTAATGCCAGGTGTTTTAAACTTGTGATCCTAATATATTATTTTTCACAAACAACATCCCAGTTCTTGCACCTGAAAGTTTTGTCCATCTGCCAGTCAATCACAGAAGAATTCTGCTTTGTTGATGGCTTTTTTATATATCAATGGCTGCCCTACCTGTATTCGTCTTCTGCCTTCCTGGTCTGATGTTTTGTGCAGTGAAGGAGATATGTGTATTAGTTTCCTCTCAGAGCAGCCAGAGAATTATTCTTAAAAGTAATGGAGAGATAGATATAACACAACAACTCCAACCAGCACTTTCGAAGCCAAAGGGCACTGGCAGATGGAAGGAAGGGAATATCAGAAGGATTTGCCGACACAAACTTTGTTACATATGTATGTGAGAAAGACATAGGTAGCAGAACAGTGATGTATTAATGCGATGCAGTTAAGACTGTAACATTTAATTAACAGTGAAACGTGCTTCTGGAATCAATTATACATGTTATTATAAGCTAAAGGGGCTGGGATGGGCGTGCATAGAATTAAAGTATCACAGAATGGTTGAGGATGGAAGGGATCTCTGGAGGTCAACTTGTACAATGTCCCAGTTGAAGAAGGGCCACCTAGAGCTGATTACCCAGGACCATGTCCAGAAGGCTTTTAAATATCTCCAGGGATGGAGACTCCACAGACTCTCTGGGAGACCTGTGCCAGTGCTCAGTCACCCTCACAGTATGAAGGGTCACTTTATACTCACAAGGAACATCCTGTGTTTCGGGAGCATTGTGCCTCTTCTTGTGTTTGATTATACTAAAAGCTAAGAAATTTTATGAAGAAAACTTTCAGATAAAGAATTATCCTTGCTTGTTTCCTTGTACACGATTTAATTTCTATCATATATTTATATGTGCACATGGGTGAATACAGGTAAAGTTTGGTGTATGGAAAAAAGCTGCAAATAAGCCACTTTCTCTTCGGTGATAAGTTCATTTCTGTTTTCTGATAACTTGTTTTTGACAAGGTTTTAATAATTTTTAACAGTTCTAACTGTTTTTAACTGTTTTTAACAGTTCCACTAATGCAAGCTTTGTATTGAATCAAAATATAGAAGAAAAAAGAATCAAAAGAGGCCAAGAACAGTCTATTGGTAATCTAATGATGTGATCCACTTGGGGTAGATGATGAGTTGCTCATATAATAATGATGTGTAATACTGCACAGCTGTTGATTAAAAGGAAGTAATTTGCTTGCAGTATGGGTCGCAAAAGACAACAGCTTCCAAACCCATATGTCTATGACCACCATATTCTGTGGTGTATGTGTCTGCGTGTGTGCCACAAATGGAAATGCGGAGATACATTCCTTAGGACCTTCTTTGAAATCCATTTGGGATTCAAGTAGGGAAAAGCTCAGCTCGTGAACAGCTGATTATAATCAAAATGCTTGATTACAGTACCATTGGGATTTGCCATGATGCAAATACATCAGTGGCTGTCTGTCAATAGCTTCCAGTACAGTAGATTTCCTACTGATCAGATGCTGAAGTGGTCTCAATCACAGAATCACAGAATCACAGAATGGTAGGGGTTGGAAGGGACCTCTGTGGGTCATCTAGTCCAACCCCCCTGCTGAAGCAGAATCATCTACAGCAGGCTGCACAGGACCTTGTCCAGGCGGGTCTTGAATATCTCCAGAGAAGGAGACTCCACAGCCTCCCTGGGCAGCCTGTTCCAGTGCTCCGTCACCCTCAGAGGGAAGAAGTTCTTCCTCATG
>Ga0065711_1050653_pt1 | contig 10725 bp, 24 predicted proteins | sample Hoacrofraction12_FD_59098 | JGI IMG/M metagenome (GOLD analysis project Ga0065711, IMG submission 59098) | Hoatzin crop microbial communities from Cojedes, Venezuela - Epithelial fraction 12 v2 (version 2) | ecosystem: Host-associated > Birds > Digestive system > Esophagus > Crop | place... | reverse complement strand
TGGGGCGGACTCGCCCGAAAACACGGATGTTTCCTTGGGGGGGGGGGATGCAGGGATGGTGTCAGCCCCGGCGCAGCCCGCTGCCGACCGCAGCACCCCATCGCCGACCCCAGCATCTCACGGGGACAAGCCACGGACCTTTCAGCCGCACCAGCTCGTTGTGACACTTCTTGCGGAGCTGCAGCTCCCGCCGGTACTTTCGCAGCAGCTCCTGGTTGGTTCTGTGCACCTCCTCGATGGCCTGGCCGATCTGAGGGGGGATGGAGAGCAGCGCCTCAGTGACCCCACCCCAGCATCCCCCACAGACGCATGGGGAGGGAGCCAGGGTGGTGGTCCCGGGGTTCCCACCTCGGCCCGGGCGCTCCGCAGGGTCTCCTGGAGGAGCAGGGGGAAGTCACGGACCTGCCGCTTCAGGCTGTTGTAGTCATGGGTGAGGGTGCGCAGCGCTGGCTGCAGCGTCAGCAGGTTGGTCCGGACGCCTAGAGGCACGGGGCAGGGTGAGGGGCAGGGGGCACGGCGTCCCTGGCACCGGCCCGGCGACCCCGCCAGCCCGCCGTGTGCTCTCACCCGCCAGGTTCTCGTGCACCGCCTTCATCTCCACTTGGGCCCGGGAAAATGCCTCCTCGATGGCGCAGTTCTTCTCCTCCTCCATCGCCTGCATCTCCTCCAGCATCTGCCCGTGGGCTTGCTCCAGCTCAGCCTCGTACATCACGATCTGGAAAGGGAGCGAGGGGGAACAATGCCGAGCTGGTGACCACCCACCGCGGCACCGCGGCACCCGCGCAGGCAGGAACCGCCGGGGAGCCGAGCGGGGCGATTCCGGATTTGCACCTGTCGGGCTCAGACCTGAGCTCGGAGCTGAGCCGCCGTCTTTTGGGAGCTCTGCAGCTGCTGCTCCATCTCCTTCAGCACCTGCCTCTGCATCCCCACCTGCTCATGCAGGTACTGGTTTCGGGACTGGCTCTCGCACAGTGCTTGTTTCGCCTTGGCTGACTCCACTTCCACTGTCTTGATGATGTACTGGGAGGGGGAAAGCACCCAGAGATGCTGGTACATACACAGAGCGTGCACTGGGAAGCAGCAACCGAGGGGTCCAGCATGGAGCTGGTGTTGGCCCAGGGGTGGGCGGCACTCGCAGGGCACCCACCGAGCACCACCAGGCTCCCAGCCCACCCGGCCAGGGCAGACGGAGAGCCCACGGCACTCACCTTTATCTGCTGGGGCTGGGACTTGAGGCTGGCAATGGTCTCCTGGCTGTCCCGCAGCCGCCGGCTGAGCCGCTCCTCTTCCTCAGCCCTCTCGGCCAAGGAGTCCTTGAGCCGCAGCTCCACCTCGGCCAAGCGGTTCGTCTTCTGCTGCACCTCCAAGTCCAGCTCCGCCAGCTTGGCCCGCATCTCCTCTGCCTCCCGCTGCAGCCGGGACACCCGCTCCTGCAGCCCGGCGTTCTCCTGGCCCCGAAACAGCACCCGTGGGTGCCCGTCACCCTCCCGCAATGCCACCACCGTCGCCATTGCCACCACTGTCACCACTGCCACCACCGTCACCACTGCCACCACCACCTCACCTGGAGGTGGGTGCAGTCCCGGCACGGCGCCTGCTGCTGCCGCCGCAGCTCCCGCAGCTCCCCCTCGCACGCCTTCATCTCCTGCCGCAGGCGCTCATTCTCGGCCGCCAGCAGGTCCTGGTGCTTCTCCGCATCCATGCCGCCCTGCCGCCGGACGGGATGGAAGCCTGATGTACCCCGGGACCCCCAGCCCACTGCACCCCCGGGAGCCCCAGCCTGCTGCACCCCAAGAACCCCAGCCCGCTGCAACCCCTGAGCCCCCAGCCCATCATGTTCATGGAGCCACAGCCTGCTGCACCTCACGAGTCCCCAGCCCACTGCACCCTCAGGAGCCCCATCCTGCTGCACCCCTGGGGAGCCCCAGCCTACTGCACCCCACGGAGCCCCAACCCACTGCACCCCAAGAACCGCAGCCTGCTGCACCCCAAGAACCCCAGCCCACTGCACCCCAGAGAGCCCCATCCTGCTGCACACCAGGAACCCCAGCCCGCTGTATGCTGTGGAGCCCCAGCCTGCTGTACCCCAGGAACCTCAGCCTGCTGCACCCCCTGAGCCCCCAGCCCATCACGCTCATGGAGCCCCCAGCCTGCTGCCCCTAGGAACCCCAAGTCTCTCCCCATAGCAGAGTGACGGTGCCGGGGAGCCTTTGCCGGCTGCAACCCCAGGACCCCCGGTCATGACACTGCACTGGACAGAAAATCCCACAAACTTCTGCCCCTCGCTGTCTCTCTCTCGGCTTTCAGGGTCCAAATTGCGACCCTGGGGAGGTTTTCATCCTTCCGAGCCCTCCCGATGCATCCCTTCCCTCCTCAGGGACCCACAGCTCCGGCGTCCCTCAGGGCAAGGGTGGCTTAGCCCAAGCCCGGCGGCAGCTCACCAGCTCGGAGCGCAGCCGGCCGATCTCCTGCGCCTGCTCCAGGATCTTCGCCTTCAGCGTTTCAATCTGTCAACAACAGGCAAGGTTAACCAGGAGGCATCTCAGCAGCTTCTGGAGGAGACCCCGTGGTGCCACCCCAGCCACCGACGTCCAGTCTGGCGCACACCTTCATTACGACTTCATTTTCCACCTCGCTCCGAGCACCTGATTCACACGAGCTGATTACAACGAGCGTTAATGAAAGGCTTGCTTCAACCTTGTTCGACCACGGGTATAATTTGTCCATGTTGAGCATTAGCAGAAACCATTATTAAAAAAAAAACCCAACCAGCTTCATCTTTGGGGAAGGAAAAAAACAAACCTATCCACAGTTGTGTTTAAAGAGCCAGAAGCGCCTCATCCTGCCCTTGCAACACAGCTTCACTTTGCCTTCCCCATGTTTCTTTCTAGGAAGGTTATCTCGGGAGAAAGAGGGAGCAGGAACCCTTTGCGACATCCTCATGCCCGAGTCGGATGGGAGGATGCTCCCCAGCCACCCCATCCGGGCATCTGCCCGTCCCGTGGGGACCAGGCTGCCCTCCCTGCAAAAGCCAGCTGGATTTCACAAATCCTCCAACTTCTCGTGCAGGGATCAGCGAGGCTCCCCCCAAAATATGCAGCTGTTCAAATCAACGGTGGCAGCAGGTGCTTGGCGAAGCTGGCGGTCTCGTGGGCCGTGTTTCCACGGGATTTGCCCACCTGCGTCGTCCCTCGTCCCCGTGCCCAAAAACCCGGTGGCTGCTGGGCGAGCATCGCCGCCTCCCCAGAACTCACCCCGGGGAGAGCCGGACCTGGCCGCGCGCTTCGCCGCCGTCCCCCAGACCCCAGCATCCTGGCTTCCCCGTGCCGGGAAGCCGCCGCGCGCCAAACCCCTCGCCGGGACGCGGCAGGCTTGCTGCCCCGTCCCAATAATCGGTTTTTTCGAGGCAACCGGGCCCCCCCAGACCATAATTTAGGAACTGCTGATTAACAGCAAATGTGGATGTGCTGACACGGTGCTGTAATTAACGAGGGCAGGCGATGAAGCCACGCCCTCACGGAGCCGGCATCGCGGCAGCAGCACCTCCCGCGCGCTCGGCACGGCACGGCGTTGGGACCCCCCGGCGTCGGGACCCCCCCAGCCCCCCGCAGCCAGCTCCTCCATGCTGAGCGTGTGCCAAGCTCGCCGGCCGCGTGCTCGAGTGGGAAAATCCCGCTTCCGCACTGGGTAAGGCAGATGGTTCAGATCTCTTTTTCCAAAGAAGGGAAGGACTGAGAAGGCAAAGCCACGGCTTGTTCCAGGGAAGCTGCCGCCCCGGCTGGCCAACGTGCACGCTGGAGCCTGCCCACCACTCCCTGCACCGGCAGCGCCCGAAGACGCCGGTGCAGCTCCGTCCCCTACCTGCTCGGGCATCTCCGGCTGCATCCTGCTCTCCGGAGGCGACAGGCACTCCTTGGCAGCCGGGTCCGGCTCCAGCCGCGGCCCGGCCATCCCCGAGCTTTGGCAGCTTGGGTTGGTGCCGCGCTCCGGCTGGCGTCGGCCGCGCTCGCTGCCGAACCGGCCGGCGCTCACGCCCGTGTCACGCCAACTGTGCCAGCCAAATGCAGGACAATTGCCTCCGCCTTTTTGACACCCGTGGAACAAGCCGAACCTGATGGTCGCAGCCTCCACAACAGTCACATGCAAATCCCTTTATGAGCAGCCGGAATTTCAATCTCCCCGGGACGACCCAGGTCTTCGTACCAAGGATGCAGCCGTGCCGGCGCAGGAGATGGGTTTTATTTTGGGGGCGGGGGTTCTGGTTGCGATGGCCAAACCGCTCCCCCTTCAGCGGACAACGCTGCGCTTTCACATTCGCTTTCCACCTCCCGACTCTCGAGACTCACTAAAGTCCATCTGCCAGGTCGGTCTAACGAGCGTAGCCCGCTGGGCGGATGGAAGATGGCTGCAGGGTGCCGGCCCTGAAGCCACCCCGGCAGCGTCCTGCCCAAGGAGCCGCGTGCCCTCACCAGCGTTATCGCCATGTCACAGTAACGTCAACCTACGAGCATGCCGCAGCTGGTGAGACGGCCGCGGTGCTCAGGAGCACCCGGCTCCCAGCCAGTCCCTACGCAGCCAAGCGGAGAAGACACTCCGTGAGACAGGTCCTACGCTCCTTCCACACATGGCCCTCACTGACTGCAAGCCACAGCGCTCCGGCCAAGCCACAGCCTGAAGCTGGAGACCCCAACAGACCCCCTCACATCCCCCTGCCCTCACTGTACCTGGCCTTGCAGCTGGAGGGAGCGGGAGCGCTCGTCGTTCTCCCAGTCAGCGAGCTTCTCCTGCAGCCCCAGCAGCTCCTCCTGCAGCTGCAGCTTCTCCTCCTGCAGATGCGCCATGGAGGCCATCACCTTCTGGATCACCGTGAAGGGCCGGGCTGCCGGCAGGCTGGCGCGTTTCCCACTGCCGAGCCTCCCTCCTGCAGTGGGAGCAAAGACAGAGCCGGTCAGGATCCGGCTGCCTCGCCAGGGAAGGGGATGCCAGCTATGCGGAGAATCTCCAGGGGCTGCGGTGGAGACGGGGCAGTGGGGAGCAGCACCGGCAGAAGTCCCCCGGAGAGCAGTGATGTGCCGGGAGCTGCATCCCAAGCACCACGGTGCCGGCCAGGCTAACAGCGGGGGTCCGGCCGGGTGAGCCCCCACGGGAGGGTGGGAGCCGAAGGGCTCTGCCGATGCCAGCGGAGCATCCCAGGCCATATCAGAGAGCGCCTGCCCTTGCCGCCGTGCCGTGACCCAGCCCCATCACATGCCGAGATGCTGCTGCCTCGCTCAGATAACAACCGCCTGCACCACGGCGCGCTGATTCATCCCGGCATCCTTTTTTCTGAATGAGCAGGTGCCGGTGGAAAACCAGTATGCGATCGTGTTATTAAAGGCTGCATCATTACACACAACTATAATGGAAGCCAAATTAAAATTATATGGGTACCCTGAATGGCCGTATTGCCTAATCCTTGCGCATTCGGCTTTCTAACCTTCCTAGTATTATTTTAAGCATCGTTTTCTGCATGTTAATAGAGCCACCGGTGCTGACAGAGCCAACCTGGCCGCACATCAGAGCCTCCCACATGAATCCCTAAATGACTTGGTAGTTCCCAAGAAGAAATGACCTGGCCTGACTCATTCCCGACGTGGGGATGAGGCACCGCGGTGGGCGAACCGGCGGCCAGGATCCCGGCTGCCCGGCACCCTTCCCTGCCTGCCGTGGATTTCATCCCCCACCACCAGAAACCTCAGGTTTCGAAGGCAGGAGGAGATGCTGGGAATCGCGTCGCTGCCTGCGGGCAGGTGCTGCCCGCTTTACGGGCAACGGCCTCCACACAAGGCAGGACTCTCCCGGTCTGTGAATCAGACTTTCTGCCTTTAGAAGGAGTTAAAGAGCCAGCAGAGCAGGCAAAAAACGAAATGCGGGGACCAAACCATGGCTAAGCTGTCGACCGCACGCCACAGGACTTGCCCGGCAATGTCTGCAGAAGCGGTCGCTGGACTGGGCTGGAACAGTGCCAACGAGCCCACTTCTCTTTCTTCCCGCATCGAAAGCGTGTCCCAGCTCCGGCAGGGGACTGTGATGCTCCCTTTAAACCCCAACACAGACAAAACCCACCCCAAGACTCCGAAAGTTGCCAGGAACGCCAGGGCTCACCCCCTGGGGAGTGTGCAGGGAGAAGACAAGATTACAGCAGGCACCAGGGCTCCCGCAGAAACTCCGCGTGTCTGCACCCACCACCCACGCTGATCCCGGCCGGGACCCAGGGCAGAGCCGGGCTCAAAGCCATGACACCTGGCTGCAAGTCAAACCGCCAGGTGATCCCGCACGGATCACGCGCTCCTCCGTCCCCCAACCCCTTCCTCCCGCAGGAGCATCCCTGGGAGATGAGCTGCCGGCCGGACCTGCGCTGCATCTCCCGGCAGGGAGACGGGCTGCGGGCCCTGAGCGCAGCAGGCGCGGCACGCTGACCCTCCTGGCTGCCAAAATGCTTGGAAACGCGTTTGGAAAGGCGGCCGTTTCCACGGCTCCGCCCCCCCCCCACTGTTGCGCAGAGTCCCTTCCTCCCGCATCCCTGCCCCTTCCCACCAGCCGCCCCGCACCGGGAGCTGCTCGGGGACGCAGCCAGGGACCACGTCCGGAGCAGCTCCCGGGATGCGCCCCGACAAGCCGGGACAATCCGGTCCTGACAGTGAACACCAGGAAACCGCGGGGATTCACCCGCAGCCGCTCATGCTGCAGGCGTTTCCACAAACCTTCCCTTTTCCTCGAGCGGGAGGAAAGCAGCCTTGGGTTTGCTGGCGCTTCCCTGCTCTGTTCACCTGGTTAAATAATTCACCGGTCGCCCGGCGTCACCCGACAGCTGGCTGGCGTTTGATTTCCACCGAGAGCTGGTGAGCGCAGCCGCGTGTCTACGTGCACCCCAAAAGTGGAGAGGTCTCCCCGGCAGCCGCTGGCAGGTACCGGGAGCACATCCCTCCTCCCGAGCGCCCGCTGCCGCACCCCGGCTTCCCCCTTACCGGCTTTCTGCAGGTTCATGGCGGAGGCTGGCTGCTCCGGCGCGGCACCGGCTGGCTTGCAGGGGGATGCCGGCGGCTCCGGTGTGGCCGGTGTCGGGGCCCGGTGCCGCCTCTCCTCCCACCGCTTGGCCGCCGTCTCCCGCAGGGCCTGGGTCTGCGAGAAGCAGCAGGACAGAGAGCTGGGACACAGCGACCACGCACGTCGTGGTGCCGGCAGCCGGCGTTTCACTGGGCTGGCCAGGAGGAGCGAGCGGGGAGGAGGTCGCAGAGGACTGGACATGGGGACCGGGGGAAACCCTCCCACCGAGGGATTTCGGTGTCGGGAAGCTGCCGCAATGAACTTAGTGTGTTGCTTTTAATTCTCCTCAGAAACAACTCCTTCCCTCAGCTTGGTCATGCAGCTGTACTGAATATTCCCTGTTTTTCTCTCTATGGCCTTAAAATGAAAGACCCTGGACTGCACGCAGGGTTGAGTGTGACATTTGCTGATGAGCTGTGGCTCAGGCCATGCCATGCCCTGTGGGACGGAGCACAGCTCTGAAAAAACAGAGAAGAAATCTGGAAGGAGGGGGAGGAATACAGAGAAGGTCCCAAATTCCTTTATCTATTGTTTCTATCACTGGCTTGCAGGGAAGAAAATAGATCTTTTTATTTTAATCACCATTTTAAAAAGCGCTACAACATGGATGCTTTATTGGAAAGCTGAGCTGCCGATCGGCTGGGCTCACAGAATCGCTCCCTGCCCCACTCTAAAGTGCCTTTTCTTATTTATATCTTATCTCAGAGCCCGTGGGGCGATCCCAGCGACATCGGGGAAACCCATCTTGCCCCGGCAGAGGGGCGAACGCTCAGCACATGCCAAGTATTTCTGCGGGTAGTCTGGGAGGAGGCAGCAGCAGCATCCTCCCGGAGAAGTCTCGTGTCTGTGGTGCCTCCACGTTTGAGACTCCGGGAGCGTTTTGCCGGAGGGAATTCAACCAGGCTAGTGTGAGATAAGAAGGTGTTTTCCTTCTTTTCAAAGAGGGAGAATTTAAATGATTTGCCTGAAGCCCGGAATGAACTGGTGGCAGCAACACCCAGTACAGGGTGTCCTGCCACTATGCCCGGCCGCGGCAGCCTTTCTCCTCCTCCATCCCCCGGCAAACACCATCTCACGGTGCTGCGTTGTCTTATCACCCTTCTGCCTTGAGCCCTCCTGCCTACATGACCCAGAAGTGACCCAGAAAATGTTATTCTGGGCTGCTCCCTGGCATTTTTCGATGCCTTCCGACCTTCCAGAGATGCTCTTCCCTCCCCACCCAGGCAGCAGCTCTGCTCGAGGCACGCGGCACCGGGGTCAAGGCAAAACCGGCTGCGGTGACAAGGGGGGACGAGGCAGCTCCCACCGCAGGGTGGCCGGGCAGGGTGCGGGGCATCCTTCCCACCCCGCCACCTGACCCCAGCCGCGACCAGCTCGGCGTTCCTCACCCGGAGAGCCAGGCAGAGCCCGCGGGGGTCTGAAGCATCCAGCCAGCTCACGCAGATGATTTTACGGCGAAACAGCACAGGCAGCAGCGGTGCTTGGGGAGAGGCACCCGCTCTGCTCCCGGCGACGAGTGTGTCCCGCCTGCGGCCTGAGACGGAGCAAAAAGCGTCACGGGATCAACCAGAGAGCCCGAGATGGACACAGCCTTCGGCCTCACTCAGCAAACCCACCTCCTCCTCCTCTCTGCTGCTGCCACCATGCCGGTGTGGCAGAGATGGTGCATGAGTTTTATTAAAAATGTTAATTATGTTAATTAGAAAAATTAGCCCTTCGGGGGGCGGAGACTGGTTGCCAGCAACTAGTAATAAGAATTCAGGGCGTAGCATCCGCCTGTCCTCTATGGGACCAGATCCATCCCCGCACTGGGGACATCCCACCCCTGTCCCTCGCCAAGCCGCTCCACTTCCTGCGATCCTATCTTGGAAAAGCTGCCACAGCCGGCTTGTATCACTGAAACCAGACGGACGGACCCTGCCGGCGTCACCTCCCTCCACTGCCCCCAGATATTTCCTTTATTTGTCACGCAGCCAAACCCAAAAGCACACAGGGCAGCAGCTCCCTGCCCTTCTGAGCTGCACAGAAGGAAAACAGCGTCTCAAGGAGCTTTCTCTCATGGCTGCGTCCTCTTCTGCTACACGAAGAGCGGCTGGTGAGGGCTACGTCCCAGCGGGAACTGCCTGGGGACCCTGTGCCCCCTCCCCATCCGTCTGCCACAAGCTCTGCCACTGCCACGGGCAGCCAAATGGCTTCACTGGCAGCAGGAAAAAACTCAACAACCCACAAATAAAATCCCTCTAATGCATTTTTTTCCTCCCTAAAATCATCCAGAGGCGCTCGGGCCAGAGGCAGAGGCAGCTTCTGGAGGGAGATGTGTCCTGACAAAGAGTCAGTCCATCGCTCTGGAGCTTTTCCCAGCCTGCCATTAGCCATAACATTTTGCGCGTGCCGTGAAAACTGAGCGTTTCCAAAGCGCTGGCAGATGCCTGGACAAAGGGGACGCGTTTCCCATCCCGACACAGGCAGTGGCAGCCGCCAGGCAGCGGAAGCGCTGAGAAACCCCGTTTTCGGAGGCTTTGACGCCAACCAGCGTTTAGCTGGGCTGGCCCAAATACCACAGCATCGGCAGCGTCTGGATAAGCGACTGCCAGCACAGAGGGAGGGCAAACGCTGAAGCCGACTGCAAAAAAAGCCCAAATGGAGGTTGGGGGGGGGGGTTCAGCCTCCCCCCTTTGCCGAAACCCATCCAGCACCACCGACGAGGGAGGTGGGAAGGGCTGTTTGCCGACAAGCGGCTGCAGGCTGGGGCAAGCAGCCGCCCGCCCGCCCTCCTCCAGCACAGCTCAGCCACCGCTGAGAAAAGCCCTCGATCAAACTCACCCAAGGGGTCACCGGGCAGAGACAGGGAGCCCTTCCAGGGAGCTGACGCCGGGGAGAGGCGACGCCACGCGTATTGCTCCTTTTTCTTTCCTACGCATTAAATTTTAACCTTTCTCCCTACGCTAGGAAGAGCCAGGAGAGAGACGGCGGCAGCCCTCTACACTCATCCCCCCAGCTGCCCGCCCGATTCCCGCTCTCCGTTTCTCCAACCCCGAGCTTCATCCGGAAAGAAATGTGAAAAATGCGGGCTGGCCTGTACCCGGCCTCTCCTTCCCCGAGCGTGAGCGAGGGCGTCAGCACGGCAGCCGAGCCCCAGGGGAGAAGGACGGGGCTCGGGTGGTACTCACCATCCGGGACGAGGGCCTTCGTCTTCCAGGTGGCTCCGGCGGAGGGCACGGATCCCAGCTCCCAGGCTTGGTGGGACGGGAGCATGGCATGGGGGTCCCGAGCACAGCCACGCCGCCGCTGCGGACAAGCGCGAGGAGAGGGGTCTCAGCCGGGGCGAACCACGACGGCCACGCCGACCCCGGCTCCCGAATGCCAGCGGGAAGCGGCGTCGCCGACGGGTTCAGTCCCAGGATCGCGGCGGATGTGACCTCAGCCTTGCCCGCAAGGAATGCCCTCATTCCTGAAGGCTCTCCAGGCTCCTCCTGACCGGGGGATGCCGATGGCTGAGCCCCGGGACCGCGGGCAGCCGGGGACCACCCGCCCCCCGCTTCTGCCGGCGGTACGGGGCTGGGGGGGGTGCCCCGGGCGGGGAGGTCCCGGTCCCGGTGCCGGTGGTGGTCCCGGTTAGCAGGAGGAGCAGCCCCGCAC
>Ga0065711_1050652_pt1 | contig 10725 bp, 2 predicted proteins | sample Hoacrofraction12_FD_59098 | JGI IMG/M metagenome (GOLD analysis project Ga0065711, IMG submission 59098) | Hoatzin crop microbial communities from Cojedes, Venezuela - Epithelial fraction 12 v2 (version 2) | ecosystem: Host-associated > Birds > Digestive system > Esophagus > Crop | place... | reverse complement strand
TAGTTGGAGAAGCTGTTGCTGTGCTGTGTGCTAACAAATACACTCCAGGACTGCTGTAGGAGATCCGTGCCTGTAAAAGACTAATGCTTAGTATTCAGCAGTGAATGAGGACTAGAGGAAGATTAACAGCCTTTGATTTACACCCAGCTGAGGCAGGCATTGGAGCTTTGCCTGTTTATGCTGTTGGGCTTTGTTACGTGGGATGAATATTTCATTATCTTGAAGTTGGGAGCTTGGCTTCTTGCATTTGGTGGTGTCAAGATGTGGGTGCCTGAGGGCCGCTGTCACCTGTGATGAACTGAGATCAAATCTGTGGTAGTAGTCCCTTGGGCTTCAAGAGAGGGCTGGGAGGAGATAGCTGGAGCCAGTCGAGGGTAGTTAAATCCACAGTCAGATCTAGAATAGTAAAGTGACCCTCCTTGTAATTTAAAATGGGCTGCAGTGCTCCAGAAAGCTGCCAGAGCAAAAACTTGAATTTCTGTTCTGCAAGTTCATTTGAGAAATTAAATAAAATTGTCTTTGCTAGAGGTGTGTAAGATCCAGCCTGAGATCCCTGAAGCAGTGGGAGGGTAAAGTACAGCTGGAGGGATAATCACCTTACTCACTGGTGCGGAAATTAAACCTGTCATGGAGCTGGCGTGCTGGAGTCCACCTGGGTGTTCTGGAAAGTCTCTTGCTTTAAGCTGGTAAAACACGTTTCAGAGGCTGCAAGGAATTGCTGGTTCTGCAGACCAAAAGACCTAGAGGAAAAACCTTGGGGTTTTTTAATATTTCCAGAACCTTGCCTTGATGTGCAACAAGCAGACTTTCCCAAAGCGTTTGGGGTAATGACACGAAGCGGTTAAAAACTTGTGCGCTAGCTGCAGGGAGTTGTTTGCATGGTTGCAGCTTCTCCCGTTTCATCCCGCTGGAGCAGCGGCTTGCCAGCTGCCGCGGTAGCAATGGCTCTTCATGCAGGGGGAAGCTGTGCAGCCAGCCAAGAACTGCCCGGTTCATCCTGCCCCAGCAGACCCGGGAGCAGGCTTGCCTAGCAGCCAGAACGTGCTCTCAACCTTTTCCAGGGTGTCCTGCCCATGGCACATCATCTCTCCTCTCTCTGCTTGGTTCAGCTCAACAGAGGTCATGGGTACAGCAGAACGCTGTCATTTTTTGAGCCCCTGATTAAGGACAAGCGTCTTGTGTTGGCCTGGCACTTGAAGCTCCGGGGCGGATTTGGTGATCTGGTGGCAGGGTACTTACTGCCTGGCAGTGGGGCTCGAGGTGAGCAGGGAAGCACTGATATCTGAGCCAGATTAGTACTCTTAAAAGCTGTGAGGTAAGTCTTTAAGCAGCTAATGCTCCCAGCACCACTAGACACCCTCCCCGCATGAAACTTGGTTCACTTATCTAGTGTGTCCCTGCTTACGTGCTGGGGTCCCTGAAGTCTATCCAGCTGGGTTTTGCTTTGCCATAAATTGGAGGTGGGGAATAAAAAGTCAGTCTTCCCCTACGCTGACCAAGTTTTAAGACTAGAAATGACCAGTGGTTATCCCCATGGATGGCTGCTTCAGCTAAGAAGCCTGTGAGTGGATGGGCTTTTCTGAAGAGTAATGCTTGAGTGCAGGAAAAAAAAGAAAAGAAGAAAAATCAAGTCTTTAAACTTGTACAGAAATGCTGTTGGGGACAGAGCTGCAGTTACTCTTCAAGAGCTTTTCACCTCGCACCTGGAGAAGTTTAAACCCAGAAGAGCCTACGGAAATCACTGAATTGTCATTCTCTTTTCAAAAGGATCTGCTCCGAGCTCCTAAAACTTCTGTCGTGGTCCAGGAGCACATCTGAGTTCCCATGGTCATGGCATGCAGTGGCACTGGTCTTCCACATGCTTTGCAGAAAGCTTGGAGAAAAGACGTGTCAGCAAAGACCTATTGGCAGGAAACAGACCGGATAATCTGCAGCAGGAGAGGTCCCCAGGCTGTTGGGTGATGGAGCAGGGTGGTGATCTCAGGCTGCTGCGAAGGTGCTTGCAGAAATGCTAAAGTGGGCAGATGATGCTTGCCAGCCTGCCGTAGCTTGGGGAAGGAATAGCTTGGCGTCCCTTCTGTTGCTTTGTAGTTAGGAGGCAAAGGTGCTGGTATCCCATCTGCCGCAGATGGTGTGATGAGCCCTGAGTGACAGTCCTCTTAGATGCTGGGACTGATGTGGTTTGACTTGTTGCTTTCTCCATCTGGTGGCAGGAAGGCACTAGACCAACAGAGATTGATTGGTTTTCCCAAGAGTTTTTAATAGGTATGAGGCAGCTGGTGGCAGCAAGACGGTGAAACAAGTTGTCCTGTGACCAGTTTGCATCTTGTCTAGTGGCCTGTCTTTTGATATGGCTAACAAGAATCAGTCTGTTAGTAAGGAAAGCAAGAAGAACTTGGGCATAATTCCTTAATGGCTCAGAAGGGCAGACACTAGCTATAGGAGCAGCTCCCTGCTGCAAGACTGTGCAATGCTAATTCAGAAATGCTGTGTAGCACTGGAAGAATGCACTGGAAGAGCATTCGCAATGCCCGTACTGGAAAGCTGGGATTGTTCCTTCCAGCTGGTTATTGCAGCGTGTCTGGGTTGCCCTCTGTCAATTCAATAGCCATGGCAGATTGCGAGGTCTAGTGACGTGCCTGGGAACCACGTACGGAAGGCAGGTGGACGTTCCCTGGCGCTTGCCTTATCTCAAAAGCTGCAGAAACTGGTGAGGCAAATCGATGGCACCCGGGGTGTTCTGCAGCAGGAAAAACTTGAGCCGTTAGACCGAATGCTGGGACTGCGGCGCTGCAGATAAGGGGTGGTAGATGAAATGCTGCTGCTGAGTGCAGAATAGGAACAGCAGCTCGGAGCTCTGCTCTTGCCACTGGCTTTCTCTCCTTGGCTCCCTTATGACCTTTTACATTCAGAAATGACCCAAGTAGTTGTAAATCGCTCTTTCTCTAGTTGAAATCCACCAGAGCCAGACTGAAACCGGAGTAGATCTGTAGGCTCCAAGGACCGATCAAACCTGTGTGTAGTGCAATGAAATTTACTTTGGCTTAAGTAGCTGCTAAGCTACAGAGGCCAATGAATTAAATGAGCTCTTGGTTTTCACGTCTCCCTTCCAATTTGAAGACTGTGTCTCAGGTGGTTCAAAGTCACCTTAAATAATAAAAGCTGCAGAGTGGGATGAAAGCTGCTGTTAACTGTAGGAGCATGCAGAAATCCTAATGAGTATCTAGAGTGCCGAAGTAGCCTCTGAGATCCAGTTGTGCTACAAGCAATAAGCAATCTTGCTTTGCAGACACCGGTCCTTGATGCACTCGGAGCAATTTGATCTGCAATGGCAGAACCATCCCATGTGCCTTCAGCTGCTGTCCTGTCATGAGAGCTGGCCCCACCAGCTTAGAAAATGGGAACTAGCGTATGATTACTCATACTGAAACAGTCAAAGGAGACAGCAGTGGGGAACTAACTACTGCCTGCAGCCTGCTTGTGCTCTGCTGGTCTTCTCTGAGATGAGAGGAAGGGCTTGAGCTGCAGCCAAAATCCCCTTGGCCACGCTGAGATAGAACACGAGCAGAGAGGACAGCGGCAGGGGTCAGCAAGGAGAGAAGTAGTTACGGTGTGGCTTGCACTTTGGAAGTATGACATGGAGGAGAAGGCTAGAGTGCAGGGGGGGAAAGACCCAAACCAGTGAAATCTGGTAGGACTTTAGATTTAGGTCTAGTTTAACACACGCCTACTTTGTGTCGAAGTAGGACAGTGCTTAAGAAAAGCATCCTTCTGACTGCTGCGATGGTGCTGTAGGATAGCTCGCTCCAGAGCACTCAAGGAGAAGCTGTTCTTGACTAGGCTCTGCGGCACTTAGTCATGACAGTAATCAAGCCACTGGCTAATGGTGACAATTCAATATGCTTGAGGGCAGCCATTTCTTCAAAGGCTAGACATAGAGTGAGATGGGGACAGGACAACCAGGCAGCCTCTCTGGTACGTCACTTCCAAAATGACAGCACTCGGGCTGCTGAAGGTGGCCTGGTGCTTGCAGACGAGTGATGGGGTCCCGCCACGAGACAGCAGGTAGAGATGGGGGAAGGTGGCATGGCTGCAGGTAGTCATGAACATTTATCAGCAGCTTGAGCCTGGAGTGGTTGCGTGCTGATTGCTCCCCTTGCCGGTGGCTTCAGACCAAGTAAGAATTTCAGTGGTGGGACTTCTGGCCAGAACGTTGTTTCAAAAGCACATCTGCCTTATGAAACAGAAAAGGGGACCTTCAGGCCAGACCTCCGTGTGACTAACAAGCTGCGTGTGGAGGAAAACAAGGCGATTGCTCGGGTTTCTGTTGAGAGATAACGTAATTACACGGTGCAGGAGCCGTAGATAGAACAGAGGAAACACAAGTGCTGAGGAGGAGATGGCTGTTGTGTATCCTGGTGGAAGAGGAGCTCTAGTGATGTTGAAAAGCTGTTCTCGTGGACAATTTGAGGTTCTCATGGTCGTCTCTCTCTCCAGGAAAGCTTGGCTGCTTTGTAGATGTCTAATGTCTTCAGGGACTCAGGATCTCTTCTAGGCAATCAGAAATGCAGAAGTGTTGAGGCTTGTAATATGGAATAAACTGTCAAATGTTGATGGTATTCCTCGGGGAAGAATCTCTGGGTCTGCTCAGCTTGCTCTGCTGATTGCTTTAAGACAAGACATCAAAGCTGGGTAGGAGCCATAAATGGGTGGGCACTAAAACTAAGTGAAAATCCATATGTAGAAGGATAAACGGGTAAAACTAAACCCTGTGATGGATCTCCATTGCAGATACTGAAGGGTCCTCAAAAATTATTGTTTCATGATGTATTCAGAAATGATTACTTCAAACCTACTAATGCAAGCTGAGCAGTGGAGGATGAGACACCTGGAATAAGCCCCATAAGCAAACTAACCTGCCGCTGGCTGAGAGCAAACCTCCCGTGTAGGTCTCAAAAAAGCCTGCTAATTAGCATGCTTCTGCAAAGAAGGTGCAGTAGGACCAATCTTGGGCTTTTGGAGAGCACGGACCTTGACGTTAGGGGCAGGTACAGTTTTGCATGCTCCCTGGCTTCTCCGTGTGAGACTCAGCCTTCCCCTGGCTGCAGTGTGATGCATGGGTATGGCAGGAGCCTGCCAGGTTTTGAGCAGAGTGCTGAGTCAGAGCTTGCAGCTGTAGTAGAGACATCAGGAGAACCTTCTATGAGGTCTTGCTGCCTCTGAAGAGCTTTGCCAATCAGAGGGCTTTGATTTGTACAAACCTCTGGACTCTCAAGCAGCAGAAACCCTAAACTTCCAGTAGTTTTTGGCCAACAGGAACTGTTGGGCTATCCCTGTGGCTTTAGGGCACTTGAGTCTTGGTGGTGCAGACACTGCACCCTCAAAGGCTGTGGGAGCGGGGGAGACTGGAACTCGGCAGCACCCTCAAGCTTGGTGGTGGAGCGTGCCTCCAAGCCAAAGCCTGTCGGTGGGGAGTGCTCCACGCCAAGCCCGCAGCAGACCTGCGCTCCCTGGCTAGGTGTCTTCTCCTCGTCTTCTGCCCTTAGGCAGGGCTTCTGCCGAGCGTGGGGCTGCCTGCAGCGTGCGAAGGATCTGGCTCCTGGCACGTGTGTCCTGTGCTGTGACCAGGCTTGGGGGAAGCTCTCACAAGTGAGAGGCCTGCAGACTAGCAGGGAAATGAGAGGCGCTGCAGCTGAGGTCTCCTGCTGCTCTGCGTCGATGAAGAGCCAGTCTGGTGGCTGGGCTTGCAGGCTGGGCTTCTTCAGGGGGAAGAAACAGAAAGGAAGGTGAAAAAGATCTTTTTTGTTGTTTTTTGTTTGTTTGTTTCCCAAAATAGCTAAAAGACTTGCTTCTATGAAGTTTCCAGCTGCATGAGCTGGAAACTTTGGGGCTAGCTCTTTGCGCTTGGCTGTTTGTGCTGTGTGCAAGGCTTGACTCCATTTCAACTGCGTGCATCTCCTGCTCTCCTCCCACCCCTCTGATCTGCAGGGGCACAAGGGTGAAACAAAGGCTTGACCGTTACTGAGATTTGCAGTTCTGCTTTTCTCTGCTGTCAACTAAGGAAGTAAAACTCCGAAATGACTGAGCTTCCCAGAAAGCAGGTAGACTTCCAGCCAGAGGCTGGTGGCTTTGTGCTCCTGCCAAGCCCTCTTGATGCCAAGTGGAGATTTTGCTTTGGATCTTTGAAGTCTCAAACTCCATATAACAGTGCTGGGAATGGCATAAGGTGACCTAATGCTTGTAGGGTTGGTCTGTGTGTGAGCGTGCTGCCCTTCTTAAGGGAGGTGAGACCCCTCCAGGGTCTGAGTTAAGAAGGGGGAGGGTTCTGATAATATTAAACTGGATGCTGGTAACAAACATTAGCAAAAATTCTCCGAAAGGGCTTGTAACATGACCGCTGCAATCTGTTCCAGGCCTGATGCAGGATATTGCCGTATTGATGTTAACATCAGAGGCGTTCAATGCAATGCTATAAATTAAGTATGCTGGAGCTTGCTGTTTCGCCTCTGGCTTGACTGAACTCACTTTGTGTTGGCACCCTGCTGTGTAAGGAAAAATCAGCATTTGGTTGGCCAGCACAGGCTTGCAGCGAAGGCACCGACCTGCATCCACTTGACGAGTTGCTGCAGCGGTTTCTGGACGATCTTCTGCTGGGGGTGTTCCCCCCTACAGCACCGCTAGCAAAAGTGGCGTGATGGTGACTGTGCACTCCCGTGCTGCAGTGCGACGTGTGTCGTGGCAGATCACGCGAAGGCCTTCAGCAGTGCAGTAGGCAGGCAAGCCCGCAGCGGTGTAGCGCTGAGACATGGCGGGCAGGTTCTGGGCACACCAGCAGGCAGGGATGATGGCAGTTCTCAAAGGCAGCTTAACCTGGGATACATCTCTTCCACCTGCCAGCGGCTCTCTGAGTAAGGCAGGTAAGTGTACCCTGGCTGTCCGATATTTAGTGTCCTGGGCATCTTACATTTTCTTCCTGCTGGGAATGCAAGTGCCAGAGGGTTTTCCTTTCTTCCTCCCTGAGCTCAGCTGCAAACTGAGATGCATGCGGGGCTGCAGCCTCGTCCCTTCCCTCTCCTAGCGCTGAGGCATGCGGTCCCTGCCTCCAGCCATATTCCACCTTTGCCATTTCTCTGCACTGCTCTACCTTACTGGGAGCCTGGGTGCTGCTAGCAAGCAGTTACGTGGTTAACGAGGCTCCCTTTCTGCTTTGATAAGTTCCCTGCGAGCTCCCTGGAGGAATCTGCTTTCTCCACAGGTGTACCTTCCATCTGTCAGTGAGTTTGTTGAAAGGATTTTGACAGGCAACTTTTTTCCGTAATCCCTAATAGCTTTGAATTTAGAATGTTTATGGCAAAGCTAATCCTACGAAACTCCCTGTGGTTTTAATAAATCTGTCCTCCAGCAAGACTGTTCTGGTGGGAGGAGGTAGATCTACTTCTTTCTGCAGCAATAAATATCTGCAGACTTGGCTATGGGGCAGCTTTAATGTCACCTGCTTGGTCCACACTTAAAACTGGTATCTCTTGCTAAAAGCAAGACCTCATGTGGTCATCAACCCTCGTAACCAGTGTCAGGACAGAAAACCGTTGGAGTCGGCGAGTCCTTTTGTGGTATGGCTGTTGATGCTGGATGCTCTGTTTACAGCTGGAAGGTAAGAGAAGCAGTCAGGCTGGGATTTCTGGATGTTTCTGATCCCAATTCCCTTACTCAAAGCAGGGCCACTTAGATGGGACAAGATGCTGAATAAACTGATCAAATTTCGAATAGCTCCCAGGACAGACAATCTGTAAGCTCTAGTGCACGGGAGTACCACTGTGCTCCAGTATCTTTCAAAGATGGCTTTAACCTCCCAGTATCTTTAATTTATGTTTGCGCAGGTGTCACTCAAGGGAAGAATGAATGGAGCAGTTGTGAAGTTGTGTAAAAATAGAGACAAATAGAGACCTCTGAACTCAGGGCATGAGGCAGGCTGGCAGCAGCACATAAATGACTTGCCAGGGGTGTTTCAGCGTGTTGCAGTTGGCTGCGTGCAGGGCTGAGCCCCGGCCTCTCTGTGGGAAGCAGCACATCGCACAAACCCCAGGGCTGGTGGTCAAACAGCCCCCATTAGCCAGGCTGGGAGTGGTGGGACGTGGGCTGGTCTCCTGGCACTGGGAGCTGAGCTGCTGGATGGCCCCATGCTCGCCTTGGGGCGTGAAGCTGGGAGCTGCCTTGGCGTGCCGCCCCGTGCACCTTGTCCTGTATCAGCAGCGACTGCCGACAGTCACAGGAGATTCTGCCCTCTTTAACGTGACGCCCATTTCCCTGGTCCCTCAGCCACCTTTTACCCTTGCCACAGAAGGCAGTTGTGCCTGGTTTGCACAGTAAGACGCTCTTCCCGATGGGAAGGGGCTGTTTGCTGCTTCCCCTGCCAGCTGCAGAGCAGCTCGTGGGGCAGCACAGGTCTGCGTGGCAGTGGGAAGTGGGAGTGGAAGCTCTTCTTGCTGCCTCCACCTCAAGCAAAGGAGTAGAGGGGGTCTGGATCGGAGACCAGAGCACTCTGCTTGCTGCGTGGGAAGCCAAGGCTTAGCTGTAGCTTGGTTTTGGGAGAAGACGTTAGCCAGACCACAGCTGAAGAGCTGCAAGGAAGGAGCGGATGTCGCTGGAGTGGGCAGGTCAATATGGTATAAGCAAGTGTGAATCATTCCAGGCTGTTCGAATGAGGTCCTGGGCTGGACCATCCTACTGCTTCCAGCGTGAGCCCTTGGCCTCGTGATCACCACCATAAACGTGGTTATCTAGGCCCAGAACAAACCTTGTCCTTGCAAACACTAGTGAAAATGACTCGGTATTTACAGAAGCCTTTCGCCTCCCAACCATTACCTAACCCTTGTGAGAAGTAACCGCCGAGAGGAGGCTTATGGGTTCCTGCTCTGCTGGCCCACCTCCCACGCGGCCAAGCCCAGGGTGTGTACGTGGTGAGCCCTTGGAGGAGGGGACAACGGCAGTATCCAGGCTCAGAGAGCCGCTCGGCAGCGGTAGCTACCTGTGTGCAGCAGCCTGGCTGTCACGGCATCCTGGGCTGCCGCACCCCCTCCGAGGGCGCAGAGACCCACGTGCGGGGCTCGGCATGGAGACGAGCGGGTGCGAGCCCTTCCCAAGCGGGCAGCCGCCCGTGCGGCAGGGCAGCCGCCCGCCTGCCTGGCCGCTGCTGGAGGGGCTGCCGCGGTGGCTTCAGCCAGCGGTGGGGTTGCGGGGGCTGGGGTGAGATGATTGCGATGTTGAGTGTGACGCTTCCCAGGAACTGAGCCGCCTGGGGCGGCGTTTGGCAGCCCGCTTGTGAGGCGGCTCTGTGCTCCGTCGCCTGCTTGATCCCTCTGTTGCCGCGGCGTGTGAGGCAGGTAGAAGTGACGCTGTGCATTAACGCTCTTATCCTCAATGAAGAAAATCCTGTGTGGGAAGAACATACTCTTACTATGCAAGCTTTTAAGTCCTTATCTGTGCAGGTGCCTTAGGCAGCTGTAATTTTACCGTCTAACATATTCTTTCGACATCTCAGAAGCACGCCCTGTGCTTATGGGAAGCCGAAAAGATGAACACCCGCAGCTATGATAGTGTTAATTCTTGCGGCTAGCTCCTAACCCTGGACCATCTCCACCCTCTTGCTTTGACTGTCCCTCTCGCCTGCATCATGAAGTCCCAGACTCATCCCGCAGGTGACAGGCGACTCTTTTGTAGAGGATTCTTCTAATTCTGGAAAATGCTTATCTTGTAAGAGATGGAGAATATCTGAAATAAAACCCAGCCTGCCCCTTTTGCTGGGGGACTGGACCGCAGCGTGATTTCCCAGCTGGGAATTTCCCTCTGGGATGGGAGTGGATGCCGGATGACAGAGCAGGACTTTGTGAGCCAGCTGCCTTCTCCTGCATCTCGCTAGACATGTGTAACGGGAGTGTCAAGTGACTGGGGCTTAACCCAAGTGTCTCTCTTCTCTCTCTCCCTCTCTCGATGCAGGTGACGGAGCTGAACGAGCCTCTGTCCAACGAAGAGAGGAACCTGTTGTCCGTCGCCTACAAAAACGTGGTGGGGGCACGGCGCTCCTCTTGGCGAGTAATTAGCAGCATTGAGCAGAAGACCTCTGCTGATGGGAACGAGAAGAAGATAGAAATGGTCCGGGCCTACCGCGAGAAGATCGAGAAGGAGTTGGAAGCGGTGTGCCAGGATGTGCTGAGCCTGCTGGACAACTACCTGATCAAGAACTGCAGCGAGACGCAGTACGAGAGCAAAGTCTTCTACCTGAAGATGAAAGGGGACTATTACCGCTACCTGGCCGAAGTGGCCACCGGTGAGAAGAGGGCGACCGTGGTGGAGTCTTCGGAGAAGGCCTATAGCGAAGCCCATGAGATCAGCAAGGAGCACATGCAGCCGACCCACCCCATCCGGCTCGGTCTGGCGCTTAACTACTCGGTTTTCTACTACGAGATCCAGAACGCGCCGGAGCAGGCCTGCCACCTGGCCAAGACGGCCTTCGACGACGCCATTGCCGAGCTGGACACCCTCAACGAGGACTCCTACAAGGACTCAACGCTCATCATGCAGCTCCTCCGCGACAACCTAACGCTCTGGACGAGCGATCAGCAAGACGACGACGGTGGAGAAGGCAACAACTAGACCCCCCGATGGACTGGCAGCCGCACGCTGATGCTAACTACTGCAGTCTTTATTTTTTTCCCACGAGTGGGGGGG
>Ga0065711_1050651_pt1 | contig 10725 bp, 9 predicted proteins | sample Hoacrofraction12_FD_59098 | JGI IMG/M metagenome (GOLD analysis project Ga0065711, IMG submission 59098) | Hoatzin crop microbial communities from Cojedes, Venezuela - Epithelial fraction 12 v2 (version 2) | ecosystem: Host-associated > Birds > Digestive system > Esophagus > Crop | place... | reverse complement strand
TCCAGAGAAGGAGACTCCACAACCTCCCTGGGCAGCCTGTTCCAGTGCTCCGTCACCCTCAGAGGGAAGAAGTTCTTCCTCATGTTCAGACGGAACTTCCTCTGCTTCAGTTTGTGCCCATTGCCCCTTGCCCTGAATTTGATTTTATTGCAAAGTAATTACTTTTGTGCATATCAATTCTGCCGCAGAAAACTGTATCCATGGGTCCATTCTAAAGCCATTTCCTTTCCAATTTCTCATAAAATGAAGCACTTTTCTGTTCTTTTACTAGGCAGAGAGCACAATTTTCTGAAGTATGATGATGGCATCATCACTGATCTGAACACCCCCTATGACTACGAATCGGTGATGCACTATCAACCATTCTCATTTAACAAAAATTCAAGCATCCCCACAATCACAGCGAAGATACCAGAATTTGATGATGTAATTGGACAACGTCTAGACCTCAGTGCCATTGACCTGGAGAGACTGAATCGCATGTATAACTGCAGTAAGTCGTAGTCTAACCACGGCAAACTGTTTCTTTGTCTATACTTGAGCCTGGCTGGTTCACCTCCCTTATGTCTCTAATGGTATGGGAGAGGGCCTGTGGTGTAGAGACTCAAAGTTTTTACTCCGTCCTTATCCCTCTCTTTGGCTCTGCTACTGTCGTTACTTTTGTAAAAGTCCAGTTAGTCAAAGAAAGTCATTCCATTCACATCTACTCATCCATGTTACTCCTAGGGGTTCAGGCATGTGGCTGTGTGCTGCTGGTGTGTGGGGTGCTTCATTGTACTTTGGTGAGGTGAATGCAACTGTACTTTGTCCTCTTTTACTGACATTTGGTCTTAATTAGATTATTTTATATTTTTTGCCAACCACATCCTGGGCTGCATCAAAAGCAGCATGGCCAGTAGGGTGAGGGAGGGGATTCTGCCCCTCTGACCTGCTCTGCTAAGACCCCCCCAGGAGTCCTGCGTCCAGCTCTGGAGCCCTCAGCAAAGGACAGACCTGGAGCTGTTGGAGCAGGGCCAGTAGAGGCCACAGCAATGATCCGAGGGCTGGAACCCCTCTACTGGGAGGAGAGGCTGGGAGAGCTGGGGCTGGTCAGCCTGGAGGAGAGAAGGCTCCAGAGAGACCTTATTGCAGCCTTTTTCAGTACCTGAAGAGGCCTACAAGAAGGCTGGAGTGGGACTTTTGACAAGAGCATGTAGTGATGACAAGGGGTAATAGCTTCAAACTAAAAGAGGATAGATTTAGATTAGTATAAGAAAGAAATTCTTTACGACAAGGATGGTGAGGCACTGGTATAGGTTGTCAGAGAAGGTGTGGGTGTCCCCTCCCTGGCAGTGTTCAAGGCCAGGTTGGATGGGGCTTTGGGCAACCTGGTCTACTGGAAGGTGTCCCTGCCCATGGCAGGGGGGTTGGAACAAGATGATCTTCAAAAATTCTTTCCAACCCAAACCATTCTATGATTCTATGATTTTACACCTGAGACTGGTGAAGTCTAGATTCTGACTGTTTTGCTAAGCTGGTAGAAGGTGTTATCACCACGTGTGATTGTTAGCGAGAAGTTATCTTCCCCATGGATCTGTCAACAGAAGCATCAACTTGCAGGCAAACTCAGCTGAACTGGCCTAAAGTAACTGGGTGGACTTTCCTTGAAACAGATTAAACATTGCTCATGCTTATCAAGCGGACAAGTGAGCCATGGACAACAATAACCTCCAGCAGAACAATGACTAAATAGAACACTGCTGCTGTTCACAAAGAAGTGCCTTGTCTCTCCAAGGCTTACAAGTGGGCACAAAGACAGCCACCACCACTCACTGTGCTTCAGCTGCCACATGGGAGTTTGTTAACTTTCTGCAAAGTGGTCAGATGTTGGTAGCTTTATGCAGGGAATGTCTCCAGGAATCAAACTTTTCCTGTTTTGAGACTCTGGGCTCACATCTGCTGTCAGTGAAGTCTTCCCTACATTACAGCTATACTAGTGTAAACAAAACCCCCCAAAATTGGAGCAGAAATTTTGTTTTAAATGAGGTACTACTTTGGAGGTAACTGTGTGTGCATTTTTTTCCAGCTTCAACTCACACTTTTTTGGACCAGTGTTCGTTTGAGTTTGAAAATATCTGCGGCATGATTCAGGGCACCAGAGATGATCTAGACTGGGTCCACCAACAGAGCAGTGCTACAGGGCAGGAAGACCACACACTTTCCAGGCGCTGTAGAGGTAAAACAAAGTAACAGAACACTTTCTTATAGAAATGGGATTGGCTGGAGTAATGGTCCCTTGTGGATGTCTGTACCGGTTTGTGTGCTTTAAATACAGCGTCTTTAACAACTTCTCTGAAACTGTCATTGTAGCCAACCGTTGAGAAAACACAGCACTGGCTACTCTGAAAACACGGGATTAAATGACCGTATTTAATACACTACCCAGCAAACATCCGAGTTGTAGTGTTTCTGGTTAAGCAAAAAGCCCTTTTCCTTTGCACGTGTCTTGGCACTGTGAGTGTGAGTTTATGGTTGCACTTGTTCTCTCATCAAGATTTTTCAACCTAATGGAATGTTCTCTACACGAGCAAGATAAAAGAGGACAAAGAACAATCTTAACTAGAGGCCTTTTAAATATAACCTGGAAAAGTATTTACTGCAATTTCCAAAGTCTGAGTAAGAGTTATGTTACCCTATGATAAGAAAGAAATGGCACTTATAACCACTCATAAACATTGTGTTTGCACAGAGAATGATAAATTAAGATTAAGGAGTGCTGGTTCTGGAGTCAAAAGAAAGTTGCAAAATATTTTATGGTAGGAGTTTAGGGATAGTTTTCTTTTTCATGTGGTAATTTTACCATTGTTTAAAGGAAGAAAATCTCAAAAAGGGTGGAGTCAGCTCCAGTCACAGTTGCAGGGTACTAGCTTGCAAGTGAGACTAAAGACTAAATCCCAAGAAACAGTTCTGAAAAATAAGACGGTGATTTGTCATTATTTAGACAGGGAAAGCTATTACAGATTTAAAAAATAAAAGTTACTTTTGTTGTAAATTTTGCCAAAGTTCAGAGTGAAGGAATCCTGCCTATAGCACATTCAAACGTGCTGTGTTACTCTTTGGTAAAGGAAAAATTTGACTTGCTGCACTCAGGAGTAGACTTTTTCTCTTATGTGATCCACCCACTGGAAAGAGGAACAAATCCTCAACCTCTTATGATGATGGTACTAGTCAATCAGGTCTGAGAATGCAATATAACTCAAAAAAACCGATCTGACAGCTTCTATAAATACATGCTCCTAACCCTCATCTGACTTTTTTCATCCTTTTTTTTTGTCTCCATACAGTATAATAGTAACTGAAAAAGAATTCAGCTGAGCTGTTTGAGATTATTGAGTAAAATCCAACCCTTCTGAAGCAAGCATTTACACTTATGCTTCAGCATCTAGTGACTTGATGCAAAATCAGTGCTGATGTTCTCTGAAGAGTACCCCTCTGGAGAGGGGTAGGTGCCTCTGAGGATCTCCAGAGAGCCTAAATGAATTGCATGAGTAGGGAGTGCCTCTCCTTTTGGTGACCTTCAGAGGCTCATTGACTCCTTCAGGAATTTAGACATTTTTAGAGTAGCTTCAGCAGCCATCTCAGGTGGGGGCTAATTCTAGGTTTCTAACACAGATGGATTGTATTTTGTCCGAACAGTTTGACTGCTTTGGTTTTTTGCTTATTACTAGCTAAACTGAAAGAGGGAAAGTACAGCCTGATGCTTAGAGAGGTGGCAGCTTGGCTCTGGATTTGAGCCCTGTATCCCCATGCTGAAATCTGCTAAAGCCAGATATTAACTCCCAGAGATGCTTAAAGTTGCCATTGTCTGCCTTTCTTATCAAAAAGGAAGTAGAGCCTAGATCATCTGGAGCTTTGATACCACAAGAAGCAACAAAGTTAGGCACCTGAAAGAGGCTCACGGCCCTGTTTCCCACTTCGAGCAACAGTGATCATACTTCTATTTAACATACTTAAATTTAACATAAATTCGACTTATGGTGGTGTCATACACGTGCATAAAGCAATTGGGTATCTTCAGCAAGGTTTCTATGGGTATGAGCTCGAAGTATTTCTACTGTGTGGGAGGCAACGGACAATATTCCTCTGATATGGTTAGAGCGAACACGATAAACATCTTGGACAGCTCCACTAGCTATGCAGAAGGCCGTACCACGTTTATGCAGCTACAGGTTTAACTCATGATGCCCCAGAGGTTAGCTTGGACAAGAGTCCAAGGAAGCAACCCCCAACAGAGGAAGCTTTCATACAACAGCTAAAAGTAGTTCACATGTTAATTTAATCGTAGGCTATAATGAATACCGAAAGAGCAAGGTAATACAGATAAGATGTGACAAGTCCATGTGATGCCAAGATAAGATAGGTGTGCAAATGGTGAATCACTTTTGAATATAAGAATAAAAGTAGACATTTAAAACACTTCAGAAGTGTAAAGAACACTTCAGAAATTGTTAGTAGGAAATTATGCTAGAGGGGTAGGAATTCATAACTAATTTCCCCAAGCTGGGAAGCTGTTTTGAAAAGTCTTTGGGTAAGCTGTAAAAAATAGCTTCCTCATGTTCAAGGTCAGGAAAGTGATAGTTCTGTGTCCAACCCATTTTTTTAGTCTTCATCCCTGATAAGATATTATCTTACTCTTTACAAGGTAATGTAGCATATGATCTTGAAGATTGCATTTTTAGATCATCTTTAGTATAAATCAAGTAAGAAATACATTTGCAAATTACTTGCAGTTAGCACTAAATCCTCTGTCTCATATCTCTGACATCCCTGAGGCATCCATCTTCCAACTAGACCAACTAACACAAAATTGACATATGCTGCCAGCAATGAGTTCTGTATATAAGCTGAACTACTAGTCCTGTTCTTATCCCAGTCTGTCTTGGATGGTTATCATATACCGTTTCCTCTACTATTCATGTTAAGTACTACTCTTATGTCTACTGGAAGAGTGGAGTTGCAATGATTAATTTACACCATGCAGGTAGCAGCAAATCTGGGAAAAGACAGTGACACCCTACACTTTCTTCACAGATGCTGGCTATTTCATGTATTTCAGCACCAGCTCTGGCAAGGCAGATGAGGTGGCAATCCTAGAGTCTCGAATCCTTTATCCAAAGAGAACTCAGCAGTGCCTCCAGTTCTTCTATAAGATCACAGGAAGCCTTTCTGACAAGCTGGTTGTCTGGCTTAAAGAGGACGATGGCACTGGAAATGTTCGTAAGATGAGGAAAATTCAAACCTTCCAAGGTAATTCTGGAAATATGAGGAATACATAGAATACGGGGAGAGAAAAAGTTGTCTTACTGAGTCCATGAATGCAGTGAAAATCTCAGAAGATTCTCCTGAAGCTACCAGAATGTCTTTCAATCCGGCTAAGAATTCTGGCATTACGTGAGTGCAGTTTGCAGTGAAACTGTGGGGTTGTAATAATGAAATTTAGGTGCTCCACAGCAGAAGTCACAATGTTCCTAATAATGTTATGTTACAATCAGTGACTGGGAGGGACCCCAAACTCTGCTGGAGACCAATTGACTAGATTTCCACTGGCTGTTACATGATCTAACAGTGAGCTGCTCAGATGTAAATACCTGTGCTCGTCTGTAGTCAATAAGAATCCCAACCTGATTTTCATATGGTTTGAAATGTCAAAATATATGTAACTTCGGAAATGTGAACTGAATTCCCACTTAGGATGATTTTGCTAAATAGGACAAATTCAGCCGCTGTGGCACTACGCGTTTATGTTGTCAAAACCCAATGATAACCTGCCTATATCAGGCTGCAGCAGTTTGAAGGGATGGAGAAGTCCCTGGAAAAGTGGCAACAGTTAATTCTAACACGTTGGGTCATTGATTCCCCTCCACTTGTTCTGTCTTGGACTTTAGCCTGTTGCCGTTTATGTCAGAGACTGCTGTTCACTAATGTGTCAAGAGTTCCTAAAACAACGCATTTAGATGATGAGGCAATGTGGGTGTATTATAATGGCAATAGCAGCTTAAGATCTCTACCCTTCAGGACTCTGTGAGAGGTCCAGTTTTCTAAAAATGCAGCTGGAACGGATGGCTAAGAATAAGTTGCTTCATAGAATCACTAATCATGCTGAAGTCAAACTTTTGCTTTCCTTTTATCAAAGCGGATAATGACCATAACTGGAAAATTGCCCATGTAACCCTCAATGCTCAGAAGAAGTTCCGGTACCTCTTCCAAGGACTAAAGGGCGACCCCAGCTCTTCATCTGGTGGGATTGCTATCGATGATGTCACACTGACTGAAACCCCGTGTCCCACAGCTGTGTGGGTCCTTCGCAATTTCAGCCAAATCCTCGAAAACGGATCAAGTGATGTTATTCAAAGCCCTCGGTTTTATAGCCCTGAGGGTTACGGTTTTGGTATAAGCTTGTATCCTGACTATGAAATTAGTGGCTACACTCGCATCGCCTTTCACTTGTGCAGTGGAGAGAACGATGGTGTTCTGGAGTGGCCAGCTCTGAACCGCCAAGCTGTGCTCACAGTGCTGGACCAGGACCCTGATGTCTTAAAAAGGATGTCCTCAAGCAAAAGCTTCACCACAAGCGAAGACCATGTTAGCTCAGGTGAGTGGTATCTGCCTGGAGGAATGATAAAAATGAAAGCCAAAGAATCTACATGAGAGGATTGAGTGTAGGACTCAGAGCTGGGCAACTTTGGCTGCATTTCCCAATTTGGGACACTTTGCTGTGTATGATTTTCTTGTGTATGACTCAGAATTCTAGCATGTGGAAGATCATCTAGTATGAAAAGTGATGCATAGAAGGTTGGTGTTCTTATGAACAATCCCTGGGATATCTGAGTTTGACTCTAAATACAGAGTTCTCGTAAGAGCCGACATATCATCATAGGATGATGCAATGACAGCAGGGTGCTGTATTGCATTACTCAATCAACAATAATATATGTTAAAACTGCATTTCGGAGGCTTGGTTAACTTGAACATAGATGGTCTACATGCACAGAGTTCACACTGTAGTTGTATTTAAGAAAAAAATACCTGAAAACACCTGTGAGATCAGTCTGCAGCATTTGAAGCCTGTCTTTCCTGGCTGGGTGTAGACTGCAGATTATGAACTCTTTCACACAGGGACTACCTTTTAACTCCAGGTTTATGCAGCACGCAGCACCATAGTCACACATCCACCCCTATGCTTTCCCATGGATGTGTTAATTCAAAGAAATAAGAGCAACAGGACGATACTGAGTTTGGTACAAAATTAAATACTAGAGATGTCTCCATGCCTCTTCACTTTTTCCAGTGGAAGTTTAGTACTAACTTTTCCAGTAGGAGGTTTTAAATCTTACATATGAATATGTTTAACAGAGCCATAGCAAAGAAAAAAATCTGCTACGCTCTAAACCATAGGTACTTAAAAACTGGTGAGGAAGTGTTCTTACACAGAAAGGAGCTCTTAGCTGGTGATAATGAGGAAGTTAGTTGCAGCTGGTTAGTCCTCCATGAGAGGGGAGTTGTGGAATTTCAATACTCTCACATAGATGGAGTCCTCATGCAGACAGTATCTAAGGATCCGCTTGCACCCATGGTTTGTCAGCCCTCTGTGATTTGTTTGGGCATTTCAGCTCTGAACTTGATTTTACAGCATAAATACCATTTAACACTGTAATGCACAAAACTTCACATGATACTTCCAGCTGCAGATCTTTGTGGTTCTTGTTTGTCACTCATATACTCTTTGCAGATGCTAATGGAACCTTAATATGGGAGAAACCATCAATTGTTGGAAAATTTGATGCCTCATGCGATTGCTATAGAAGTACATCCCGGGGGTGGAATAACTTCATATCTCACAGCCAGATGAGACGGAGAAGCTTCTTGAAAAATGACGACCTGATTATTTTTGCAGAATTTCATGGTAAAGACCCTCTTCCCAATTATCCTCACAAAAACAAACCAATGATCCTTTCTATCTCTTTTCATACCTTCAAGTAACTACTGCCACCCTTTTCTGAGACGTCTTCTCTTCTAATGGGGATCAACTTTTAAAAACATTTCCGTGTCTTAGTTTCAGATGAGTGATGTTGACTAAAGTGATTGTGAGTTCAGAGGAATCTAAATGGCAATGATTTACTGAAGGTTAACTTGTTGGACACCTTTAAGCACCCTAACCACTAGCTCTGTCCATTTCTAAGCATTGAACATACTCAAAGGCCTTCCTTGGTGTGTTATTTTCAAACAGAACAGCCACGCTTGGCATAATTTTCAAAGTACACAATACCACTGATTTACCTAACTAGTTACCATAATTTCATTATTGTTTTCTATCTTGTGCTTTAAATATGCAGAACTTACTGTGGTATGGCAAGATCTCTATAAAAGGCAAATGGACAAGGAGTACCTTGCAGTCCACAAAGCACCTTGTAAGCCCCTGGTATGAAGAATATTACATATGGCATTACGCGCTCTTATCTGATGTCTTTCTTCTCTCTTTCATTTTTCAAAAGATATAACTCACCTCAATAACACTGAAGTCCCTGTTGAACCTGAACAATCTGCCTTCAGGGAAGGTCCCATTCTTGAAAGGCAGAAGAGAGCAGCCCAGGATATGGAGCTCTTTCAAGACCGACTGCCCTATCTGCAAGACCCGTGTGACCCAAACCCTTGCCATAACGACGGAGTCTGTGTGAATGTGAAAGGAATAGCAAGCTGCAGGTACCACGGACCTCTTCTCTGCTTGCCTTAATTTTTTTCTGAACAAAATGATGCAGCTAATAAGTATTCAGCGCTACAGACCTGAGAGGTCTGAGCCACTAGGTCTTTAAGGAACAGTGGGAACAAAGCACTTCACTGTGATGGTTTCTACCAGCAGTCATCAGGGGAGACAAAGAAACCCCATTCTGTGGTGCTTCCAGGGTATGTAAATAGCCTCCAAACAAGGTGAGGATGTTGTGATGTGAACCCCTCTAATGAGAACTGCCCGTCCAGGATAGTGAGTGTGAAGACCTTGAGGTGGGCCTGTAGGGCGGAACAAAACTCCTGATCCATGTGAATCTATACTTTATTTTCTCAGGTGCCCATCAGGACAAGCCTTCTTCTTTACGGGTGAGAGATGCCAGTCAAGGCAGGTCCATGGGAACATCCTGGGAATGACAGTTGGTGGAATTGCTGGAACCATTGTCTTAACTATTGTCCTCCTTTCCATGATGGCTAGAAGATAAAGAGCTGCAGGTGGATAAATCTTTTCCGGGTATTTTTCCATAATTCATATGACATCAGTTTTCCGTGAAAAACGATGAATACAACTTGCAGAAGACCAGTCAGCATATGGATGAAATGGTCTATTAACATCTTGGCAGCAGTCTGTTTGCTCTGTAGGATGTGACAGTTAAAGAACATCATGTCGAACTGCTGTCTAGTGAAAGTTCATACCCTGTCTCTCTTGTGTATTCTTTGAATGTTTCGTTTCTTCATCCAATAGCAAGCAGTAGTGCTGGGAGTCCATGCATTTACTCTCAACCACAATTCAAACTTAGATTAAATAACTGATAGAATCTCTCAAAACACTGGAAAATGTCACACAGAAGCACATATATTGAGATTCTAGCAATGTTCCTGTAGAAATTACTCAAGAAATCAGAAGGCTACAAATACATAGGTATGTAAATCAATACCTCAACACTTGTTTTCCACAAAGCTGTGCTGATTTACAAAATCAGAGTCCCTCTTATGTAGGCTTCACAGTAAACAACTGCTATGTATTTTTGGCCAATTCTGTAGCAGGGAAATAATTTCATATCAAAGGCAGTTGTCTTTCTAGAAGACCTCACCATATAAGGTTTTCAAATATCCAAGTGTAAATCTATTCTCTGGGCATAATCCAAAGTTCTTTAAAACATCTGTAAAGCTCTCTTGATTTCAGCAGGCAGTGGATGAAATTGGAGCAGATCGTCAGTTATCATAGGATTGAATCTCTCATGGTTACCAATAGATTCATATTTCTTTGGTACTGCAGGTTGAGGAGAGGGGTGGGAGTGCAGCAAGATGAAGACTGGGTCTGTGATAGTGGTGGGTGCTGGATAAGGGGTTAACACCCTACAACTTACTGGAGATGGCAGGAAGCCACGGATCAAGTATGTCCCAAGTTCCCTGCTTTCAAGGGCTCTAACGGTTTCCACACTTGAAACTTCGTTACCCAGGTTTCCTCCAAACACATTGTCTTTTTGTCTGCATATCGGAACATAAGTTCAGAATGTAACTGATGAATAACGACAGAGGGTGAAGCTACCTTGTATTTATGAGATATGTGCCACAAGGGAAGGCAACCAAGCAAAAATGCACTCTCATGGCAATAGGTAGTACACAGGGAGTTGGTTTCTACTTGATTTTACACTTGGATTCAATGTAAGTAAGTACAAACCATTCAAATTATGGTGTATTTAATTTAGGCATTACCAACAAGTTAATACTCTGTCCCTCTTATTCTCCACATTTGGAATAAAATCAAAACAAATGTTTGTATCAGCTTTTCCTGCAACATGTCTGACTATCTCGCTGGACCTCAACAAAGGAAAAAGATAGTTGACAGATCCACAGAATCACAGAATCACAGAATGGTAGGGGTTGGAAGGGACCTCTGTGGGTCATCTAGTCCAACCCCCCTGCCAAAGCAGGGTCACCTACAGCAGGCTGCACAGGACC
>Ga0065711_1050650_pt1 | contig 10726 bp, 10 predicted proteins | sample Hoacrofraction12_FD_59098 | JGI IMG/M metagenome (GOLD analysis project Ga0065711, IMG submission 59098) | Hoatzin crop microbial communities from Cojedes, Venezuela - Epithelial fraction 12 v2 (version 2) | ecosystem: Host-associated > Birds > Digestive system > Esophagus > Crop | place... | reverse complement strand
CTGTACACTGGTTCATGCAGTCCTTCTATGTTTATGATTCAACCGTCCTGATTGTCCCGGTCCTCTTGAGGAGATTCACCGACTTGTTGCTCAGAAGGTTGGTCCTGGGTGCGATCCGATTCGTTCTCAGATGGTTGTGGCAACGATTAGCGGAAAGGCCTCACGCTTTTCGCTGGAATCCATTGGGGGCCTCTTTCTGTGGAAACACAAGCATAACCTCTGCCCCGCGTGATAAGGGGGTAAGGTCCCATGATCTTACCTGTTTTGGGATCTCGAATCAATACCGGCGCCTTGATTGTTTCTTCAAACGAAGCGTTAGTATTAAAATGACGAACTATCAGAGGGTTGCTGTCTAACAGACAACAATTCAAAAAATTAAAAACATATAAGGCTTTCTGTAGACGCTCCTCAGGGGTAGCACTCACCTATTACTGTCAGGGAGAAAACAGACTGAACTTGGGGAGAAAAGGGAGTTTAATTCATCACCAATCAAATCAGAGTAGGTTAGTGAGAAACAAATGCAGATCTTAAAACACCTTCCCCCCACCTCTCTCAGCTTCACTCCTGTTTCTCTCCCTCCTCCCCCCGAGCAGCGCAGGGGGACGGGGAATAGGGGTTACGGTCAGTTCATCACATGTTGTTTCTGCCGCTCTTTGACCCTCAGGGGGAGGACTCCTCACACTCTGCCCCCGCTCCAGCATGAGGTTCCTTTCACAGGAGACAGTTCTCCACAAACTTCTCCAACATGAGTCCTTCCCACGGTCTGCAGTTCTTCACAAACTGCCCCAGCGTGGGTCCCTTCCACAGGGTGCAGTCCTTCCGGAACAGGCTGTTCAAGCATGGGTCCCCCACGGGGTCACAAGCCCTGCCAGCAAACCTGCTGTAGCGTGGGTTCCTGTCTCCATGGATCCGCAGGTCCTGGCAGGAGCCTGCTCCAGCACAGGCTCCCCACAGGGTCACAGCCCCCTTCAGGCATCCACCTGCTCCAGCGTGGGGTCCCTTCCACGGGCTGCAGGTGGAGATCTGCTCCACCGTGGACCTCCATGGGCTGCAGGGGGACTACCTGCCTCACCATAGTCTTCATCACAAGCCTCAAGAGAAGAGTCTCTGCTCCAGCATCTCGAGCACCTCCTGCCCCTCCTTCTTCACTGACCTTGGTGTCTGCAGAGTTGTTTCTCTAACATCATCTCACTCCTCTCTCTCCACTGCTGTCTCACCACAGCTGTTTTTTCTTCCCTTTCTTAACTATGTTATCCCAGAGGCGCTACCAACGTTGCTGATTGGCTTGGCCTTGGCCAGCAGTGAGTCCGTCTTAGAGCCGGCGGGCACTGGCTTTATCAGACATGAGGGAAGCTTCTCGCAGCTTCTCACAGGAGCCACCCCTATAGAACCCCCCACTACCAAAACCGTGCCACACAAACCAGTAACAACTATTTTATTGGGAAATAAGTACTGTACATTTGACTGGAGCATTTTACTAAGGTTTGGCTTGATGAGTGTACGTGGATTACCATGCCACACGCTGGAGCTGATAGATCTGGTCTGGTATTTGTTGAAGCACTGCATTCATCGGGCGATGAAGCCCTGCAATAAAGAGAAACTAATGGAAGCAATTAGGAAAGAACACCTGTCGGTGGAAGACTGCAACCTCTACATTGACCATAGCCAGAAATTGCTCCCAGTTGTTATTCACAACAATGGAAGGCCTCTGGACTGTGAATGCAGGCAATGATGGACTGCAATAAAATTTGCAAATGAGTTTTCATATTGTCCAATAAAATTCTACGACTTTGTCAATCTGTGTTGACACAGACCAACACATGGCTAAGCAATAAAATGGTGTAAGAAAAGTGTTAATCGCTATTGTTGGTGAAAAGTATCCTTGCACTTCTGAAAAACTTGGGTCCAAATTTTCCATTGGTCACAAATGGGCCTGAGTCTTTTAGCTTCATCCTAATCTCTGGTGGAAGTTTAGCCTTATTAGGCAGGTTAGGTCAGTTAGTGTTCTCCATTCCACATCCAGGACCACAATAACTAAGTTATTTGTAAGTCAGCCATGGCAGGAAAGTTGTAAGGAAAATGCCTTGCTGCACTGTATGGCTTTAGCCAGAAGATGACACAAAGCTGCACGTTTTGCTAGCAATATATCTTACCTATTACTTGAATTATAGACAGAAACTGTCCACAAAAGGAGCAACTTTTGACTTTAAGGACTAGAAGGGCTGTGAGAAATAGATATTCAAGCAAAAGAATATGTTTCTCTCTCAGTTCTCAGATGGGGGATAAATGTTTAACATACAGTTTAATTCCTCATCTTTCCCTGTGATAATAAGGAAGTAGCGCAGGGGAGATGCAGCAACTGTATTAAGAGAGAGAGGAACCAGCGTGGGAGCATGGGGAGGGAAGAAAAAGAGATAGTAAGAGGAGTCTGGAGTGACATTCATGGACTCAGCACTTTGTGATGCATTTGAACCATGACAGACCTCTGAATGGCAGATCTTCATTTCCTTTAAATGGCCATGATGTTGGCAAGGGAGAGACTGATAGGACTGGCACAAGATCTCCAGTAGAAACCTGAGAAGTCAATCAAACTTTGCTTTTGACATTGTAATCACCAGAATCTCACAGAAAAATATTCTTCCTACTTTATAATTAAGTGATTTTTTATTATTATTATACGTCACTGAAATCTGTATATTGCAATTGTCCTGGAGAGAACAGGCAATTCCATTTCCCTTAAATATACTCCCCTTTACTGCTGTAATGTAACTAAATGAGACTACTTCATGCCTCAAAAAAAGCCCAACCACAATACATTTTAATAAATACACTTAATTTAATTCCATAAAGATTAGATCATTCTCTCCAGGGTCTAATTTTCTGTTCTCTACGGATAGTGGAACCCAATTTTTTTTTCCCCACAACTGTTTACATACAGTGAGACACAAATTTGTACATAGAAATTGATTAATTATAAATCCATTAAAGAAATATAAAATGTAACAGTAATAAAAATTAAAGTAATACTGTTTTTGCTTGAGTAGAATCTTGCATCCATAATTTCCATGTGCTTTTTAGAAGGCAGATAATTACTACTACTATGTATCATTTTCTCTCTTCTTTCCTCCACCTTTTGTTTTTTATTGTTTTTCAGGAACCAGGTACAGAAGAGATTCCTGCAGATCATAGAATCATAGGTTGGAAAAGACCTCTAAGATCACCAAGTCCAACCGTCCGCCCAAGATCACCATGCACCATGCCTACTAAACCATATCCCGAAGTGCCATATCTACACGTTTTTTAAACACCTCCAGGGATGGTGACTCCACCACCTCCCTGGGCAGCCTGTTCCAAGGCCTGACCACTCTTTCAGTAAAGAAATTTTTCCTAATATCTAATCTAAACCTCCTCTGACGCAACTTGAGGCCATTGCCTCTCGACCTATCGCTAGTTACTTGGGAGAAGAGACCAGCACCCACCTCAGTACAACCTCCTTCCAGGTGGTTGTAGAGAGAAATAAGGTCCCCCCTCAGCCTCCTCTTCACGAGACTGAACAGCCCCAGCTCCCTCAGTCACTCCTCATAAGACTTGTTCTCCAGACCCCTCACCAGCCTCATTGCCCTTCTATGTGTTCTGTGCCCTTCAGATGTGCTCACAGTCTAAGATATTCCACAGGACCTTCCAATTAAGTAGACTACTTCTGGGAATAGCTTTTACTCATTATGTAGGTAGCTCAGAAAGAGGTGTCAAGACAGTTCTCTCTTAATTATTTATTCAAAACCTAACAGTGATTTGTAGCAGAAAGGTACTCCTAACTCCCAGTTCCAACCGGTCCAAACTATGCGTGAAATCTTATACCTGTTGGATAATTCGACAGATTTTACACATAGAAATGCAATATTTTATTGAATCCATCTGAAATATCTCTTAAATTGCCACTCTCATTGAACAGGAAAATAAGTGGTTTCTTGGAATAAAAGTTTTCAGCAATGAACAATTCAAACAACAGATTTACCGTACGTTCTGTGGCATAAGAAAAGAAATCTATGAGGTTTTGCTGAGTAACTGTGTTTCCTCTGCATTACTCTTGTCTTGTAGCGAGCTATGAAAGTAAGAAATAGTAGGAGGGAAATGGACATGTTCCCCTCTTTCTCCAAATGTGGAAATTCATCACGTATTTTGAAAGATGAGACAAGTGCACAAACCGTTGCACGAGTCAGTATTGCACGCACCCAACAGAGAAGGCCAGCCATGTACAGCCTGGAGAACAGACACTCGCAGTGCACAGAGACAGCACAGGGGCAACTGACACAAGTTGCAACAAGAGAAGTTGCAATGAGGTGCCAGGAAACAAACATTCACGGTGAAGGAGGTCAAACACTGGAACAGGTTCCCCGGAGAACTTGTGGAACCTCTGTCCCTGGAGATACTTGGACTTGTCCACACAAGTTACCTGCAAGTAGCCTTGCGCTGAGCAGGGGCTTGGACCAGGTAGCTGGTCTTTTGAGTTAATTTCCTTCCTAAATTGCTCTGTGCCTTTTTATGAGTCTACAGAGCTACCTTGCAAGGTGCTGGAAAGAGGAAAGCTCAACTCCCGTACTTACAGTAAGGTTTCTTTTAAAAAATTGGTAACATCACTTGTTCCTTCAGTCACCGTGAAACAAATGAAAATGGTGTTTCTAGTGGAGCAATCTGCCTACAACCTGTGGTCATGTCCACAAAGTTTCTTGTACTTAGGAAGAAGATAAAGCCCAATTACTCGCTCATAATTATTGAAATAAAAAGAAGACTGAATACGAAGCAAGAAAAAAATACAAAGCTGCCTCTTTTCCAGAGAGAGAGATCTATCCCACTCTGGACACACAGCCCCATAGTGACGCTATGATGAGAACACCTGAGTCATGATGAAAACCTCTGTGACTCATTTTTTAATGAGAATGGCACCTGATCGCAGATAGTGGCATTCATGTTTAATAATAATTTCACCAAACAGGCTGCTTTTACCTTCTTTTTTTCTCTTTCTATTTTCCTTTAGGGAAATTCTGCTTAGCAGCAAAGAAGCATGCAAAATAGATGGACTGATACAAGCCTGCACGGGTTCTCATTTTTTCCTCTGTCAGTAAATATTTAACAAATTTTATCATCTTAATATACCTCTAAAATGCAAAATAACTATTTCTGTTACAGGCAGTTGTCTTACCTGAGACAGATGATAACTAATTGTTCCTCCTGGGATTGTTTCCAGCATAAGCCTTATTCTGAAAAATGTTGCCTTGTTTGCCGTCTGGTTCCTTTGTCCGATAATGTGCTAACAACTGGCATGGATGGGGCTATTCGTCTGGATGTTGCTGAATGTCATGTAGGATCTTTCACAGAACCACAGAATCACAGAATTTTAGGGGTTGGAAGGGACCTCTGTGGGTCATCTAGTCCAACCCTCCTGCCGAAGCAGGGTCACCTACAGTAGGCTGCAGAGGACCTTGTCCAGGTGAGTCTTGAATACCTCCAGAGAAGGAGACTCCACAACCTCTCTGGGCAGCCTGTTCCAGTGCTCCATCACCCTCAGAGGGAGGAAGTTCTTCCTCATGTTTAACTGGAACTTTCTGTGCTTCAGTTTGTGCCCATTGCCCCTTGTCCTGTCACTGGGCACCACTGAAAAGAGTTTGGCCCCGTCCTCCTGACACCCACCCTTCAGATATTTATAAGCATATATTAGGTCCCCTCGCAGCCTTCTCTTCTTCAGGCTAAACAAGCCCAGCTCCCTCAGCCTCTCCTCGTAGGAGAGATGTTCCAGTCCCCTCACCATCCTCGTAGCCCTTCAAAGGATCTTTGGTCTTCTCTATTTGGTTTGGAGCTTCCTTGGCTTCAGGTAGGCTACAGCTGAACAAAAATGAACACTTTCTTTTTATGATCATAGTCGGGCAGCCTTATTCACACTGCTTTCAGAATAATCTCCTAAAATGTAGAAGCTCTTGTTTTGTTCTGCAGAGGCTAATTTGCACAGGACAAAGAGTGAGGTTAGAGCTTGAGGTGGTACATCTGGCAAGCAAGTGTGTCACGGTACAGCACTCAGACAAATCATTTAGAGTGAAATTATTTGTGATTTGCTGTCTGCACAGAGGTCTTCTTGCCTAAAAACTTCAAGAATGCCCTCACCATGTACTTGAGGAAACAGCCAAAGCACTGAGATGTGATTTGCATTACATTTGTCTCAGTATTCAGAAGCATATCTACGTAGCATGCTAACTGATCTAGACATTAAGTTTAAACTCTTTTGTATTCAAGACAATAGTTATCAAACTTTTAATTTTCTGCTAAAGAAAGGAGGTGGATCAGATACGAGAAGAGACAGGAAGAGGCAATATGCAGAAAACCTCAGGAAAAGAATATTTCTTCAATATGGAAAAAATAATTAAGCTGCTAGCCCAAAAGAATAAAGAAATCTGGCAATGCCACAACAAAACAGCATCAGAGATGTATACTAGAAGTCAAGATCAAAGATTGTTTGTATGTTCAGTGTAAAATTAGGCATTCTTAACAAAGTAACAAAACTATGGTATAAACCTGTGAGTATCGTGTTCAATGTACAAAATCATATTGCAATACCTTTTTCCATGTAAATGTCATTAGTTCCTACATGGTATTTCTGAATTTATCCTTTATGTATAATACGCAGGAATTAGCTGCGAAGATCTCACAATGCTGATATATCCCACTAAATTCCTGATCAGAAAGTATTTACCAGGAGTCAGATTAGTCTCGTCTGAGCATTATCCACATCTAAGCAGTCGCTCTAGCAATTGGAGAAAATCGGGCTTCTCCAGGGCATGTTTCATCTGATCTCTAGGCCAAGTACTTTAGAATGAGATGAACCACACTAAAGTATGACTTATCTAATCTGCTTCTGTTAGGAGGATTCCTCTCCTGGAGTCATCTAGCTCTCTTCAATGGTTTCAGAGGAAGTCTACACAACTATTTGAGATGAAATGCCTGACTTTCAGGTGACTGAAGTATCTGCATATGTTAGTAAATATCCACCGAATACTATTCCAATAAAATTGTCATCCTAGCAGTTGTAGCAAATCTGAGTTCTGTTTCCAGAACAAAATTCAGTATATCCTTAATATGTCATCAGCATAACAAATATGTTACAATTGAGGAAAGTAACATAATTTGTCAGGAATCATATCCAGGTTTTGCATTAGTCTCTCAGTCCCCTCATCCACGGCGCCCTCTCCAATACTTCTCTTCTGTCCCCGTTTGCCACCTACTGCAATGACTGGCAGGCAGAAATGGCTCCATATGGTCTTTTCATTTCTTATTGTCATTTCTGGCATGTGTCGCACGAATTTTTGGCCCACCAGAAAGTTGCGGCTGTGCTGGTGTACAGCAGTAGGGCATGAAGAGCTCACTTCTGTGCATGTTGAAAAGGTCCCTCGTTCTGGTCACAGTCACACTGGGCACTTGTGATTGAGCAGGCTTTGACAAAAGTCTTGGAACCATTTGCTCTGGTGTCCTTAAAAAGATAAAAGCAGATTATTAGCAGTAGCAGTTCTACTATATTCTATATTCATCCCCATAATAGCCAGATATCAAATTATTACCCAGGTGTTGAAAATTGCCCAAAAGACTTTTAACTTTCTTTTACTTAATTTAGCTGACATATTTATGTTGACTAAGAATAACTTTTGTCATTTAGTAGAGTAAAACTTACTTTTACGGTGCATGGGAAAAATTGATCCCAGGCATTGACAAACAAAGGAATGTATAGAGAATAACCAAGCACACGGGAAATTCTCAGTCCGCAGTTGGCCTAGCGATAGAGAACTACTGCTGAGAAGTCAAGGTCATTTCCAGCACGTTAATCTCAACGTATCAGGATGGGATCATGCTTTTAGTCTGGTAAATATGGAAAATCCACATAGGTGTGTGACTAATTAAAACATGGTGTGCCTCATTGGTCATTCCTAACTCAGTGATCAGCAAGAATCTCACTAATCATAAGTCAGGGGTGAGTCTGTGCATGTGTTGTACATGTGGCTTTCTGCATATGTCTGCACATCATTTCACAGGAAACTATTTCACACTACACCAGCTTGGTGAGTAGCTGTTGTTCACACCCACCAAGAAATGAGTACATGTGAGAATAATACCTTTACAACTTTGAAATGTCCTTAGACAGACTTTTAATCTCCAGGCCATCAACCTGCTGTGAACTCTCCTCCTGACTTTTCACACTTTGAGAGAACGGGAGTCAAGAAACACACCATAAGCCAATATGAAAAGACAGAAAAATTCTAGGAAGTGCAAAACTAAGTGTAAATAAAAATATGTCATCTTTTAAAAATATGTGGCTGTTTCATCATATATTTAAGCATAAGCATGCATACACTGATATAAATTGGATTACTAAATTAGATGGCAATGCTCAAAATGCAAGAAGGTGCTGATGCATTCTAACAATAGACTTCAGTTCCATCTCCTCGGTGTCTGCTCCATATGTCATGGCTGGCACAAAAACACCAGTAGTTAAAACACCTGTGTTTTCACAGATTTCCTACTAACGTTAAGTTTAACCTCTGAAGGCTCTGTCATTCTGTCTGTTACTATTATTTGTATATTGAATTAAGTACACATCTCACTTAGCAAGGAAACAGCACAACAAAGTCCTTGATCTCAGGATCTTTCAGCTGAAGGCCTTGCTATGGGGCTGGTACAAACCTTGATATCAACATCAATTGATCATTTTTCGAGACAAAAAGAAAAGGAGAAAAAAAAAGGCAACGCCTACTTACCTGCAACCTTCTAAAGAGGGAAGATACAAAAAGGAAAGACAGATCATGCCAAGCAGAAGAGTTAGTATCTAATGAAAACAGATCATAACATTTGCAGATCTTGTGTCCTGATTTATCTTTGTCTGGTTTTGTTATTTGCTTGGTGAAGAAATGGTCTACTGGTCCATGATGTGGAGTAATGGTCACTGGCAGGCGAAAAGCAGCAATGTCAGGGATGCATTTGAAAGAAGAGGGGGCTTGACAGTTGGCCAGAGGAGGCAGAAGGTTGCTTCAAGGCCATAGAAAAGCTCACATAAAGAATGATGGGAGAAGTGCATCGTTGAGGAATGAAGTAGAAAGCACATTATTGATAGTAAACCAGGAAAAAGGGGAAAGAGCAGAATCCAACAATTTGGACATGAAGAATCCTAGTCTTGTAAAATACAAGGATTTCACATGAAAAGGGAGAAACCTGAAGTCATCATCAGTGTCTTATGGCCTTTAGGAAGTTGGGAGCAGAGGAAAGGGAGATGGGAGGGAGATGGGGAGCAGAATATTTTGTACATCAAACAAAAGTGACCATGGCATCAAGAGGAGAAAAAAATCTGAGGCAGTGGAAGTGTTTGGGTGACAGAATTACTGAAAAATTCAATTAAAGAGATAGGTAGCTAAAAAAGCAGATTTACTTTCAAGAAAATAATTTACGGGAGGTGGGTGAGCATATCTGACCATGTAAGGTTATCTTAAAACCTAAATTTCTGTCTGTGAATACAGAGTTTTACAAATCTTCCTTTCTTATTCTTCTAGGAGGGACTTTTCTCTGTTCCTTAGTTTGCTGCAGAGGAGCTAATCCTTGATCCTAAGACCCTTGATCCTTAATATCTTTGGGATTCACAAAACCTGAGGGGTAACATCATTCCCTTTAACAAGTTAACATCAGTTTTCCAGCTGAATGTTTCACTTTTTTGAGTTTACTTACACAAGACAGCAGAGAGTTGAAAATATGATTATCGACCAAGGTCGGCCAGGTAGAATTTTGTTTTTCTGGACACTACTAAATGCCCAAAATTCTTCAGATTCCTCATCTCCTTTTCCTCTAAAAGTGCGTTATAACACGAGCTGCATCCTGAACAAGCACATCTCCCTAGATGTAGCAGATGTATATCGCTTTCTAAACAACTCAATCTTCCATCCAGAATGGATCTCTCCTTCCTTGTCACTGTTGTCAGCTGAGCCCTCCTCGTCTGGATACCAGAGGAAAAGAACATTACAACTCTGCACACAGTGCACCGATGGGGCAGCCCATCCAACTTAATTTTAAGAAGTCAAAATGGTAGTTGTTCTCACGGGACTGTAGATATTTGCAAAGAATGCTGTTTGGTAGGATAGTTTTGGTTTACTTTAAACAATTCACAAAAATTTCACTCACGATTGCTTTCAACAAAAATGTCACCTCCCCATAAAGAACAATTAAGACAAGCAAAGCAACACTGAACTTCACAAGCAGTCTGTCTGACAATCTTGCTCCATCAGTACATGCTAGAGAATCGTCATACAAACAAACCAGACAAGCTGTCTCTTTTGACATCTGCTCCTGTTTCAGTACATGAATTATCCTCTTGGGTTATCCCATTTTCGTCCGCTTCGGCATGGATGTCATCTCATAATTTACCTTTTCCAACAATTTATCCATCTTTTCAACTGTACACATAAGTAAAGGAAGAAACAGTATAGGAAGAATAACCAGAGAAATATCACTGACATATTCTGGGATGACAGATTCGTAAAATGGGAGCACAGAGGACAGTGGGTTGACATGAAATTCTTAAAAAATCCATATATGCCCTTAATAAAAGTTTTAAGCAGTCAGTATGAATGGTTTGTGAATAATTGAAGCTGTAACATAATTCTGTTTATTATCCTTGCACTAGCAATGAAAAGGCCCCCCCCCC
>Ga0065711_1050649_pt1 | contig 10726 bp, 7 predicted proteins | sample Hoacrofraction12_FD_59098 | JGI IMG/M metagenome (GOLD analysis project Ga0065711, IMG submission 59098) | Hoatzin crop microbial communities from Cojedes, Venezuela - Epithelial fraction 12 v2 (version 2) | ecosystem: Host-associated > Birds > Digestive system > Esophagus > Crop | place... | reverse complement strand
CTCCCCCCCCCCCCCCATTTAAAAGCATCTTTATAGGTGATGACTTCCAAGGCAGGACTTGGGTATGTCTGGAAAGGCTGCTCTCTGGCGATACACTGAAACGTTAGCTATTTGTGTGGAGCCAGGAAGGGCTTGAAAGTTGCAGAGCTTTGCCAGGCCAGGTTTGGTTATCAGCGTTTGATTACAAATGAAAATAGGTGAGGCTGGCTGAGGTGGGAAGTGCTGGCTCTGTTCTGGGGTACTTCTGAACAGGAATTTCAGGAGCATTGACTCTTTGTTCTTCTTGGGTGCACGAAATCTGATGATGGCTTATCTTTGATGTCTGCCAGTCATGATGTTTTTCCCACCTGAAGGTGTTCCCTCCACCCCACCCTGCCCCTCTGTTTTGAATAGCAACATTTGAGGGCCAGTGACTTGGAATTCTGAGTGCTGGCTTCCGAGGCAGTAACACCAGAGCATCTCACCCTACTTCCCCCAGCATTTTACTCAGAGCAGGGTGGCAAAACTTACGTGGAGCTCGGGCTAATGCTGTGTGATGAAATATTAAAAGGACAGATAATTGCCAGCTGGGGCATATGCTGTGGACTCCCATTGGATGGCTTGTTTGTGTTGTGCTGGAAAAGGGTCAGGAACAAGGGAAAGGGCCTGGACAGAAGGGAGAAGAGTCAGTGGGATACTCGGCTCGTGGCTGTGCCAATGTTAAACCTGTTAGAGTGGCCTCCTGGAGTCCGAAAGGAATTGTCCTGATCTCACTGAGCAGCGGCTGAACCCGCGCTTCGTGGAGAAACAACACAGGCCTTCTGCTGGATCCTGCGGCCTTTTTTTTTTTTTTCTTTTTTTTTTAATAGTGGCATTTCAGCTTTCAGGTTGGCCAGCCCAGCAATCAATAAAGGTGGTTACCTTTGAATAGGTGCTTTACACAAAAGAAGTAGTTGATGGGTGGAGACTGTTTATTCAGAGTGATTCAACTAAGTAAGGCGAAGAGAATCTGAATACCTCTTTAAAGATGCAGAGAAAGGCAGCTGTTTTAACAACAGGATTCACCTGCAGAGTCCCAGCTGTCTGCAGAGGTGCTACAGCCAGGGAGAAGAAAAGCTGTCAAAATCCCCCACGGGTGTTGTTAGGCTCCTGAACTAAAATAGGTATTCCAGGGGCCATTAGAGAGGGAGGCCCTTCAGGCCTGGATCACCTCCCCTGTCTCCTTTGCCCATCTTCCAGTCCAAGCATGTGGAATGCAACTCTCCAATTCCACTGTTTTCCTGCACCTAACCTTCCCGAGCAAAAATGTTGTGTGTTTCATCTTAATTAATTACTGACTTATGTCAGGATTTCGAAAGATCCTTTTCCTTTGGAAGAAGACATTCCCTCATCCTGGATGAGGGATGTTATTTGTGTAGAGCTCTGAAAAAGTGTGGGAGAGCTGCTTGCACACGGTGGCCAGGTGACTTCCCAGTGTAAGTTCTGTCAGCTTTGAAAAACTGACTTTTGAGTCACTTTGGGTAAAAAGTACGTTAGAGCATCTTAGACTTTTTCTGTGCTGATGTGCCCGAGTGACTTGCTGATTTGGTTCTAAAAGATAAATGTATTTTGTGGCTAATAGTGGAAGTACCAGCCTCTGATACGTGTAAGACTTCTCCACTTGTCATCTCCTGGTGTGGGTGTTTTAACAGGTGTTAGCATGTGCTTTCTCAAAACAGTGCAGGTGTACTCATAGGTGTTTTAGGAATGGGTGGCCTGCATCACCCATCCTGTGAAAACGCAGGGTGATCAGCCATTGACAAACCTTTATTTAGTTGATTTAGGTATGTGCTTCCTCTCTGAAGGCGAGAGAAGCAAAATGTTCACGTTGAAGCGTAGCTGGCCTTTGCTTTTATTATGTGTAATTAGCTGGCTTTCACTTGCGCCCTTGTTAGTCCTGTTCCGTACGGCAGGTGATGTCAGTGTTCAGGTGTATTGGTACCTGGGAGTGCTTTGCTCAGAGCACTTGCATCACAGCAGTAAATTCCATTCCGGTGTCCGAGCCGCACTCCTTCGCACTGCTAACCTTAATGGCTCGAACAAGGAGAAGTGCTTTGGATTTTGCACCAATAAACAGCAGTACTTCCTTGTATTTCCTTTAGGGAGCAACACCACTTAATTGGACCACTCGCAGCTTTGGGTAGGGGAAAGAGCCTGGTTTAGGTTCCTCTTTTTGTTACACAAAATGCATTTTCTTCGTTAAATTAAGTTCATTATGTCTCATTCTTCTTGATGTTTTGAGAATGTGAGAAAGAGCCAGGACACGAATACCTGTGTGCTGTTTGTCATTCATGTGTGCATTTTTTTCTGATGTTCATGCAGTTGTCTGTGTGGGGAGGACACCAGGTGGCTGTGGCGTCTGGTGGCCTGTGCTTGCCTGCCTCATGCCTTCCTCGTCCCCAAAAGTCTTAAGGAATCCTGAATTGGTGTTCACGTGGATAACTTGGAGCGCACAGCTCACACATTTTGCTATCTGTAGATGATGCTATAGATGACTGGTATCTATATCCTTATGCTGTTGGATGGAAGGAAGGAAAGCTGCAGGAGAACGCTTGCTTTCTAAGTGAGACCCTGAAGGTCCAGGAGGTGGAAGTGTGTCCCATAGAAGCCAGTTGTGGAAGAGGTGTGGCTGGGTTACTAAGGGCTTCTATTTGTGAGGTTTGACTGTTATTTTCCAGGGGAAGAAGTATGAGTACAATGACAAGTGCTTCTCTACAGAGATGTAACTTAGGTCTTGTATTTGGTTTATTTGGAGGGTATATTTCTTTTGGGCTGTTCTTCTAACAGCTGCAGATATCATCTGTTCTTCTTATCAGATGGTCCAGCCAGGTGTTGCTTAGTACATCTTACTACATTTCCAAGTTAGGTTCAAAACTATGGTACTTGGCAACTTCTGGAACAAGTCTTGGAGCAACTTCCAGCCTTTACAGCAGATAGGTGGCTTTTCTGCTTAGTGAGATCTCCTGGTCGTCTTTGAACTGTCAGGAGCCTGAGTGTCCGTGCTGCAAAAGGACAAAGAAAGCTGTACCACAGTGCCCCTCTTTCCCTGGTGTAAACTCAGTTTATTGTTGGAAACTGCGTTTCTTTAAATAGTGAGGAATTTATTTTTGTATCAGTGCTGCCTATGCTTTGTGGGAGAAATCTTCTCCATCCTCTGTCTCCATTCCACCTTTTTGGGAAATGGCAGCATCTTTTTGCTGAGCCTGAAGTGGCCACTATGTTTGACCTAACCAGAGGGTGAATTTCTAGGGCTCCTGCTTTGGCAGGAGGGTTGGACTAGATGACCCACAGAGGTCCCTTCCAACCCCTACTATTCTGTGATTCTGGGTGGGTGAAATGATCTGTACCTCGGGGTGGATGCCGGTTACCTTGGGAGGAAACCGTGCAGATTATGAACTCTGCAGGAAGGAACTGGTGGATTCTGTAAACTCTGCAGCCCCGCTAGCTGCAGTTCACGCAGTTCCTAATCTCTGCTTGCAAAACTTTTGGAACTTGTAAGCTCTTTAAATCTAGTGACTGGGAATATTCCAAGGTTCGCTTTTCCCTCGAGAAAGAAAAAAAGGTAGAACTAAATGGTAAGGTTACTCATTGTAAATGGTGAAAAGTCAACACACAAAAGTTAAGGTGTTACAGAACAGTTAAGTGCGCAGAGCTGAACACAGATCGTGCACCATTATGGTTGCTGTGATTTGTTTAATAAATCAATAGATGCATAAATAGTGTGCAGAAGTGGAAAACATGGCTTCATTCGAATCAACAGCAAAGTTCTTTCAGGGTTCACTGGACTAAGATTTTATATGCAGTATATACAGCTGAAAGCTTTTGAGCATTCATAGCATGAAAGACGCCAGGAAACTTTAACAAACCGAAAGACTAATAGTGTCTTTGTATTTTTCTGGTGCTTGAAATTCCTACAGGTGTAGGTACAAAGTCAGTGCATGTGTTTTAGGAGCTTGTTTGATAAACAGCAAACTGAATTTGCAATATAATAGCCTATTTTTACTAAACTCTCTTCCATTCTGGTTTTGGGTGTCGCTGAAACAGTGTGGCCATTGCTGCATCCGTTTTCTAAATCCTAGAGGCTGTACTTTAGCTTTCTTGAGTATATTCGCTCCGGTGAGTGGAAGGAGGACTTGTCCTTCCCAGACCTGTCCTTCCCTGCGGTGCAAAGGGAATGTAGAGGATTCTCCTCGAGGATGGATCCGGGGCAGAGATGGCCCCTGCATGTTTGGGGCCAGAGTTTTTATTTACACCGTTGCGTAACTCAGTCTCTGTAGGAGAAGATGTGGGTTAGGAGATTTGCAACGGCACAGACTTGCATGTGGCCGTGGTCTGCCTGGTAGCCGACTTGTGCTGGTATTGCACAGTAGATGTACTGATGCCTCCAGTATTGGGTGACCCTGTGCAGAAGGATCTGCTGTAGCTTGACTTTCAACCTCGTGCATTGGCAGCCTCTCTCGTGCCTGCACTGCTCGAATTGTCTGGCTTGCAGTAAATGTTTCCATTTGTGTGCTCACTGTCTCTTCAGAGTGATTGCTGAAAGTATTTCGGCCAAAAATAATTTATGCTGGGCAAGAAGATGCCAGTAGCATGTGCAAGTTGCACGCTGTAGTTACTGTCCCAGCTAGTGATTCAAACAGAGCTGCACAACCCAGTAGCCCAGATGTGGAGTAAGAAAGTCCAGACTGCTGATTTAAAAATTTCCACTATTTCTGAGATGCCTAATCCAAAGATGCAAGAAATGAGCTGATGGTGGTCTTTGTTTCATTCCCAATATAGAGGTGCCAAGTGTTGTGCTTTGATTTCCTACACTGTAAACTCTTTGGGGCAGGGATCAGCATTCAATTACTGAGTTTTGCAAAGCCGCCTAACACACTATGGAACTGACCTGCTCGGCACTACCTCAGTATAAATGTTTAATTATAACTATCTGCTTACCCCACAGTGGAGCCTTTCCAGATATCAAGGTTGAGGCATGCTGGGAACTTGCAGTGCTGCTGCTGAGGTGTCTGTGTATAAACGGAGAGCTTTGGTTGCAGGGCGGAATTTGGGCAGCTCTTGTAAAGGCCTAGTTTGCACATGAGGGACAAAGATTCTTTTTTTTTTTCCCTAGGCAGTGTAGGTGCAAGTATATACACGTGTTCAGGGGTCGGCATCTGGTTGTTTGGTTTAGAAGCAAATGCACTCTTAGCTTTAGTACGTGTTCTAAAGCACCACAGTCAGACCACGTCCTTCTCAGTCCCTTTTGCTTTAGGTCTGTGGGTAAAAGTTACAGACGTCAAGGTTCTGAAATTGAGAAACTCGAAGAAGAAACTGGGAATAGAAAGATGTCACCCCCTCAATACATCACCTTCCCGAGACTGAAATGAAGTGCAATTTTGGGCTCTTGCCGTTCACAAATCAATGTAATTCTCTTGCTTTGAGTGACTTGCGTTGTGGCTTTAAACTGAATTCTTAAATCATCCCAACAGTGATGTATGTATCATTTGTTATGTTTATACAACATGAAAGCATATGGAGTAATGGAAACACCTAGAAATTAGACCTCCAGAGAAGACTCTCATTTTAATCAAGTTACTTACTTGGGTTAAACCAACCCAAATTTAAAACATGTGGGCTCATGTACTGAACTAGTTGCGTTTTTAGCACTCCAGGGGTCCGTCTGGGAGTTTATCGGTGTGTTGTCTTAGTCTGTTCCAGCCAGCTTTGTAGGAGCAGTTTGGTGTTACTAAGGTTGGAATAAGCTGATGTCAGATTTTTGTCCACAGCGCATAGTAAGTAGAGGTCAAACACTTGTACAGTCGGTGATACTATGACTTGTTAAGAATGTACGCAGCAGGTTGCTTTTCAAAACATCTTTTGAAAAGCAGCCTGCGAGAGCAGTGCCACGTAGAAGAGACGTGCATCTTCCTCTGGCATCAGCAAATGGATGCATCCTATCACATTGGACTGCTGAGCATGTTTAGTCATGTTACTGTAATAAGCTCTGGGAACAGGAATGGGTTCTGCCCTGCTGCGCTTTGGAAAGATTTGAATGAATTTGACTGGTTTATTCCAGGGAAACTCCTGTTTGTGTCTGCTGCTTTTGTGCTGGGTACAGAGAAGGAAGGAGTCAAGTTTGTTTCTTGGCCGAAGGGGGGTTGCTTTGCAGTTTAGGATTGCTAACATTACCATACTTAAATGATCATTCATTAGAAGAGGTAAAATGAAAAAAAATCCTAAGTGACTCCTAGAATCCTCAGTGTTTCTGGCACTGATAGTACGCGGATCTCCTTGGTTTTGAGACTCCTCTTTGCCCAGATAAACTGAGCATTAGGGACCCTTCTCTTGATTCCAGCTGTAGCCTTCAGGCATCCCTCTCTCTCCTGCCCTGGTGGATCATCCTACAACATACGCAGATGTACATTTTAAATGTGCTTTAGTGGGGATAGTCATCTTTAGCCTTTTCTTTTTGTCTTAACACAGCTTAGCCTGATGGCTGTCAGGGTATTTTTTAATTTTGCTGGGGGGGGAGTGTGTACTGGAGGCAAGTCTAGATCGCGCCAAGCACTGGCCCTGCAGACACTTTAAACACAGATATAATTCTACTTAAGCAGGTTGTTCCATTTCAGTCAAAATACTGCCATGGGTGAAGTTAGGGGAAGTGTTTCAGGACTGGGGCCTGCGTTTAACTTTCAGAAAAAGTATTCCTGACAGAAGCCAGGATCTTTAACCCGTGTGAGATGCAGCTCCAAACTTGTCACTGACTTCAGTTCCTGACCTCCTTGAGAAGGTACTGCCCAGCCCGAGGAAGCGTTGCAGGTCTCACGGTGTGAGAAGAGCTGGCTTTGAAGAGGGGCGGCAAGAAACGCGGCCGCAAACCCAAGCTCCTTCGATACGCAGTGTCTGCAAGAGTTAAACGAAAGCCCTCCAGCCGCTCATGTGCTCGCTGTGTGTGCATACTTTTCTAATCTTGACATGGGGTCTGAGCTGCAGGCTCCCGGGGCGTACGTGAAGTTGGTTTGGCTGTCACCTTTCCACTCCCAGCATCTGGCTGTGGCTGGGCCCCGGGACGCTCCCCGCCACTGGGATTGCTGGCTGCCGAGAACCTGACGGGCCCAAAAAGGGCAGGCAGGGTGCTGCGGCAGACCCTCTCCCGCGTCTGGAAGGCGTCCTGCCCCCACTGTGCACGCCCGGGTTGGCCTGGGCGAGCGTTCCGCTGCTCTGCGGTCACTGTTTGGCTGCCTCTGAGGACGGGCCTGCGCTGAAACAGGGGGACGGCTGTGCAGAGCGGGGCGTTGGGAGGACGGAGTACACGGTCCTTCTTCTCCGGGTGACAAAGTCCTAAGGGCAGCTTGGGCCTTGGCTGCCCAGGAAGAACTGCAGTCCCTTGAACCCGCAGCACTCTGTCAGCGATCGCCGGGTGTTTCTGACCAGGGGCTGGAAATGAAAGCTGCCACCTTTTTTTTTATTCCTTTCCTTTCGCTTGAGTTTGCTTGGAAAGGTTGCCAGTGGCCACCTCACCCCAACCTGCAGATGTGTGGGTGGTGGTGGTGGGGGTGGCTAGCAGGAGGGAACATCACCGAAAAGGCAGAGGGACTTGGCTCCTGGCCACGCACAGGAGCAGGAGCAGCTGCCAGGATGGCCCCCGGAGCCTCACTGGTGTCGGCGCAGCCGGCGTGGGGGGCCGTGGGGCTGGGGGCAGGTTTTGGGGGTCAGCAGTGCGTAAAATAACCTCCGTTAATGGGGAATGTCCCCCTTCCCCCCTTCAAAATAGAGCTCTGCTTTCTGTAGGAATGGGAAAGTTTTGGATCACAGAATCACAGGATGGTCGGGTTGGAAGGGACCTCTGTGGGTCATCCAGTCCAATCCCCCTGCCGAAGCAGGGTCACCCAGAGCAGGCTGCACTGGACCACGTCCAGGCGGGTCTTGAATATCTCCAGAGAATGAGACTCCACAAACCCTCTTGGCAGCCTGTTCCAGTGCTCCGTCAACCTCAGAGTGAAGAAGTTCTTCCTCAAGTGATGAGTGAGCAAGAGCGATGAGAAACGCGTAGAAGTAGAGCAAGTTACCGAAAGTGAGGAGCAGAAAGAGTATGTGCTGTAAAATCTGCCTGTGTTTGCGGTGTCGTTCGCTTGGGTTTTTTTTCATTTTGAGAGGAGTGTGGCTAGGAACAGCTTGGTGCTGTTGGATAAACCTGTCGGTGCCGTTCCCTCCTCCCTGCCCTGCTTTGTCTCTGAGAACCTGTCACACTGTGACAGATTGTACTGCCAAACATCGCGCTGTGTTTCAGACGTGTCTGGCTTGCCTGGGGATGCCGTGTGAAATGCAGCAGGATGTGGCATCCTGCGGGGAGCAGGTCGTGTGTGCTCAGCCTGCCACGCCGGCTGCAGCAGAGGAAGGGAATGCACGTCAGAAGAACACAGTTGTTTGCAGTTCCTTTCCACTCCCCTGTGCTGTTCCGGAGAGAGGGCACTTTGCGTGACCTACCAGGTTCACTGAAGCTGTCTTTCCTTGTGTGTTGGTACCAAGGGTCCTTGATGGCGAGAGCCTCTGCGTGGTGGAAGGTGGTGATCTGTCTGACCTCTGTGGCATGGGGTGCAAAATTAACCCTGTCACAGGTACTGAACTGAACGGACGCGAGTTCCTCTTGGGCCTGAGATGAATTCTTCCAATTTAAAGCTAATACAGAAGTTTCCAAAAGTTGCGAGAGACTCTGATGTGTAGCTGGAAGTGCTGAGGGAAGAGGATACCAGCTTTTCCAGAACTGTGCAGCTCAATCACAGGGTGAGGTTGGACTGGACATGAAACTGGATTCCAGGGTGACGTGGTGATTGCAGCCTCCACCGGCTTTGCTTCTTCCCACAGCTGGGGAGTTGATTTTCCTGGTAGGCCTGTGCCAGCATACTCCTGCTGCTAGTCTTGTGGCGTTACCCCAACACAGAAGTCGTGCTTGAATTGCTTGCAAGTGGTATGCAGTGCCCAAATCTAGGCGACAGGGGTAAGCCAGCCTATCTGCGCTTGTGGCAAAGCTGAATTTGCAAAATGCTGTCTCCATTAAGGCCAATGTAATAATAAGTTGCAGAGATTGCGTCTTGAAACGCAAACAGTGTAACACAGGCATCTGGAGAGGAGGGCGGTGTGCTCTTTCATAAGGCTCTTGCTTTTTGTTAATCCGACTCATGAAGAAAACCTAAGTTAACATTTCCTGTATCATTCCAGAATTCTTGTAGTACTAGCAAAAATGACACAGGGCCACAGCAGTTGTATGGGACCAAGTAAGCATCTACTCATGTTCTTTTCAATTGGGACAGCGGCATGAAGAATTTATTTACTGAAGGTCACAGAGGGAGACAGTAACAGAGACAGAAAAAGAACCCAAATGCCCTAAATCCAGTCCTGTGTCTTCACCATTAGATCATGCTTCCTGTCTAGGCGGATGAATCCACATAAAAACCTCGGTTCACAAGCAGACGACATTCAAGTACTACCATCTTTGTAAAATACGACTAGGGCTAATATATTTGCGCTGACTTTCATCTTGAGTGCCTGGTGGAACACCTGTAAGTATTTACATTTTAACATGAGCTTTTGTGCTGGTGAAAGCAGACAGTTTGACAGCAATGACCTCTCACACAAAAGCCTGAATAAGTGATGGACTTCCAGCAAATCCATGACCTGAACTCTGCTGGGTGCATATTGATGGCAACAAGTTAATATGGCCTGTGGCAGTACCAACAAGAGGCCTAGCTCTGCCCTGGGCTCCTCTGCTGGAGGTGGTCTGCAGCTCTGACCACCGTCCCTGTCCAAAGGCCTGGAAGTAAGCATGCCTGTACGCATGGCGTGGGTGAAGGCCTCAGGCTAATGATTGTTGCAGAAGGGACTTCAGTTTTTCTGGAGGTTTCTCATCCTGCTGCTCTGCTCTGACCCTGGGTGAAGGGCTTGGTTTGTGTTGCAGAGAAGGCGGAAGTGTGGACGTGTCTCTTCCCTCCCAAGTGGTGCGCTTCAGAGTTCGCTGTGCTTGAATTGAATTGAGTGGTAGTTAAAACTTCAATTATGGGCAGCTCTGGAATTGGACATGTCTCTGCTGCAAGCGTGGTAACTTCTGGCTGTCAGACAGGGAAGACAGCTGTGGTGCGGTAACCTCTGAAATCACCCTGACCTGAATCACGCTGAAGTCACGGCTCCGGCGACGTTTCCTTGGGAATGCCCTGTCCCGCAGTGAGCAGTTCCTGGTACCTGCTGCTCCGGTGAGACTTGGGTTCAGAGTGGGGAATGCCTCTTCAAGCTGACAGAAGTGCCTCTGGGTCTGTGGCAGGAGGTTTTTGAGTCCTATGGATTAAGTCATACTGCATTTTTTCGCCTGCAAAACTGGAAACTAGAGGGAGTCCTGCTTGTGTCTAATACCAGGTCAGACCGAAAGCCCATCTAGCCCGAGATGCTGATCGATGTGGATATATCAAAACAGAATACGGCAAAAGGACACCTATTATTGCTGAGCCACTCTCCATCATCTTTGAGAGGTCGTGGAGGACAGGAGAGGTGCCTGAGGACTGGAGAAAGGCCAATGTCACTCCAATCTTCAAAAAGGACAAGAAGGAGGACCCAGGAAACTTCAGGCGGGTCAGCCTCACCTCCATCCCGGGAAAGGTGATGGAGCAGCTTATCCTGGAGGTCATCAACAAGCAAGTGGAAGAAAAGAAGGTTATCAGGAGTAGTCAGCATGGAT